>Ga0326727_10002056_pt1 | contig 71164 bp, 45 predicted proteins | sample MB2enrmetagenome_FD_207643 | JGI IMG/M metagenome (GOLD analysis project Ga0326727, IMG submission 207643) | Lab enriched peat soil microbial communities from McLean, Ithaca, NY, United States - MB29MY | ecosystem: Environmental > Terrestrial > Soil > Wetlands > Peat | place: USA: New York...
TTTGTCTCTTTTACATTATCAACGTCGGCCATGTGTTGTTGCTCCCTTCGAATATTGTTACGAGCCGGTCGAAAGTCGAAGATCGAAAATCGAACCCAAACGAGCTGTCATCCTGAGCGAAGCGAAGGATCTCCGCAGTGGGTCTTTGTTCGCCCCGATCTTCGTCGAACTACAGAGATCCTTCGCTTCGCTCAGGATGACAGCTCCTTAACAGCCCAATCGTCATTCGACTTTTTACCCTCGACTCTTGACTTCGTCATGCCAGATGAAAAATCTCTTCCAGGCGCAGGAAGCCTTCGTCCGGACGACGGCCTTCCAGATTCACGAAAAAAGGCGCCATATCTTTTTGCCAGCGCAGGTTGACCTCTCGCGCGGCCATTCCGGTCAATGCGGCCTGAAGGTCCGGGGTTTCAAAATATCCCACAAGCAAACCGTCCTCTCGGAGGAAAAGCGAGTAATTACGCCAACCCGTTTCGCGCAGGGCTTGCAGCATGTCAGGCCAGACAGTTCTGTGACGCTCCTTATACTCTGCGAGCCGCTCCGGCCTCACCTTCAACAGAAAGCAAACGCGCTTCACTGTAACCTCCCGGCCTGGCATCCCGAGCGCAGCGAAGGATCTCGGCAGTCCGCCTTGCTCCCACGAGACGCAAACAACTTCAGAGATGCTTCGCTCCGCTCAGCAAGACAACGTCGAATTGTTCGCACAGATTCACTGCTACAGTTTCTTCTCCAGAACAAGTATCCAGTCTGCAAACGTTGGCGTGATCGGCGCCTGCCACGTGCCTGCGGGATCCGGTGTAACTTCGATCGTCTCATGCCGCCTTCCCGTCACCGGATCAAAGTAAAAAGCTCGATAGGTGATGCCCGGCTCGAGGCTCTTAACTCGGGGCGGATCCCACGCCGGGGGCATGAAGATCACCCGCAATTCACCGGGGATACCCGCCGCGTAGGGCTGTTCATAATTCTCTTTGCTCCATTGCGGATCCACCCACTCCGAGTGCGGTTCGAGCCGCCACCACGGATATTGCAGGAGTAAAGCTTTGCCGAGCCCAAGCTGCGCTGAGCCGGGGAGCTTGGCCGCTACGTCCCAGGGCGTATTACCCCAGGAACGTCCGTGCGGGGAGGGCCCGAATGGATGCTCGGCGGTGTTTACCTGCCAGATGCCGTTGGCGCCGTAGGTGTGGCCGCCCGCTCCATTGAGTATGGATGTCCAGAACATGAAGCGTTCAACCTCTTGGCGGCTGGCCTCGAGGATTCCCTCGTAACAGACTTCTCCCACTAGAACCGGCATGCGCGGATCTCGCGACAACGACCCCGTGACCTGGTTCACCGTGTTGGGGATGCTCTTGCGGTCGCTGTGACCCGTTTGCAGCATATCGAAATCCAGAACGGACACGTCCTCGACCTGGTTCCGGGCGTTATCCGTGGGGTGGATGGTGATGGGGCGGCGATAGGGATCGGTGTTTCGTACGTACATTCCCACTTCCGTCCAGCCATGCCGTTGCGCGGCCGCATCCGCCGCTTTCGTCGTCGAAAGGTAGAACGGCATGGCGCCTTCTCCGGCCAAACACCAGACCACCGGATACGATCCCCAGCGCGCAATCAGGTTTCGCCAGTGCTTCTTCATCTTGGGGATGCCCATGAGGGGCAGGAAATAGCCCCAGCATCCAACCACGCAGGGCACTAGCCCGCGCTCGACGAGATACTGGATGCGCAAATCCGCCATGTCGAAGTAGCGGGGATTAAGGCGCGCATAATTCGCTTCCCACGGGAACCCAGCCTCGTTCGCCCCGCGCGCGTCGAACGGCGGCATGTCGGGGTATAGTCCCGCAATGATTTGGATGACGGTGAATCCCTTGCTCACCCGGTCGGCCGCCAGTTGCTGGAAGTCTTCCGGCCAGCGCAGCCGATTGCACAATCCCATCCACCAGGTGTCTCCCAACCAGAAGAAGGGCGTGCCATCGGTGTGCTCGAAGTGCCGACGGTCCGCGGCGACGCGCACGGGGCCGTGCTTCCGTAGTGGATTATCTCCCGAATAAGGGGACACCTCCAACGTACCCGACTGCCCGTGCAGGTCCCCATTGGCCGCGTCGCTGCAAATTGTGCGATAAGCGTATTGCCCCGCGGTAGCAGGAGAAAAGCGCACGCGCCAGGCTTGCTCACCCGCCCAAAATGCCGGAACTCGCTGTTCGTCACCGCGAGGGTCCGTGAACACTACGTCCACTTCGAGGTCATTGAAAGGATCGGCGTAAGCTTTGCCAGAGTAGTAGGCCCACTCCACAACGCAGCGCTCGGTGCCGTATTGAACGGTGGCGCCGGCCTTCGGCCGTTTTGCTGCTCCGCTCGCCGGAGCTCCGCCGCCCTTCGCGGGTGACACCTGTGAAAGAGTTCCGAGCGTCACTCCAGCCTTTTCCAAGAACGACCGGCGGCTTACTGTGCTCATACCTGCCTCGAGAAGTCGGGATCCGAGCCGTGATCGGGTAGTTAAACACAGAATCAAGGGTCTTGCCAACACCTAGAGACGCGCCGCCGCCGGGTTCCACGCCTGCTTCTCTCTTGGTGCGTGTGATGGTGCTCTTGTGTAGCCGACTATTTGTCACTATTCTCGGCCTGCTTTGCGACTCCGAAGTTTCGGTTCGTTTTCGCAAAACGGGGCGTCTTTTGCTCCTTTTGGGGTCCGATTGGTGTTAATTTGCACGCAAAATGCGCATAATTTGCATCGCCTAAAAAAGTGATGTTCTTTGTTTTCAGGTACTTCTTAGCTTCGTTCCCACTATTTTTCATTTTTTGTAGTTCCCTACATTCCCTCATAGCCGGGACTATTGCTCTTTGGCCGAAGTGAGCTAGAATGCACAAGGGGCCTTCGTTCGACTCATCGACAAAGGAAACAGCGTGCTGGGGCCTAACGAGTGGCGGACGCACTACGCTTTCAAGTCGGCGGCAGCATCCTATTTCGAAAACAGCACCGCGACGAACCGGGGCGCCACGATCCGAATTAGGACATTAGAAGACCCTCTGAGCACTTGCTTCGGAGCTGCCGCAAGCTTCGCCTCCTGGCCTGAATACGATTGCGAGAAATGAAAGTCCGAACACTGTTCTTAGCCCTACTCCTGGTGACGCTGCTTTCCGCCGCATATTACCTTCTTGTCTACGTCCCCAGACATAGCAAAGCCGGCGAACCGGTGCTGGCGTTCATGAGTTATTTTCTCACCTATTCTCCTCTCCAACCCATTCACGAGTCTGCTTACGTTTTGCCGGATACACTGGGAGTTTGGGACAGTCCCGCTGAAATTCGCATGCAAATCGCCACTCTCAAATCCGGGGATCGCGTTTATGCGCTGGCGCGATTTCGCACCTGGGCTCATGTGCGTCTGCTGAACGGGCAGGATGGCTGGGTGGATAAAGACGGGCTGATGACCGCCGACACCTACGCGGCAGATGAACATCTTCTCGGCGAAATGTCGAACCTGCCCGCGCAAGCGGCGGGGCACGCCGCCGACTCAGTCAATGTCCATATCGAACCCTCGCGCAAAGCTTCCGTGGTGGCGCAATTGAAGCCGCAGCAGCCGTTGGACATCTTTGGCCGGCGCATGGTGCCGCGCCCGACAGAGGGCAGTGCGGCAGATGTTCCTTCGCTTCCCTCGAATCCTGTCGAAGCGTGGTATTTGGTGCGGTCGGGATCGCGCGCGGGCTGGATTCTCGGACGTCTCGTGGAACTCGACGTCCCCAAGAACATCTCGACCTATACCCAGGATGTGAATCTCGTCGCCTGGCTGGTACTGAACACCACTGATGATAACGGGCGGCAGGTGCCCCAATACATTGTGGCGGACCGCGCCGGCACTGAGACCTACGACTATACACATGTTCGAGTGCTGACCTGGTGGAAGAGAAAGCAAACCTATGCCATTGCCTATCGGGAAGGGGACCTCCAAGGATATTTCCCGATTCTCGTAACGCATGAAGGCACTCTTCCTGGATTCCGCTTGCGGTTGGTAGATAGCACTGGCGCCAAATATCAAAAGGTCTACGCTCTGTTTGACACCATCACCCGCGCGCTGGGAACGGTGGCAGGTTGGCAAAGCGACGCGACGCCGAAGCCGCCTGAGCCTAAACACACCCTTAAGCGCGGCCCCCGACACGTGAAAGCGCGAAAGTGAATTCCCAGCACGCCTGCCCTTGGCGAGCGCTTTACCCAAAAAGAATCCCAATCGGTGAAGAATGACTACACAGCGCTCGAGCTCAACACAAAAGGGAACACCAATGTGATCACCCCGGTCGATCCAGGAGGTATGTCGGAGAAGCTCGTTTTCAGCAGTGCTAACGTTCAGCTTGGATCATGAAGAGTGAGTTGATGAAACACACGACCGTTCAGGGAAGGGAACGACGCGAGCAGCAGTAGGGGCAACCCTCGCCGTTGCCCCTACCCAATTCCGGAAACCTGGAAACTGACACCTGAAACCCGCTCTTTATCCTCGCATGTGCTTGGCGGTTTCTTCGCCGTTACCGGGCACGGGCACGACGGGCTTGATTCCTGGCAACGGCCCCATGGCGTACTCGGTCGGACCGAGGTGTTCGTTGGAGCTCATGAGGGCTTCCCAGGTGACTTCTTGCCCTGTATAAGCGGCAGTCCTTCCCATCACTGCTGTTAACGTTGCATGGGCGACGTGCTCCGCTTCGTTAATCGGTTGGTTTTTGCGGATGGCGGTGACGAAATCCACATGCTCTTGCTCGTACGGGTCGAACTTGGTCTTGCCCGGGTCCGCCCCCGCTTCCTGGTACTGCCACACCACCTTCCCGGCGGGATCGTAGATGGTGTTCTTGCAATTGGTGTAGCCTTCTGTCCCCACCACGTACTCGGAGACGTCGTCGATGCAACCGTCAACCTGGCGGCACATGCTTGCCAGGCGCGTATTGTTTTCGTAGGTGTACTGAATGGAGAAGAAATCGAACTGGTCGCCAGTCACGCGGCGAGCGCGCCCGCCCACGCCGATGGCCTTGGCCGGGTTCATCCCCGTGAACCAGAGGACAGCGTCGAGATTATGGACGTGCTGCTCGACGATGTGGTCGCCGGATAGCCATGCCCAGTTCACCCAGTCGCGAATCATCGCTTCCATGTCCGACCATTCTTTCTTCTTGGGCGCGTACCAAAGTTGGCCTTGATTCCAACGGGCAACGGCGCCGGTGATCTTGCCAATGGCGCCATTGGCCACGCGACTCTGCGTTTCCTGATAGGCGCGGTCATGCCGCCGCTGAGTGCCTGCCACCACGCAGAGATTGTAGGTCGCCGCTTTCTGGCCGGTCGCCAGCACGGACCGCACACCGGGTGCGTCGACGGCCACGGGCTTCTCAATGAAGCAATGTTTCTTGGCCTCCACTGCGGCATCGAAGTGGATGGGCCGGAAATGCGGCGGTGTAGCCATCAGCACCACATCCACATCGGATTCGAGCAGCTTCTTATAGGCATCGAAGCCGATGAAGCAATGGTCGTCCGCGACCTGCTGTTGGGCTTCCTTTGCCAGGCTGGCGCGGCAAGTGTCCAGATGGTCCTTCAGCACGTCAGCCAGCGCCACGATCTTCAGGTTTGGCCCGGCCTTGACAAACTGCGTGGCCGCCCCTGTGCCCCGCTCGCCGCAGCCGATCAGGCCTGCTTTGAGCGGAGGACCGTCCGGCGCCGCGTCCACGAAAGTCAGAGTCGGATAGGACTTGCTACAACTGGCCAGCACCGCACCCGCGCCCGCCACCGCGATAGCGCCGATAAATGTCCGCCGGTTAAGATCTACCTTCCCTTCGTCACTCATGTCTACTCTCCTTTGAAAGTCGATGAAAGTATTCGAATCAACCAGAACTCGAATTCGACATGTCATCCTGAGCGCAGCAAAGGATCCGTGCAGTTGTTTCTCGCCGTGGGTTTGGCCGAAAACTGCGGAGATCCTTCGCTTCGCTCAGGATGACAGCCGTTTATTTTTCGCTGCTCACGAAAGCAGTCGCCGCGCCCGTATCGAATTCCCGCACCACACGAAATCCCACGTCAGCGCAGTCCGAGTACCACCATACGCTTTTAGGCACCTGCGGGTCTGTGAGCAGCCATTCGTCGTGCCGCGTATGGTCACGGGCGGCGCAACGCAGATCGGCGGCGTCAGAGCGATACGAGCCCCCACGGATTACGTGTTCCTGCCCGGTAGCCGGGCCACGAGGATCGACAACTTCAGAATCTCCAGGGTGCGCGTAAGCCTGGGGGTCGTACCAATCCGAGCAGAACTCCCTCACATTGCCCAACATGTTGACCAGGCCCCAGGGATTGGCTTTGGTCCCACCGGCCGGATAAGTTTTGCTCGCGCTGTCCTCCAAGTACCATGCGTATTCGCTGAGCGGCGCTGTCTTCACGCCCATCCACCGATTCAACCACCGCTCGCGGGTGAACCGAGCCGGATCGCCGGGAAAGAAATACGCAGACGTTGATCCGGCGCGAGCAGCATACTCCCACTCCGCCTCAGTGGGAAGCCGGAAATTCTTGCCGGTGATTGCAGAGAGCCACTCGCAGTATCTGGTGGCGGCGTAGTGGGTCATGGTGATGGCCGGACGCGAGCCTCGCCCCCAGCCTTGGTCGGGAGAGCCGTAGGGCGGCGTAGGTCCCGTCACCGCGTCGGGTTTATTGGCCCCCGGATTATCACGAGTTCGGCTGCGGCTGCCGCGCTCGAGCAGGTACACTTCGTACTCCCTCCAGCTCACCTCGGTCCGTTCCATCCAAAACGGGCTGAGCTTCACCCGGTGCACAGGACCTTCGTCCGGACGCCGATAGGGTTCCGACTCGGGGCTGCCCATCAGGAACGATCCGCCGGGAATGGCCACCATGCGGAGCTTCACTTCCGAGCCGGGAATCGTCTCGGTGTAATTTCGGAACCCTTCAGGGTTGGGAGGGAAGGAGGCGTCGAGACCGCGTTCCTCGGCTTCAGCTTCCTCAGGAGCTTCCTCGGCCTGCTTACCCCGATAATGTCCCGCATGCAGGTGGCAGTTAATGCAGCGCATCTTCTCCCTCGAGCGCTGATAATGCAGGTGCCCGTCCACTCCCTTCTTCGAAAGTCCTGCGCTGAAGAGGTTGGCGTGGCAGCGGATGCAGGCGGAGTCGTAGGTGAACGTGCGGGCCTCATCGAGGTGCTGCTTCGCCTGCCAATCTATTTTGCTGATATCTTTGAAGGTTTTGCCGTAAATATCCTGCGCGCCCAATCGAGCCTTTTCGGTGTAATAGGTGAAGCCGGAGCCGGGAAGGTGACACTCAATGCAATGCGTCACCACCCCGCTCTTGGTGGTGAAATGCGTCGACTTGATCCAGGTCTGGGTGGCCTCCGGATGCGCGTGGCAGGTTTGGTCGCAGAACTTGTCCGTCGAGGTGGCATCGACGCCCGCCTTGCCTCCTAATATGATCGCGGCGCCCAGCAGGGTGCCCGCTCCAATCAGCGCTAAACTGGTTCGAACTTTCTTGAGATTGGAAATCATGCAAGAGAACCAGAAAGACAACCCAAACCGTTTCCGATGCATTCCTTTGAAGCGCCGATGCACCGCGCCCTAGCTCATGACCTTCTTCATGATGTTGCGAAAACGAGTGCGGCTGATCTGGTGATCGGCCAGAATTCGTCCCTTGTAGACAATCGCAAACACCGCGTAGGGTGTCGGAGCGTCTTGGGCATCTTTGCATGACTCAAGATTGATCGTCTTGGCCGTGAGATGAAATTCTTCCTCGGCGGTTTGGGCAATTTCGGCGCCGAACTTCGCGATGTACGGACATTGAGCCGAGCGGATGATCGTGAGCCCGTTGCCGAATCGTGCGGCCTTCCGATCATAACCTCCTTTGAAGGCCGGATCGGCTGCGCTGGTTTTGAACTTGCGAACCAACAACTCATAGTCCGGCGGCGAGGCATCCGCGAGCTTGAATCCTTTCGCCAAGAACAGGGAGCGGCCGGCCGACCAGGGACCCGCACGCGTCAGCACGGCGACGCCGTTCATGCCTGCCGCCTTGGCATCCTTGACGCAGGCTTCGAGCATGGCGCTCCCCCATCCTTTGCGTTGATGCCGGCTCGATTGATTCCATATGCAGTGAATAAACATGTAGCCGGCGGCGCTCACTCCACGCCATGCGAATTCACCTGGCAGATATTCGATATAGCCGAACGGTTTGCCGTCCGCAGCAAGGAGGATCTTGGCTCTTAGACCCAAGTTGAAATGGGCCTTGAGCCAGCACCGCTTGGCGAGGAGCCCCGGGTGCGATGGGTTCTTGATGCCGCAGCACGGATACTCGGCCAGGTTCGATGAATCGATGTCGATCAAAAAGGGTGTAGACATCGCTAAACTCTCCTCCGGTGAGCCGCCACGCTCAATAAGAAGTGCAGGCTTTCAGTTCCGGCCCAGGCACGATTCTGGAAACCCTCGCGAAGAATATCTCTTCCAGCCGTTTTCAGCCTGGCGAACCATGTAGACTGCCACTCCTGGTAGCGATTCGGCAAGTCGAATTCCATCGGCAACGGGAAGGATGGAAAGGGCCGTCCCCAGCGCGTCGGTGGTGGTTGCGTCCCGGGCGAGCACCGTGGTGCTGGCCACGCCTTCCAGAGCCACGCCGGTGAAGGGATCAACGACATGCGAATAGCGCTTGCCGTTGATTTCGACGAATTGCTTGGAATCCCCCGAGGTGGATAGGGCGGCGTCATGCAGCACGAGAGTGCAAGGCGCCTTCCTCGCCTTCACGTCGGCTGTGTCGATGGCAACTTTCCAGCCCACGGCGCCGGGCGGTGGCGCTCCAATGGCCACTTCTCCTCCGGCCACCACCATGGCGCGGCGGAGCCCGCGCGACTGCAGCACAGCCAGCATCTGGTCCGCGGCGTAGCCTTTACCGATGGCGCCCAGATCCAGCTTCATCCCGGCGCGTTTCAGGAAGACCGTCCGCCGCGTGGGATCGAGTTCGATATTTTTGTAATCCACCAGCGCTTTCGCCTTAGCTAGATCCGAAGCATCGGGAAAACGTCCTGTGGTGCGAGCTTCTCGCCACAACGCTACGAGGGGACCGATGGTGACGTCGAATGCCCCGCGCGACAGCTCGGAAATGCGGATCGATTTCGCCAGAACCTCATAAAGGTCGTTGCTGGCCGGGAGGGGCGCACGCGCTCCCTCGCGCGCGAGGCGCATGAGTTCGCTGTCCTCCCGGTAATCACTCATGATCTGCTCGAGTTCCTCAGCCCGCGCGAAGGCGGCCTCAGCCGCTTTTGAGGCCGTCGCGTCATCGGGAGCGTACAGCTCGATGTGAAAGATCGTCCCCATGCGGGGCAGGGAGTACTCGTAACGCTTGAGCTGAGCCCCGCGGGCAGAAAGTGAGCAAAGAAGAAGAAGAAGACGAGTGAGACCTAGGCCGGAACCCCAGCTCCGACGCGTTGCGTGGCCGGACGTGGGCTGCTCTGAATGGACAAACAGTGAGATGGCCGCCCCGAAGGGGTGGACCGTGAGTAGCCGTGAGTGCAAGCCACGGGCAGGAAATCGAAAGGCACGCCTCGGCCCTGGAGGGGCCGGACGTCCCCGCGTTTCACCAGGTGTAACGTTTGTCAAACTCAATCCCATCTTCCTCCAATATCCTACGCAACTCCTCCGCAGGTTAAAACCCGTGGCTATTCACGGTCGGCCCCTTCGGGACATGATCCCCCGCTACCCAACCCCAAATGGCTGCCAGTTGCGAACCGGCATTTTCTCGCCCTCCGCCGGACCTGTCAAGCCAACGAAGGTTAGAGTTTCCCGACCTTTGCTAGCCTTGCTGCAGCACTTCGCATATAATCAGCGCCCGCACTTCGACTCCTTCGGACTGGAGGCTTGTCATGGACCGTCGTTCATTTCTTGGCGTTGCGGCTGGAGCTCTTTCGCTTACCCAGATGCCCGCGCCTGCTCGGGCGAACCTGGAAGGGAAGAAGGGCCTGCGGCTGTCGATTACCTGGGGCATGCTGGGCCGCATGCCCGTGCCGGAGGCTCTGGCATTGCTCAGCCGCCTGGGTTACGACGCTTACGAAATGTTTGATTGGCGCAGCCCGGAGACGCTCCGAACGTTTGTGGGGGAGAAGGGGAAGTCGCCGCTGTTCTGCGCTTGCCTGGTGGCCAACAAGGGTGTGACGGCGCCTGGTTGTGGCTTGGTGAATCCTCGCGAGCGCCAGGGTTTCCTTCGCGAACTCGAGGCGTCGATCGAGGCGGCGAAAAAAATGGATTGCAAGCAATTAGTGACCCTGACAGGAAATGAGCTTGGAGGAATGCCGCGTGCCGAGCAGATGGCCAACGCGGTGGCGGCGCTGCGTGAGGCCGCGCCCCTGTTGGAGAAGAACGGCGTCACCGCCATCATCGAAATCCTGAATACTTATGTTAACCACGCAGGATACTTTCTCTATTATGTGCGCGACGGGGCCGAGCTTGTGGACCGCGTGGGGAGTCCGAACGTCAAGCTACTGTTCGACATTTATCACGTTCAAATTATGGAAGGGAATTTGATCGAGAATGTCCGAATGAACATTGACCGTATTGGGCACTTCCACGTGGGAGATGTTCCGGGGCGGCACGAGCCTGGCACCGGCGAGATCAATTACCGCAATGTGTTCAAAGCGATCTACGAGCTTGGCGACCGCTTCCAAGGTTCCGTCGCCCTCGAGTACAGCCCCCTGGCCCCGCTGGAACAGGACATGGCGGCGATGCGCGCCCTCGCCAACTTTGCCTAGCAGCACGCAACACGATGCACGTGACCCCTCACCCGTCGCGCGCCGGCTGATGAACGCGCCGTCGCGCGACACCCTCTCCCCGCAGGAGAGGGCTGCTCGTTCTTCTTACTGGACAGCTTCAGAACGTATTATTCGATCTAGGGCGAGAATATTGAACATCAATTGCCGCAGCGGATGATAGTTGTCCTGACGGCCAACGTGGAGCTGGGGCGTGATCCGGCGGTCTGCAAAAAGAATATAGCCGGCCGGGAAGCCACGGCTTCTCTGCGAGAACTTCTCATTGATGACGTTGAGCGCCAAACCGAAATACCGTGCGGCCCACTCCGCCCGCGTGCGCTCATACACATTCAAAGTGGCTACTAGCACTTCGTTCTGCACCCACAGCGGTTTCATGTATTCGTACTCGCCCTCAAAATGGTATATCAGGCTGGTCCCGGGCGGCGTCTCCACGGGCCATTGATAGCATGGGTGATCAACGTTGACCCATTGCGCAAGTCCGCCGTAGACGTAGTCCCATCCAACCTCGAGGTGATGATGGATTCTCTCGGCGGCGGTTTGCCATAGAGCCTCGTCGCCGCGCCGGTTCGCTTCCTCCATCACCATCCAGTAGGCTTCCACCGAGTGGCCGAAGCGAGACTTGTTAGCTTCCTCCTTCGGCCGGGTGAAATCGAAGTACAACATTTCCGTGTTTAGGCCGATGTCCGGCTTGTAATGCTTGTTCACAATCGCGTCCACGGAAAGATCCGCGATGGATGCGATTTCCGGATCGCTCCAGCGCTTGAGAATCTGCGTGGCGATGGTCAGATTCAGAAACCACAACCCTTGCGGGCGCACCGCGCGGTCGCTATTCCATAGGTAGGGGAAATCCGCCCCTCGGTACCGGAAAGTCGGGCTATTGAAATCCCGGAACAGTTTCTTGAGGAGCCCGAAGGCTGCTTCCCTGGCTTGGTCATCTCCACTGGCGGCAGCGTACTCTTGAAGGCCCTCGGCGAGATGGTACATGCCCTCGGTATCGCCGCTGAAAGGCCTCAACACCTTGCCTTCCCTCGACAATACTTCAGCCCACCAGCCATCCTTCTGCAAGGCGTACTTGAGCACAAATTCCTTGGTTTCTCTTGCCACCTCCAAACATTGAGGGTTATTTCCAAAGTGGTTATACAGGAAACTGTAAACCCAGATGGCGCGACCCAGGAACCACAGGTTCTTTTCCGTGTTGACCAGCGTGCCGTCGTAGTCCAGGCTGCACATGATTCCGCCGTACTGGTGGTCGATGCCATGCTGGTCCCAGAAAGGCAGGAGCACCTGGAAAAGCTGATTGTAGAGGCTCTGACGTAGTTCCCGAAGGCTCATCCCAGCCAGTTGCGGCTGGGAAGGTGCTATTGCGCCGCCGCGCGGCGCGCTTGCGCTTTGTGCGCGTAACACTCTGTCCGCGCCGAGCCGGGCCATAGCCGTTGCGGTTAATCCGAGAAATGCACGTCGTTCCAAGTGTTGAGCCTCCTCTGAGGTATCCCTTCGCCACCTGTCATCCTGAGCGAAGCGAAGGATCTCTGCAGTTGGTCTTAGGCTCCACGATCAACCAACAACTGCAGAGGTCCTTCGCTTCGCTCAGGATGACAGGAGCTCACCTTTTCTAGGGACTGGTCCTTCTGATCTCGTGCCGCGCTCGCCTCACTTACGGCGTTATATGCACCGCCGCCGCATGGTCCGGGGGAAGGTCCAGGCTGAAGACCGCCCGGTTCTGCTTGTGTTCAACCACTACCGCATGACCGGAGACCATATCCTTCCCCTCAAGCGGCGTCTGTCCTGGCCAAGGCAATTCCGCCTTGACGTCAGCCCGATGATGTCCCCAGTTCAGCACATAAACGAGCCGTTCATCCTCGCGGCCGCACGCATGCACAACAGCTTCCACAGGCCCTGCGTTGGCAGTCGTCACAACATGGACGGGAGGTTTCACGCCCGCGGACTGCCATGCCGCGCGCAACAGCGCGGCAGCGCCTGGGTCGTGGTTTTCCAGCAAGGGAATTCCCAGCGAGAAACCCAGCAGAATGGTCTGCCCTTTACCCGTGCGCCGGACCACGATGGCGGGTGTACCAGCCTTTTCGAAGACGGCAGCAACGGCGCCCTCGCTGCCCTTTTCGAGTTGCAGTTCTTCGCGAAACACGCGGCCCAGCAAGTGGCCAGGCAGGGTGGCGCCGTTAAGCAGCGCCGCCGGTTGTGTAACGCGAATTTCAGAAGGATTGTGGCTGGCGACCAAGTCGTGACGGCGCGCGCCAAACAGCTTCTCCATACCCAGCCCCGGATTCACCCGATAAGCGTGGTCGAGTTCATTGATGATTCCAAAGCGGGCGTCGGCAAGCACTGTACCGCCTCCGGCGACATATGCCTCGATCGCCTCCGCCACGTTCTTCCGCAGGCAAAGGTAGAAAGGAAAGATGACCAGCTTGTACGGCTTGAGGACATCTACCGTCACTTGCCGGCCGTCGAGGATGTTCACACGCACCTGGTCGTTCCACAACGCATGATAGATCCCAATCATGTTTCGCACTGTGAACGAGTCCCAGTCGCCACCCTGGACCTTGGCTTTCAGGTCACCGGCAATGTCGTAGACAACGGCCACCTGAGGCGGCAACGGCCTGCTCTCCAGGAAAAGGTCGGGTTCCGAATTCAGCGCTCGCGCGGCATCGCCCGCGGCGACGGCGCGGGCAGTGACGCTGCCGTCGGAGGCCGCAAGCCCCCGGCCGAAGGCCTGCCATTCATCCATGTGGGGACGCCACCTCCAGAAGTACATCCCTTTGGTGTCATGAGCGGCCATCTGCCACGCCAGTAGATGAATCCGGTCGTAGTTGAAGATCGCTCCGGGCTCGTCTCCATATCGGGTAAATCCCGTCTGGGGCCCGGTTTGTACTTCGGGCATCACGAAGGGCTTGCCACCCGCCGCATCGTGAGCGGAAGTCAGGTCCAGGCTGGATGACCATGGGGTATCCCAGAGAGCTTTTTCCTTCGCCAATTCGTCCGGGTTGGCTTCGGCGCCGCGGGCAGGTATGTCGGGATAATACGACAGCCCGTATTCGTCGACGATTCTCGAGAGCGTCCAGTCGTCCTGGTTATAAATGCTGAGTCCACCACTGAAGACAGTGCTGCCCACGTCATGCGTCCTGGTGGGATGCACCGTGTCGACTGACTTTACCAGTTCGTTCAGATGTTGCAGGACGTGTCCTGTTGCATACCAGTAGAAGAGCGGGCGATCAAATCCCTGGTATTCCTGATTCAAGAGGACGTCGTTCCACTGAGCGTACCAGGCAGCAGGACTTCCGTACTTATCCAGCCCCCACTGCTCAAACCAGTGATCGAAGTGCGCCTCGTCCCGTCCTCCTTTCCCTGCGCCTGCCGTCAAGGAGAATCCCTCCATGTGCGGTTCATCCCAGATGTTGTAAGCAATCACGGACGGCTCGTCCTTGAAATGCATCACGGTGGCCTTGGAGTAATAGTCGATGAGGTCAATCACCTCCGGGTCCGCCAACGACAGCTTGGCCTCACGCTGGTCCGCATCCAGGACGGGCGAAAAGCGCGTCGGCCATTTGGCCGCTGCAAAGTCAGGCAGCAGCCCGCTCCAGTACACTGTCGGCATGACCCGCAGCCCCAAACGTTGAGCTGTCTTCAGGATGACATCCATCTTGGAGAAGTCAGGCTCGGGGTTTCCGTACGTCAGCAGAAACGATGGGTAGGGATTAATCGCGTTGATGCCGGTTGCGGCTATTGTTTCGAGATCGTGAACGATCTGTTCGTTGGTTGTCCAGGAGTAGTAGATATAGACTGTGCCTACTTCGTATATTCGCTGGCCGGCCTTCGCGCCCCATGCGGAAATTGATAACAACATCGTAAGGTATGACAGATATCGTTTCATGCAATCTCCTTGTAGCGGGGGCCCCGTCAGGGCCTAGGGCGGCCACAAGGGCTGCCCCTACGACGCAGAGATCTTAGCCACGTTGGGATAAGAAATCCACTCCAACTGTGGAACTGGGAAGCGCCTGCCCTGGGTTGGAGGGGATCCACGGCCCTAAGAACTGGTTGCCCGTACTCCTCGGCAGGCCCCTGGGGGCTCGGTACTATTGTGCTATAGCACAGAACAGCTAGGGAGCGTATAAATACCTCGTACGATGTAGTGAGGGTTTCGGGTAAGGCCTTATCCGAGGGTTCGCGCCGACGCCAGCCACGGTTGGGGTTGCCAGATGCGGGTCTTCTGCTTCGGCCGAGACCATTCGAAATCAGACGGGCAGGTGAAAGGCCATGATTGTTGCCACGCTAATCTTGATCTGTTCGGCGGCGATGTTCTTCTTTTACTTTCAAGCTACCTGCCAGAGGGTTCTGCGCCGGCAGTTTGATCTGGAGTATTTCAAGTCCATCGCCAGCGCCAACCGGTTGGAGTTTCCGTCTTTGCGACAAGCGCTCGGCGAAGTCGACACACCGATCGAATACGCGCGGCTGCGCATGGCGCTTCGATGTGATTTCCTTGCCCTGACTTATCTGCTGAAAAATGTCGAGAATTCCAAAAGGCGCTATTCGAATGAGGAACGGCTTCTGATGGCGTATTTCTACACCCAGAGCGTTTCGTTGGCTGTGCGGCGCTTGCTGAACCTGAGCGACAACAAGGTAGTCCTCAGGCTGACCTCCGTCTTGCAGTACTTTGCGAACGTAGTTGGCCAGCGCGTCGACGCCGTTAAGCTTGGCAGTGTGACCGCCGAATGTCTCATCAACGTGTAAGTCGCCCCGGGGGGCGCACCTGATTTCAGCCTCCTTACCAGATGCGCCCCATTCCCGCTCTCCAAAAAGATTCCAACTGAGCCGCGGCTGGCCGGCGTCGATCCCGCGCGGCTCGACCCGGTACTCGCACCGCAGGTTCTGGGGAGTAATGCCCGGCGCAAGAACCGCCAACAGCAAAAAGGTATGCATTCAACCTCCGGGGATCGGGAGGTCGGGTGATCGAGTGGACAACGGGAGAAAACAGGAACGTTGTCATGCTGAGCGAAGCGAAGCATCTCTCTAGTTGTTCATGCATCGTTGAAAGTCGAGAGAACTACAGGGATCCTTCGCTTCGCTCCGGATGACAGCCAATCGCCCTTTGTTCACCCGAGCACCCGTTCACCCGATCTCCCGATAACTCTAAACAATGTCCTCTGTCTTCGGGTCCCAGTGCACGGCGCGCTTTTTGTGGTAAGAAGTGATGGACATCTGGCAAGCGATGGCGGCGCGGTAACCGATCTCGAACGAGCACCTGGGTTCCTTGCGGCTGCGCATGCAGTCGAAGAAATTCTGCATGTGCTCGGAGGTGGCATCGCGGTACCCCGTCGCTTGCCCGCCCTCGGGAGTTTCAGTGCACATGGTTTCAACTCCCCGCTTCTCGCCGCCCTGGGGCTGATAGCGGACCTGGTCGCCTTCGTTGCGCGAAACTGTGCCTTTGTTGCCCAGCAGCAAGTCATGTCCTTCGCCGTAGAAATCGTTCCCGAACATCGAGTTCCAGGTGAAGAGAATCTTGCCTTGCAGCATTGAAACATCCACGGTGTCGGGCACCTGCATTTTCGGCGAGAGCAGGTTGGCGCCCGTCATGGTGACGCTGTCCGGAATCTTGAAATCCATGAGCTTGTACCAGAAGCCGACCTGGTGAACCATGTTTTCAAAGACGTTGCTGCCGTCGTAGTCCCAGAAGAAGCGCCAGTTCATATAGCGCTGCGGGTCGAATGGATGCGGAGTCGCCTCGCCCAGGAAGCCTTTCCAGTCCACATGCTGCGGGTCGCAGTCGGCGGGGATTTCCCGCGTCCATCCGCCGTACGGGGCGTTGCGATAGTGGTGGGTGTGGAGGACCGTGATGACGCCCAGCTTGTCGGCAGCGACCATCTCCCGAATCGTGCCGAAGCCTGGAGTGCTGATGGCTTGAATCCCCACCTGCACCACGCGTCCCGAGCCCTCGAAGGCCTTCTTCATGCGCCGCGCATGGTCGGGATTGAACGCCATAGTCTTTTCCTGATAGACGTCCTTTCCTGCCTGGATGGCCGGAACGAAATTCAACGCATGCTGGTGCTGCGGAGTGGCAATCAGCACCGCGTCGATGGATTTGTCGTCGAGTACTTGGCGGAAATCTTTGTAGGTGTGAATCGAGGGAACGATGGTTTTCACTTCGTCCAGACGCCGCGTATAGACATCCGCCACGGCTACCGCTTCGACATTGGGGCACTTGATGGCGGCGTGGAAGATCTCCTGGCCGCGATCCCCACCGCCAATCAGGCCGATTCGGATGCGGTCGTTCGCTCCCAGCACACGGCTGAATGGGTAGATCCCCGAGGCGGCCATCGCCGCTGAGCTTCCCAGGGCTTGCCTTATGAAAGTACGTCGCGTTGACATCGGTATACTCCTTAGATGAAAAGAATCTCAAAATTCAAATGGCAAACGGCAAATGGCAAATGGTTCTGAAATCTCAGATTTGGCATTTGCCATCTCACCGACGACCCTGGCACCCAGGGGGGAGAGGGCAAAGCTGCGTCGGCCATCGTCAATCCACATGCACCCAAAGATGCGCAACCGCCGTCTGTCCCACCCGGTTGGTGCGCTCCACACGGACGATGTAATCTCCCGGCGTGGCGAAAGCGTGGGTAGTTACAGCGAATCCGTTCTTCGCGTGTTCATCGACGTTGCCATCGGATTTGGTCACGGCCGCCGCGCCGTCGCCGAATGACCAATGTTCTTCTCCGTCCGTAGTGCCGAACGTCCGGACTTTGAACGTGATCGCATTGTTTGGACCAATGTCCGTGGTGGGCCAGTACGCGGCCTGAATCGAGGGCGGGACCTGTTCGGGGTGTTTCGGATCGAGCACATTGACGGTCTCAAAATCGTAAGCTGTCCGGCCGCCGGCGTCGGTGATTTTCAGAATCTCGCTATAAGTGCCGGCCTTCGAGTAAGACTTCTCGACTTTCGCTCCGGAAGCGGTCTGCCCGTCCGTGAAGGTCCAATCGTAGCGCGCAATGTGCGACGGGCTCCATGATCGCGACCCGTCAAGTGTCGCCTTTTCGCCCGCCAAGATAGCTTGGTGTGGCCGCGCCACAGCGATCAGGTGTGGCTTGTATTGCCGTTGGTAAGCTTCCCACAAGAAGGCATAACCTTCCTGAGTCCCCCATTTGCCGGAGGGCTGGCGGCTGATGATCTCGAAATGCAGGTGCGACCATCCACCGCTTCCGCCTTCCTTCCCGAGCGTGCCGATCTTCTGCCCCTTGACCACACGGCCCCCAAGCTTCACCGACCGGTCATACGAGTACAGGTGCGTGTAGCGCGTGAACCAGCCACGGTCATCTTCCACCCAGATGGTATCGTTGAATTCTCTGTCGATTGCCGGGTTGTCTTTCACTTCGTCGATTACCGCAGTGCCGAGCCCCACCACGAGGCCATCGGTGGCGGCGATGACCTCCGTCAAGCCCTCGGCGCCGCCAATGTCGAGGCCCGCGTGATAGTAAATTTTCTCCGTGGTAATGCGCTCGCCTTCATCGACGTAAGTCGGCTCGTTGCCCATCTGAGTACGCGAGGCGAACCAGAGTTGCCGAACCGGGTAGACCATGGACCCCGGAGGCATGAAGGGCGACCCTGCCGGCCAAACGCGCAGCCGGGCGTCCTTGACGAGGCCCCAGTGGTCGCGGTTGGTATTCTGGTAGTAAGCCTTGGTTACCGTGCAGTCGATCTGCACGCCGCCCACCTCAACCGGCAGACGATAATTCCCGCAGGAAAGTGTCGCCCGAGAGCCGTTGATCTCCACTTCCGCGCGCGCCTCCCGAATCGCGGAACGAGCTTTGTCCCGCGTCTCGCTGGTCGAGAGCAGTTTCACCGTGGCGCGCTTGCCACTCGAGAGCTGGACGCTCTCCGTCGCTCCCGTGTCAATGTCCAAAGTGCGGAAGAGCGGCTGCTGGGCGCCTGCCGGCGTGCTGAAGAGTAGGCATAAAACGGCGATATTCAAGGCTTTCATGTACGGTCCGCCTCTCCTGTCTCAGGTTCGTCCCGGGCAAAGACCATACACCGCCGGCCGTTCGCGGTCAAGCTTGGCGGAATTCCTGCACACGACATATTGTCGCACCTTCATTTTTCTTGCATTTTTTACTTGACAAACTCCGAGACTTATGGTAGCCTAGCATGATGGTCATTTGGTGGACACATTGTCGCAGGCGAGGGCCGGTGAGTGACGAACCGCGTGGGATGGCGGGGAGGTTCCGGCACGAGGGGAATCCGGGAACTGAAAACAAATATAAAATAATACGATCGAAGCCAGTATGCCATTGAAAACAAAGAAAGCATGTTGAAAACGAACCCAAAACGAACCCAAATTGAGCGCTCAATGCATGCATTAAACCCAAATTTCGAGCGCTGTGACGCCGCACAAGTTCCAGCAGCCGTCCGGAACAGCGGAATGCGGCGGGGTTTGACATTGCCCGGCTGGGTGACAATCCGGAGGATCCCGAAGAGATACAAAAAATCGTGGAAACGAACTCAAGGAGTTGTTCATTACAAAGGACTTAACTCCTTTCAGGTCTGCAAAACGAACTCATTTTGTGCGCCGATGCGCGAAGAACTGCCTGAACACGAGCTCGAAAACACGCCTTTCTCGCGCCATCGCTCGGGGATTTGCGAGCCAAAGAACGGTTCTCGGGCAGCCGTCCTGGGGGCTACATAAGGTCCGATCAGGCGGCGCCACCCACCCGTACGTTTGCCGCAGAGGAGTTGACCAGTGAGCAAGAAAAGTCGAACCTCCAGAAGGGACTTCCTGACCACCAGCGGAGCGATCCTCGCCGGCCACTCCGTAAGCCGGTGGGCGGGCGGGGAAGAAACGGGCGCGGAGTTCAGCTCCGCGGGCCAGCGCGCGTCAGGAAAACCGCTGGTGATTGACTGCCACGCGCACGTGGGAATTGCCCGCCAACCAGGCGACCCTCTGGAACTGAGCGCACCCTGGAACACCGTGGCCGACCCGGAAGTGGTCCTTCAACATGCCCATGAGGCCGGCATCGACAAAACGGTGATCTTCCCGATCAACAACACGACTTACAAAGAAGCCAATGAGGATATCGCCCGCATTTGCCGGCGCTACCCCGAGCGGTTCATCGGGTTTGCCCGGCACGATGCGGAGACGGAGAGCGGGCAGATCCGCGCCATGTTGTTCCATGAAATCCACGATCTGGGCTTGCGGGGATTGAAACTCCACACTCAACCAAATATCGAAATCCTGGATGCTGCCAAGGAGTTGGGCATTCCAGTCTTGTACGATTCCAATGAGCACGTGGAGCTGTTCGAAGAGTTTGTCCCTTCCTATCCTACGGTGAATTTCATCATTCCTCACCTGGGAAGCGACCAGTCGGCGAATTGGCCTGGACATCTCAAGGCCATCGCCTTGGCCAAGCGCTATCCGAACGTCCACTTGGACACGGCGGCGGTGGTTATGACTCGATACCTGGAAATGGCGGCCAAAGAATTGCCTGCTGAGCAGATTCTTTTCGGATCGGATGAGCCTGAGATTGATTGCCGGTTGGAGATCTTCAAGATTCGCTTGCTAAACCTGCCCGAGGAAAAGGAGGAGTTGATTCTTGGGGGTAACATACGTCGCCTTCTGGGCGGCCGCGTGTAGTGCGGCTCGCACCACCCCCGGCCCCTCCTCCGTATGCGCTACGGTAAGAGCCGCCTTCAGCTGATCCGGCGGTGTGGGTTGCGTCCCGCGAAGCGGGACACCGTGAGTAGCCGTAGGTGAAACCTACGGAAGATGAAGCGTCCATCAACAATCCGGCCCTGGGGGGGCCGACCCGTCCGAGGTCAACCCCGTTGGGGTTGGCCTGATTTGGGAACGCTCCCGTCATCCGCAGGTTAAAACCTGCGGCTACTCACGGTTGGCCCCATTCGGGGCCGTGGTTGCCGGGCATTCCGAGGATCGGAGTTGCAACCTATGATCATCGATTCTGACGCACAGCTCGGGATTGGAGAAACCTGGGGTTCGCCGGCGCGCTCCGTTGAATACGATGTCGAAGCGCTGCTCGAACGCAACGGACAAGCGGGTGTTGACCGGTCCTGCGTGATGGCGCCTCGAAATCCCGTCTACGACTTGCCAAACCGGCAGGTGGCGGAATGGTGTGGAAAGCACCCTGACAAGCTAATCGGATTTGCGGTGCATAATCCGCAACGCGAAACCGGCCGGTTGCGGCCCGCGCTCATCGAAGAGGTGAAAGCGCTGGGTCTGAAGGGCGTCAGATCGGACGGGCATCCTACCCGGGAGTTGTTGGACGTCGTGGCCGAATTGAATATTCCGGTGATATACTACCCCGACCTCAACGAATATCCGGGACCCGCCCGGGCGTACTACATGATAGCCACCGCTTACCCTTCGGTGAAGTTCGTACTGCCCCATCTGGGCGCGTATCGCTCCTGGCATTGGTGGGCGCATTACGAAGCGATGGATCTTGTAAAGCGTTTTCCTAACATCTATGTGGGAACATCCAGCGTGATCAGCCGCAAGTATCTCGAGATGGCGGCACGCGATCTGCCCGCGCAGAGGATTCTATTTGGTTCCTTCGCCCCGGAGCTGGATCCTCGCGTGGAGTTGCATTCGGTGAGGCTGCTGAAACTCACTGAGCCGTCGCAAGCTTTGATCCTGGGGGGCAACATGCAAAGCTTGTTAGGCTTGTCGGGGTAACAGACCTGAAAACCAGGTCTGCGCTACCATAACTACGTAGGAGGGATGGAAATGAAGCATAAGTTAATATACTTAAGTTTGCTATTAGTAATTGTGAGTATGTTTGCAGCTTACTCCAGCGGCGCGCGCTCACAGGCCGGAGCGTCCGCGACTGCGGCGGCCGCGACCGATCCTTTTGTGGGGCGGTGGGATATAAGCATCAAGACGCCGAAGGGAGAACTTCCTTCCTGGATCGACGTTTCTGATCAGCAGGGGAAGGTAAAGGTTGTGATGGTGGGTGTGTCAGAGCATGCGACCCCGCTCGCAAAAGCCGAGATCAAGGCGGGAGAGATTGAGTTCGTATCGCCCAAAGAAGAGGAGGGATTCGATAACGACACGACCTTCAAAGGTAAGCTGGTTGGCGGTCAACTGACGGGTACGGCGAGCAGCAGCCCAGGCGGGGTCTCCTGGACCTGGAGCGGCCGCCGCGCGCCGGCTCTGAAGCGAACAGGCGCTCCAAACTGGGGCTCACCGGTGACCTTGTTCGACGGCAAAGATTTCAACGGCTGGAGATTCAGCGATCCCAAAAGCGCAAAGACTTGGACGATCGAAGGTGGCACGCTGGTCAGCAACGGACACGGCCCCGAGATCATTACCACGGCCAAGTTCAACGATTTCAAGTTGCACATCGAGTTTCATTGCGGGCCCAAATCCAATAGCGGCGTGTATCTGCGAGGCCGCTACGAGGTGCAGATTGAAACCGACTCCGCGCAGGAACCGCCCAGCCACCACACCGGCGGCGTTTATGGGTTTCTCGACCCTACGCCCGAGCAGCCGCGCCAACCGGGGGTGTGGCAGACATTCGACATCACTCTCGTGGGACGCACCGTGACGGTTGTGCAGAACGGAAAAACTATCATCGATCATAAAGAGATCCCGGGCATCACCGGAGGAGCTCTCGACAGCCACGAAGGGGCGCCAGGGCCCATCTACTTGCAAGGCAGCGAAGAAGGACGCGTGGCATTTCGAAACATCGTACTCACGCCTGCGGAATAGGGTGCCGCGTAGTTTGTAGCGCGGGCGTCTCGCCCGCTGCGGCGGGAGCGTCCCGCTCCCGCTGGCAGGAAGGCGCCAAACCTCGGACAGAGACAATGCCCGAGGCCACGTCCGCAATCGGACAGGCGCGGGCAGGATGCCCGCGTGACAGCGGGCGAGACGCCCGCGCCACAAAGGACAAGAACGGCACGAAAGTCTCCCGATATATGTGAGATAATACCACGGTTCGTAATGCGTTTTATTCAAATTCATGGGGTACGGAGGTGTGAATGTCTAATATCTCGAGAAGGGATTTTTTCAAGAGGGCGTCGACCGGAGTTGCGGTGACGGGGTTTCTTTCTGGAAACGCCGGGATGCTCAGCGCCACCCCTCTGGGCATGCCCATTGCGTGCCAGACTTGGCCTGTCAGGGACATGATCGCGAAGGACTTTCCCGGTACGCTCGCGATGCTCCATACGGCCGGGTTTCGAGCCATCGAGCTCTGCTCGCCGGTGGGTTATTCCGACGATGGGTTCGCCGGCCTGGGCAAATACTCGGGGAGCGAGCTTCGCAAAATCATCAATGATGCCGGCCTTACCTGTGTCAGCTCGCACTTTGGCATCGATGAGCTCAGGAAGAATCAAGATGACCGGATCGCATGGGCCAAGGCCGTCGGCCTGACGCAAATGCTGGTGCCCAGCCTCGAAGGGCCGAAGAACCCTACGATGGATGACGTGAAGAAGGCCGCGGACGAATACAACCGCATGGGCGAGAAAGCCGCCGCTGCCGGTATTCAGCAGGGTCTGCACAACGAGGACTTTGAGCTGACGAAGGTGAACGGACAGCGGACCTATGACCTGTTGTTCAAGCTCCTGGATAAGAAGCTGGTGAAGTTCCAGTTTCAGGTCTCGACAATCTCAGAGGGCTACGACGCCGCCGAGTACTTCACCAAATACCCGGGACGTTTCATTTCGATGCACGTGCAAGGATGGGACGCGAAGAACCGCAAGGAAGCGCCTGTAGGCCAGGATAGTCTCGACTGGAAGAAGATCTTCACCGCAGCAAAGACGGGTGGAATCAAGAACTACTTTGTCGAGATGGATCTGCCTCTGATGAAGGCCAGCGTGCCTTACCTTCGGAAGCTCCAGGTCTGAGAGCATCTGAGTTTCGGAGGTCGTGGGTTCAAAATATACTATTTCTTGAAGCAACCTACCATTCTTGGTATTCTGGAGTCACTCGAAAATGGCTTTTGGCCAGATTTATCATGGATTTAGCACGGTTACGATCTTGGCACGCTAAGTGCATTGTCGAGTTGTCGGGATTGCCTGTCTTACCAGCAAACACTAGTGTGCGAATCCGAAGGTGTTCTAGCCTGCGGGACGAGTTGGGTAGTATTCAGAGTACGTTGCTAACCGAAATCAACGGCTACCAGTCAGATTATTAAGCCAGTTGCGGCGAATAACATTGGCTGACTTGGGGCATCACCCCTTGCCAGTCAGCAAAGGGAGGAACTTACCATGTCAAAAGTTTCGCGAGCTTCTAAACAACCCCTTTACGTATTCTCTGCGATGTGCATTCTACTTTCCATCCTCCCCGCCCGAGCGGCGGCGCAGTCGACCATCTCGACTGGCAGCATTGTCGGCACGATTACCGACCCGAGCGGCGCCGTCGTACCGGGCGCTATCGTCTCTGTCATCAACGACGCCACCAGGCGGCAGTTGGACCTGAAGACAAACTCGGCAGGGCTCTATCAGTCCGGCCCTTTGACTCCGGGTGAGTACACCGTCCGCGTCTTGGCGCCGGGTTTCACTACTACCGAAACCCATCTGACCGTGCAGGTGGACAACACGGCCAATGGTAACGTGGCGCTGCGCGTGGGCGAGACAACCACCACGGTCCAGGTCGAGGCGGCAGGGGTCCAAGTGAACACGGAGCAGGCCGTAGTGCAGGGCGTCATCACCACCCAGCAGATCGAAAATCTGCCCATCAACGGCCGCAATTTTCTGCAATTGGCGCAGCTTGAACCTGGGGTTCAGATCCAGGACGGCGCCGTCTTTGATCCCACCAAGAACGGTTTCTCTTCCATCTCCTTCGGCGGCAAGTACGGTCGCAGCGCCCGCATCGAGGTGGATGGCGGCGACGTCAGCGACGAAAACGTTGGCACGACCACGATGAACATTCCTGCCAGCGCCATTCAGGAGTTTCAAATCGAGCAGTCGTCGCTCGACTTATCCTCCGGCATGACCTCCTCGGGCGCGGTCAACGTCACCACCCGTTCGGGCTCCAACCAGTATCATGGCGAAGCATTTGACTACGGACGCTGGCACGACCTGGCCGCGCGCGTCGCTCCGGAAGATCTCTTCTTCCGCCGCGAGCAGTTCGGGGGCAACGCCGGAGGCGCGTTTGTAAAGGACAAACTCTTCTTCTTCCTCGACTGGGAACGCAACCGCCAAGACTACCTGGCGCCTGTCGAATTGGGAGGAAATTTCGCTCCGCTCTCCAGTTCCATTAATCAGCCCTTCCGGGAACAGGAGGCCTTTGGGCGATTGGACTGGCAGGCGACGAAGAACCTGAAGCTTTTCTATCGCTTCACTTACAACGAAAACAGTAACGTGGTTCCGTTCATTCCCAACACCTTTTCGCCCTTCAAGAACTTCGACCACGCTCAGGACCATTTGGGTGGTGCGGACTGGGTTACCGGCAATTTCACGCATAGCTTCCGGCTTGAAATGCTGACTTTCGCCAACCACATCACCGGCGCCACGGAAGGCTTTAACCCTGAACCGGGACTCGAACTGGCCTTCGGAAGTGATCCCGACTGCCTTACTCCGGGCGCAGACGTCTTCTGCTCGGGGCCGAATTTCCTGGCTCCGCAAATTACCCAGCAGCACGACCTGGAGTTCAAGTACGACGGCAGCACCATTCGGGGTAAGCATATGATCCGTTACGGGATGGAGGTGAACCGCATCCTGGGCGGAGGCTACGCGTCGTTTCTGGCCTCGGCCCCGGCGGTCGGCAACAACTACACTGCCGCGGACATCACCGCGGCCGCGGCGGGGCCTTTTGCCGGCGGAGCAGCCAACCCGCTCAATTATCCTGTCGACGACGTGACGCTCGGCAACGGCGTGGGCTACGGTACTTCGATCCCGCGCTTCGGATTCCCGGGCGGTGGCCAATTTGATACGCGCTTTGCCGCTTATATCGGCGACAACTGGAGGATCCGGCCGAACTTGAACATCAGCATCGGCCTGCACTACATCAGGGATACCGGCCGCAGCGACAGTTACCTCGGGCCCTCTCCGGCCGTCAACGCTTTCGGTCCGGGACTGGGCAATCAAGTCAACCAACCCAACCTGAACTTCGCGCCTCAGCTCGGAATCGCCTGGGACCCCAGCAGGAATGGCAAGACCGTGATACGCGCCGGGGCCGGAATCTATTACGAGAATACGGTATGGAACAACGTCCTGTTCGACCCTGCGGCGCGACTCCAAAAAGGCTTATTCCTGGGATTCACCCCCGGCTGCGGGACTATCAGCCTTCCTGGAGGTGGGACCATCAACGCCAGCAACATCTGCGGGCAGCCGGTTGGAACCGTCGCGAGTCAGATCGAGGCCGACCAGGCAGCATATCAGGCGGCTACCATTGCCGCTGGCCCGGCCGCTAACGGCAGCTATATCGGGACGACCTTGGCCGATAACGCCTACACGAGCACGAACCTCTTCGCGCCCAACTTCCGCACGCCATATTCCGAGCAGTTTAATGTCGGCGTCCAACGCGAAATTCACCACGGAATCGTTCTGAGCGTCGATTATGTGCGGAACCATGCCCTCCACTATCTCATGTTGTGGGACAGCAACCACGTGGGCGCGGCTCGCTTCTTGGAGCAGAACGCGGCGATGAACGCCATCAACAACACTAACTCGTCCTTCAATTGCCCGGCTGGACCGGGCGGAGTCCAATGCGCCATTAATGCAGGCGCCACGATTAATAGTTATGCAGCCAACGGCCTGGATTCGGGGGCTGCGTATCTTTTCGGCTATCCCGCCTCTGTTTCCGGCCTCACCCCTGATACCGGGGCCGCCTTTCCAGGAGCCAATCCCGCGGTGGGCCAAAACGAAATGGATTTCCCCATTGGGCACTCGATTTACAACGGCCTGGATGTCAGCCTGAAACAGCAAGTGAAGAACCCGATGCGCGGCATAAAGGGTATCAATTTACAAGTTTCCTACTCGCTTTCGCGCCTCGATACGATGGCCCTCGACCAGGACTTTGGTGGTAACGTGACGGACTGGGACAATTACAATCACTATATCGGGCCTGGAGCTCTGGATCGTACCAATCAGTTCTCGGCGGGAGGTGTTTTTACACTCGCCAAGGGGTTCCAGGTGAGCCTGATTGCCCATGCCGACAGTTCGCTTCCCTCGAACCTTGAGTTGTCTCCGGGGCAGTCGCGCGTGGTTGCCACCACCGGACAGATCTTCCAGACTGACCTCACGGGCGACGGCACCATGGGCGACATTCTTCCGGGAACCAACCTGGGAGCCTTCGGACGTAGCGTGAACCCAGGCAACATCAACAAGTATATTGACGCTTACAATGCGAAGTACGCAGGCCAGCTTACTCCCGCCGGGCAAGCGCTGGTCTCCGCCGGTTTGATGACCGCCGCTCAACTGCAACAATTGGGTGCGGTCACTCCCACGCTGGCCGACGCGCCTCCCGGACAAGTTGGCATGGGGGGATTGTTCACGGCTGATCTAGGCCTGACCTACATTGCGAAAATCCGCGAAAACGTCACCCTGCAACCCAGCATCACCTTCTATAACGTGACCAACTCGCAAAACTTCGATCAGGGCGCCAGCCTTCTCAGTGGTACCCTGCAGCCGGTCAACGCTCCGGCTGGAACAACCGGTTACGCCAACGATACGACCTACGGTCAGCGCACCACGCACGTCACGCTGGGCTCCGGCCTGTACGGACTAGGTGGGCCGCGCGTCATAGAGTTCGGCCTGAAACTCACGTTCTAGCCAAGCCCTCCGAGCACGATAAACCCGGCCCGCGTCGCAAGGCACGGGCCGGGTGGCCTCGGCCGGGCTACGGGGGGCTGCAAGCCGCAAAGAACCGTCCCTCGCTGGGACAAACTGTATGCTTTTTTGTAGCCAGCTTCCGTTTTCTGTATCACCCTCGCACGATAACCCCGGGCTCCTATCAACCCACCAACAACTCCGGCGGCACAGTCTCCGACGTCAATAGTCCGTCTTTCGGCCAGGTGATTGCCACTGAGCCCTCTCGAATTCTCCAACTCGGTGCGAAGATTTACTTCTAGTGGGTGCGAAGTACTGGTGGTCGCAAGGGCGTCTGCTCCGGCAGGCGCCCGTGCACTTTCGTGTCTCACTCAAAAGGCATCGTCCTCCGCTTCCCTGATTACTCTGTGCACGGGTTTGGGCATGGGGAGATTGCCTTTGCTTGCGTGCCACAGGATGGCATTCAGTTGGGCCGAGTCGGCAGCGTCAGCATGCGAGAAGTCCATTTGTGCCGACTCCTTCGCTCCGGGGCCCTTTGGAGGGTTAACCTCGTAGAGGAGGCCGTTCTGGAGATTACGCGCGTCGGCATTGAAGGGTGGCTGGTCTCCCGTCCCGGAGAACAGCGGCGCCATCACGGCGGCTTGGGCGTCGTTGTTGTTCATGGGCGGCAGGCCCAGCAGCATTTCCATAGTGTGGACCATGTTAACGGTTGTGTAGAAGCGGTGGTCCACGAATAGCTGCCCGGCGGAGCGGGGTGAATACTTGCTGATCACCAGCGCCGTACTGCGGTGGGCATCGACGTGGTCAGCCCCGTCTTGTGCGTCGTCCTCGAGAATAAATATCGCCGTATCGTTCCAATAAGCGCTATGCGAGACGGCATCGACGACGCGCCCCACGGCCAGATCGTTGTCGGCGACCGACGCCTCGGGCCGCGGGTAGCCCGGCAATGTGCCCAGCGTGTGGTCGTTGGGCAGGCGCAGGATCACGAACTGCGGAAGAGTCGTTCCTTTCCCCTCCTCGAGTGATTTGACGAAATCCGCGAATTCATTCAGAAATTCGTCCACGCGCAATTGGTCGGGATAATCCACGCGGAAGTCGGCGAAGCGCGGATCGAAGTGATCTTCAATTTCCGGCTTGGTGGCGAAGTTCCCTGTGATGATCGGGACAGGCCACGGCCAAGGACTTGGGGCGCCGTGCGGTTGGCCAACGTTAGCCGGCAAGGGCTGTCCCGAGACGATGGAGTTCTGTGCGCAGCCCGTCGTGGGCGGCATGTCGCACCAGTGGGTGTCCACATACTCCCCGTAGTTGCGGTGCGAAAGTGCGTGACGCTCCACGTTTGTCCAAATGTACCCGGTGGCCGGCTCGTTGACGTCCGGCTGGCCCTGGTGCAGCGGATTGTCACCGGACACAATCCCTTCATAATCGTACAAGCGCTCGCTGCCACGATAAGAGACCTGCCAAGTCTTCTCGGTATAATCGCTGGTGATGGCGGCCATTGACCACACATGACCGTCGCCGGAAACCTCGCCGCTGCAATAGAAATTATCGACAATACCGAACTGCCGCGCCAACTCATGTTCGTTGGGCGTGATCTTCTCCCCGTACATGCAGAGGGCTGGGTCGCCGTCGCCGGCCTGGAGGTCACCAAATACCTGGTCGTAAGTCCGGTTCTCCTTAATGATGTAGATCACGTGTTTGATAGGGTTCGGCCCGCCGCGAAAGGCTAAGGAGTCTCCTCCCGGATAATCGGAGTGTCCATTGCCGGCCAAGTTCGAGCCGGTCCCGCGGGAGATCGCGTCTCCTTTTGCGGGCATCAGGTTGCTTCTCAGAACTTCCTCCGTAGACTGCGCCAAGCCATGCTCCGCGTCCTGGAGGCTCAGCCTGGCGATTGACCCATGAATCATTGAGGCGATGTAGGGATGCTTGGCGCCTGGGTCCACCGCGGAGGGCGCCCGCGGGCGGGAGTTGGGACCAGTGCCCTGGCCTTTGCCGCTGGCGATGAGCAAGTCGTCGCCGCGTACAGCGACGGCGGTGGGATACCATTCCGTCGGAATGAATCCCATCGCGGGCTGTGGCGTTTCAGACGGGACAACGCTGAGATCGAACACGGCCACGGCGTCCAGCGAAGCGGCCGCGACGAATAGGCGCTTGTGATCGGCGCTTTCGGCCAGAGCGTTTGGGTACGCTCCTGAATACGTTTGACCTGGAAGCTTGGTGGAAAGCGTCGTGACTATTGTTCCCGTTGCGGTGTCAATCACGGCCACCGCGTCGGCATTGGAAAGCGTTACGTAAAGGCGTTTTTCATCCGCACTGAGCAGTAGGGCGGTGGGATGTGAGCCGGCTGCCGTGGGCGAGTCCGGGGCCTGAAGAGAAATCCGGCGCGTGACTTCGCCGCTTTTTAAATCCAGTTCCGCAACCTGGGAAGCATTCCAGAGGCTGCAATACCCGCGCCGGCCGTCGCGCGTGGCTGCAACGCCGTAAGGATAGGATGCGGGCTCGTGCTCGTTCACGCTCAGATCAAAGCGTTGAACTACTTGGCCGGAATTTACATCGAGTAGGACGGCGTCGTCCGACAGATTTTCGGCGATCAACAGTCTCTCTCCCTCGCCCGAAACCGCTGCCAATCCTGCAGGGTACGGGACAGCCGTGTCCTTCGGGGCCTTGTAGAAAACTGTGCCTGGCTGTTTGCCTGGAGCGAGTGGAGGCAAAGGAAGCTTTATGAATCGCTGCGCCGCCACACTGCCTCCCTCGAACGAATACACAGCGATGCCGTTGCCAGTGTCGTCGGGTTGCTGGCCTGCGGGGTCGTTCAGTGATGCGATGGACGCGTAAATTGCCTCCCCGTTGTTGCTAAACGCCAGCCCGAGGAAATAAGTTTGCTTCGCGCCCACTTTCAGTCGAGGGTCGGGAAAGTCGCGGACCCGCCCGCTCGACAAATCAACAATCGCGATGGACTGCTGATAGCCGGACTCTTCCACGCCACGGCCGTTGTTGAGCAAGGCAGCATATCGACCGTTGGGACTAACCGCCAGCGCCGTCGGAAAGCTGTTCGTCGGTTCTGGAGAGCCGGGCGCCGGGCTCAGGAGAATCTTGCTGGAGGGAAGAGAAATGCTTCTCTTTTCGGGAACTCCCTGCGCCGCTCCGAGGCGGGCCGAGCCGGCCAGGATGAGAGTAGTCAACGCTGCCGCGGTGAATGCGAGCTGCCGGTGGTAAGTCCTATGCATAATTCCTCAAGTGCGCCGCAAGGTCGAATGGCAGCCCTGCTGGTGCCGGGGGCGCCCGCAAGGGCCGCCCTACAACATCGCGTTCATCCCTTAAGAAAAGTCCCCTCGCGCAGTTCCTCGAACGCCTGTCGGAGCTGTTCCTGCGTATTCATCACGATGGGTCCGTACCAAGCTACCGGCTCTTGGAGCGGCTTGCCGGAAACAAGCAGAAACCTGATTCCTTCATCGCCGGCTTGAACGACCACTTCATCCCCACGATCAAAAAGAATCAGTGCACGGTTCTCTGCATCGGCAGGAGGGGTTGTGTCCGACCAGCCCACCGGTTCGGTGGGAACGGCCAACGGGCCGGAGGCGTTGCAGAATTTCCCCCCGCCCCCGAAGACGTAGGCGAAGGCGTGGCGGGTGGTTTCGATGGGGAGCACCTTCCTGCGGCCGGGAGGGACCGACACGTCGAGGTAGGTGGGGTCGGCCGCAATGCCGTCCACGGGACCCTTCTTGCCCCAGAAGCTTCCGCAGACGAGGCGGACTTCCGTGCCGTCATCATCTTTGACCTCCGGGATGTCGCCCGACTTCACCTCCTGATAGCGAGGCGGCGTCATCTTGAGCGAGGAGGGAAGATTCGCCCACAACTGGAAGCCGTGCATGCGGCCGGCGTGATCGCCCTTTGGCATTTCCTGGTGGATGATGCCGCTGCCTGCCGTCATCCATTGCACGTCGCCGGAGCCGATGACTCCGGCGTTTCCCATGCTGTCGCCATGCTCGACCGTTCCGGCCAGGACATAAGTGACGGTTTCGATGCCACGGTGGGGATGCCACGGGAAGCCCGCCAGGTAATCATCGGGAACGTCATTCCGAAAGTCGTCGAGGAGAAGAAAAGGGTCAAAGTCGGACGTATTGCCGAAGCCGAAGGCGCGGCGCAGGTGCACACCCGCGCCTTCCAAGGTCGGCTTTGATAACACCACTCGTTTAACGGGACGGAGAGACATGGGTCGTTCCTTTCTGCGTCAATGAAGACGCGCGCTGGATGCGCCCGCAGACGGGTGTCACTTAATCGTTGCGTAAACCTGGAAAGCTCACCCCAAAGTCTAAGCATAACCGCTCTCAGACTGAACTGCAATTCTGATTCAGACCGGTACCGTGCCGATCGGAAGTGCGGCGCCCCCACTTTTCCATTGACAACCCATAGCTGGCATTCTAGTATATGGCAATGCCATATATTGAATCGCAATTCTCCGATCGCGAACTGAAGAAGGGCAGCGCCGAGCTGCTGATACTCTCCCTGGTGGAAGCCCGGCCGCGGCACGGCTATGAAATCAGCAAGCTCATCGAGCAGCGCTCAGGCGGTGCCCTACGTTTCTATGTCGCCTCGCTTTACCCGCTGCTTTACCGCTTGGAAAAGCGCGGCTGGCTGCAAGGACGATGGGTGGAGAAGGAGGGCCAGCGGCGGAGACGCTATTACCGTCTTACCCGCCAGGGGCGAAAGGTCCTCGCCTCGCAGCGGCGTGGCTGGCAGGTGTTTATCGACGCGATCAGGCGCATCACGGAGGTTGAACACGCGTGAGGAATTCAGGTCAGTTGGGAGGGTGATCTATGCAGGAATGGCGGAATGAAATACTGAAGAGGCTTGCGGGCTTGCGTCTTCCTCCCGCGCGGGAAGCGGCGATCGTGGAAGAGTTGGAGCAGCACCTCGAGGATCGCTACGCGGAGGTTGCTGCAGGCGGGGCAAGAGAAGAGGAAGCCCGCCGCACGGTCCTCGAGGAGCTTAGTGACGAAAACCTCCTGGCCCTGGGCCTACGGCGGGTGGAACAAGAAACACCGCAAGAGCCCCTTGGGCTCGAAAGCGGTGGTGTGCACAACTTCGTTGCCAGCGCTTGGCAGGATGTCCGTTACGGACTGCGGCAACTCCGCCGCAATCCGGGCTTTACGGCTGTCGCCGTGTTGACGATCGCGCTTGGCATTGGTGCGAACACAGCGATTTTCACCTTGGTCAACGGGGTATTGCTTAAGCCTCTGCCTTACCCGAACGCCAATCAGCTTGTGGCACTCGCTGAAAAGGTTGGCCAGTTTTCGGAGTTCGCGGTTTCGTACCCCGATTACCTCGACTGGGTGAGAATGAATCACAGCTTCGAAGCCCTTGCCGCCTACCGCCATTCGGACCTCGATTTGACCGGTGCCGGCGAAGCCGAGCGCGTAAAAGTGACCCAGGTGTCCGCGAGTTTCTTTCCATTGCTTGGCGTGAAGCCGGTCATCGGCAGGGAATTCTCGCCCGGCGAAGATCGGCGAGGCTCGGCGCCCGTGGTGATGCTGAGCGGCGGATTTTGGAAAAGGAAATTTGGCGGTTCGCCTGAAATCCTTGGAAAAACACTGACCGTGGGCGGAACGGCTTATACCGTCATCGGTGTAATTCCGCAGAGCTTCTATTTTTGCTGCGAGTCCACCAACTTTGTCCTCGGGGACATCTATTCTCCCATCGGCTCGTACGCGGACCAGTGGATGTCGGACCGTGGCGCTCACCCGGGCATTTTCGCAATCGGGAGGTTAAAGGCGGGGACGACCCTCCAGCAGGCCCGCTCCGACATGGATGGCATTGCTCGAAACCTCGCTGCGGCATATCCCGACTCCAATAAGAACGGGGGCATCACGCTGGCCCCACTCAAGGAGCGCATGGTGAGGGGTGTCAGGCCCATGCTTCTGGTGCTCCTCTCGGCTGTAGGATTCGTCTTGCTCGTTGCTTGCGCGAATGTGGCAAGCCTGCTTTTGACGCGTGCGGTGGGACGCGCCAGGGAATTCGCGATCCGTTCAGCCCTCGGTGCGAGTCGGCGACGCGTGATGCAGCAACTCCTCGCAGAGAGCCTTCTCCTGGCGCTGGCGGGGGGCGGACTGGGTTTGCTGTTGGCCCTATGGGGAACCAAGGCGGGGCTTGCGGCGCTTCCCGCGGCCCTCCCGCGCGCAAATGACGTGCGGCTGGACCCGCACGTGCTGGCTTTTACCTTGATTATTTCAATGGTAGTTGGATTGCTCTTCGGGCTCGCCCCGGCTCTGGAAGGCGCGCGGCCTAACTTGCAGCAAAGACTGAAGGAGTGCGGGCCAGCTTCGTCCTACGCTCGTCACCGCACTCAGCACGCATTTGTAGTTTTTGAGATGGCAATGGCGGTTGTGTTGCTGGTCGGTGCAGGTCTGACGATCCGAAGCTTGGCGCGCCTCTGGCATGTCAATCCGGGATTCAAACCTCATAACGCTTTGACGTTTGGCGTGGCCTTGCCCCCCTCAACGGCGAAGGAAACTCCGGACCAAGTGCGCGCGAGTTTGCGCGAGCTGACGAACGTGATTGCCGCGGTTCCTGGTGTGAAGGCGGTGGCGATAACCGACGGCGCCTTCCCAATGCAGGGCGACAGCGAGGTGGGCTTTTGGGCTGAAGGGCAGCCGAAGCCGGCAACGCAAAGCGAAATGCCCAACGCCGTGAACTATATCGTGGATTCGGCATACTTCAATGTTATGGGAATTCCGCTTTTGCGCGGTCGCCTTTTCACGGCACGGGACGAATTGCATTCCCGCTTGGTGGCTGTGATCGACGAGAATCTTGCGCGCGACTTTTTTCCGAAGGGGGACGCGGTGGGCAAGCTCGTTCATCTGGCGGGCGCTGACGAACCCTATGAGATCGTGGGAGTGGTGGGTCACGTGGATCAGTGGGGCCTGGACGAAGATAAGGCGTCACCGCTAACGGCCCAACTCTACCTCTCGGTCTGGCAGATTCCCGATCAATTCATTTCGCTGCTGGCGAGGGCAGAGGGCTTTGTAGTTCGCCGGCAGTCGCCGGACTACGCGAGTGTGGAGGCGCTCCGTAGTGCTATTGGCGGAATGAATCGTGAGCAGGTTGCCTATGATTTCGAATCTATGGATGGAATTATTGCCGCTTCCCTTGCAGCGCGACGTTTCGCCATGATCCTTCTGGCGGTGTTTGCCGCGCTGGCACTGGCGCTCGCGAGCATTGGCATTTACGGCGTAGTTTCCTATTTCGCAGCTCAACGCACGCACGAAATCGGAATACGCATGGCGCTGGGCGCGGAAAAGTCCGAGGTGCTCAGAATGGTCATCACGCAGGGCCTCAGGTTGACTCTGATCGGCGCATCGATCGGCGTTGCCGGGGCGCTTGGGCTGACGCGGTTCCTGGCCAGCCTGCTGTACGGCGTGAAGGCCAGGGATCCCCTGACATTCGTTGCCGTCTCGCTCATTCTGATCGTTGTGGCGCTCCTGGCGAGCTACATTCCCGCCCGCCGCGCGACGAGAGTGGATCCGTTGACGGCGTTGAAATACGAATGAAGCTTTTAGGCCGGGGCGGAAGATGACCTAGGGATCAGCCCCGTCGACGATCACATAAACGCCTGGTGGGCCTGAATGTAATGTGACTTGGCGTCCAACTGGTGCTATAAAAGACTTCTTTGAGTTGATATCCATCCTCCAAAGGAGTGCACCAATGAGACGTAAATGGACCCTGATCGGCGTTTTACTGCTGGTGGCGGGGGCGGCCTACATGGCACTTGCCAATGGGAAGGAGCCCTCGTCAGGCCCTTTGACGGGGACCTGGGAGTGCGTAGCCCACAGCAGCGTCCAGGATGACGTGTCGTTTACGTTGGACCTTAAGCAGGGCAGGGAGGACGTGGCCGGGAAATTCGTTAACTCGACCGGGGAGTACCCGCTGACCTCCACGAGCTATAAGAAGGGCGTACTCGAATTCCGCGTTGAGGCTCCGGACGGCAAGTATCGAGCCACGGGAAAGTTGCTGCACGGCCAATTGAGCGGCCATTGGTCGAAGAGTCAGGAAGCCGAAGGTGGGTGGGAATGCCAGAAATCGGTCGTTAAGAACAAGTGATCGGCACGGGCTGCCTCCGGCGGCTCGTATCGCCGGCCAGCGCTGATGGTCTCGCGGACTGGGGGTTCGCATCGAGCGAAGGTCCGCGCCCGTGAGTTAGATAGCGTCGCTACCGTCTTTCGAGGGCAGTCGCTCATGCCCGTCTGCTGACGGGCACCCGGAAACCATGAAAATGGGCCGACCGTGGAAGGATGTGGCGCAGGCGTCTCGCCCGGGCCACGATTTTCAAAGCAGAATGTGCCCAGCGACGACAGGGGCTGCCAATGCAGAAGTGGAATCAAGAAATACTGAAACGACTGGCAAGCTTAAATCTCTCTCCGGCGCGTGAGGCGGAGATTGTCGAGGAAGTGGCTCAGCACCTCGAGGATCGCTACCAGGAACTGGCCGCGGGCGGAATGGCGGAAGACCAAGCGCGGCGCGGTGCCCTCGAAGAGTTGAGCGACGCGGACTTGCTGGCGAGGGGGTTGCGGCAGGTCGAGCAGGAAGTAATGCAGGAGCCCGTCGTACCGGGCGGGGGAGGGAGCGGAAACTTCTTCGCCAGTGTCTGGCAAGATTTGCGATACGGCGTGCGGATGCTGCGGAAGAACCTGGGTTACACCGCGGTAGCGGTGATCTCACTGGGGCTGGGGATTGGCGTCAACACCACCATCTTCAGTTTCGTCAATACTCTGCTGTTCCGGCCGCCTGCGGTTCAGGGCGCAGGTCAATTATTGGAAGTTTGGAACCAGAATATTCAGGGCAAGGGCATCGAAAGTTACACCCCGCTGACCTATCCTGATTACCTTTATTACCGCGACCGCAATCACGCGTTTTCGGGCCTGCTGGCGTTCGACGGGGACCCTCGCATCGTGAGCTGGATCAGGGCGGGACAGAGTGAACGGGCGCAAGGCGCGCTGGTGTCCGGAAATTTCTTCTCGGTCCTGGGAGTCAAGCCTGTCTTGGGGAGAGCGTTTCTTGCCGAGGAAGACCAGGCTCCCAACGCACACCCCGTGATTGTCCTCAGTCATGCCTTCTGGGCCGAGCGTTTGGGCTCCGATCCTCGGGTGCTGGGAAGAACCTTCAACTTTAACGGAACGAACTTCACGACTGTGGGTGTTGCGCCGGCCGGGTTCACCGGTGTCCTCGTGGGTCTTCAACCTGATTTCTGGGCGCCGCTGGCGATGACATTCGCATTTACGCACGACCCGATTTACCTCACCAGCCGCCAATGCTTCTGGTTGTTCGGAGTGGGCCGGCCGAGGCCGGGCGTGAAGCCTCCGCAAGCGCAGGCGGACCTGAGGGTCTTGTCGCGTCAACTCCAGCAGTCTTATCCCGAGAGCAACAAACTGCTGGAAGCCGTGACCTTTCCTACGACTCTTGTTCCGACGCCGTTTCGCGGTTACGTTATCGCCTTCACGGGCCTCCTGATGGTGGTGGTCAGCCTGGTGCTTCTCATCGCATGCGCGAACGCCGCCAATCTTCTGCTTGCACAGGCTACGGGGCGTCACCGCGAGATGGCAATCCGAGCCGCGCTGGGAGCCGGACATGGCCGCCTGGCTCGCCAGATGCTGATTGAAAGCACACTCGTGGCCCTGCTGGGTGGTTGCGTGGCCTTTCTCCTGGCCAGTTGGCTTGCTCCCGCGCTACTGGCCCTCAAGCCGCCTAGTCTGCCAATCAAACTGGATGTGCCCCTAGACTGGCGAGTGCTTGCCTTCACCCTGGGGGTTTCGTTAGTCACCGGAATAGTTTTTGGAATTGCACCCGCCTTGAGGGGCGCAAGGGCAGGCTTGGCGCCGGCGTTGAAGGGCGATGCGTGGGGCAGCGTCGCCCCGCGATTTTGGGGTCTGCGGCTATTCCGCCGGCGTGAGAAAAAACTGCGGACCGCAAAGACGGGCGGCCGCGCGTTCAAGTTGCGGGACATCCTCGTCGTGGCACAGATCTCCGTATGTTCTCTGCTCCTGATCAGCGCCGGACTGTGCGTAAGGAGCCTGATGAATGCGCAGTCGATAGATCCCGGCTTCGATACACAGCATGAGATGTTGGCGGTGCTTGATCCGTCAAGCTTGGGTTATTCCGAAGCGAAGGGCAGGGCATTCTACAACGCGTTGCTCGATCGCGTCCGCGCTTTGCCCGGGGTCTCGTCGGCAAGCCTGGCGGGTTACCTGCCCTTGACTACCGAGCGTACGACGCAGGAAGTGGTCCCGGAGGACCATCCTGTGCCGCCCGGACAGGGCCCCGGGATCGATACCACGGAGGTGGGGCCAGATTACTTCCGGACCATGCGCATTCCCCTCGTGCGCGGCCGTGAATTCACTGCGCAAGACGGCCCAGGCGCGCCGGGGGTTGCCATCGTCAACGAGGCTCTCGCCAAGCGTTTTTGGCCGGGCCGGAATCCCATCGGGCGCCGCCTCGTCGCTTCCGGGAGCCACCTGGAAATAGTCGGAGTCGTGCGCACCGGCAAATACCGGACCCTCAGCGAATATCCGCTTCCTTTCCTGTATCGGTCGATCCTTCAGGAATACCGCCCTCGCTGCACGCTGGTGGTCCGTTCGGCGGGCGACCCGCGCAGCCTGCTGCCCGAGGTGCGGCGCGAGATTCAGAGCGCGGATGCAAACATGGTGGCCCAGGACCTCGAAACCATGAAGGAGTACATGGCGCTTCCGTTGTTTCCCGCGCACACGGCCGGGCTGTTGTTGGGTGCGCTTGGCCTACTGGCCTTGGCGTTGGCCGTGGGAGGACTCTACGGCGTTATGTGTTACGCGGTATCGCAGCGGACTCACGAGATCGGAGTGCGCGTGGCCCTTGGCGCCGAACGGCGCGACGTACTGAAGCTCGTGGTCGGACAAGGCATGCTGCTGACACTCATCGGCATTGCGATGGGGGTTGCTGGCGCCTTTGCCGCCACTCGGGCGCTTGCCAGTTTGCTGTACGGAATCAGTTCCACCGATCCGGCCACATTCCTCATGGTTCCACTCGTCCTCGCGGGCGTGGCCCTTGCCGCGAGTTATATTCCCGCCCGGCGAGCGACGAAAGTCGATCCTCTGGTGGCACTGAGATACGAATAAAGCCGGCAGCTTTCAGTCCGCACTTCGCCGGGTGTGATCTGAAATCTGCACGCTGCGGAGTGTGATCTGAAATCTGAAATCTCCAATCTCAAATCCGCGCTTGCCGCAAAACAGTACTGGCCGCCGGACGAACAGATTGATTTATGGGGTTGACACCCTACCCAAGCTCGCTATACTTGGGTTATATGTCTACCCAAAAGCGAAAAGACCGGCTGGAACTCTTGCAAGGCACGCTGGATCTGCTGATCCTGCGCACACTCATTTTCGGCCCCCAACACGGCCAGGGCATCGCACACGCCATTCACCAGACAACCGAGGACGAACTGCTGGTCGAGCACGGAGCCCTTTATCCCGCGCTCCAGCGTCTGGAAGAGCAGGGTTGGATTTCGGCGGAGTGGGGAACCTCCACGAACAACCGCAAGGCTCGCTTCTACACGCTGACCCCGGCGGGCCGCAAACAGCTCGTCAGAGAGACCACCAAGTGGCGCCGGTTAGCGGCAGCCATCGGGCGGGTCTTGGGACCGGAAGCCAGCGAGGGCTAGCCCATCGATCCTCCGGCATTCGCTGCAGTCATAATCCTGCTGTTGAGAGTAACCATGGTGGCGGGCTACGTGCCCGGTCGCCGTGCCACGAAAGTGGACCCGATAGTGGCCCTGAGATGCCAATGATTGCAGATGGCCGATTGACGATTTTCGATTGATGACTGACCACTGACGATTGCCGGCGGTCGATTGACGATTTTCGATTGACAATTGATGATTGCCGACTGCCGATTGAGGGTTCCCGGCCTGCCATTCAACACTCACCAGTCATCGGGTTCTGAAATCTGAAATCTGAAATCTGGAATCTGCAACCTTGTGACAAAGGCCACCGAGGGTGCTGGCGTTCGCGGGAAGGGGCAGGTTGTAATTTTCCGCCCGCGGGCGCGCGGCGGGTCGCGCAGACGCGCCGTTCTTTGGCATGCCTGCGCTCCTCTGATGCTAGAAGGCACACACATCCTGACAAAAACCGTCAGGACGTATGCGCCACCCACGTATGCGCCACCCATGTGGCTCTGCTGGCCATTGGCCTAAATATGCAGGTTCTTGCATATATGTGTCAAAATGCCACACTTTAGACCCTGATTTTCACATTGTGAAAGCTCCTCATCTCGCCAACCCCCTGATTCCATTGCAATAAAGATTTATTTTTGCATTATTCTCAGTTTTTCCTACTCTCTCATTTTCATCTGATAGCCTGGAAGATGGGGGACTGTCGGCGTAACGCCTCAGTCTCAGTCGCGGATGTAGCGGCGGGTTCACCCCGCCACCGCGAAAATGGCGGCATAAAGCCGCCGCTACGAGACCCTACGGGCACGCCGTGGCGTGCCCCTACAGAAAGGAAACGGACATGGAAGATTCAAATGCTAACCAAGCGACAAGCCCATCGCCCATCACCAATCGCCAACCGCTAGGCGCTCCGGCGGCCCGCGCACGGCAGAGGGCAAGCGTCGCTCGTGCTGGAACGCCCGCAAGCACGGCCTCTACACGGACGAGCGGTTCTTGGAGGCCGCTGCCCTGGAACTGGGCGATGACCCGCGGCAGTTCCAGCGCCTGCTGAAGGGTCTCATTGAGGCGCGTCGGCCCGTGGGCGCCCTGGAAATGGCCCTGGTGGAAGGCATCGCTCTGCTGCTTTGCAAGCAGGGGCGGCTGGACCGCTCGGAACTGGCCGTGCAGGTCTCGAACCTGCACCACCACGATCTGGAGCGCCGCAAGTTGTCCCTCCAGGTGGGGACCGGCAACAGCGACGCGGTGGAGCTGGAGGTGCGGGAAAAGGGCCTGCGCCGCTCTATCGACTCGCCCGGAAAGTTCGAGCAGGTGCTGGGCTTTCTGACCAGCCTTTTGGCGATGATCGATAAGAACGAATTCGGTTACCAGATGCGGGAAGCGCTGATCGCCCTGTACGGAAGCGATTTCACCCTGCGGGGCGTGAAACTGGACGAGTTCCGCTACGCGCTCGCGAAGATGCCGCAGGGGGAGGCGTTCGAGAAGGCCAAGAACGACATGACGGGCTGGGTGGCGGAAGAGATCGCGGACGTGGGGCGGGAATACGAGCTGTTCCTGCACGAGCACGTGGAGAACACGCGGGCGGCGCGCATGGCGGCGACGGCGCCCTCCCAGGCGCAGTGGGGGGCCATCATCCGCCAGCAGAACTCGCTCGCCCGGCAACTGGAACACAAGATACGCTTGCTGATGGAGTTGCAGCGGGAGCGGAAGAGCGAAGCGCGGGAAAGCCTGGAAGCGTCATCGCCGCCGGATCCGAGCGACCCCCAGGACGGCGCAACGCTTGTGCGCGGGGGTGGCGCAGACGTGCCGTCCTTGGGCATGTCTGCGCCTGTTCGTTTCGCCCCGGCGGCCGTGCACCCCTCAACGACGGGGATGGCGCAGACCTCGTCATGTGAGGTCTGCGATGTCCCGAAGGGACAGGCTGGAACGCCCATCGCGGGTGGGACGGCAGAACGGGATGAACGTGGTAGCGCGGGCCCCCGGTTTTGGGGTCCGCGGTTCTTCCGTGGGGCGACAGACAAGCCGCGGACCCCAACACCGGGGGTCCGCGCTACCCAGCTCCGCGCGCTGCTGATCTTGATGGGCGCGGTCCTCGCCGCCGCTTTCAAAAACATTAAAAATCGTGGGAACGAACTCAAAGATTTATTGACAGGACAGGGGATAACTGAAATAACCGCCTCAAAACGAACTCATTTCCGCGCCGCAAAAGCGGCCGTCGGCGCGAAACGAAGCGGCTTTTCCAGGCAGTGCCGCTTTTGGATCTTGCACTTCGAGGACTTTGACGCGGCCCGGCGGATTGGTCGATCCCTCTTGCTCTCGAGCCGGGTTGGGTATATTCTAAGCAGGTTCAGGACGGCAATATAAAAATCCTGGTTTGCGTCAACTCGCGTCGGGTCTAGCCAGCGGTCTAACAACGAGGAGGAAATATGAAGAAGCGCTTGCTGAAATCTGTCTGCCCGATCGTCTTCGTTCTTCTCGCCTGCTCTCCCGGCTTATTCGCCCAGGCGGTGGGATCCATCACCGGGACCGTGACCGACCCCACCGGCGCGGTGGTGGCGGGCGCCAAGGTCACGGCCACCCGAATTGATACGGGCGTTACACAATCCACGGTAACCACGGGCACCGGGGCCTACACGCTCCCGCGTTTGGACGTGGGGACTTATAACGTGGTTTGCGAGGCCACCGGCTTCAAGACGGGGACTGCGGCCGGAATTACTTTGGATGTCAGCCAAACCCGGTCTGTGGATTTCACCCTCGTGGTGTCAGGGGTGACCCAAAGTGTGGAAGTGAGTGCGGCCCCACCGTTACTGAACACCACCAACGCCACGCTAGCCCAGGTGGTGTCCACCGAGCAGGTTGAAAACCTTCCCCTGAACGGCCGCAACATTGAGGGCTTGATGACCATGCAGCCCGGCGTCGTAGGATACAACGGCGCCAACATGGGTTGGATGAGCGCTGAGCTGGCAGGCAACGGCAATCGAGGCGAGACATCCGTAGGGACTTTGGACGGCGCTGATGTAAGTGACGCGGAGATGGGCACCCTCCAGTTTACCAACTTCAACCTCGACGCCATTGCAGAGTTCAAGGTCCAGCAGAACAATTACTCCGCCCAATATGGGCAGGGCGCCGGCACCATCACCCAGATCGTGAGCAAGTCCGGCACCAATCAGTTCCACGGGAGCCTCTTTGAATTTGTCCGCAACAGCGCTTTTGACGCGCGAAACTTCTTTGGCAGCACGGTGGCGCCTTTCCGCCGGAACGAATTCGGCGGAACATTTGGCGGACCCATCAAGAAGGATAAGACTTTCTTCTTTGTGCAATATGCGGGCCTGCGTCAGCGGCTGGGCGAACCGAACAACGCCGTCGTTCCGACTGCTGCGGAAAGGACCGGCGCGGTGACGATCGCGGACCCCGTCATCCATAACTTCCAAGATCAACTTCAAGTTCCATTGAATTCCGTTGCCCAGGGCGTCCTCAGCCGGTATCCGTTCCCCAATAACCCGGGTGGGCTTTACGGGGCTAATACCTATACCTACGAGTTTTCCCAGCCGGTCAACGACGATCAGTGGTCGGCGCGCCTCGACCACCATTTTTCGTCCAGCGACACCTTTTTCGCCCGCGCTTCCTACGTCAACCATATCATTAGAGACACCGATCCCTGGGCTGCCGAACTGGGAGGGGGAAATTTCTCCAGCAGCAACATTGGCGACGCGCGGAACTACGCCATAGGCGAGACCCACATTTTCTCCCCTACCCTGTTGAACAACTTCACGTTTACCCTGAACCGGGGGATTGAAGGTGTGCCGGAGACGCCTGCCGAATACACTACGACCAATACCGGCACTTCCGACGGCACCCTGAGTAGCTGGGGACCGGACACCTTCGAGACCAAGTACGTGACGACAGTCTTCGATCCGCTGGACATTGTCAACTGGACGAAGGGTCGCCATTCTTTCACCTTCGGCGGGGAGTTCCGGCGCGAATGGGACAACGGCACCGGGGTCACCGGAACGGGTCCCAGTGGCGCTTACAGTTTTAACCCCGGCACTCCATTGCCCGAAGCCATTCCCTCGACCAACGCAGGAACCTCTCTGCCGGTTGGCTATGCCAGTCCGAGCGGCCTCATCAGTCTGATGGAGGGCAGCGACTATGCTTATGAGCGCGCGACTACGGTGCCAGGCTTCGGACCACCTGGAGCCGGAGGAGGCGGCGTGTGGTGGGGATTGCGCCGGTGGAACATGGCGGCGTTCGCGCAGGACGACATCAAAGTCACGCGGAGATTTACCGTGAACCTCGGCCTGCGCTACGAGTACACTTCCGTTCCTTGGGAAGTTGGCAACCGTATGGCGCGCCCTGAAGACCAAGGCAGCCTTTACGGAACATTTGTGGTGAACCCCGACCCCTTGTGGCAGGCGGACTATCTCGCAGGTAATTTTGCCCCCCGTGTCGGTTTGGCGGCTGACCTTGGGCACAAAACTACCTTCCGCGGAGGCTTCGGGATTTTCACCAACATGATTCCCACGGTCTATCCGGACCAGGATCTCGTGAATTTTCCCCTGGCCAGTGAAAACTATATGCTCAACGCGCCGTATTCCCTTACTCCATTCTCCATTGCACTTCCCGTGCTGACGAGCACCTCCGGGCAGCCGATCGCGGCCAACGGAAATACCAAGACCATTCCCAAGAACACTCCGGTGAACCTTGCTCCGTACGCGGCGATCCTGGGTAACCTTTTCGTGGACGACCCTTCGGACCGGATGCGGAATGGTTATACGATCAACGGGAATGTAACTTTGGAACACGAGTTCCCTGGCAACATCGCGGTCTCCGCTGCCTACGTTGCCAACAACGGCGTATCTCTTTACAACCAGTGGTATCCCAATGCTTATGGCGGAGCCGAACCCCAGTACACTCCCTACAGCAACATCACTCCCGGTCTCGGAGAAATGCAGGTTTTCTACAATGGGGGCTACTCCAGCTACAATGCCCTGCAACTTCAGGCGCGCAAGATTTCCCCGTCCCGCGGCATTCGATTCCAGGCCAATTACACCTGGGCTAAGGATATGACGGATGCCGATTCGGTATGGAACACCGGAGCGACAAACATGCAGAATCCGAATTGCCTCAAGTGCGAGTACGCTCCCGCCGCTTACAATATCACCAACCGGTTCGTGGCCAATTTTGAGTACGACCTGCCCATTGCCCACTGGCAGGCGCTCGCGCACGTTCCCAAACGGCTCACGGACGGCTGGCAGACCCTGGGCATTTTCCAGGCACAGACCGGATACCCCTTCACGGTTTATTCCCCTTATGGAACCCTCCAGTACGGGGTTGGCGGCAGTAACCGGCCAGTCTACCTGCAAAAGGCAACCCTCAACCCGAGCGAGCGCACCAGTACGCAGTTCTTCTCGAATGCTGTCATCGGGAGCAATAGCGGGGTGGGGACAGGCTACTTCGCTATACCTACGGTTATCAGTCCGGTACTCAATGTTGGGGCGGTGATGCCCGGTCCGGGAACCCTCGGTCGAGATACGTTTACAGCCCCGGGGTGGTATAACCTGGATTTCTCGGTCATCAAGGACACGCGCATCACGGAGACGAAGATGGTGCAGTTCCGTGCCGAGTTCTTCAACATCTTCAATACGGCGACGTTTGGAGGGCCCGTCTCGACCGTCGGATCGCCAGGCTTCGGATATACGGGCTCAACCGCCACTGCCGAACGGGAAATTCAGCTCGGCTTAAGATTTATCTTCTGAGTTTGCTGTGAGATTATGCGCATTCAGGTTGTGAGGAACGAATCGATGTAGAGACTGAACGGCGGGATGGTCGCGGCTCGAAGCCGGATGTCTGCACTACGGCTTCGGCCGCGACGCCAAAGCGGACAGACACGTATCCCCCGAGCTTGAATCGTACCCTGGCGCGGTCAGTTACGATTCACGCGTGTGCCATGCGCGGCAGTGCTGGAAGATCTTGAATGGTGCGCGCAGCTCGCCGGTGGTTCGCCAAAATCGCCAGAAGCGATGCCCGTCCGATTTTTTCGCAATGCACGGAGCAGAGTGAAATGGCATTGAGGGGACGAACAAAGTCGTGCAGGCGGCGCTGGTACTCCCGGATGACGTTGAGCCCGTCGCCTTTGGAAAGGGCCCACGACCAGTCGGTAACCCAGCGCATAACGGTTCCATGCAAGTGCAAGGGGCTGCGTTGGAGAGGATCGCTTGCTCTCAAAAGTTCGTTGAGGCAATCCGGAGCGGTTAGGAACACCAAACGCCCGCTGTGCAAAAACACGTCCGGCCTTAAGCCATTTTCGCTCAGGCCGCGCGCAATATTATTCAGGAAGGTCGGGTCGGCAACGACTACAACCTGTTGGCCGATTTCCAACCCTGGCACTACGAATTGTATGATCTCGCTAAGGCCCTTTTCTTTTCGTACTATCAAACGGCATGTGTCGGCTTGGGCCATGACCCCCACATGATCGATGATTCCTACTCCCATACTCCCTATCTTCATCGAAATGTCATAGGAATGTCAACAAGACAACTTGGCGCAGTGACAAAGTGTCGTAAGGGATATGATGTCCTTTCGCCCCCCTTTCGCTACCCTGCGCTTGCTTTCCACTTTCTTCTTTTGGCGTCCTCCGCCCAGAGCGAGGACGTCTTCGCTCTGTGCAGTATCGATGCGGCCACAGAAGGAACGGCCCCCCGGATGAAGACGCGTAGAACGACACGAACGCAGTGCCGGCGGCACTCCAGGAAGCGCACTCCGATGCTCCAGGAGAGGCTAACCTATTGGTAAACATCGGATAGTGATCGGAGTAACCCTGCCCGTTTTCCCCTTGCAACCGTTCTTGGCAATCTCCTAATGTTGATTTGAGCCTTGAGTTGGTAGAAGGTGTGCACACTGGTCATGGTCTGGCGGGTCCCCGGCCTCGGACGAAGTCAACTGGAACTGAAGAGTCGTAGTGAGTGCGTCACGGCGCGCAGCGCGCCATGAGCTGAACAGGTGTGTCGGCTGGTGCAGCGGTGGAAGACAAGGCATTACAAGCTAGCGACGAATCGCCGTTGAATCCCCCGCGGCCGTTGCCCTCCGGTGAGGAGGCACGGAATGCCGAAGCCCTGCTGGCTCTCGACATCGAGGCTGGTTCCGATTATTTGCTGGAATTGATTGTGCACAATCTGCAGCAACTCGGCCAAGCCCCTCACGAAGCCTTTTTGCAGAGGCTTCTGAGGGGTCTTACCAGCATCGAGGTCAGTGAGAAGGAAAGCATCGTCCATTGGGAAAGGATCTTGGCGCGCCGAAATGAGCTGGCGGAAAAACTCGGCCGTCAAGTCTTTCTCAGGACAGCGGCGGTGGATTACTTCGGTGAATTGCACCTCTTGCGCAAGCCCATCCTGTTGGAGTACGAAGAGCTCGAAAAGCTGCGCCATAACGCCGCCACCGACCCGTTGACAGGCCTCAAGAACCGGCGCACATTCGAAGAGCACCTGGGTCGCGAGATTAGCCGCGCCCGGCGTTACGGGGCTTCATTCGCAATGCTCCTCCTGGATCTGCGCAGGTTCAAGCGCGCCAACGACACGTATGGGCATGCAGTCGGCGATGAGATTCTGCGCAGTGTGGCTCGCGCGAGCGCAGAGACCATCCGCGGTTCTGATATTTCCTGCCGGATTGGCGGCGATGAGTTTGCAATCCTTCTCCCACAAGCCGATCGGTCGAGCGCCGAAGCCTTTGCCGAGCGGGTCGCGCGGAAGTTCGAATCTTATGCCAGACCTCTGGCACCCGAAACGCCGGTGGGCGTTGACTACGGCATCGCCATCTTCCCTCAAGACGGTGAAGACGCGGCACAACTTTTCCAAGCCGCGGACAAGAACCTTTACGAAAGTAAACAGAAGGCCTCTCGCGTGAGCGAGCAGATCGCTCCCGCAGCTTCGGGTTCCTCGGCCGAATCTGGCGGGCCGTTGCCTCAACCTGCCGGCGCGGCACACCCGGCGGGTGAGGATCTTGCAGACCGCTCCCACTGGCTTCCCAGCTACATGGTCGCGCCTCAGGGCGCGCCACTCCGCCAAGGCCTTCCGAACCGCCGCCGGGACGAACGAATTCAAGTGGAAGGAGCGCGCCGGGTGGGCTTGATCCGTCTTCAGGAAGGGTCCAGATTCGTCACCGTCCTGGACATGAGCTGCGGAGGTGTCGGCTTACTGATGGAGGACTTTGAAGTGCCTGAGAGCTTTTCGGCCCTGATCCAGGTTCCATTTCTGCCTGATTCTGAGCTTACCTTGTATCGAGTTTACAGCGGCCCGGTTCTGAATGGGAAAAAGCGTGTCGGCTGTTCGTTCACACCGCTTTCCCGGCAGACTGTCGCATAGTCTTCCGGCGCCACTCGACGGTGCGTTCCAATCCTGCTTGAAAACTCACTTTGGGCTCGAAGCGCAGGAGTCGCTCAGCCTTTTCAATCCCGGCCTGAGAGTGGCGCACGTCGCCCGCCCGGGGGCTCGCGTAGATCGGTTCCATCGTATAGCCTACTATGGAGGAAAGGGAGCGGAGGAGTTCGTGGAGCGTGAAGCGGCGTCCGGTGCCGATGTTGAATGCCATGCCGCACACGCCCTCCGCGAAACAGGCGAGCAGGTTGGCCTCGACCACGTTATCGACATAAGTAAAGTCGCGCGATTGCTCTCCGTCGCCGTGCACCACCGGGTGGTTGCCCTCGAGCGCCGCCTCGATGAAGCGCGAGATGGCCCCTGAGTACGAGGAGTGGGGATCCTGACGCGGACCGAACACATTGAAGTAGCGAAGCGAAACGGCAGGCAAGCCGTAAAGCTGATGGAAGATCGCGCTGTACTTCTCTCCCGCGAGCTTTGTGACTGCGTAAGGAGAGAGCGGATTCTCCGGCATAGTCTCCAGCTTTGGCAACGTCTCGCTGTTTCCATACACGGAGGACGAACTGGCAAATACAAACCGCTTCACCCGGGCGTCCCGGGCCGCTACCAGCATATTTAGGGTGGCTGTGACATTCGCCCGATGGCTGCCGGCGGGCCGTTCCACGGAGCGCTGGACGGAGGGGATTGCCGCCTGGTGGAGCACGTACTCGACTCCTTGCACGCTGGCCCTGCAAACAGCCAGTTCCGCAAGGTCGCCTTCCATCAGTTCGATGCGATCGAGGCAGTCCTCGAGGTTGTGTCGGAACCCCGTACTGAAATCATCCACCACTCTGACGGTGTGGCCGTCCCTCACGAGACGACTGACCAGCGCTGAGCCGATAAATCCTGCGCCGCCTGTCACTAGGAAGCTTGCCATGCGACCTCGTTTCACTTTAGTACAGGGCTCTTGGTGTCGACTCGGCTGCCAGCTTGCCCAGCGGATCGAGAACCTGGCGGGCGCCGCGAGCCATCAAGTTCAGCTCCGTTGTCGATTGAAAGAAGAGAAAGCCTTGCTCCATGTACTTTTGCATGACGCTTGCGTCCATGGCCGGTGCGCCCAGGATCTTGTTGTGAGCCTGCCCCGCGGCAACGACTTTTTTCAGAGCCTCTTGAACCGTCGGATGGTCAACCTGGCCACGGCGGCCCAACGAGAATGACAGATCGCTGGTGCCTACGAAGATCACATCGACTCCCGGCGTCGCGGCAATCGCGTCGATCTGCTCCAGTGCGCGCGCCTCTTCGACGATCACCACAACCAAAACATTCTGGTCGGCAAAATCAAAGTAATTCTCAGCACCCGACCAACGAAACTTCGCGAGACCGGCGCCGGAACCGCGCCGGCCTTGCGGTGGATATTTGCATGCGGCGGCAGCCTGGCGAGCCAACTCGGGTGTGCTGGTGAAGGGAAACATGACGCCCAGCACGCCGGCGTCAAGCACGCGCTTGGCGGTCCAGATTTCGTTGACGGGAACCCGCGCGAAGGGTAGCGCCTTCAGTCCCCGCGTGGCCAGAACCATGTTGCGCAGGCTCTCCAGGGTGATGGGACTGTGTTCCATCTCGATCCATAAAAAGTCAAACCCAAGGCTAGCTGCCTGCGCGGCGATTTCAGCGCTCCCCACGGTGAGCGTAATGCCGACCGCCGGTTTCCCCTCGCGCAGCAGTTTCTTGACAGGGTTTTCCCAGACCTCTTGCGGGTTCGGGTTCGTGTTGGGCATCAAGGCTCTCCAAAAAACTGTCGACCGGTATCCAGCGCTCCTAGTTTACAGCAATTGGCCTGTTCCGGCGACCCAGAACCCCCGACACTTCCCCGTGCTCATGCGGCACGGGCCTTGTTATCGAGACCTGAAAGCGCGGTCGCAAACCCCTCAGAGGGGTCTTGACTTAACTACTAGTCTTATTGGAAAGCTGCTCCTAAGGTCTGCCTGGCGATGTTCGCTCTTGCCTTCGCCCGCAGATCTGCCGTGCGGGCAACGGCCAAACTCACTTTAGAACAAAGGAAGCCGATTCCTCAGCCGTTTCAGACGCTTGTTTCACAATGAAACGAACGGTGAAGTTACCCGGCTCAAACCTTTCGAGCGGGGTCATGGCCACGTACTGAATTTTCCCGTCTTTATCCGGGGCGCCGAGCGGAGGCAGGCCCTTTCCCAGAACCTTGCCATTCCTGCTGAATTCCATTATCAACTGGGGAACCGCCGCAACATTCTTGTCCGTGTAAATGACGAGGTAAAAGGGCAAGGTGCTGTTGTTCGCCTTGCTGATTACTGGATTGAGGGTTGGGGAAATGACCTTGGTTCCCAACAAGAAAGGGTCGTCGTCCGCAGTCGATGCCGCACGTTCCTTAGTGGACCGGACGACGCTGACGCCGCTGATGGCGAGCCCCGAGGAAGGCGCCATGAGCACGGTGCCTTTGCTGGTGCCGATCCGCTCGCCTTCCCCATCCCGCACAGCGGTTTCGAGGGCGTAGCGCCCGGGCGGCAAGTCGAAGGTCTCGGTATAGATGAAGTGGTTTGCTTTGAGGGTTTCCAGCCTTTCGGAGGTGGCATTAATGGGGACTTCGTTCTCGAGTTTCTTTACCAATTGGCCCTGGACATCCTTCACGACAACAAGGTAGGAGAGGCTGCCTTTGTACTGATCCCCCGCGTCGGCCTTTTTGAAGGTCACAATTGAGAGGGGCACGTCCATCACCACTTCGCACTCAGACTGATTCCTCAGCCCGCGAAAGTACAGACCGGCCGCCCCATATTCGAACGCCTTGGGCAACTCAGGAGAATTCAACGCGGCTAACAGCGGTATCTCGTAAGGTACTGGAGCCGTTCCGGAAGAGTTCAGGGAAGTTGGAAACGCATTGTAACCGGACCTGGACTGCACGCGCAAGTCACCGGGCGCCACTTTGAGGACGACTTTGTGGAATGACCCATCGTAGTTCTTAATCTCCGGCGCGTACGAAATCTCGTAATAACTCTGGATGTCTTCCGCCAGTCTGCGGATCGGGGCGCGCAGATCATTGGTGTGCGCGATGAGGAAACCCCCTGTGGAATCGGCAAGGCGGGCGAGCGTCATTTGGTAGTTTGCCCGCGTACTTTGGACTACGGTATCCATCAGATGCGCCTCACCCAGACTGACCGCACCGCCGCCCCGACTGGAGGCCTGCTGCCGGTCTGTTTGCGCGGCCGAGCGCAATTGGTCGGTGCCGGCAGTATTCGGGTTCGATGCCCCGAGGCCGTGCGCGTCGAGAATGTAAAGGCTCACATTGGACCGATTGGCGGAGCCTATGAGGTCTTCGAAGGCCGCTTCGTACCCTTGCGGAATCGTGAAACCCTCGGAAAAGTAAAGAATGGTCTTCCTTCCGGGAAGGCGATATTGCTCTTTCACGGCATCGAGCAAAGCGAAGATTTCAAGCCGGCCGGGAACCGTCATGGCGTTGCTCTGTTCCGTGTTGAGCGCTTGGAGCAGTATTTGGTTCATGACAGCCTTGGCTTGCGCCTCGCCGCCCATGGACTGGTTTGGAGCGCCGGGCTGTGGGCTGGCACGATTGGTTGGCGCGGGAGTCGCTTGAGGATTGGAGCTGCCGGCCCTCGCAAGTTCCTGGCGCAGGCGCTCGGTATCGGCAGCGAAATCGGTCACGTGAAGTTCTGTTGCCCGCTCAATCGCCTGACGGGCGAGATCGCGATCGTTGGTGTAGGACTGAAGAACCTCGAGCTGATGGTCAATGGTCATGACGGCTATGTAAACATTGGCCGGAAGATCGAGCTTGAGGAAATCCAGGGCGCCGGACCGTGCGAGTCGCTTGGCATCGGCGTCGGCGGCCGCCGTCGACCCAGGGTTGCCGGCAGGCGCTGTTATCGTGCTGCCGCGGGCAGCGCCGACAGCCCTCTCCTGGCCCATCTGCCGCGCCGCGCTGCGAAACTGAAAAAGCATCGTGACCAGGCGCACTTGTTGCAGCGGATCAAGGGGAGTCCGCGTCCCACCCGCTCCGACCACCTCTTTGCCCTCGATAAGACGCATTGATTTGATCTCTTTGGGCTGCCCGTTGTCAGAGACCTCGAAATCTCCAGACTTTAAATCCTTGACCACATGCCCTTTCTTGTCGCGCACTACGACATCCAGCAGCACTTCCTCGGTGGTAGCTTTGACGACTCCTCCCGGTACAGTAGGAGTCTGAGCCTGCTGGCCAGTAACACCCCGTCCCGGCGACATCGCGAGCACCAGCGCCCCCAGACCCACAAGATAGGGATTCTTTACCATGTTTTGCTCCTTACCGGTTGCCGATCGCCCCGCGTAGCGCCTCCTCCATCACCTCAGCGCTAAAGTCCAGTTGAGTCAGTCGGGTGCTGTAGCGTACACGGCCGTCGGCGCCGATCACGAAGGCCCGGCTTGGCCAGGCGGCATAAGCGGCCTCTACGCTGCCTTTCATGCCATCCACGAGGGCGGGAAACTTGAGGTGGAGTTCTCGTGTGCACAGGGCGGCATGATCTTCTTTATCCTCCATCGTTGAGGCGGGCGCTACTGCTACTCCTTCCCGTACGTTCCGGGTGCTCTGCCAGTCGCCCGCGGCATGCGCCTCCCGGATGTAGACGAGAAAGAAATGCGCTCGCCGTCCGTATTGTTCGAATAATGAGTTGAGCGCCTCGGCTGAAGAACGGAAATTCGGGCACGAGTAACTGCCGAAGACCAGCACGACGGGAATCTTTCCCCGGAACTCGCTCAGGCGCACGTGTTGTCCCGTGCCGACCTCCGGCAAATCGAAATCGGGGGCGACGGAGTTGGTTTGCGGCCCGGGGTCCTTCGCATCCGCATCCTGTTGGAGCCTGCGCACCGTGTCACTCTCCAGCGCCGCCTCCGAGCGCAGGTGAAGCCGTGTATAGACCGACAGCAACTCGCGGTGGGCCTCCAGCGAATCCGGGATGGCCAGGATGACAGCCTCCAAACGCTTGCGAGCCTCCTCGAGTTTTCCTGTGCCACTCAGGCATTCACCCCATGCCAGTCGCGCCTCAATGGATTCGGGACGGCGGCGCAGCGCCGCGCCCACGAAGGGCGTGGCTTCGGAGTATTGTCTCGCGACGATCAAGATTTGGCCGAGCCCCAGGTTGGCAGCGTAATCGTTGGGATCTTCGGCAAGCGCCTGCCGGAAAGCAGCCGCCGCGCCAACCGGATCTCCCGTGTTTAAGAGCGCCAGGCCGTAACAGGACTGAAGTTGAGGCAGCTTGGGATTGAGTTCGACGGCGCGGGACAATTCCTTAACGGCCGCGGGGTAGTTGCCGGACTCGACCAACTGCTTGCCGACATGAAAGTGCGCTTCCGCAGTGTCTTCGGCGAGTAGGCCGGGGACCGCCAGGCAAGTCTCAGCACCACGACACAAAGCCAGCAGGAACAAAGTGAGGGCTAAAGGCAAAAGGCAAAACGCAAAAGTCGAAACCTCTCTGCGCCGTCGTTCGAAGGTTAGTTTCCGACTTTGCACTGCCCACCTACAACACTTCTTTTGAAATCTGAAATCTCGCATCTGACGTCGTGCGCGTGCTGCCGATCTGCCTACCTGCCCACCTGCCGACCTGCCCACTGCCTAGCCCGTGACGCCCTTTCCTTCCACGATCGTGATGTATCGGTCGATCGGCAGGTTCGTGAAGCGGTCTACGCGGTTGCTGGGCGGAGGCCACTTGATTTCAAGCGAATCGATTCTCGTCCTCGCGCCAATTCCTAATACCAGCCTCGGGTCATGGGAGGAGAGATAACCTCCACCCGCGACCTTGTAAATGTGGCGCTTGAAATCACCTGCCTGCCAGCTCACTTTTGCGCCCACCGCATCGGGATTGGCCACTTTACCCTTGAGCCGGATGCCCAACCAATGATTGAGCCTGCCGACGTTATTCCGGAGCAAGAGGGGAGCACCGTCGTTGAGGATCATCAGCACATCCGCTCCGCCATCGTTATTAATGTCGCCGACCGCCAGGCCGCGCGCCGCAAACTGCCTGGCGAAGACGGGCCCGCTCTGGTCGCTGACGTTTTGAAAAGTCGTCTTGAATCCGGTTCCGAGATTACGAAAGAGGAGGGGATTCTCCTCGTATTTGATTTCGCTGTGCAGTTGGGACACCTTGTTATCGGGATGGCCGGAGACGATGAACAAGTCCATATTGCCGTCGTTATCGTAGTCGAGGAATTTCACTCCCCAGCCACTCATGGTCCGCACTTTCATCCCGATGCCGTTCGAAACCGAGAAGTCGTCGAAGGTCTCATCCCGGTTATTGTGATAGAGGGAGAACATCTCCTCATCGACATCGGTCAGGAAGATGTCCATCCAGCCGTCCTGATCGTAGTCGGCAGAGTCCGTGCCCATTCCCGACCGCACCCGGCCGTCGGCGCTGTAGCCCACTCCCGCCTGCAGCCCGATTTCCTCGAATTTCCCGTGGCCGCGGTTTGCAAAGAGGAAGCTCGCCACCATATCGTTGGCCACGAACAAATCCATCAGCCCGTCGTTATTGATGTCGGTGGCCACGGCGCCCCAGGCAATCCCCTTGACGCTCGCGATGCCGGACGCCTCGCTGACATCGGTGAAAGTGCCGTTGCCGTTATTGTGGAAAAGCCAGCTCGGCATGGGATCGTAGACGTTCGGGATGCAATAATAGCGCTCCACGGTCCCACCGAAGCCGCAGAATTTGTTGTTCGACTTGTTAAAGTCCACAGAGCGGCAAATAAACAGATCCAGGCGGCCGTCATTGTCATAATCAAACCAAACGGCGCTGGCGGCGAAGCCAACGGCGTTGATGCCTGCCTTCTCCGTGACGTCCGTGAACGAGCCATCGTGGTTATTGTGGAAGAGAAGGGAGCGCCCATACTGGGTCAGGCAGAGGTCGGGCCAGCCGTCCCCGTCGTAGTCGCCCACGGCGACGCCCATTCCGTAGCCGCCTCCTGCCAAACCGGCCTTCTCGGTGACCTCCGTAAACGTGCCGTCACGGTTGTTGTGGTACAGGGCGTTGCGGAGCGGAGGATTGGGATCATAGAAGTCGCACTGGCCGCTGTTCACCAGGTAAATGTCCATCCAGCCGTCGTTATCGTAATCGATGAAACCGCCGCCGCCCCCCAGGGTTTCCGGCAGGTAGAATTGCGGAGAGCGAGCGCTGGTCCGTTCGAAGGTAATCCCGCTGGCAGAACCTGGAATCACCTCGAAAACCGGTAGACCGTTCGGCGCCTGGAGGACTGGTGAGCCTGATTGTGCGAGGACTCTTGCTGAGAGTCCGTAACCCGCGAATCCGGCGAGTCCGAGGGTTCTTAGAAATTGGCGGCGCGAGCTACTCATTCGTCAGGATTCCTCCCCATCACACGCGTAAGGAAACTCAAGCCTCGTATTACCGGGTCATTCCGAGCGCAGCGAGGAATCTCGCTCTGATTCTTCCGTGCCTCGATACATCCCAAAGCAGAGCGAGATTCTTCGCTCCGCTCAGAATGACAGACCTATGTGACTCCACTCCATCGAGACCGGTCAATGCGATACTTCTGCCGGCTGCTCCTTCGTGACTTCATCTGCGTGGGCGCGCTTTTGCGCCTCGACCTCGGCTGTCAGTTTGCCGACGATCGCCCTTTCACGGTCGCCGTCCTGCTTCATGTGGAGCCGGTAATAGAGCCTGGCTAGGGAGACGTGCGCATCCAGGAATTCCGGGTTGTCTTTGATCAAAGCTTCCAGCAGTTTCCTGGCCTGGGGCATGTTCCCCATTCCGATCTGACCAATGGCAAATTGATAACGAACTGCCGGGTCGCCCGGCCGCACCTGCAGCGCGCGGTTGAGAAAAGGGATCGCTTCCTTGTAACTCTCGCCTTGATTCAACATGACGCCCAGATACAGGTTCGAGCCAAACTCGTTTGGATCGATGGCTAATTCCTGGCGAAAGCATTCCATGGCATCCTCGCGGTGGCCGAGGGTCAGCAGCGCATTCCCGTAAAGATAATGAGCCATGGGAAGCTTCGGATCGAGTTTGACGGCAGCCGCCAGTTCATCTACAGCGCCCGACGCGTCGAGAATCTCCAGACGAGCAGCCCCCAGCATCAGGTGCGCTTCCGCGGAATCGCCGTTGCTCAGGATTTTGTTCACCAGGACTTCGCCCTTGCGCACCTGCCCATCGCGCATCAGCGACATCCCTAACAGGTAGGTCAACGCCTGATCGCCCGGATGAGCGGGTTCGAGCGGATCGAGAAGTGTTACCGCCTTCTTGAATTCCCCTAAGCGAAAGTAGCAGTCCCCCAGTAATAGAGCTACTTGTAGACTTCCCGGGTCGGCGGAATGAAGCGGCAGGAGTTCATGCACTGCGTCGTTGAGCTGTACGGCTTTGTAATAAGCGAGGGCCAGGTTCAGCCGGATCTGGGGAAGCGGCTGCAAACGTAACGCCTTCTTGTACTCGACGATGGCCTCCTCGTACCGTCCTGCCGCAGCCAGCGCCGCGCCCAGGTTGGACCTGACCGGGACGACATCCGGAAACTGGGCGAGAAACGAGCGGTAATCTTTGATGGCTTCATCCAGCTTGCCGGCCTGCTGGAACGACTCTGCCTCCTGCACGAGAGCGTCGGGGGACTGAGCCGTCTGCGCACTCAGGGCGCCGGTCAGTAGCAGGACTAGTAGCGCAGCAAAGGCCTTCAGAGACCCCTCACCCGCCCGGCGACGGCTGATGAAAGCGCCCTCGCCGGGCGCCCTCTCCCCAGGGGAGAGGGCTACGATGCCAAGTTTGTTACCCCGGAAACGGTTCATTCGCCCTCACGATGCGAATTCGATGATCTGTGAATTTATGATGCGCTCCAGGCAGTTCGAGTTTGGGCATGTGGCAAGAAGCGCAGTGGTTCTTTGAAACTTTACAGACCAGCGCCTTCGGCTGGCCTCTCCCATGACAGGCCAGGCATTTGGCGTCGTAATCCAGAGTGTTGCTGTCCAATTCGTGGTGCGGGTCGTGGCAGGCAAGGCAACTGATTCGCCGGTCATCCACGTCGTAGCATTTGCTTCCGGTTAGCCGATAGGGTTGGAAACGGATATCGTTGATATCGAACCTGCCTTGGGCGATCACGTCTTCCCAGGTGCGGTGGCACTGCCCGCAGAATTCAGATACTTCCTCCGTCGACATTCTTGTTAGATGCTTCATCTTGACAGGATTGGGATCGCCTCCGGTCACCGAGGCAAGGTGTTCCTCCGCGGGCCCGTGACAGCGCTCGCACTGGACGCCGGGTGTCATCTTTTCCAAAGTCATCCGTTGACCCTCTCTGGCATTTGTTGCATGGCAACCAAAGCATTGCAGTTCCTCGCCAAGAAATATGCGGCGTCCGCCCGCTTCCAGCAGATTGGCGGGCTTGATGTCTTGGTAGCCCAGCGTGAGGTCGAGTCCATTCAGCGCAGAGAAATAACTGACACGGCTTTCGTAGAGCTCGCCATCTTTCTCGAGAATGTAAGTCTGTCCAAAGTCGGTGCTGGCTCCCATCGCCCAACGAATAGGCATCGTCAGTGTCTGCAGTCCATCCGAGACCGAATATAGGCTTTCGTCACCGTGGCGCTCGATGCGATATGAATACTTCCCCGCCGTGAAGGTGAGCAACGGGCGAGCTGACAGAACCTTGCACTCCTCAATGGTTTCGAGTCCGTGGGCCATGGAAGTGGCCGGTTGCGTCTGGGCCTGCATGTGGCACATGGCGCAGGCTGGAACTGGCCGCTGCCTGGGTTGCGCCTCCGATGCCCGCTCGGTCTGCGCGCCGAGAGGGCCCACCCATAGCAGAATCACCAGAATGGGGGGTATGAATGCCCAGATCCGATAGAGATCGTGCTGAAGCGAAATCAACAATTGAGCGCGGATGCGCAGGGCCGCATTCCGTACCTCGTGACCATTCCGGCGGAGGCCATCCCCGACGGCAATTACGAGATCCGCGCGACCGCGAAGCAGGGAAGCACCACGGCGGCTGCTACAACTGCGGTGAACTTCGAACAGTTGGGCAGCCTTACCTCTTCGCGCTCGCGGCCTTCTCATAGAGCTCAATGCTGCTATGGAAGGCATCGATGAGATCCTTGTCGTTGCGCTCGGTGGCCACTGCGAGCCCCTGCCGGGCGACGCGCAGGGCGTCATCCAGCCGGCCGGCGCTCGCATACACAGAAGAAAGAACCCCTAAGCTCACGGGGTCGCCATTCTTAGCCACTGCCTCGAGGTGCGGAATGGCGTCGCTGTATCGGCGCTGGCGTGCCAATGCGCGGCCTAAAGCCAGTTGCGCCTCGGGAGAATCCAACCCGCCGGCGAGCGCTTTCTCGAGGTGCGGAACGGCATCGTCGAACCTGCCTTGCCGGGCGAGAATCAAACCCAAATTGGCCTGCAATTCAGTCGCATTCGGATCGGCGGCCAGCGCCTTCTCGAGATACGGCACGGCGGCTTCCGGCTTCCCGGCGCGCACCAGCGCGACGGCGATGTCATTCTGCGTGTCGGCATCGTCGGGAGCGACCTCCAGAGCCTGCGCAAAGTGAGGAATCGCCTCCTGGAACTGCCCTTTCTCGGCCAACAGGCTGCCCAACGCGCTCTGCGCTCCGGCGTCGCGCGGATTCAATTCGACCGCCTTTTCGAGTTGCGCCTGTGCCTCGTGAGGTTGTTTCAGACGAATCAGCGTAATGCCGAGCGTGGCATGCGTCCGGGCGTCAGTGGGCTTCAACTCCAGCGCCTTGCGCAGCGGAGCGAGAGCGTCTTCGTAGCGCTTCGAATCCGACAAGGCCACGCCCAGGTTGTAGAGCGCTCTGGGCTCGTCCGGACTGACCGCCAGCGCCGTCTTCCATTCCCCGATGCATTTCTCCAGCTCACCCTTGCCCTGATCATCGATGGCGATATTGAAGAGTCTGTAGAATTCGGTCGCCGGCGCACTCATTGTTTCCATCAAGTCCGCCGGGATGTTCACGAATTCGGGAATGTTTACGGCGCGATTTGCGGCCGTCATATTCTCCACTAGAATCGCCGGGCTGTCGTTGCCGTTTTCGTCGATGTGAGTCAAAAAGAGCTGCGTAAACAGCGACCGTCCCTTGGAGGAAAACGCCAGCCAGCGCCCGTTGGGCGAAAAGGTGTGCCAGGAGTTCATGCGCGAGAGGTTACAATTCATCCGCCGCGCCGTTCCACCCTCGGACGGTACCATGTAAAGCTCGCTATCGGGCCGCATCAGCAGGCCGTTCTTGTTTTTGACGAACACGATCCACTTGCCGTCTGGCGACACCTTGGGGAAATCGTTGCTCATCCCGTCGCCGCTGGCGCCGCGCACCGGCTCGGGCGTGCCGCCTTTGCCGCCGTTGAACGGAATGCGGTACAGGTCATACTGGATTTGCGTTTCGTCCGGCGAGTTGGCGTACTTCGCTTCCTTGGCGTCCGGCGGAAACGGGTCGCGGGCCACGGCGCGCGAGTAAATCAGGTATTTGCCATCCGGGCTCCAGAATGCGCTGGTCTGGACCATCTTGGTGTCATCGGCGCCCGGCAAGGGCAGCAACTTGCCCGTGGCCTTGCTATACCACGAGAGGATCCCTCGCGTCGGATAGAACACTTGGCCGAAACCATAATCTTTGTAGACGCCGTTAAACAGGCGATCGTCGAGGCCCTTCATTTGCGCGTCCGGCGGTTCGGTGGAAGTTATCAGGTATTGACCGTCGGGCGACATTTGGCTCATGAATCCAAAGCGCTTCTTCGCCGGGTCGTCGGAAAACGAGTTCCAGCGGATCACGTTTTCGTTGCGGATGGAAGTCGCCTTGCCGACAGGCACCAGCGCGTAAAGGCCCTTGTCGTTCTGCGGGCCGTCCACGTCGATGCCCAGCCATTTGCCGTCCCTTGAAAAGGAATGGCAATTAGCGCAAGTAGGCAGGCCCTCCATCATCACCCGGCTCCGCCCGGTCGAGAGGTCCATGATCCGCCACGCGATCAGCGGTACTGCCTCGGGCGGGAGCGGGGCGATGACGCCACGCTCCCCGCTATTCACTGGGGCCAGCGGAACGTCGCGGTAGAAGATGGGAGCAGCGACGGGGTCGCGGGAGATGCTCAACGTGGTTCGCCCGCTGGAAACCGCCTTCTTCGTCTTCTCGCCTTGGTAGCCGAAGAACCGCACCGTCACCGGTTGGCTCACGGCGTGCTTCCTGACCTCGTTCCAGACGGCGACATCGGCCTTCCAAGAGTGCCCGTTCAACTGGTTGGGTGTAAGCTGGGGCGCGGCAGCGCCGGCTTTGGCGCAACGTTCGTCAATCGGACCAAGCGGGAATTGCGGACCTGGCGTCTCGACGCGCAGAGGTTTCGAGCCATCGCCGAAATCGAACTCAATGACCCACAGGTTGGCGCGCGCGTCGGAATCGCGCCACTCGAACGTCGGGGGTACGAGATCGGGTGGGAAGACGGATGCTGCCGAGGGGTAATCGACTGTAATGATGCCCTGCGTCGCGGGTTGCGCCGGCAGAATCCCGGTGGCCAGGAAAGCCGCCAGAATCAAAGCGGCCCTCCCTACGCGGGTTCCAAATCGGATCATCCGTACCAAAACCGAAGTTTTCATTCTGCACCTCGACCCGGGCAGCATTATACATTCAGCCGCCCCCGCAGGCAATTGCCCGTGAACCCGCTGTTTCGAGTGCTCAATCCGACTGGCGAGATTGCTCCAGACCGAGCACTCGCGATGACTCCCGAAGATGAAAAAGGGGCCGCCCCTTGCGAGGCGACCCCTATTCTCACCGAACGCTTTCCAGATACCATCAGAAGAAGAACTTCATCGCCAACTCGACGATTCGGTGGCCTTGCTTCGTGGTGGTGTAGCCGAAATCCGAGTTTGTCTGCTGGAGTGTGGTCGGATTGTAGCTGAGGCTGAGGTTTGATCCGTTGAACGACCACAGCGGATGGTTCAGGAAGTTGTATCCATCAACACGGAACTGGAGCGACTTCGACTCGGTGATCTTGAAGTTCTTGAAGAGCGCCATGTCCCAGTTGAAGAATGCCGGTCCGTAAACGGGCGGCGGGATTATTCCACCATTCTGACCGATTTGCGTCGGCACGGCGAAACAATTTCCATTGACGTATTGGTGGGCCACGAGCCCTTTGCTCGGGTTACACGTCTCGATGGGGTTGAGCTGTATATCCGTGGTACCGAGCAGCGAAGCGTTGCTGATGTGGAAGGAGGTGCCAGGGATGTCAGCATTGTTGGTGTTCATGTTAAAGTTCTCGCTCTCATTACCCGACAGATTGGGGCCGCTCTCGAGTTGCGTTATGCCCGAGAGTTGCCAGCCGCCGGCAATTCCATTGGCGAGCTTCTCCTTGGGACTCGGCAACTTAATGGAGTAAGCAGCGTTGAACAATTGCGGGCGATTGCTGGCTAGCACGCCGTAATTGTTCGCAAAATTGATCTGGTCGAAAAAGCCCACAATTCCCATCGCTTTGCCGTACGTGTAATTCATGTTGATGCTGTACCGGCCTTTGGTGCGCACCCACGTCACCTGCAACGAGTTGTAGTTGTAATAGCCGTTGGCAGTGGTGACATCCAGGTCTGAGTAACCCAGAAGGGGACGGAATAAATTGGCATTCAGGGAATTGGGATCCGCCCCGCCATTGTTCGAGGAGAGCAGCGCTCCCACGGGCACATTGTTAATGTTCAGAGAGTTGCCGTTTAAGGTGCCGCCGTTTCCCCCGCTGGGAATATCCCGCGTGCGGTTCCCAACGTAGGCAATCTCCAACAGGCTTGAAAACGGCAATTGTCTCGAGACGGTGAAGCTATAGCTGTCCGTGTACGGCTCCTTATTGTCTGTACTATCCACCGCCGATGGACCCGACGCCACTGAACTGAAGTTGACCGTACTCAGTCCGGCAGCCCCCGGGAACAACGACGGTATCGGATCGACGAGCGGCGGTTGATAACCGGTGCCTAAAGGAATATTTGTGTCGCCGAGACTAAGCGATAGAACTCCGGCGGAAGCGTCGAGCCCGCTGGTGAACTGGCCGGCATGGAAGTAGTATCGGCCCCAGCCGCCCCTCAGGACGGTCTTGCCATTCCCAAAGAGGTCGTAGGCGGCGCCCAGGCGAGGCTGATAGAAGAAGGCCCGCGTGGGGAATCCGCCGGCCGGAACGCTCGGATCCCTCTTGTGCCACTCGAAACCGCAGAACGTCGGGGCGCCCGTGCAGCCGGGGTTTTGGGCGTAAGCGCTCTGGTAGGCTGAGACGGAGAAGATTGAGAAACCGTCACCTAAACGATCAGCCCATGGCTGGAAGTGACTCATGCGTAGCCCGTAGTTGACGGTTAATCGCTTGGTTACCTTCCAGTCATCCTGGACGAACCCCTCGTAGGTGTTGTAGGCGATGTCGTTGACGCGGTTGAACGAGGATTCGCTGTAGTTGCCCATCAGGCCAATAACTTCGTCCGCATAGGCATCCCCTGTGGTAAAGAGGTTGCCCGAAGTGTAAAACTGCAATTCGCCGTTCGTGGTGTCGTTGGCAGGCTGGGCGTTGCGGATCCACTCCCAGAAGAAACCTGCCTTGATCGTGTGAGTGGACACAACCTTGGCGAAAGTATCGCTGAGGCTGGGCATCCACTTGTCGGCATAAAGACCTGCCGAAGGCCCGCCATCCTCGAAACCGCCCGGATTGAAGATCAGGGCCGCTTCACCCCCGAAGCTTCCAAAGGATGGAATCTGCGTAACACCGTTCTTAAACAGGCCTTGGAGGTTATACCCAACCTTCGTACGGTCTACCTTGGAAGGATCGGCGAAGACGTTGGGGAAGCCGACATACGTGTACGCGAAGACGAACTCGTTGGTCATGGTCGGGCTGAAAACATGGGTCAGCGAAGCCGACACAGAATCGGAGCGGTTCTTGCCCAATATCGGCGTTGGGTAGGGAACCTGACTGCCGTTGCGCCACCAGAGACCAACGGGGAATTGTTGAGTCTCGCGCTGGAGGTTATAACGCACGAACAGCTTGGTGCTGTCGCTGATGTTATAGTCAACCCGCGCCGCCCACTGGAGGTTGTTCTGGTTAAAGATTTCCGACTGGATGTAGTTGTACCCGCCCGTGTTGTTGGGGTTGGCGTTGGGCGCAGGGTCCAGCTTCATCAGCGCTGCCATATTCGGATCCAGAATGGATGACAGATTCCCATTCGGGAACTGCGCCAGAGTGGCGGGGTTCAGACAAGGTGTGTAGGTTGCGGACCCGGGGTTGCAGTTAACGCCCACCTGTTGGCCGGAACCGGTGTAGTAGCTGTTGTTGGCATTCCCTATCGCCTCAAGGGAACCGGTCGAGAGGTCGCCGCTTTCTATGGCTTGGGTGGGGACCGTCGCGCGGAGCAAACCAGTATCCAGGACTTGGTAGAAGTACTCGAACCCCGTGAAAAAGAACAGCTTGTCCCGGTTCTTGTTGAAGTCGGTGCCGGGAATAATCACGGGTCCGCCGATAGTTGCGCCGGGATAGTAGTATTTGTTGCCCGGCTTGGGAGCGCCATCGGCGTTGTTCAATGCGTCGTTGGCATTCAAAGCGAAGTTGCGGGCTGAGAAGAACCCTGAGCCGTGGAACTGGCTGCCCCCGGATTTCGTGACCGAACTGACCACAATGGGGCCTTTCTGGTTCTCAGCACTGAAATTCGACGAGAGCACCTTGAACTCTGAGAGCATATCCGCGTTGGGATTAACCGGCGTGTCGCAGTTACAGCCCGGGTCGGATACGTGCGCCCCGTCCGCCGTGATGTCCAGGGAGTTGCTCGGCAGCCCGTTGTAGCTATAAGCGTTGTTCAGCGGGCTCTGGCTGCCACCGTCCCCGTTGGCGTTGATCCCGATCACTTCCCCCGTGTAGTTCGCTTTGTTCGAGGTGCTGTTCTGGAGAGCGAATCCGGGCATGATCTTGATGTATTCGGCCGCGTTGCTGCCCACCTCGATATAGTTAGTTAGTTCGGTGCTGGTCAGGGTTTCCGATTTTTCGCCCGAATCTACTGGCGTAATGGACGTGGCTGCGCCGGTAACTTCCACGGTCTGGGTTGCCGAGCCGACCTTAAGCTCGACGTTAATATTTCGTTTCTCGCCGCCCAGAATCTGCAAGCCAGGAGCTTCATAGGTTTGAAAACCTTGGGCCTCAACTACCAGCTTGTAGGTGAAGTCGCCGATGCTCACGGAAGCAAAGCTGTAATAGCCTGCACCGTCGGTGACCGTGTCGCGGGTCGACGCCGTTTGCTCGTTAATCAGTTTCACTGAGGCGTTCGGCACCACCGCACCTGTCGGGTCGCTCACTACGCCTGTCAGGGTGGCAAAGATCGACTGCGCCGACAAGCGCGAGACTGGCACGGTAAGGAACGTCAGTGCGACGAAGACATATATCCATCGCTTCATGGTTGGTTGTCCTGTCTCCTTTCTCCTCTCAGATCGCTCACGAGAGTGAGAACTCTTAAGTTGATTTGGATGATTTGCCTGCCCGTGCCCTCAATGGAGCGCACCATAGACAGGTTCCGAAGCCAATAACCCGACGCGCGTTGAGCATCCTCGATTCCTCACCCTAAAGACAAGGCTAAAGCCGTTAAATCACCGTTACAATCGGCGAACCCCTTGTGGTTTGTTTGGGGTAACTCGGACTCAAAGTAACGTCAACTTCTACGTTACCTCCCTTATAGTAGAGTGCTATTACCTCCGCGATGCACGCGGTACATCGCTTATCTTATTGAAACATAATCCCTTACTTCACGTTGGCCTGCCGCGGCGCCCGCGGCGGGATAGTACGGCGATTTGCCTTCTAGCCTTGGGATTCACGGGCCCGTTACACGATTTTAATGTCAGCGCTAATCAACTTGTTGGAAGCGCCCTCCAGCTCATGACTTTTGCAGCAAAACCTCGACGGTGGTATAATTTAGCGCCCAGAGGGGTGAAGTAAGATGAGTCAGTCGGCCACCCGTCAGCAGGAAAAAGCGGAACTGGACACTGTTTTCGCTTCGGCGACCTTCGCCAAGTCGCAAAACCTGGCGAGACTGCTGAAGTATCTATGCCGCAAATACTTTGAAGGCCAAGCGGGCGATCTGAAGGAATTCAATATTGGCGTCGAAGCGCTGGGACGCCTTGCGGACTTTGATCCCACCAGTAACTCCATAGTGCGGGTCGAGCTATTCCGGCTTCGCGAGAGGTTAAAGAAGTACTACGAGACCGAAGGCCTTCATGATCCGGTCGTCATCGTCCTGAAGCCAGGCAACTACACGCCGCAATTCGTGACTCGCTCCGAATATGTGGCACAACTCGCGCCGCCGCCGACCGAAGCGGCCCGCGAAACCCAAGCGCCTCCAGATACCGAAACGAAAGTCGCAGAACCCACAATTGTTGACGCCTCTGGAACAACCGGGCCAATCGCTGCCGGAACCTCTCATAGGCTCGCGGGTCGGCGGCCCCGTAGATGGACTTGGTTACTACTCCCGGCAGTTGCGCTCGTCCTCTTGGCTGCTATTGTGACCCTGGTTGCATGGAAGTCCAAGGTTGTCAATTCACCGAGCCCCAGCTTGGCTGCCCCTCCATTTGAAAGCCGAGAGGCAGCGGTCGGCACCGACGCACGGTCGCTAGTCCGAATACTGGTGGGATATTCAAAAAACAACTATACGGACCATAGCGGGCAGGTTTGGGGCCCGGACCGTTATTACACCGGCGGGCTCACGCGGAACTCGCCTCCCCAGTTTATCGATCGCACCTCGGATGCCACGCTCTATCAGAACTGGCGCGAAGGAGAATTCAGCTACGACATTCCTCTCAAGCCGGGCGTGTATGAACTCGGGCTGTATTTCGCGGAAACTATTTACGGCTCAAACACCTTGGCGGGAGGCGGTGAGGGCAGCCGCACTTTCAATGTGGCATTAAACGGCAAGCCGCTCCTGACCGAATTCGACCCAATAGCGGATGCGGGCGCCAATAACACGGCGGACAAGCGTGTTTTCGTTGACGTGATTCCGGCCGCCGACGGCAAACTCCATTTGCAGTTTTCCAAGTTCGTGGGTCCCACGCCTCCGCAAGATACGGCTATTTTGAACGCAATCGAAATCGTACCGGGGATACCTGGGAAAATGCGGCCTGTCCGCATCATTGCGCAGACTAACTCTTACACGGACCGCGGCGGCCAAGTATGGATTCCCGATCTTTACGCGAGCCAAGGCCGTCTGGCCCTTCACAACCGGCCGGTGGAACAGACGCCGGACCCCGGTCTCTACTACGGAGAGCGCTACGGGCATTTCAGCTACGCCATCCCAGTCGCGACGGGGCGGCAGTACGGCTTGACGCTCCACTTTGCCGAAACGTACTTTGGACCGCAGAACTCTGCCCACGGAGGCGTCGGCAGCCGGCTGTTTGACGTTTACTGCAACGGGGTCGCGCTGCTTCGCAACTTCGATATTTTCAAGGAAGCCGGAGGCGCTGACCGCGCAGTGCAGAAGACCTTTCACGCCTTGCCGGCCAGCCCAGCGGGGAAGCTGCTCCTCACCTTCGTTCCGGTCAAGAATTACGCCTGCGTCAATGCCCTCGAGGTGGTGGACGAGTCAAAGTAGGCAGGTGGGCAGGTCGGCAGATGGGCGCCGACTTCCGAGAAGTTGGGCCAACGAATTCAATACTCCAGCTCGTTAGAGATGGTTATGCGCCGCGTAGTAAGAGATTCCAGCAATGAGATTCGATTCGACGAGCCTCATCCTCGGAGACTCACTCCAACGAGCGACTCCAGCCAATTCCTCCGAGCATTGCGGTCTTTAGTGCCCGCATCCTCGGTTGTCTACTTTGAAGACATAGGAGAAAAACACGTCACGCGCGTATTGCAGCGGCTATCAGTTTCCGCACCGGTGCGTGTTGCTCGCGGGACCATGTTTCCCAGGCCTGACTATTACCATGTTGCGTTAACAACGGACAACATGGAGGAAATTGCTACCTATCTTGACAACCATCCGACCGGCCACTTTTGTACCCACTGCTGCGTCTATCGCGACCGCAAGATTCTGCTTGCCTGGTACGATGCATTTCTTGACGACCCGATGTACATCTCCTGGACCATTGATGAGAGCGAAGTAAACCGCTTTGCATCGGTGATTCGTAGCACGTACAGAGTGGTCTGAAGCGGTGATTCAAGGTCGTCCCCTACCTTGCTTGCCTTCCCACCCTTCGATCTGCCGATCTGCCCATCTGCCGATCTGCCCACCTGCCCATCTGCCGATCTGCCCACCTGCCGATCTGCCGACCTGCCCATCTGCCCAGTTGCAGTCCATCCGCCTCCCCTGATAAATTAGCGAGACTAACGCGTTGGCGGAGAGAGGAGCAATTCTGGCCGGCGAGAGACTTTCCAAGCTTGTCGAACTGATGGCGCACTTGCGAGGGCCAGAAGGCTGCCCCTGGGACCGGGCGCAGGACTACGACTCCCTCAAGGGTTTAATGATCGAAGAGGCTTATGAAGTCATCGACGCGGTGAACGAGCGCGATTTCAAGGGCCTTGAAGATGAATTGGGCGACCTGCTTTTCCAAGTGGTGTTCTACTCCCGTTTGGCGGAAGAAGAGGGGCGCTTCAACATCGACGGCGTTATCGAGGCCGTGCATGCAAAACTCATCCGGCGGCATCCGCACGTTTTCGGCGAAGTGCTCGCCCGTGATGCCGGCGAAGCCCTGAAGAGCTGGCTGAAGGTAAAAGAGCAGGAGCGCGCTGTGACGGCTCAGGAGAAGAACGCCGAAAAATCCATCTTGGACGGAATTGCCGGGTCCATGCCCGCGACCCTCGTCGCTTACGAACTGGGACTGCGAGCCGCGGAGGTCGGTTTTGATTGGAAAACGGCCGAGGATGTGCTTGAGAAGGTCGAGGAGGAGATTCGAGAGATACGACACGAATTGAGAGCTCCGACCGGAGCCGACGCGACGCTTGCGCTGCGATCCCGGCTCGAGGAGGAAGTCGGCGACCTGCTCTTTTCGGTTGCCAACCTGGCGCGATTCGTGCGGTCTGACCCGGAAACCTGCCTTCGGAAAGCGAATCAAAAATTCATGCGCCGGTTCCAGGCGCTCGAAAGGGAAGTGGTGGCGCAGGGAAAAAAGCTGCAGGAGTGTTCTCTGGAGGAGATGGAATCACTTTGGAACGAGTTGAAGTCGAAAGAGTGAAATACACCATCCGGGCTTGCGAAACGCTCGAGGAGCTTGCGGCCCTCGTCAAGGTTCAGCGAGAGATCTGGGGATACGCGGAATCCGAAGTCTATCCTCTTAGGCTATTCGTAACCTTGCGGAAGATCGGAGGGCAGGTGCTGGGGGCCTTCACGGCGCGCGGCGCTCTGGTGGGCTTTGTTGCTTCCTTGCCTGCGTGGCATGGAGCCGACCGCTATTATCATTCGCTTTCCCTTGGCGTCTTGCGCGCACACGAAAACCGGGGACTGGGTAGAACGCTGAAAATGGCGCAAAGGCGTGAGGCGCTGCGTGCGGGAATCGGGCTTATCGAGTGGACGTTCGATCCCCTGCGAGCTAAGAATGCCTTTCTTAACATCGTCCGTCTGGGCGCCATCGCCCGGTGTTACCAGCCGGACTATTACGGTGAAGTTGAGAGCCGTTTCCAACGTGGACTGCCAAGTGACCGCCTGATTGCGGAATGGCATCTAAGTTCCGTCCGCGTCAAACGGGCGATGGCGGGAAAGCCGCCGCACTCCGGCAAAGCGCAGCCGGTGGCGACGCTCGAGATTCCAGCCGATATCGATGGTTTAAGGCAGTCAAACCCAGGGGAGGCGCGTCGGCGCCAGTTGGCAGTTCGCAAGCAACTGCAAGAGTTTTTCGCTCAGAAGCTGGCCATCACGGGGTTCGAATACGACGTGAGGTCAGCCCGTTACCTATTGGACCCTTATGAAGATTAATCGCGTGGAGCTTCGGGAAATCCAGATGCCGCTCGTCCATTCATTCGAGACGAGTTTTGGCAAGACAACCCTGCGCAGGATCGTGCTGGTGCGCGTGGATGCGGAGGGCCTTTCGGGATGGGGAGAAGTGACGGCGGGTGAAGCGCCGCTGTACAGCCACGAGACTTTCGAAACCGCCTGGCATGTGTTGCGAGAGTTCCTCATTCCCTGGGCTCTGGAACATGATTGCACATCGCCTTCGGAACTGGCGGCGCGATTCCGCCCCATCCGCGGTCACAACATGGCCAAGGCGGCCCTTGAGAACGCGCTCTGGGTGATCGAGGCGGAGCAGAAAGGCATTCCCTTGGCAAAAGCCGTGGGTGGGACGCTGGATGAGATTCCGTGCGGCGTATCCATCGGAATTCAAAGTAATGTTGAGGTACTGCTGGAGAAGATCGCTCGAGAAGTCTCAGCCGGCTATCAGCGGATCAAGGTGAAGGTCAAGCCGGGTTGGGATGTCACTGTCCTGGAGCGCATCCGCACCGAATTCCCTCGCATCTCCCTGATGGCGGATGCGAATTCAGCTTACACGTTAGCCGACCTGGAGCATTTGAAGCAATTCGACCGATTTTATCTCATGATGATCGAGCAGCCGCTCGGTTGGGACGACATTATCGATCACGCCAAGCTGCAAAGGGAAATCTCCACGCCCATTTGCCTCGATGAATCGATTCACAGCGCCGACGACGCGCGCAAGGCCATTGATTTAGGAGCGTGCAAAATCATTAACATGAAACTGGGCCGCGTAGGGGGCTTTACCTCGGCCCGACGGCTTCACGAAGTTTGCCGGACAAGAAATATTCCGGTTTGGTGCGGGGGGATGCTCGAGTCCGGCATCGGGCGCGCCCACAATGTCGCCATGTCCTCGCTCCCTGGTTTTACCCTTCCGGGTGACGTTTCAGCCAGCCGGCGGTACTGGACGAAGGACATCATCTCCCCGGAAGTGACCGTCAGCCCTCACGGAACTATCCGGGTGCCCCAGACCCCCGGGCTGGGTTATGAGCCCGACCTCGATCGAATCGAAAAAGTGACCACACGGAAGGAGCAGTTTAGTTAGCGGGGCGCTCGCCGCCATTGTAGGGGTGGCCGTTGTTGCCACCCTAGTGCAACCACAAGGGTTGCCTCTACAGAGGCGGGACGCCACCCTAGCACGCGCGGAGGCACGTGTCGCACGAGTCAGTCCAACATCATCGCCACAGCCATGCCCTGATGCACGTTCTGATGTTCTTGGGGACGGTGTTTTGGGCTGCGAACATTGTGGCTGGAAAAGAGGCTGTGAACGGTTTTGGCGCCATGGGGTTGGCGCAGTTGCGCCTGGCGGGCGCCGCCATCCTTTTTGCTGTTTTGTTCTTGGCGTGGCGCGGCTGGCCGGAGTTGCACTTGGGCGGCCGTCAATGGCTTGTTCTCCTGGGTGTTGCATTCAACGGTCTAACTCTAAACCAGATATGTTTCATCAATGGCCTGGCCAGGACTTCAGTGGCGCACACCGGCCTCATCGTAGCGATCGGCCCGGTGATGACGCTGGCGCTCGCATGCTTAATGAGGCTCGAGCCGTTCACCCTTCCCAAGCTGCTCGGCATGCTGATGTCCATCGTGGGAGTGGCTATGCTTACTCTTGGGGGGCAGGAACCGGGGAGTACAGCGCACTGGCAAGGGGACCTGATCGTGCTCGCCGGCAGCGCGTCCTTCGCTTACTATACAATTCAGGTCAAGGAAATCGCGAATCAGTACGATTCTCTTACCCTGAACACCGTGACCTTTGCCTTGAGTTGCCTGCTGATGATTCCATTTGCGGTTCGATCGGTGATGCAGATCCGCTGGGCCAAGGTAACCCCGGGCGCCTGGGGCGGCCTGGCGTTTATGATCGTCTTAGGTACAGTTGTGGCCTACCTCTTCTACGCTTTCGCCCTGACGGAGCTTGCCGCCTCGCGCGTGGCGGCATTCAACTACCTGCAGCCAGTGGTGGCGGCGCTGCTGGGGGCGTGGCTGCTCGGCGAAAGTATGACGCCGCGCGTGATCGTCAGCGGCACGCTGATCCTTCTGGGCGTGTACCTGGCCGAACGCGAGCGGGGGGAAGAAGGGCAGTAGGCAGGTGGGCGGGTAGGCAGTAGGCAGGTCGGCAGATGGGCAGATCGGCAGTGGGTTGAGGGGCATTGGATACTTAACCCTCTCCGTATAGAAGGAACAAGCAGAATGAATTTGCTTTCACGATATCGAGGTCATTGGACCTCTCGGCAACTCTTTAGACTGATTGCGGGGATGGTCGTTGCGTTCGCGCTCTTGAATCTGGAATCCGGAATCTGGAATGCGGCTTGGCCGCCCGATGGGGCGGACTCAACGTCTAAGCCCGCATCTTCGACGGTGGACGCCGGTTCTCAGAAGACTGCCTTCCATCCCGACGTGCACTCCAACATTGCTGCGATCGCCGATGCCGAGACGTCCACGCTGCTCTATGAGAAGAATGCGAGCAGAGTCACCCCGATTGCCTCGATTACGAAATTGATGACGGCAATCGTCATGCTCGATGCGAAGTTCCCGCTCACCGATCTGGTAACAGTCAGCGAGGCGGACATCGACGATTTGAAAGGCACGCGGTCTTACTTAAGCCTTGGCACCACCTTGTCGCGCGAAGCCATGCTGCACCTTGCTTTGATGGCGTCGGAGAATCGGGCCGCGGCGTGTCTGAGCCGCTACTACCCAGGAGGGCGGCCGGCTTTCATTGCCGCGATGAACAGCAAAGCGCA
>Ga0326727_10002057_pt1 | contig 71149 bp, 63 predicted proteins | sample MB2enrmetagenome_FD_207643 | JGI IMG/M metagenome (GOLD analysis project Ga0326727, IMG submission 207643) | Lab enriched peat soil microbial communities from McLean, Ithaca, NY, United States - MB29MY | ecosystem: Environmental > Terrestrial > Soil > Wetlands > Peat | place: USA: New York...
CCCGGAGAAGGTCATGACCTGCGAACTGCTCACCGCGCCGCCGCGCGTGATGCCGGGCGTCATGCCGCCCTCGATGGGATAGAGGGAGCCCTCCTGCGCCTCCTCCAGGGCAAAACGGTCGTCTTCGGAATCGATCTGCGCACCCAGTTCGATGTTCTCCTCGTCGAGCCAGTTCTCAAGATCCTCGAAGGTGAGAACCACATCGAGAAGTTCCGGATGCTCCTCGGCTTCCTTCTTCTTTGCGATGCACGGCCCGATGAACACAACGGCGATATCGTCACCATACTGAGCACGCAGCATCTTACAGTGCGTAAGCAGCGGAGAGAGGAGCGCGCAAAGGTTCGATTGGCATTCGGGATGATACTTGGCGACAAAGTCCACCACCACGGGGCAGGCTGACGAAACCCAGACATGTCCCGGCTCTCCCTGCATCAGTTGCACCACGCTGGCAGACACATGCTGCGCGCCGAGCGCTGTCTCCGACACGGCCGAGAATCCCAGATGCTTCAGCGCATGAATCAACTGTCCGGTGCGCACGCCTGGAAACTGCGCCACATAGGACGGCGCAAGCGAGACGATCACCTTTCGCCGGCTCGCCAGCAGCTCTCTCACTTTCGGCAGATCGTTGCGTACCTGCTTGGCGTTGCTGGGGCAGGCAACGATGCAATTGCCGCAAAGTACGCACATCTCGGCAACTACGCGCGCGTAGCCATCCTGCACGCGGATGGCCTTCACCGGGCACTCACGGATGCACTTGTGGCAATCCTGGCATTCGCGGCGCACGGTGTAGATGGCGTTGGGCGACGTCATGGATCAGCTCGCTTCCGCGCTTAGCGCGAGCAGGATTTCGCGCAATCTGGCGGGTTGCATCTCGTGCAGGTGTTCGCCGCGCACCACCAGATTGGGGCCGCGCTTGCACTCATCCTGGCAAAGACACCCTTTGACGCGAACTGAATTCTGCATCCCCTGATGCAACAGGTAGGCTTCGATCGTCTCAAGGTTTTGCGCGTTTCCGCGCGCGAAGCAGGAGCTTCCCAGGCAGACCACAACTTCGACTGCGTTCTCCTCAGATGCCATCCCTCTGCTCCTGAAGCGGGACCAACTGCGATGAAGTGGATGCGAAAATCCCCGCATCGACTTCGCATTCGCCTCTTGCGCCGGTGCTGCGGCCGGGGAAGCGGCCCAGCGAGCGAATCTGGCCGCGCAGGCACTGGTTGCAATCGGTCGCGCTCTCTGCAATGCACGCCTTGGCCGGATAGATCTGGTACAGCGGACGATAACGAACCGGCGTGAGATTCGGCATGACCACGTTGGCGCCCACCTGCAGGCCTTGCTTGCGCCCTTGCGTTCTGTTGATCGTCGCCAGCGCCGTGGTGCTGGGAATGTTCGCGTTGGGGCACAGGATGCGCGCGAGGGCGATCATCTTGTAGACCATCTGTTCGCTGCCTGGCGCCTGCTCGGCAGGATGGATAGGCGGACGAAGCTGACCGGAGCCGAGCGGCGTAGACGGATGCGCAATGTAGGGCCCTATGCCGATCATGTCCAGATTGAAATCGCAAAACGCCAGGAGATCCTGCGCCAGGCTCGCATACGACTGGCCGGGAATGCCGACCATGACGCCGCCGCCGGCCTCGTAGCCCAGCCCTTTGAGCTCTTTGAGCAACATCAGGCGATCCGCGCGGCCGGGAAAGCGCTGGGGATGAATCGCGCGGTAGAGATACGGATCCGACGTCTCGAAGCGCAGCAGATAGCGATCGGCGCCGGCTTCGCGCCACAGTTTCAACTCATCCTCACTGCGCTCGCCCAGGCTGAGCGTCACGGCGAGCGGCGTTGTGCGCTTGATCCAGGCGACGATTTCAGCGATCCACGCCGCGGTCAGCGCATCGTCTTCGCCGGCCTGGATCACCACGGTTCCGTAGCCAAGCCGTACGGCCAGCCGCGCGCACTCTTCGATCTCCTCGCGCGTCATGCGGTAGCGTGCGAGGCTGCGATTGGCCTTGCGCAGGCCGCAGTACATGCACTGCCGTTCGCAGTGGCTCGAAATTTCAATCAATCCCCGCAGGTGAACCGCTTCGCCCACATTCTGCTTGCGAACCGCGTCGGCCCACGCGTACAAATCCTGCAGTCGCTCCGGCCGTTCTTCGCGCAGCCACTGCAGGATTTCAGATTGGGAGAGATCTGGCACCGTTAATTTACCAATGCTGTTTTTGTTACCGCCGCTTGAAGCTGCTGCTCCGCCGCCGGCCACTTCACCTTTGCCGCTCGCGCTTCACGGAATGCCGCAAGCGCCTCAGGAAACGGCGCCAGTGCCCGCTCCAGAATTCCCTGCGCCATGGCAATCACCAGGCCGTAGTTCGTGATGGGCACATGCTGCCGCTGGCACTCGCGAATGCGGCTCATCATCTCCTGCCGGTTCCACATGCACGCGCCACAATGAATCACGAGCTTGTAGGGCGAGAGATCCTGCGGGAAATCGCGGCCTTTTACGTGCACGAACTCGAGCTTGCCCCCTACAAACCGCTCCAGCCAACGCGGAATCTTCACGCGCCCAATGTCCTCTTCGATGGGGTGGTGCGTGCAGGTTTCCGCGATCAGGATGCGATCGCCCGGACGAAGCTCTTCGATGGTGAGCGCCGCTCGCGTCTGTGCAGCCAGGTCTCCCTTCAGCCGCGAAAGCAATATCGAGAAGGCCGTCAAGGGCACGGCTTGCGGAGTGAGCTGCGCCACTTTGTCGAAGACCTGCGCGTCGGTCACTACCAGGCTCGGCGGCGTCTTCATGTTGCCGAGCGCTTTCTCGAATCCCGCATCTTTCACCACGATGCACGACGATTCGCCGTCGAGAAGATCGCGGATAGCCTGCACCTGGAGATTCTTGATGCGTCCTTTGGGAGCTTCCTTGTCGATCGGCATCACAAATACCGCGGTTTCCCCCGGCATCACCAGATCGCGAACCATCACCGGCGACTCGACGGCCTCGGCTGGCGCCATTTGCTCGAGCAACTTGCGGAAAGCGTCCAGGCCCTCGCCGGTGGTTGCGGAGAGCAGAATCGTTGCCAGTTTCTCTTGCCCGAAGCGCGCGATTTGTTCCGTTGTGGGCTGGCGCAAATCGGCTTTGTTCAATGCCACCGCCACGGGAATTTTGTGCCTGCGCAACTCGGCGAGCAGTTTTTCTTCGAACTCCCCCCACTCGCCGGCTTCGGTTACCAGCACAGCAAGGTCGGTGCGCGCGATGGCCTGGAGCGTCTTTTCAATGCGTTGCGCTCCCAGCGCGCCCACATCGTCTACACCCGCGGTATCGACAAAAAGCACCGGGCCGATGGGCGCGAGTTCCATCGGCTTTTCCACCGGGTCGGTCGTCGTGCCCGGGACCGCGGAGACAATCGACACCGTCTGCTTTGTGATCGCGTTCAGCAAGCTCGATTTGCCCACATTCCTGCGGCCAAAAAAGCCAATGTGCAACCGGAATCCCTTCGATGTTGCGCGTTGCATCTTACCTCCTCTTTCTCTAAACAAAAACGTCGCGCTCGCCCCGGCGCACCTGGTTCAGCATGGGCAGCGTGCAAGCCGTTTGTTGGTTGTCCATATGTTGCAGCTCGATCGAAATCAGTTTTTCTCCGGCCGATTTCGCAACCGGCCCGGCGTAGTCGCACAGATACTCGAGAAACGTCGAGAGAGCATTGGGCTGGCAGTGATACTTGATCTCGCCCGGTTTGGCCAGGTCCATAAAGTCCTGACCGGTACGTCCCAGGCGATAGCAGGCGGTGCAGAACGAGGGCGTATAGCCGAGCGCAACCACGTCGCGAACCACTTCTTCCACCGAGCGATGGTCGCCTAGCTGGAACTGGCTGCCATTGGGATCGCCTTCGCCATCTTTGTATCCGCCGGGGTCGGTGCGGCTTCCCGCCGAAATCTGCGAAATGCCGACCGCAAAGGTCTGCCGCCGTACCTCCGCGGTCTCGCGCGTCGACATGATCATGCCCGTATAAGGCACCGCAAGACGCATGATCGCGATCAGCTTGATAAAGTCCGCATCGCTCACGGCATACGGAGGAGCCGATGCGAGCGTTGAGCCCACTGCCGGCTCGATGCGCGGAAAACTGAGCGTGTGCGGACCGACGCCGAAGGTCTCTTCCAGGTGCCGGATATGCTGCATCATCGCGAGCACCTCGAAGCGCCAGTCGTAGAGCCCGAACAGGAGCCCCATGCCAACGTCGTCGATGCCCGCTTCCATGGCGCGATCGAAGGCCGTTGCGCGCCAGTCGTAGTCCCGCTTCTTCCCCTTCAGGTGAACCGTCGCATACGTCGGTCGGTGATACGTCTCCTGGAAGAGCTGAAAAGTTCCGATGCCCGCTTCCTTCAGCAGTTTGAAGCGCTCGACGTTCTGCGGCGCCAGATTGACATTCACGCGCCGAATCTCGCCCGGCCCGACGTGTGTTGCGTAGATGGTTGCGATGGAATCGGTGATGTACTCGAAGCCCCGCGGCGGGAGGGCCTCGCCGGCGACCACCAGTACGCGTTTGTGACCCTGACGGATCAGGATCCGTGTCTCTTCGGCAATTTCTTCCTGGGTCAGCGTGCGCCGCTTGAGATCGGTGTTGGTGGCGCGGAAGGCGCAATAGGTGCACTCGTTCGAGCAACGGTTGGAAATATAGAGCGGGGCAAAGAACACCAGTCGCGAACCGTAGATCTCTTCCTTGATGCTCCTGGCGGTGGAGAAGAGCTCGGCGAGCAGTTCGGGATCGTCGACGAGGGTCAGGCAGGCCACTTCCTCCATGGAGAGACCATGCATTTCCCGCGCTTTGGCCAGCAGCTCGCGCACGCGCACCCGGTTGGGCTTCGGCCGTCCTGTCAGTAACGCCTCGATTTCTCCCGGTTCGATAAAGTCCGCACGTTCTGCAGCCATCACCACATCCTCCTCATCGTGCAGGGGTCAGCCCGCCCTTAATGTTCGCGTTTATCTTCGCTCTCAATACGGCTCTCCAGGATTTCTACGACGTTTGCGGCAAGGCATTGATGCACGTGCTCGCCGTCAACTTGAGCGTTGGGGCCGTGCTCGCATTCCTCCATGCAGAAAGCGGCCCGCACATCGATCTGGTTCTCCAGTCCCGTCGCCTGCACGTGGTACAGCAGGGTGTTCAGCACTTCCTGCGAACCCTTCAGGTAGCAATTGGTTCCCAGGCATACGCTCACCTTGGTCTTTCTGCTCCCGCGCGCCTGCATGAGAGGCAGAACCTCGTCCGCGATGCGCCGCCGGCTCTGGTAGGTGGTGTGCAGCAGGTGATGCGCCTTCTCGCCGCCGATATCGCCCAGGAACTTTGCGTAACAATCGGTGACAACGACGTTGTCCTGCGACTTGTGCAGTTGCAGCATCTTGTCGGCTTCGTAGAGTCCCTTGGTCCTGAGAGCGCGCGCATTGCGTGCCGCGGTCACTGGCTGACCGGCGCCGCCCACGCATCCGCCCGGGCACGCCATCACTTCGATCAAGTCGTACTGGCTCTTGCCCGCCCGCACCTGCTCTGCAACCACGCGCGCGTTCCTAAGTCCGTGAACGAGGGCGAGCTTCAGCTCCGTGCCACCGACCGTGATCCTGGCTTCGCGCAAGCCCGATTCACCCCGGACTTCCTGGAAGTCGACGCGGTCGAGCTTGTTGCCCGTTATCTTCTCCGCGGCGTAGCGCAGCACCGCCTCGGTTACGCCGCCGGAGTTGCCAAAGATGACTCCGGCGCCGGTGTAGAAGCCGAACGGCATGTCGAAGGATTCGGTTTGCAGCGAGCTGAAGATCAGGCCGGCCGATTGGATCATGTGCGCCAGTTCCTGCGTCGTCAGCACGTAATCCACATCCGGATCGCCGTCCACTCCAAGCTCGGGCCGCCGCGCTTCGAATTTCTTCGCCGTACACGGCATGATGGCCACAACCTTCACGTTTTTGCGATCGACCTTCAGTTGCTCGGGCGCCATGGCCTTGATCAGCGACCCGAACATGGCCTGCGGCGAACGGCAGGACGAAAGATGCGGCAGCAGCTCAGGGAAATACTGCTCGGCGTACTTGACCCAACCCGGGCAGCACGAGGTGAACATCGGCAGCTTGCCACCCTCCTGCTTGCGTTTCAGGAACTCCGCGCCTTCTTCGATCACCGTCAGGTCCGCGGCAAATGACGTGTCGTAAACCTGGTTGAAACCAAGTTGCCGAAGCGCCGCAACAATCTGGCCCGTGGTAATCTCGCCCGGCTTGAGCCCGAAGCACTCGCCCAGACCCACGCGTACGGCCGGCGCAATCTGCGCCACCACGGTCTTTCCCGGATCGGCGAGCACTGACCAGACCTCGTCGACCTCCGGCTTCGGTGTGAGGGCGCCGGTGGGGCATACGCTGGCGCACTGCCCGCAATTCACGCATTCCACTTCGCCCAACTGCTTGCCAAAAGCGGGTTTCACGCTTACGTCATGGCCACGGTGTGCGAAATCGATGGCGCCGATACCCTGGATCTCAGAGCACATGCGCACGCAGTCGCCGCAGAGCACGCACTTGTTGGGATCGCGGACCAGCGAAGGCGACGACTCGTCGAGCGGCACCGGCTGGTGGACCGGCTTGAATCGGACTTTGCGAATCCCCAGCCGTTGCGCGAGGCTCTGCAACTGGCAGTTTGAGCTGCGCAGGCACGTCGGACACTGCTGGTCATGGTTGGCCAGCAGCAATTCCACAGCGATGCGGCGGATCTCGCGGATCTCCGGCGTGGTTGTGAGAATTTTCAGGCCCGGCTCCGGGGGCGTCGAACATGCGCCCATGATGCCGCGTCCCTCCACCTGCACCAGGCAGAGCCGGCACGCGCCGTAAATGCTCAGTTCGGAGTGGTAGCAGAATGTCGGCAGATCGATCTCCGCCTTTCGCACCAGCTCCAGCAGGTTGCGTTCACCTTCAATCAGCACTGCTTTGCCGTCAATCGTCAATGTCGGCTGTGTAAGCTCTTTCACTGGTTAAACTCCCTCTACGGCTTGCAGCTTGCAGGCCTTGGCGCATGCCCCGCACTTGATGCAAAGCTCGGGGTCGATGGAATGAGGCTTCTTCTTTTCGCCTGTGATCGCGCCGGTGGGGCACGATTTGATGCACAGGCCGCATCCCTTGCATCGTTCGGCGTTAATCTCCGGCTTCAACAGTGCTTTGCAGCGACCAGTGCGGCACCGCTTCTCGAAGATGTGCTCTTCGTACTCCTTGCGGAAGTAGCGCAGCGTCGACAGCACCGGGTTCGGCGCGGTCTTCCCCAATCCGCACAACGATCCCACCTGTACCGCACGGCCCAGCTTCTCGAGCAGATCGAGCGTGCCTGCGTCGGCTCGCCCTTCAATGACATCGTCGAGCAGAGCCAGCAGTTGCTTCGTGCCTTCACGGCAAAGCACGCATTTGCCGCACGACTCGCGCTGCGTGAACTCCATAAAGAAGCGCGCGATGCTCACCATGCAGGTGCGTTGGTTCATCACCACCAGGCCGCCGGAGCCCACCATCGCGCCCACCGCGCGCAGCGAGTCGTAGGCAAGCGGCAGGTCCAGGTGCTCCTCGGTGAGGCAGCCGCCGGAGGGGCCGCCGATCTGAACGGCCTTGAAGCCGTTCTTCATCAGCTTCCCGTTGTCGTCGGTTACGCCTCCACTGATCTCGAGCACGATCTCTCGCAGCCTGGTTCCGAAGGGCACTTCGACGAGCCCGGTGTTGGCCACGTGCCCGGTCAAGGCAAAGGTCTTGGTTCCCGGCGAATCAGGGGTGCCGATGCTGTGGAAGGCTTCGGGGCCCTCGTTGATAATGCGTGAAACATGCGCCAGGGTTTCAACGTTGTTGATGATGGTCGGCTTGCCCCAGAGCCCGCTCTGCGCCGGGAATGGTGGCTTCGGCGAGGGCATGCCGCGCCGGCCTTCAATCGAGGCAATCATGGCGGTTTCTTCGCCGCACACAAACGCTCCGGCGCCTTCCATCACGTCGCATTTCATCGCGAGGCCGGTGCCAAACACGTTGTTGCCCAGAATTCCTTCACGCTCCGCATCGGCCACAGCCCGCCTCATGCGCTCCACCGCCAGCGGATACTCGGCGCGCACATACACCAGCGTCTGGTCGGCTCCGATGGCGCGGGCTGCGATCATCAGCCCCTCAATCACGCTGTGCGGATTGCCTTCCATCACCGAGCGGTTCATAAACGCGCCCGGATCGCCTTCGTCTCCATTACAGATGACGTACTTCTTGGCCGCCTTCTGCACGCGAGCTGCATCCCACTTGCGTCCTGTGGGGAATCCGCCTCCGCCGCGGCCCCGCAATCCGGACTCGCTGATCTTCTTGCAGATCAGCTCTGGAGACATTTCCAGAAATGCCTTCTTCGCCGCCGAATAGCCACCATGCAGAATGAACTCGTGAATGTCTTCGGGGTCGAGGAACCCGCACTCACGCAACACACGCCTGTCCTGCCTGGCGTAGAAAGGATTGTCGTCAAGGCCTCGGCAGGCCTTGCGCGTCGCGGGATCTTTGTAGAGCAGCCGGTCTACAACCTGCCCGCCTACCAGCGTCTGCTCCACGATTTCGGGCACGTCTTCCGCGCGCACCTTGGTATAGAGAATCCCATCGGGAACCACCGAAACCAGCGGTCCCATCTGGCAAAAGCCCTGGCAGCCGCTCTTCGACAGCCGCACGTCGCGGTCCCCGGCTTCCGGCCGAAGCTCGAGAACAACGTGCAGTCCGGCTCGATCCATCTCCTCCCGGAAGCGCTCAAAGACCTTCATCGCGCCGTTCGCCATGCACCCGGTCCCGGCACACAGGATCACGCGCCGCATCGCCGAATACCCCTCATGCGCATTGGGAGTCGCGTTCAGAACTACCAGACCATCGTTAGTGGACATGAGCTTCTCCATTCACCGGCGCCGCGGCTGCTTGCGAGCCGGCGGCGCTCTCTTGCGTCTTGATCTCGTCCACCAAAGCGACAGCTCGCTCAGGCGTCATCCCGCCATAGACCTGCTCGTCGATGACCACCACGGGCGCCAGGCCGCAGGCTCCCAGACATGCCACCGTCTCCACCGTGAAAAGTGCGTCGCTCGACGTTTTTTGTTTCTCGCTCGTCCCCAGCTTCTGGTGGATGGCGTTCAATATCGGCAACGATTGCTTGACGTGGCACGCGGTCCCATCGCAAATCCTGATCACGTGCTTTCCCTTCGGCTCCAGGGCGAAGTGAGCGTAAAACGTGGCGACTCCAAACACGCGAGCCGGAGGAATATCGAGCGATGTCGCCACAAAGGTGAGTACTTCCTCAGGCAGGTATTGGTACTCGAGTTGAATCGCCTGCAAAATCGGGATCAACCCCGACGGCCGGTAACCATGCCGGTCCAGGATGCCGCAAACTTTTCGAAACTTTCCCGCGCGATCAAGCGCGACGTGCGCAGTGGCCATCAATGCAAGCCCCCATCTTGCTGGAATGAAATCTGGAAACGCTGTGCCAGCTTCCACGAAAGCGAAGCCAGCGACGAGTAAAGATCTTCGTTGTGAACGATGATGTGCGGAGGCACCTTGAGCCGCATCGGCGCAAAGTTCCAGATGGCCTGAATGCCGCCTGTGACCATCTCTTCCGCAATCGACTGTGCGTGTTCTGCTGGCGCCGTAATGATGCCCAGATGAATGCTCATCCTCTTGGCCAGATGAGCCAGCTTATCCAGGGGAAGAACCATCTTCCCGTGGACCCATTGCCCGATTTTTGCCGGGTCTGTATCGAACGCCGCAGCAATCCGCAAACCGAAATTGGAAAAGCGCTCGTGCCCCAGTAGAGCCGTACCCAGGTTGCCGACGCCGGCCAGGAATGCCTCATGCACGTTGTTCCAGCCAAGGAATGTCTCGATCGCCGCAATCAGCTCCGGCACGGAATAGCCTGTCTTGGGCTTGCCCACGATCCCGGTGTATTGCAGATCCTTGCGCACCTGCACGGGCACGAGGTTCAGGTCGGACCCGATCACGCTGCAGGATACGGTGCTGATTCCCTTGGCCTTAAGATCATTCAGGTAGTGGTGATACTGGGGCAGCCGATTCAGGCTCGGCTGTGGAATGCCCACTTGAGCCCGTTCTTCAGCGCCACCCGATATTTTTTTATCGATATCCAAATACCAACATAAGACAGGGGCGATTCTTCGATGCGTGACTGATGTCACGCGCAATGGTTTGGCGTCTCATGATGCGATATGCGCGTTCCGCAGCCGTTTTGGAGTGCGGCACCGGTCAGACGCCTCGTCTCAAGCGGATGGAAAGGTAGTAGGCGCCGGTAATCACGAGTGCCGCGGATCCCAAAAAGGGGATCACCAGCTTTAGGGTAACCCAGAACTTGGAATTGTCCGGGACGAGGATCCACACCGGAACGAGGATCGCCATCATCACGATTGCCATCCTCGTAAGTTGGAACCGCAACTTATGAAAGAATCGCGCGGTGGTCGCGCGATCGGGCAGGTCCGAGTTCGCAATTCCATACAATCTGCCCACAAGTGCTGAGGAGAGCAGCATGGCCACAGGGAGCCCAATCGTGAAACAGCCTACGATGGTCACCCCCATCGACAGGAAAAAGATTGAAGCGGGGAGTATCGCGCCAGTCTTGAAGATCACGTAGTACATCCCAGGCATGCAGGTGGCGACGATGACCGGGATGGCGACGAGAGCGACGAAGACTGCCCAAACAAGAAACTGTCCGAAGGAACATTTCTGACTGACGAAGGTCATCTCTGCCTTCTCGCCGTTGCTGTAGCCGAAACCGGGCCAGTAGCTCCCCGACTTGAAAGCCAAAGTCATATTGAAGGCCCAGCAGCGTATAAACAGCGCGATCTACCGCTCCAGAGTGGATCGTGAACCGGGAGGGGCGTCCATTTTTCGATCTCCTTCCGATCGCAGTGATTCTCCTCAACCTTGCCTGCAACGCTGTACTGCCGCGTCCTATTCACCGCGACGCGCAGCCTGATTGCAGCGTGCCCGGTGAAACACTCTCGAAAATGTGGACGAGCCAGGCAAGGTGACGATGGTTGCGATTTTCGGGCACAATTCGCTCTCCGGTCCTTTGAAACCGGCCTGCGGCCCTGCAATTCGAGTGGATCGGTGTGAGAAAGAGAAACCGCCCCGACGGTTCCTATCTATCTTCGCTTCATGAACCATCCGAGGAGCGTCCCTGCCGTGGCACCTACGGCAAACGTGGCCGCAACAGTGAGCATAAGATGCCGCTGGAGGCGATGGGTTGTCTCATTCAAGAATTCTTCCCCCGCATCGCAACCTTGCTTCGCGGCATGCCGCACGGCTCCTACGCCATTCTCTACCGCATCGGCAATCGCGCATGTTGCGCGAGAAGCCTGGTGAGCCGATTCGGCGATGTTGTCAGCCGTTCTCTCCACTACAGTTTGTGACATTGAATTCTCCTGCACTTTCTGCGGACGAGATTCCCGCTATTGTCAGAACCTTGACCAGGATCAGTATTTGACTTCCTGTTTCGAAAGTCTGGCTAGATTTGACCGGGACGCAATTTCATCGCAAATTGAGTCATTCCGGACCAGGGAAATGCGCGGCGGCGAACCCATCCGCCTGAGACCTCCTACATCCCCGAGAAAGAAGCAGCAACGATGACCCACCCAGGAAATTCGCAATGCGCCTCAACAATGTTCCGAATTGAGCAATTTTGACCAGTCCTCCCGCCCTGGGCTGCTTCACAGTTGACAGGGGTCGTCCGCCTGCCTGGCCATGCCGCCCCTGCTGCCGCGGTGATTCTATGCAAAGGAGAACGCTATGTCCCACCTTACGATTGTCCTGTTGATTGTGGGTGCCTTCGTCCTCATTCTCGGCACGGTGAAGGCCGTGAGAGCGTACCTTGAGAATCGCGGTGAAGAAATGGCGCCTTTCCGCAATTATTTCGGGCCCGAGCACGACCGCGACCTTCTCCGGCAAAGCTCCTGGTGCGACGACGAGAACCTATATGATCGTCGAACTCGCATTGACGCCTTCAACATTCGCGATCGGGGCGCCACCGAACGGTATTCAGGTGGCAGCGGTACAACCTGGCGGAATCGCGACCGGGATTGATCCGGGAGACCTTCGCGCGGCAACGGCGGAAGGCATCCTCCCAGGATTCTCTTACCCCCTCTCCATTCCACAGTGCGCAATTGTGGCCAGCATTCACGCGCATGGCCGCCCATGATGGATTCTGCGTAGGTTCCTTCCCTGCCTGCAAAGCGTCTCCCATTCGCTCTTGGCGGTCGAGGAAATCCCGCATAGGAGAACACCATGTTCTATCACTTCACGAACACGCAGCTCATCATTGCAGTGGCTGTACTCGTCATGGTTGCCATCGTTGTTGGCGAATACCTTAGACGCCGCAAAGCCAGGACTGCGGCCCTCCGCAATCGCTTCGGAACGGAGTACGACCGCGCTGTCCTGGAGCATGGCTCTTCGAATAAGGCCGAGGCAAATCTGGCCGATCGTGAATCCCGCGTGCACGCACTGAAGATCCGCGAACTCGGCGCCACCGCACGGGAGCGATTCGTCGCCGAGTGGCAAACGGTGCAATCCCGCTTCCTCGATCACCCCGAGGCCGCGGTCACTGAAGCTGACGACCTGATCGCTTCGCTCCTCGAGGCCCGTGGCTATCCCAGGGACGGCTTCGATCAGCGCGCCGCGGATGTCTCCGTCACTTACCCTCGCGTGATGGAAAACTACCGCGCGGCGCACGCCATCGCGGTGCGGACCCAAGGGACTGAGGCAAGCACTGAAGAGCGCCGTACTGCAATGATCCAATTCCGTGCCATTTTCGAGGAGCTCGTTCAGACCCAAAGCCCTCAAGAGAAGAAGTCAGCAGCATAATGCGAGGTTTTTGAGCGCGAAGAGCATCTGGATAAGGCGGGTGTTCTGGAGGATCGCAAAATGAGACGACTCACAAGCATCATTCGATGTGGCCGCAAGTTAGGATCCTCCAGCTTGCTGCTCGCGAGCTTATTCGCAGTTGGAATTACCCCGGGATTCTCCAGCAGTCCAGGTCCCGAGAAGATTCAGGCCACATACGCGAAAGACGGGAACGTGGTCCGCGTAACGCTGACCGTTTACAACTACACCACTTCTGCGGATCTGCAGGTTCTTTCACTGGCATTCCAACGGGGCCATGATCGGGAATTGGCCGCCGTGCTCTCCAAAACTAAAGCGGCCGGTCTTTGCTCAATTACCGGAGATCTCAGCCTTGACGTCGCCTTCATCCAAATGGTTATGACGCCAACCGGGCGGGAGATCACCTTTATCGCCAACCGTCCACTTCAACCCGATGAAGTCAATGCGAATTCCGATTCCCAGTCCTTCGATCTTATGGTTGGTCAATTCGACATCAATGACACCGACAATACCAAGAGCACAGGATTTCTATACCCGGCAAGCAGGCTCGTTATGGATGAGCAGGGAGAGTTTCACTACGATCTCGCCGGCAGCTCCTGGACGCTGGTCAACGTTCTCGATTCAAATTGGGCTCCGGTGTTGGCTGGGCGCAAGGCTCCCGATGCAACTGGCCCACCCACCCGGTCTCCGCTTCCATAATTTGCGGTGACTGCGCGAAGGCCCGGGCTCAAGTAGTTCACGGGACAGGCAGAATGGTGGGTTCTTGCGCGTTGTGGTCAGGCAATAGATCGAGCAGGACCACATGAAGCAGCGACTTATGCACCTGGATGCGGCAAGCTTTTTGGGGTTCCCGGCGCATTGCCGCCAACCTAAAGCTTGCCACACCGCCAAATGCTGAACGGCTCATGAGCTACCTCGGGACCTTAGATACAGGTAATAGGAACCAAATTAGTTCACATGCCGGTCGCGGACAGAGGATTTGAACCCATGCTCGCGGGCCAGGCTAACTGCTGCCGGATCAGGACGATAAGTGCACAGTACTTTCCGCTGGATCGCAGCTGCCAATGTGTCATCCCAAAAGTGAGCAAAAGGGAACAGAACTGTTGCGCGGGATTTGAGATGCTTCGATCCATCGCGTCTGGGAAGGTTTTGCGCACTTATGAACTCTAGGCAAGTGGCGCCGGGTTGCTCGTACCGAGGTGAAGCCAATGGGAAAAAACCCAGACAAGGCCGTTCTTCTGATCGAGAATGACCCCGAGCAAGCTCGCATCATCCGCGCGATGATCGAGGACCAGAGCTCAGACTCCTTCAAGTTGACCCACGTCGAATGTGTGGCAGACGCCCAGACGTATCTTGCAGGGCATCCCGTTGATATTGTCTTGCTGGACTTGGGATTGACCGATCTCGAAGGGCTGGTGGCGGTCAGACGTGTGCGTGCAGTCGCGCCCCACGTCTCCATTGTGCTGTTGTCCAGCCCGGACGACGAGCCAAAGGCAATTCAAGCCATGCGAGAGGGCGCGCAAGACTATCTCATCAAGGGCCAGATCGAGCCGCACACACTCATGCAAGCCCTGGGCAATGCCGTTGAGCGCAAGATGAACGAAGAGATCCTGATCAATGAAAAGGAACGCGCCGAGGCCACGCTCGAATCCATCGCAGATGCCGTGATCTGTACCGACATGTCAGGAAACATCACCTTCTTCAATCCCATCGCGAGCAGCATGGTGGGCTGGCCGCTGAAGGCCGCAGTCGGCCGGCATCTGGCGGAAACCTTCCGGATCGTGGACGCCACTACACGCCAGCCGATCCTGGATCCGATGGCGAAGGCGGCATCGGAAAACCTGACGGGCACACTGCCGTCGAATTGTGTACTCATCGACCGTGACGGTCGTGAAGTCTTCATTGAAGACTCAGTTGCCCCGATCCACGACCGTGAAGGGACAGTGACTGGAGCGGTAATTGTTTTTCGCGACGTAAGCGCGGCGCGGGCGCGGTCGGAACAAATGACCCATTTGGCCGAACATGATTCTCTAACCGGTTTGCCCAATCGATTGCTCTTTTGCGACCGGGTTGGCCAGGCGATCTCTCTTGCGCGGAGACACGGGGGGCAGATCGCCGTGCTGTTCCTGGATTTGGATGACTTCAAACAGATCAACGATTCCCTGGGACATGCGACCGGCGACAAACTTCTTCAATCCGTCGCAAGACGCTTGTTGGCCTGTGTACGCGACCCTGATACGGTCAGCCGGTACGGAGGCGATGAGTTCGCCGTGCTGCTGCAGGATGTACATCGGCCCCAAGATGCCGCTGCTACAGCAAGAAGAGTGCTCAGCGCGCTGGGCGAGGTTTATTCGGTCGACGGCCACCAGTGTCACGTTACCGCAAGCATCGGTGTGAGCATCTGCCCCGACGACGGTTTCGATGCAGAGACGCTCATCCGGAATGCTGACACCGCAATGTATCGGGCCAAGAAGAACGGGTGCCAGAACTGTGAGTTCTACAGTTCGGAGTTGAACGTCTGCACATTTGAGCGCCAGTTCACCAGGGAGGAACTGCAGCGCGCCCTGGAACGGAGCGAATTGACGTTGCACTACCAGCCCAAAGTCAGTTTGAAGACGGGGGCCATTACCGGGGCTGAAGCGCTGTCGCGCTGGCACCATCCCACGCTCGGAACAATTCCTCCGGGGCAGTTCATTCCCATCGCAGAAGAAACCGGTCTGATTCTGCCCATCGGCGCCTGGGTCTTCGGCGAAGCGTGCACGCAAGCCCGAGCTTGGGCGGATGCGGGCATGCCCGCAAAGACGATGGCCGTCAACGTCTCAGGAGTGCAGTTTCAGAGCGGAGGTTTTGTTGATGGGCTGTCGGCAGCGCTCAACAAGACTGGCCTGGATCCGTCGCTTTTGGAGCTGGACGTAAACGAGAGTGTTCTGATGCGCCATCCCGAGCGCACAGCATTTGTCCTCAAGGCCCTCCGGGATAAAGGCGTTCATGTGTCGGTCGATCAATTCGGCACCGGAAACTCCAGCTTGAGCAGTATGCAGAAATTATCCGTCGATGCTCTCAAGATCGATCGATCGTACCTCCGCCAGATGACCACCGTTCCCGGTGGAACGGCCGCCGTCGAAGCATTCATCGACATGGCTCGGAGCCTTCACCTCCGGGTCATTGCTCAGGGGGTTGAAACGGTTGAAGATCTGGAGTTTCTGTGGGCACACGATTGTGACGAAGCCCAGGGGAACTTTTTCAGCCGGCCCGTTCCGCCAGATCAGTTGGCCAAGCTATTCCAACCAAACTGAACCTGCGCGATGGGCAAGCCCGATAGAAATCGAGATCGTAGCCGGCGGGACTGAACCCTCCTGCTTCGATACGCAGGCAATGTCGCCGGTGAGAAGGGTTTGACACCTTCGTTGCACTGCGTTCCTGGCGGCACACTCGCCACCGCCGAATGTGTACCAATTTGCTCAGCTTTTTCTGGTGGAGCGTAGAAAACTCCGAAGGTAAGAGCCACGGGATCCCACGAAAATCAGGAGAAGACAATGGCTGGGAACACGGACTCGCATATAGCGGACCTCCACACCAAGGCGGCCTACGCGCATGCCGCCGCCGCCCACGTGCATAGCATCGGCGATCACGCATCCGCCCAGGAGCTGGCCAGGAAGGCCCTGGGATACTCCGTGGAAGCCGCAAAGCGTACGGAAGAGGTTGCGAAGAGCGCTCCGCAGTCCATGCAGGTTTAGTCTGCAGGCTTATTGGTGAATCGTCGAGCGGGAGACGCGCGGCGCAATCGAAGATGGGTCACAACCCGGGATGCCCGGAGCGAAGGGGGACGCGAGATGCTGATCATTCTCATTATTGTTCTGCTGCTGGTTTTCGCCGGAGGCGGAGGATACTACGGCTACAACAGGTGGGGCACAGGCGGAGGCGCAGGCATAGGCCTTGGCACAGTGCTTGTGATTCTGCTCGTGTGCTACCTGTTGGGAGTCTTCCGGTAGAGCGATCTGGGCAGGCTCGGCTCGCCGTTGGAAGATTGGCGGCGGAGCGGAAATCACTGTTCAGGCTACGGGATGTGAGCAATGCAACCGCTACGGGGAGGGAAGCGATGCATACTGCAATGAGCAATGCGCTGGCGCTGATAAATTGGCACGATTTTCGATTGTTGCTTGGCGCTTTAACGGGCAGCGGCTTTGTTTGGTTGCTGATCGGGGTCTTATTGGCCTTTGTGGCGATCTCCGCTCTAGCGATGGAGGCGGCGCTGGTTCTAGATGCCCCACATCGACTCCAGTCCCGCGCCAGCCGGCCCGTAGACGTCTCCGAATCGACGGCCACGGTGTCGCCAAGCCGGGCGAATCTGGATGACTCGGGTACTCCCACATAGAGCAAATCGTGCGGAATGAATAGAAGCTTGTGAAGGAACTGACTATTTATTTGGCAATGTGCGAATCAACTGCCCACACAGCGACCGATTTTCATACTGGTAATCCAGAACCCCTGCCAAAGTGAGCAATTGTGAACAGACCCACGCCGCTGGCAATGCGTTAAATCATTGCGTGGGAAATCCAGAATTGGAGATCCCGGCTTAAGTCCATCAACGAGAAGTTACTGGAGCAGAAATGAAAAAGATCGTGGTTCTGATGTTAGCCGCTCTATTTGCGATATCCGCGGTCACGCCTGCCTACGCCTACCACCACCGGAGACATCACAGATACTACCGCGGAGGTCACCCGATCGTCATTGTTCGGTATTAGCGATACGGTGATTCCTCGGGGTGTTGACTCTTCGTCAGGAGACATGCGCGTCCAGGGCCGAATGTCGGCACCTGGAGCAGGCTCCCGTCACGGAAACGCCCTCGGACTTGGGTGTGTCCGGATGATTGCGGTATCCGAAGGTTTCGATTCTTTCCTCTTCCACAATTCGTCTTCTGGCCCCCGGGAGGTGGGCAGACATGAAGAAATGGTTTTGTTCCGTCGCCGGATTGACCTTTGCGCTGGCAGGCTGCCCGGCCGCGTTCGCACAAACTGCGGCAGTGCCGCCACCCAACATTCTCAACATCGAAACCATCAACATAAAACCCGACATGGATGGACCCTACGACAAAATTGCCTCAGAATACCCTGAATTGTCGGAGCAACTCAAGGACCCGACGCACGTCCTGGGAATGGAAGCCCTGACGGGCTCGCCTCGAGCGATTTATCTTTCCGGTTTCGACTCTTTCGAGGCGTTCCAAAAGAGCGAGGAGTGGCTTACCGGCGACGCGGCGACCGACGCCAAGTTTGACGCGATGGATGCGCGCGAGGCCCCATACATATCCGAGGAACACCACACCCTGTGGCATTACCGCCCCGACCTCAGCAACAACGTTGCCGGAGCGGACATACCGCACTCCCATTACTGGGAGGTGATCATCTTCCATATGAAGCCCGGTCACGGCGAAAAGTTCGGAGAATTGACGAAGCTCTATCGCGACGCCTACGTCAAGAGCGGCCAGAACATTCCCTGGTCCACTTACGAAGGCATGTTGGGCGTGACAGACTCCTACCTCGTCCTGGTGCCGATGACGTCCCTCAAGGATGAGGATGCCGGTCTGGCGCACCAGAAAGATTTCGACGCGGCGCTAGGGGACGGAGGCAAGAGCCGGATGAACAACCTTACCGAGGAGAACGTGGCCAGCGTCGAGGACAACCTCTTCATGGTGGATCCGGATTGGAGTTACGTTGAAAAATCCTGGATCGATGCCGATCCCCAATACTGGGGGGGCGAGCCGGCCGCAAAGCCCGCACACAAGCCCGCCGCCGGAGCTGCGCCTGCACCAAAGGCTCCGCCTACACACTAAACAGAACCGATCCGAACACGAAGGGCGCCGTTACGTAACGGCGCCCTTCCTGTTTTCATTCTCAGAAGCAATTCGACGTCACTCGCAAATTTCTAACGGTGTACCTTTTCTCCCCATCCGCACTGGAGGGCGCTCAGGCACCTAAGAGCTGGCCTGCAGCGATCTTCTCCACAGCCCGGGCGGGAAACCCCAGGTGCGCAGGTTGCATGCGATGTGCGTGAGCCCGCGAGAAGGAGCGCATATAAGATTGCGCCACCCGGTTCCAGACCATCTTGCGTGCGTAGAGGTACCCGGCAAGCAGGGTCCTGCTCGATGAGCTCTGCGGTGACTGCGCGAAGCACCGGGCTGAAGGTGCTTACGGCACGGGCAGAATGGCAGGTTTTTCCGCGTTGTGGTCAGGCAATTGATCGAGCAGGACCACATTGAGGAGCGACTTATGCACCTGGATGCGGCCGTTATAGCTGATAAAGCCGAGCTTGCGAAAGCGGTTCATAAAGAAGCTGACGCGCGACCGCGTGGTGCCGATCATATCTGCCAGCGTTTCCTGCGTAATGGGCGGGATGAAGGTTTCCGGTTCGCCGGGTTTGCCGAACTCCGCCATGATCAGGAGAATCCGCGCCAAACGCTTTTCACTGGAGTTGAATAGCTGATCCACAAGGTCGGCCTGGGTGCGCATGCTGCGGGTTAGCAGGAACTTGAGAAACAGATCGGCGAATGCAGGTTCGTCATGCATCTCCCGAATCATTTCGTTTCTGCTGATTTTGAGCGCCGTGCAGGTGTTCACCGCAGTGGCCGTCGCCATACGCAGCCCGGCGATCGCCGCGAGAGACTCCTCTCCAACAAAATCCGTAGCGGATAGAAGAGTGATGGTGGCTTCTTTGCCTCTCTGCGAAACGACGGTGACTTTTGCGCGGCCTTTTTGCAGATAGAACACAGCGTCCGCCGTATCTCCCTGGCAAAAGAATGTCTGCTGTGGCTTCAGCTCGACGATGGTTCGGCCCAGTCCGGCGTTGGCAAGAAAGGCGGCGGAATCGAATGTATTGCTGTTATCGGCTGTGTTGCCGTGATCGGTCATCGGAGTGATACCTCGTTACAGGCCGTTCGTTTTGGGTAGCCTCTTCATGCCCAGGAAGGCTTCGCCACAGTGTGCCGTGCTTGGGGTTTGTGGCGAATGGACCAGGAATCGCAGGCGCGGCATCGGGACAGTCTGCCGGAGGATCAACCGCAATTGCGATCAATCTCTGTCCATCATCGCCCGGATTCGAGAGTCGCGTATGGTCAATACTGCTCACTCAGAAGAATGCGCCGGAAGTCCGGCACAGATGAACGCTGCGAAACGGGGTCCCGCGTTTTCTCTACCACCATTTCGTGAAACGCCCTGCCGGAACCTTCCCGCTGGCGTCAGGCTTGGCTGAACGCAGAAGCAGAAGGGGACATTGCACGAGCTTTACGACCTTTTCGGCGATCGACCCGAAGACCAGCGGATGCCAGCCAGAGATGCCGTGCGTGGAGATCACCACCATGTCGATATGCTCGCGCTCCACCACTTCCATGATGTTCCCGGCGATGTCATTGCCAACTTCGACGCTGGAAGTTGACTTCACTCCCCTGGCCACAAGAGCTGTATGGCACTTGGCCAAACTTCGCTCAGCAAATGCTCTGTTCTGCTCGATGAATTCGTTTTCGGGAATAAGGTCAGGAAGCGTCGTGGTGGGAAATACCGGGATTACGTTCACAAGATAGAGTTGTGCGTGAAAGTGCTTCGCAAGGTCGGCGGCCATCTCCAGAGCCGCCTGCGAGGATGAGCTAAAGTCGATGGGCAACAAGATCCTGGTGGGGATGGAAGGGAAAGCGTGACCCTTAGACATCGCAGACTCCTCGCCGAACCGTGGAAACAACTGGTTTCTTAAATTGTCCTCTCATCACAAGAGCAAAGACTGTGCTCTTTTGGACATGCGCTTTCTGGACCATTCGCTCCGATGGAAAGAATTTCGCCTTGATTGACCGATGCGGCCGTTGCAGAAGCAGACAGCCTGCGATCGCGTGCAAATATGACCATCCTTGCAGGCCTCCATTCTGAAACCATCTCTTTGGGTGTAGCTATTCGACGCGACCGTTCGTTTGCGGCGCATGCCGCGCCTGAGATGGGCGATGCCGATCAAAGGAGAGACGATGAGGTCATCGAAGCGGGTCTCGGAATCGCAATTCTTGTTGGCCTGCCGGGCAGGTCTGGCGGGAAGGCGCGCTGGCCAATCGGGCAAAAAGACTTACGGCGCGCAGGTTCAACGGGCGATGCTCCTGGTGTTGGTCACTGCGGCCCTGGCCGCGATGCCGGCGCCGGCAAGATCGCAATCACTTCTCTCTTCTGGAGATCCCTCTTTAATCTCAGGAATCACGGCCTCAGGGACGGTGGACCTGACCTATTTCCGGCCGACTGAAAGAACAAAGGTGAGCAACTACGCTTTCGACGCATTTGGTCCAAATCCAGTTACCGGCGCCGCGTTCGCCGCGGGAATCAACCAGTGGACCAATTCCCCACCGGAGTGGGGCCAGGGAGTTCAAGGCTACGGCAAGAGATTCGGTTCTGACTTCGCCATCGCTGCTATTGGAACGACCACGCGTTATGGGCTGGCTGAAGCCTTCAGGGAAGATACGTTGTACTACCGATGCGAGTGCAGTGGCCCATTTCCGCGGCTGCGTCATGCCGTGATCTCCACGTTGACAGGGCGCCGCGGCCAAGACGGCCATCGCGTCTTCTCTATCTCCGCGCTTGCCGCGCCCTACGCGGGTTCCATGATTGCGGTTCACGTGTGGTATCCGGATCGCTTCGACACAAAGGATGCATTCCGGATGGGCAACTACAGCCTGCTGGCATATATGGGCGGCAACATTGCTCTGGAGTTCTTCTATAGCGGACCTCACGCCTTGATTTCGCGTATGCATCTGAACAATGCGCACGGCTCCACGATCCAAGGTCCGAACCGATGAGTGACCGCGGATTTGCACCCGTCGCGGGCCTCAACCCACCTCTCCCGCTGCGGCGGATCGACCTCATGTCCTCCGTTGCAGACTCTGCCACGAGCCTTTTCAATGGTTTTTTCGAGTGGTTCGGCAGCCTGGGCATCTTTTCCTGGCAGGTCTTGCGAGCTGCGGTTACGCCGCCGTATGAAGGTCGCGAGCTGATTCGGCAACTCGACGAAGTTGGGTCGAAGTCTCTGCCGCTGGTCGCCATGGCAGGCGCTGCAATTGGCGTCATCATCTCGCTCGAAGCCCGCTACAGCCTCACGCGATTTGGCGCCAAATCGATGTTTCCCGCCACGCTGGTGTACTCCGTTGTCCAGGTCATGGGGCCAATCATTACCGGCCTGGTGGTAAGCGGGCGCGTGGGCGCGGGTATGGGCGCGGAGCTGGCATCGATGAAAGTGACCGAACAGATCGACGCCATTGAGGCCTCCGCGATCAATCCTTACAGACTGCTGGCGGCGACACGAATACTGGCATGCATTCTGATGCTGCCGCTGCTGACCCTTGCCACCGACGCATGTGCCTTGCTGACGGGCTGGTTTGCACAGGCTCTGGTTGAGCCGCTCTCGTTCCATCAGTTCATCTCAAGCGGCTTTAATGGCGCCACGTTCAATGCCTTCCTGCCGCAGACATTCAAGACCGCCGTCTATGGCCTGATCATCGGACTCATCGCGTGCTTTCAGGGAATGCGCACGCGCGGAGGCGCTGCGGGCGTGGGCCGCGCGGCCACCAACTCAGTCGTGCTGGCCTCGCTCTTCCTTATCCTGGCCGATGTTGTCCTGGTGAAATTCATCCTTGTCTTTTTTCCTTAACCGTTGTTTGAAGCACAAGTGAAACAAGTATGGCCACAGCTTATGACACTGCGACGCAGCAAGCGGAACCCAAGCAAGGCGGTCTTGCGCCCGTGATTGCGGTCGAGAACGTGCACAAATCCTTCGCGGGCCTTAAGGTCTTAAACGGGATCAGCTTGCGCGTGAACCAGGGAGAAACCCTGGCCGTGCTGGGACGCAGCGGCACGGGGAAAAGCGTGCTGCTGAGGCTCATCATTGGCCTCGATACACCCGACTCCGGATCGATTTGCATTCATGGCCAGAACATCGCAGGTCTTGCGCTTGACCGCATGGGTGAAATCCGGAAGAAGATGGGTTTCCTGTTTCAGCAGGCAGCGCTTTACGATTCGCTCACTGTCCGGGAGAACGTGGCCTTCCCTCTTGAACACCATCGCAGAGACCTGTCCAAGTCCGAGCGCGCCGGCCGTGTAAGGCAGTTGCTGGCCGAGATGGGCATGGACGGCGATCTCGATAAGATGCCGTCGGATATTTCGGGCGGGATGCAGAAGCGCGTAGGCCTGGCGCGTGCGCTGGCTCTGGAGCCGGAGATTCTGCTGCTCGACGAGCCGACAGCCGGCCTCGACCCCATCAGTTCCGGCGAAATCGACGAGTTGATTCTCAAGCTTCAGAGAGAACATCGGATGGCGTCCATCGTCGTGACGCACGACCTGCATAGCGCCAAAACCATCGCCGGCCGTCTCGCCCTTCTGAATGAGGGCGACGTAGTGATCGAGGGCACGTTTGAAGACCTTCAACAAAGTGACATCGGTTTTGTGAAGGAATTTTTACAGCAATCGTAGGAGGACTTATGTCGAGAGTGGCAAGGTTAGGGGCATTTATCGTTGCGACGTTGGCAGTTCTGGCTGCCGGGGTCTTCATTATCGGGAGCAAGGAGTATCTGTTTCGCTCCACCTACCAACTGAAGACACAGTTCGACAATGTTGCGGGCCTGGCTGTGGGAGCTGACGTGCAGGTGGGCGGCGTTCACAGCGGAAATGTGCATAGCATCACGCTGCCTCACAAACCAGGCGATAAGGTCATCGTCGTCATGGATCTCGATAAATCAACAAGGGAGATCGTCAAGCGTGATTCTGTAGCCTCAATTGAAACCGAGGGAGTATTGGGCAATCAATATTTGGCCATTTCGTTTGGATCTGCCGGGCAAGCTGAGGTGAGGGATGGCGAGACCATCCAGAGTGTACCGCCGCTGGAGTTGGGAGCACTGCTGGCAAAGACGAACGCGATCCTCGATAGCAGTCAACAGGCCATCGTCAACACAACTTCGGCCACGGCCCATCTGAATTCGGTAAGCGCCAAGATCGATTCGGGCCAGGGAACCGTGGGAGCTCTGGTGAACGACAAGCAACTCTATAACAACCTGGAACAGACCACGACCACACTGCACGACACGATGCTGCAGGCGCAAACCGGCGTAACGGACTTCCAGGAGAATATGGAGGCGCTGAAACACAATTTCTTCTTAAGCGGATATTACAAGAAGCGTGGATACGAAAACTCCTCCGAATTGGCGGCAAACAGGATCAGCGGTCTCCCGCAGGGCACTCCTGTAAAGATTTTTGCTTACACAGCAAGGCAGCTCTTTGATGGCCGCGCTTCGGCAAAAATGACGGATCAGAAAGCTCTCAAAGCCGCCGGCGACTTCCTGGCACAGAGTCAATTCGGACTTGCGGTTGTAATGGTCTCCACTGGCATGGATGGCGATACCCGGAAGGACCTCGTGCTCACCGAGGCCAGGGCGATGGTCATCCGCGAGTATCTGGTCGAGAACTTTGGATTTGACGACAACCAGCTCAAGACGTTGGGAATGGGCAAGCAGACGGGCGCGAACCTGGACGCAGATTGGGGTTCGATCAAGATTCTCATTTATCCAGCAGGAACTGAGATACCGGCCGACAAGCCGGCGCCAGCGGTTAGCTCATCCACACCTGATGCCGACAAGCCTGTGCAGATCACTGCCGCGGCAATTCCAAAACCATAGTAGTGCGCACGGAGGGCAAGCAGCAATTGCTGGCGCAAGGCGCCGAGCCTCGGCTCATGTACTGAATTGCTCAGCATCCAAGCCTCGAAGGTGGAAGACTTACTTAGAAAGCGCTATGCAATTCCACTGCGGAATTTCATGCATTCCACTCGGAACTGACGCTGGCTAGCCGGCATTCGTCCTTTGCCAACGCATCGCATGTTGGGAGTAACTCGCCGGGGAAAATCCCCATTCAACCGCCAGACATGGAGAACACGATATGCCACTTACCACCGTACTCATCACGATTGTTGCAGCAGGCGTCCTGTTGTGGCTTGTGAACAGATTCATCCCCATGCAGGGACAAATCAAATCGATCCTGAACGGCCTGGTTGTCATTGTTTTGGTCATATGGATCGCAAATCTCTACGGGCTGTTTCAACACCTCAATCAGTTCCACGTCGGGCATTGACAGATCACGCCGTCGAAGCCCCCACTATCCTTTGCGGATCCAATAAAGGCCGCAGAGGATGTGAACAGAACGACCGGAGCGGCAATGGCCCTTATCAAGAAAATCGATGTTGAAAAACATTTCGCAGCGCGGCGAGCCATGAGGCTGGGTAGGATATGGCCGGTCAGCCAGCCCATTGCGGCCGCGACCGTGCCCGCCGGAAAAGCGGCAAAGGCTCCACGCCTGATTGGTAATCGCAATCTGGGACATCCTTCTCCGAGCGTTTCTTCCCCTTCGATTCCGATCATGTCCGATTCCGGTCGGAGCCGGTTGCTCAGACCGCCGGGGAGCAGGCAAGAGTGAAGTTAAACACGGTATTCCTGCGGGATGAATGTATCCTGCCGAGTGAATTCGATCTGCTCCAGGAGCCGTATTCCAGGGGATGGACAGAGGCCATCGGGACTGTGGCATCTGAGCTGGATGCCGCAATCCGCGGCGTTGGCTGGCACTTTATGTGGATGGTGGATTCGCACGCCTCGCTGGCACTTGGCAGAACGGCAGAAAGCGCAATTCATCGGGCACTGGCTCGCGCTCTTCCTGGGGTGAAGAGGCGGTTCAATGCCGCCGAGCTGGATTCCATCCACGTTACGAATCTTCCCGGCTTCCGCATAGCCAGAGTTACTGTCCAGGCTCGCCAGATACAAAGTCAGGCGTCGCTGAATTGATTCGAGGAAATGGATCTCGGGGGCGATCGGCCCGGTCGGCGGCCGTAGAGGAAGCCGGCACAACGTATATCGCGCACGGCATCGAATGAAATGTCGTTTTAAGCGCCCGGCATTCAAATGCAAAGCCATATCTGTATGAGTATTCCTATTCGACAATCGGCCCTGTTCCTTGCGCCCCCTTTGCATCACTCGCTGATGCCACATTGGCTCACACACCTGGGGGCGCTGGGGCTTTTCTCCGTTGCCATCGTCGACTCCTCCCCCATTCCTTTGCCTCTGCCCGGTAGCACTGACCTGCTGCTGCTGTGGCTGGTAGCGTTCGGCGGAGATCCTTGGCTGCTCGCAGCGCTCGCCATCGCAGGCAGCCTTATGGGCGGATACTCTACCTGGCACCTCGGGCGCAGAGGGGGCGAAGCGGCATTACGCCGCTACGTGCCGGCGCGTCTTCTTGGGCGAGTCGTCAGGTGGGTAGAGCGTCACCGCATCCTTGCCGTGTTTCTTCCCGCATTGCTTCCTCCGCCCATTCCGTTATTGCCATTTGCTCTTGCCTCCGGCGCGCTGGGTGTCACGCGCCGCCGCTTCCTGGTCGTCTATGGCTCGGCTCGAACCTTGCGTTACTCTCTCATTGCCTGGCTCGGCGTTGTCTATGGACGCCACGCCATCCGCCTGTGGTCGGGGACGCTCCAGAAATGGTCGACTCCGCTGATCTGTTTATTCGTGACGCTGCTGGTGGCCGGCATATGCTTTGGGATCTGGAAAGTGAGCGGACTTCGCAAGATCGATGCGGCCGAGAAACTTGTGTTGCATGACGAAGCAACTCAGGCTGGCACGACTCTCGAGGCTGCTTAATCCTGCTCCTCCCGTCTACACAACAAACATCGCAACGCCCGCTGCGAACATGGCCAATGTTGTCATTGCCACAACAATCCATCCCAGGCGGGAGCTCGGCTGGCCCTGCATCAGTTTCTTGTCGGCTGCCACAATCAGGATTGCGACCATGAGGAACGGCGCCAGCAATCCGTTGATGACTGCAGTCCAGTAGAGCGCCTTTACCGGATTGATCCCGATGAAGTCCAGCGCGACGCCCACTGCGGTAGAGATCAGAATCAGAGCGTAAAACCAGCGCGCCTGTCTCAGTTTCCTGTTCAAGCCCTGCCGCCATCCCAGGGTCTCTGCGAAGGCGTATGCGGCTGATCCGGCCAACGTGGGGATGGCAAGAAAGCCGACTCCAACAATACCAAGCGTGAACACGGTTGTTGCGAAGTTACCGGCAAACGGGCGGAGGGCCTCGGCCGCTTGCCGAGAGGTTTCAATATTCGTGATGCCGTGCCGGTTGAGCGTGATGGCAGTGGTTAGGATGATGAAGAACATGACGATGTTCGAGAAAAATGCGCCGACACCCACATCGATGTTTCTTAATTCGAGCTCTTCGGATGTAGCTCCTCTGCGCAGGGCGAGCGAACTTTGGCCAGCCGACTTCTCTTCTTCAACTTCTTCGCTTGCCTGCCAGAAAAAAAGATACGGGCTGATTGTGGTGCCCAGGATCGCCACCAGAGTCTCCCATCCAATTCTGGTATGAGGCATTGAAGGAATCAGGGTATCGCGCAGCACCTGGCCCCAATTGGCTCCCACCACAAACGCAGTAATTGGATATGCGAACAGAACCAGAACCAGCCACTTCAGCACGTTTGCGATCTGCTGATACTGGAGCCGGATGGTTGCCCACGAGATAAGAAGCGCGAACGCCACGACAAACCAGTGCGAGTTAACACCGGAGAGCATCGAAGCCGCATCGGCCATGCCCGCCAGATCAGCGGCGATGTTAATGGTGTTGGCAGTCAAAAGGGCTATGACAAACGCAAGCAACAGCCATTTTGGGAATAGCTGCTTGAAATTCGCGGCCAGGCCCTGTCCCGTGACCTTGCCGATGCGGGCGCACATCATCTGCACTGCGGTCATCAGCGGCCACGTGAGCAGCGCAGTCCATAGCAGCGTGGTTCCAAGCTGCGCGCCGGCGATGGAATAAGTTGCAATACCCGACGGGTCGTCGTCAGCAGCCCCGGTAATGATCCCGGGCCCAAGCGACTTGAGCAGCGCTCGAATCCAACGAGATGGGGCGGAGGTCGGCAAAAGAAAGTTAGGGTATCGCGGCTTCCTTCGGATCAAAGAACGACTCCACTCAACCCCGCAACCGCCCTGGCGCCGGGATGGTGAAGAAGGCAGAGCCGGCGAACACCTGCCAAAGCCATCGACGAGGATTCATGCCGGCTTCATCTTGTCGCAACCATACCAATTACGCGCGCTTGCTTAGTTCGACCTTCGTCAAAGAATAACTCAACTTATGTGCATGCGTCGCGATGTACCTTGGGCTCCTGGTTGGTTTTCCGGACCGCATCCTTCGCCTTACCCAAAGTGTTTTCAAGTTTTCCTTTGACCTGCTGTGCCATGCCCTTCACCTGGAGCGGCGTATTGCCAGTCCAGTTGCCCGCCTTTCGCTTGGCCCTTCCAACAACTTCGTCGATCGTGCCGTTCACTCGATCTCTATTCATTGTCCACCTCTGTGGGTTCAACTTGTGAGGCTTCGACGAAGGCACCGAAATGCATTTGCGGTGCCTCGATCAAAGATCATGCGGCTTCTTGTCTGTCAAAGGGCACGTCAACAATTCGATCGCAGCGAGAGGATCGGTGCGCCAGAGTGCGCTTGGGCAGCTTGGTCGTTCGACCGTTGGCACAAGCTGGCAGTGGTTTACGCTACGTTTTGGCGCTTTGGCGTTCTCCGCGTATGTCACCGTGCCCATCGCGCACTTCATTTCCGTTGAAAAGCTCTGCGGCTCTCCGCTGCGCTGCGGGCTTGTCGCCAACTTTGGGCAATGGGCCGTGATAGCCGTACTGTGGATCGAGTGTGTTATCGACCAAGCCTTGAAAGTCATCGGACCCATGAAACCACGGGCCGGCGCCAATGAAGACGCCGCCACGAAACCATTCCGGACCGTAGTAGCCGTCGGGAGCACAGTTGTGAGGAGCGTAGTCATAGTAACCATAGGGGCAATCGGGCGCGACTCCAATATAGAAATTGATCTGAGCCGCCACCTTGGGAGCGCCAGGCGCTATGGCGAATGCAGCCATGGTGGCAAACGCAAGCAACTTGATCCTGCTCATGGACTTTCCTCACAGTCGTTGGGCCGTCATTTGCCTATCCCAACCTTATTTGAGCGTAGCGGCTCAAGTCATGTGAGTCTGAGCAGATTCGACCACTTGCGGCGCAATGGATGCGGGCCGCGACTGTAACCCTTCGGGTGGAGCGATTCAATTTGCCTGGAAGAATGGAAGCGTTGGGGCGGCTGGAGCGGCGGCAGGTAACTTGGGTCCAACTTGGGTTCATTCACTGCCGAAAACCCCGCATTTAGATGAACTTGAACGCACTACTAGCCTAAACGAATCCACAGCTTAGCAACTCGGTTGTTTGTTCGGGACCAGGGGGCCGGAGGTTCAAATTCTCTCTTTCCCCGAGCATTGCATGGAGCAGACGTGGCCTTCGGCCACCGGTCTTGAGCATCTACGCTTCCGTGCTGGCGGCCGACGCATTTTCGATGTTCTGCATGTCCTCCGCGCTTTGGGAAACGGCCGGATCGTTCAGCGCGGCCGAGGTGTTTTCCGCGACACGGCTTTCCAGAAGATCATTCGACGTGGGACCGGAATCATATTGTTCGATGCTCATTCCGCGCCTCGCAGGGAGACCCAGTAGTACCGCCGCCAGCAAAACTTGCAGCGCACGGGACGGAGGAAAAACAAGCCAAGGATGCCATCGAAAGGGCGCAGCTCGCCTGCTTTGAATTGAACGGATTTGCAGCGAGGGCACCTTCGCCGAAAGCAAAGCACTTTGGGAAGCCAATCCGGCCAGGTCATGGTTGCAACATTCATGGGGAAGTTCCTTTCAATGGAAGAGTGGCATCGGTCACTGCTCGGTTCCATCTCCCGCGCTGGAGTTTGCGTCAAGCCACGTGAGAAGACAACGTACGCTTCCCGTGGCCAGAGCTATGCTCGAATCGGCTGCTCCGTAATAGAGGTTGATGGTATCGCCATCGGCGGCGATGGTTTGGCCGCAAGGAAAGACGACGTCGTGCACATCTCCGACACGCTCGTATGGTGCGTCGGGACCAAAGATCCATGAGTTCCCTCGTTGCAGGCAGATCTCAGGATGTTCAAGATCGAAGAGCGCCAGGCCCAGGCGATAGATGCTTCCCGAGGCCGTTACGCGCACACCGTGGTAGATCATCAGCCAGCCCTTGGGCGTTTCGATGGGCGGAGAGCACAGGCCAATCTTGTTCGCATCCCACCATCCCCCGCGCCGTGCTACGAGAATGACTTTATGGCTGCCCCAATGCCGCAGGTCGGGAGAGTACGAGATCCACATATGAGCGCCGGTGGTGGTCATGGGCCGGTGGATCAAAGCCCAGTAGCCGTTGATTCTTCGTGGCAGCAGAGCGGCGTCCTTATCTTCAGGAGACATGATGACGCCGTACCGCTCAAAACTTCTGAAGTCCCTGGTGAGCGCCAGGGAGACTCCGGGACCGCCGCGCGCAAAGGAGGTATACGCCACTGCATATTGCTCGAGTTCCGGAACATAGGTGATGCGCGGATCTTCGATGCCCCAGATTTCTTCAGGGTAGTCCTGGGGATTCGGCATCAGCGTGGGCTGGGCATCAATACGCCATCCGTTGATTCCATTCTTTGAACGTGCCGCGCACAAGTGCGACAGGCCACTGCGGTCTTCCACGCGGCAAAGCAATAACGTGTCTCCGTCGGGCAGGAGCACTGCTCCTGCGTTGAAGACGCTGTTCACGGCATAGGGCCAATCGTGCCCGCTAAGAATCGGATTGTCGGAATAGCGCGTGAGCAGAGGAAGGTCTGTGCATGGTCCCGGTTCCGGCTGTTCTACAGCAGAGGCCTCTGGCAAAGCGGGTGGTTGAATAATTGGATTCAAAGGGAGATGCTCATTTCCTGAAACATGTCTTCTGCGTGGGGCCCATTCGCTCGCTGCATTTCCAGGAGCGCCAACAGGAACGAAAGCGTTGATTCCGCTCCCTGATTTTCATTGACGCGGTCGGGATGCAGTCCATCTTTGCATCCGCCCGTGGTTGCATCGTACAGCGATACCTGCAGGTCGTTTTTGCCCAGGAACCAACGGAAGACGCAATGGGCTTCGTCGGTCCAGCGCTTATCTTGAGTGAGCCTGTATGCCTCAAGACAAGCAGAGATGGTGGCGCAGGCTTCGACAGGCTGCTGATCGAAGCGGGGCTTCTTACCGCCCTCGGTGAAGCATCTGCTGGAGCCAATGGGCACAAAGACCTCCGGGTCACCGCAATGTTGAGCAGCGACAAGCCATTCGAGCGACTCGATTCCCGCGGCGATCATCTTCCTGTTCCTGCTGCGCCCACCGGCCAGGATGAGCGCCTGCGGCAGCCTCGCATTCGAGTACGCAAGACTCTTCTCGAACCAATGCCAGGCGCCGGAACGGCTGCGTTCGTAAATATCCAGCAGGTGATTGGCGAGCGCGTTGCGCGCGTTTTGGATGGCCCTGTCGCCGGGGAACCAGTCGAGATAGGCCTGCAGACCGAGAACACCGAAGGCCCACGCCCGCGGGCTGCTGAACGTCAATACTGCCGGCACGGCAGCCTCAAAGAGTCTTCCTGCCGCTCCCCGCAGTCCTGCATTCTGCGATTGGCCGAGCACCGAACCTAACGCCCACAGCGCACGCCCATGGCTGTCCTCCGAACCAACGTCTTCCTGCCATGTGCGGTCGTAGCCGAGAAAATTCCTGAAGCGTCCGGTATCGGAATGAAATGCGAGCCAGAGAAAAGCCAGGTAGCGGCGAGAGAGGTTGAGATGATCCTCGCCGCGCGCGGACTCCGCACATTCATCGAGAAGAGTGGAAACGATAAGCGCCCGTGCGTTGTCGTCGGTGGTATAGCCCTCGCGTGTGTTGGGCACGGAGAAGATTGCGTGTTGCAACATGCCGGTGTCGTCGGTCATGGCGAACAGATGAGCGGTGTTCAGAACCGGCAGGTGCTGCATCGGGTCGATGAGGTCCACTGCGATTTCGTCCGGTTGGGCGGCCCTTGGCTGCAACGAGCGTTCGAAGCGCGCCCGCTGAAAGGTCGCCATATAGGCTCGCGCAGTTGTCGACCACGTTGTTCCACGGGAGTGCAGATAGGCTCGTTTGCGCATGGCATGGCGCTTCGCATCGTTCTCCAGTAATGACAGAACCGCTTCTGCGATGGCATCTGGACTGTCAAATGGGACAAGCACGCCTCTTTTATCTGCGAGCAGTTCCTTGGCGTGCAAGTAAGGTGTGGAGATAATTGCTTTGCCGGCTCCCAGTGCGATGGCCAGCGTGCCGGAGACAACCTGCGCCTCCTGCCGGTAGGGCGTGATGTAGATATCGGCGGCGCCGACGTGCTCGATCAGTTCTTCAGTACTTACGAAGCGATTGTTCAGAATCAAATGGGAAGAAACACCAAGCTGCGCGGCCAGCGCCTGCAACTCTTCGCGGTAGCGCTCGCCGTCGCGCCGCCGGATATGAGGATGCGTCACTCCGGAGACGATGTACACCACGTTCGGATGCCGCTCGAGAATCGCCGGCAACGCACGAATCACGTTTTCAATTCCCTTGTTTGGAGACAGCAAGCCGAATGTAAGCAGAACGGACTTGCCTTCCGTGCCAAACTTGTCCTTGAAATAGTTGGGGTCCATGAACGGCATGTCGGGCACGCCGTGCGGGATCACATCGATCTTTCCGCCGGGAACCGCATATACTTCGCGCAATAGCTGGGCCGCCAGTTCGCTCATGACAATCAAACGATCGGAGAGCTGTGCGATCTCTTCGAGCACAAGGCGTTGATTTGCGTCCGGTTGGCGCAGAACCGTATGCAGCGTGGTGACCAGCGGCATTTTCAATCTGCGCAGCAAGGCCAGAATGTAGCGGCCCGCGACGCCGCCGTAGATGCCGTATTCATGTTGCAGGCAGACGAGATCGTTGCTATTGAAGTTCAGGAAATCGGCGGCCCGCTCATAGGAGGCAATGTCCTCCTGCTCCAACTCCAGGCGCACCCGGTCAGGATAGTCGTAGCTCGAATCGGGATCGTTGACGGGAATGGCGAATAGGCGTTCTTCTCCGTATTCGGCGGCGAGCGCGGTGCACAGGTCGGTGGTGAAAGTGGCAATGCCGCACTCGCGCGGCAGATAATTCCCAATAAAAGCGATGCGGGTGGGCAACGGAAGGCGGCTGGCTTTCAATGTGACGGGCAAAGAAGCCGATGTTCCATTTCTCTCAGCCTGCGTCTCGGAACTTATGAACTCGGGGAAGGCCATGTTTTCCTCTTTTCAATCGGAATTCGCTCCGCGCTTGAGATTCGCTGCACGATGTCAGTGCGGATGAGTGGTGCATGACTTACCGCTTGGCCCTCGTGCTCTGTGACCCTTGGCTTATCGAACAGGCACTGCCAGCCGGTGCCATTCTTCTGCAATTTCCAGCCACGTGTATTGCTGGACCTGGCGGGGTTGCAAGGTGATGTTGGCGATGTGGAAGCCTGGATACTTCCTCGCCTGATCGGCAATAAGCTCCGCGGCGTTGAATCGTCTCGCTACTCCCTTCAGGGCACGCATTAAAGCTCGCCGGGTCGCAGCTTCCTGCGTCAACCCAAAGCCTCTTCCTGTGCAGGGACGGTGCACCCACAGGAAGTGCCAGCCCGTCTGGCGAATCAGGGTATCGAAAACCGCTGCCGTGATCTCTTTCAAAAGGGTCCAGTGTTCGCCGCAGGGCTCCAGGAGCGGATCCAGGCGATCCGGCAGGATGCACGCCTTGCGCAGGAAAACGGAATGCAGCTTCACGCTTGCGCGCTTTTCGAAACGTTGGTAACCGGAGGCCCGACGGAACCGGTCACAGGACTAGGGGGCGCGACGGCTACGCCAGACGACGAATGTTCCGCAACGAAATCCTCAGCAAAACTCGATGCATGTGTTTCGATTGCGTTCGCTTCGGCCACGGAGTAGCCGGTTGCATCGGGCTGACTTTCGGGCTGGCACAGATGTATCTTTGTGCGGAATTGCGGAGACAGGTGGTTCTTCACGTCGCCTTTCTTGATGAGGCTCATGGCAGCTCCAGTTGTTCGGTGGCGTACTTGAAAGATGCTCGTCTGGAGCGAAGCCTGGAATGCCGAAGGCGAGAAGGGAAAAACGGACTACTCTCTTAAGCATACGCCTACCTGAGCCTGCGTGCCGGTGAGTTGCTTTTCATCGTGGTCAAAAGCGCACACGTGGAAGCAGCGCAAGGAGTTCGCGCGCGCGGATGGCTCGGAGCCGCTGTGTGGATTGGGGCCGAATTAGCACCTAAAGTTCCCTGTGCAACATGGCGTCTCGAGTCTGTATCCGCGGGCTCCCTATGGTGCGGTGGGATTGCCCCAGTTTGAATGGGTGGACGACGCCTTTACTCCCCGCTTGACTCGGTGGTCCGATATGCCTCGCGGCCAGCCTCGACCGCTGCGGCGACCCGGTCCGATTGGTCACCCACGAGGCGCCGGCCACGCTCCATATACTCACCTACCTGCTCTTTGCCCTTGTCCACCAGCGTGCCCACATGCTCGGCGGCCCGCTTTGCATGAGTGCTCAAGTACTCCGATCCCTCGCGAGCGCCACGGGCAATGTCCTCTCTGGTTTCGCGACCACTCTTGGGGGCATAAAGAATCCCCACCAGTGCACCGATGCCGAGTCCCGCCACCAACCATGCCAAACCCTGTCCCTTGCTTTCCTCAGCCATGACGAAGCATCTCCTTTCACTCAGTTCCTAGAAAACCCAAACGTGCCAGATTCCACGATGCGCCGCAAATTGCCAACCGTTTGTGCGGCCAATTCAGCGGTCCGGCGAATGGTCTCGCCGGGAAGAATCCGCGCCAAACGCCATCGCATTGAACGCAGCTTCAGACGCAGTCGTTGAAAAGCCAGCCCCGATCTCGCGCACCTTTCTCACATGCGCAAGAATATACCGACGACGGTTACGGCCGGCCTTTGATGCTGATCGAGGCGGAACTCCTGGATCGCTCTGGATGCCGGTGGCTCATTTGAGGCCTAAATCACCAAATGTGCAGGCTCCTGCACCGAGGGTCTTCCACCTCAATCACCACGATCCTGCACCGAGGGTCTTCCATCTCGATGGCTGCGCCCTCGAGCACTGCGCCCTGGAGCAGGCCCTTGCACCGGGGGTCTTCCATCTCAATTTGCACGCCCCTAAGCAAGCCGCGGCACCGAGGGTCTTCCGCCTCAATCGCCGCGATCCTGCACCGAGGATCTTCCATCTCAATCACCACGCCATCAGGCAGGCTCTTGCGCCCGACAGCTTTGTCAGCGGGCTGAAATCAGGTTGGCGCGTGCCGCAGGACGCGGACTTCCCCGCATTGGCCGATCAGGCGGTACCTCTGCGCTGGAAACAATAGGCGGCTTCTCGGAGTTGTGCTCGGGCAATTGATCGAGCAGGACCACATTGAGCAGCGACTTGTGCACCTGAATGCGGCCGTCGTAATCGATGAAGCCTAGCTGGCGAAAGCGATTCATGAAGAAGCTGACGCGGGACCGCGTGGTGCCGATCATCTCCGCCAGGGTTTCCTGCGTAATGGGGGGAATGAAAGTTTCCCGTTCTCCCGGCTTGCCAAACTCCGCCATCAACAGGAGAATCCGCGCCAGGCGCTTTTCGCTGGAGTTGAAGAGCTGATCGACAAGGTCTGCCTGGGTCCTCATACTGCGGGCCAGCAGGAACTTCAGGAACAGGTCCGAGAAGGTATGCTCCTGATGCATCACGCGGATCATCTCATCCCTTCCAATCCTAAGCGCCATGCACGTGTTGATCGCGGTGGCCGTGGCCAGGCGCAGTCCAGGCACCGCCGCAAGCGACTCTTCTCCAACGAAATCGCCGGCGGAGAGAAGCGTGATGGTTGCCTCTTTGCCTTCGTGCGAAACCACAGTGAGTTTCGCCCGGCCGCTCTGAAGATAAAAGACGGAGTCTGCCGGATCTCCCTGGGCAAAAAAGGTCTGGTTCGGCTTCACGTCGATGATTCTTCGACCAAGGCCGGCGTGCGCAAGAAAAGCGGCAGGGTCGAATGTGGAGTTGCCTTTATTAGTCATCAGCATGGAACCTCCTTCGAGCCTGCCCGGAAACGCGTTGCAGACTGCAATGGGCGAATCAAAGGCCAGGAGGCGGTGCTTGAGTGGGTAAGTACAGAGCATTCCGCGCAGCCCGGCCGGCAACGCAGGCCCCGAATCGCTACCCTGGGTTGGGGCCTCAACTTTCGGGGCGGATTTCGCACACTTAGAGCTCACTACACGCATGCCTTCGCTATTATTGCCCCGGCTCAAAAACCTTGTCTGTTCTGTTTTGCTCACCTTTGAGAGATTTCGCGGGGCCCGATTGGGGTGACATGTTGAAAAATCGCCGGGTGACTCGTTGAGGTCTGGTCAGTAACGGAGCATACGCCTACCAGGGCCTGCGTGCCGGTGAGTTGCTTTTCATCGTGGTCAAAAGTGCACACGTGGAAGCAGCGCAAGGAGTTCGCCCGCAAGGATGCTCTGGAGAAACTGCGGCGTTTCACTTCCGCCGCTACGAGACGGAGGCGGACACAATCCTTCCCCTCGAGCCTCGCTGGCAGAGCTTCGACGAGTATCTCAGAGAGCCGGGGCCGGAGGTTCAAATCCTCTTTCGCCGGCTCAAGCTCCTTCAGACGCCGAGCCTTCTACTTGCAAACCACCATACTCCATACGCCACCGATAGTACGTCTGCTCCACGATCCCTACGTCCCGGCAGGCCTGATCAGTCGACTTCCCGTTGGCTACCGCAACTTCTATCTCCCGCAGCAGGTTGACTACCTGCTCTGGTTGGTACTTCTTTCCCCGTGCCATACGCTCTCCTTGTTCCAGTGTCTCTTCTTCACTGGCTCAAAACTTCGGGCAGACCAACCCCGCCTAGGCGTTGACACACAACAGATTCTCGCAGTAAAATATCTCCCGCTTTTGAGGGTGGACGAGCCAAAGCGTCCGCAAGCCGCAGGTAATGGAACACACCGCCTGGTTCTTGAGGGTACTCATCCTTTTTAAAGAACAAGAGCAGGGCAGATTGCACTCCCCGGAGCACGTAAGGAGGACATCGTGCAATATCGCAAGACCGCAGCTTTCGCAGGGTCAGTCGCCATCATGCTGCTGGCGTTCACCGCAATTGCCAGCGCCGACTCGTTTTCGTCCGTTATTGTCTACGGAGACAGCCTGTCGGACAACGGGAATCTCTACGCAGCCATTGGGTATCCGCCTTCGCCGTACTACAACGGCCGCTTTTCCAACGGGCCTGTGACGGTGGAGCAACTGGCCGCGATGCTGGGTGCGCCACTCTATGACTTCGCCTGGGGCGGAGCCACTTCCGGCATAGGAAACTATGTCGACGGGGGCACGCAGACCAGCTTCGGTGCTTTCGGCCTGCCGGGAATGATCCCCGAGTTGTTCGGTTCGGGCTCCCAGCTGAGTTCGCTGAACTTACCCAACTCAGTGTTTGTAGTGTGGGGCGGCGCCAATGATTACCTTACCGGGGGATCGCCAGTCTCGGCCGCCGCGGACATCGATTTTATCGTCTCTACGCTGCAGTCCGATGGCGCGACGCATATCCTGGTGCCGAACATGCCCGATCTCGGCTTGACACCGGACTACTACGGAGATGCTGGGGCAACGGCATACGCTGCAGAGTTCAACTCCTTACTGCAAGCTTCGCTTCCCACGGGCGCGACTTACATTGATACTTTCGGCCTGATGCACCAGATCGAAAATAACCCCGCCGCTTACGGATTTACCAATGTAACGCAACCCTGTTTCAATGGCGTGTCGGTCTGCTCCGATCCCAGCCAGTACCTCTTCTGGGATGGCTTCCACCCCACGACAACCGCGGACACGATTTTGGCCGATCAGTTTGCGGACGCGGTGCCAGAGCCATCCTCGATCCTGATGCTGGGAACCGGGATTGCGGTGTTGGTTGGCCTGCTGCGGAGGCGGAGAACAGCCTAAGGCATAAGGAAGCGCGTCGCAAGAGACCTGTAATCCGCAACGACGCCGGAGGTCCGTTGCGTCACTGAAAGTGGGCGGGTGGCCCAGGTCTGACCGTCCGCAAAAAACTGTGGGTGCCCCAGGTCTCGATTCTGAGACGTGGGATTTGTTCTCTTCTCCGCCGCATCTCAGCCAGCCCCCGAATTCAACAGGAAAGTTCTAAAATCGTCCTCTAGCGCCGACCCGTTTGTCTTACCGGATCCATTCGTTCAGCTGTTCTCGCCAAGGCTCCCGCAAATCTTCCGGAACAGAGTCGAGTTGCGCGCCCCCAAGGTCAGCAACAAAGTGCGAAACCGGCTTGCCGGCTGGCGCAAGCCGCTTGCACTTAGAACGGTTTTCCAGTTCATGTACGGCATCTTCAACGCTGTGCAAGGTGGCTTTTTCTCGAGGAAAAAGCCACTTCGCGGTGGTGGCTTCGCTTTACAGCAACTGGAAAACCGCTGTAGCCCGGCAGCTCTCTGCGGAGAGGCAGCCTGCTGAACCGTTCGCGTTTGCCGGATCGCGGAAGCATGCCGGCTCAGCAGTAGAAGCGCAATCTCATCAATCAATCACATCGATGGTGGAGGCGGCGGGAGTCGAACCCGCGTCCGAAATCGCTGTCAGCCGGGAGAGTCCATGCTGTGTCCGATTCGATTGGTTTCGCTCCCGACGCTTAAGAACGGACAAGATGCGCCGGAAACTAGTCCGATGATCTTATGGCTGCAACACGGACCGAGCCGCAACCACCAGCCTGCTGTGCGACGCCCGCTCGCGGCCCACAGGCAAAGCCGCGGAGGACGGCTGCTTAGTTAATTAAGCAGCAAGTGCCAGTTCTTGGTTGGCAACTTTAGTTTTGCAGGCGATTACGGGTGCCCACACCCCGACATGTCTCCCATGCCGCAATCGATCCCGTCGAAACCGTGACGCCCCCACATTGGGCGACCCTCCTGTTTGATGAAGGAGGAGCGCCGGCGGGTGCATGCCGGGCCGAATGGCTCGTGCTGCATGGTTCTATTTTACGCCGAATCTCATTTCAAGGACGGGATGAGGGTGATAGGGTTTCAGGATACCGGCTGGAACAACGTGAAAAAAGGAGGCGGAAATGGTGAAACAAGTAGTTCGGCTGGCGGTGAACTTTGTGGTGAGCGGCGAGCAACTCGAAGAGTTCAAGAGTATTGCACAAGCGATGACCGCTGTGAGCCAGGCGGAGCCCGGCACGCTGGGATATGAATGGTTCGCGGGCGCCGATGGCAAGCGGTTCCGGCTCGTCGAAACCTATGTGGATTCGAGCGCCGTCGAGGCGCACTTTATGGGCCCGGCAGTGCAGCAATGGGTGCCCAGGCTCGCGGCAGTCTGCAAAGTGGATGGGTTCGAAATCTACGGCGATCCGGGGCCGAAGGTGGCAGAAATGGCCGGCGGGTTTGGGGCGGTCGTCTTCCAGTACTGGCTTGGAATCAACCGCTAAACCTTCGGACAGCTAGACGTCAGTCGGCAGCCCGAGCCATTGACCTATTCCTTGTCGAGGTCGATGGACTCGTATTCGTGGCGGGCAATGCCGGCGCGAATCTGCGCGGGGGTCCAGCCGGCCTTGGTCTTGTAATAGGCGTAGAAGCCTTCCTGGGCGCAGGTGGAGCACTCGGTGGAGTGCGTAGTTTCGTAGCAACTGTGCAGACTGGTGTGGCCCAGGGCGCGGTCGCAGCGGCAGTTGCACGGCAACTGGTAGATGACGCCGGGAATCTGCGCGGCCAACTGGTAGGTCCGTACCTGCCAGTGATAGCGGAAGTTCGGTCCCTTGAGCTGCGCGCCATGAAGGATGGGCGGAATGGAATGAAGGTTCAGCGGAGCTGAGGGATGATAGGCGGGAACGTCGTCGGCCGGGTTCGACCACTGCGCATAGCTGGCGGCGGTGAGCGTGAAAACGGCCAGAGCCAAGGCCCAACGGGATGCCATGGGATGCTTCATCAGTTTCCCTCATCCTTATAGTACGGCAATTCCAGGATCTGCTCACACGACCTGGATAGCGGCGACGGGGAGGGGAGAAATTGGCCGGGATGGGCGGTTTTGGGGCGCAGGGCGGTGGGCGGTGGGCGGCAGAGCTCAAAAGGGAGTTGGGTTAGCGGGAGGAAAAACGCCTAGATAAAAAGACGGCACGAACGGTCTAGCTGTTCGTGCCGGGAGGCCAGTGACGCAAACTACTTCCAGCTTGGAGAACCTTCTCCACAACCGGAATAAATACACGATAGCATAGATTCGGAAAAATGCAAATACAAAATTCAAAATTTATTTTTTAGCGGACGTGTAAACCTATTTTCCAATAGTGCATCAAACCCGATTCACAAATCGAGGCAAAATGCGGGGCCGTGCGGGGCTGATGGAGCGGAGCCCACAGTAATGGAGCGAGTTACTGGTTAGCCAATTCCTTTCAAGTCAATATGATGGGCGAATGACCCAGGCAGCCGTCCACCGCGTTTTGGGCTGCGGAGATGGGGAAATTCGCGCTCGAGCTGGGGTTGCCGGAGATCGCTCGGCGGCTTGCCGACACCCGCAAAAGCAGCTCCGGGTGCGAAATTGGTGCAAATCCAGATTTACGGAGAAAATGAGGAGTCCTGTTTGGAGGTCTTCGCTTCCCACATTGTGGGAAATGAAGTGTTCCGCTAATCGGCGAGCTTCTGCGCCTGGCCGGCCAGATCGAAGTCCTTTTGGGTGAGGCCGCCGGCATCGTGGGTGGTGAGAGCGAGACGCACGCGGTTGTAGCGGATATCGATGTCAGGATGGTGGCCGGCCAGCTCGGCCAGCTCGCCGACCCCGTTCACGAAGCGCAGGGAAGCGACGAAATCTTTGAATTGAAAGGTTTTGACGAGCTCTCCGGCTTCAATCTTCCAGCCCGAGAGGCGGGCAAGGCGGGATTGCGCCTCTTGTGGGGAAAACGGCTGCATGGATTCGACCCCCTTGGTGGATTGATCGGGATTTATGAAGCCGAATGATTACGTGCCGGGGGCCTTGGCGATGTCGAAGGTGGAATAGCGCTTGTTCTGGCCGCTGATCTCAGAGCGCAACTCCTGCCAGAGTTCGTTGGGGATCTTCAAAAAGACCTCGACGACGGCGGGATCGAACTGGGTTCCCGAACAGCGCAGGATCTCTTCGCGCGCGGAATCGAAGTCGCTGGCCTGGCGATAGGGGCGGTCGCTGGTGATGGCGTCGAGGGTGTCGGCGACGGCGAAGATGCGGGCTCCGACAGGGATCTCGCGCCCGCGGAGGCCGTTGGGATAACCGGAGCCGTCGTAATGTTCCTGATGGCAAAAGACGATCTCGGCGGCGCCGGCGAGGAAGGGAATCTTGCGCAGCATTTGGTAGCCGCGCGCACAGTGTTCGCGCATCAATTCGCGTTCCTGCGGGGTAAGCGCGCCCGGCTTGCGCAGAATCTCGTCGGGGATGGCCATCTTGCCGACGTCGTGCAGGAAGGCGCCGCGGGCAATGATCTTGATATCTTCAGGAGGGATGCCCATGGCGCGCGCCAGGGCGATGGCATAGGCAGTGACGCGCTTGGAGTGGCCCTCAGTTTCAGAGTCCTTGAGGTCGAGGGCGTCGCCGAGCGCCTCGAGGGTCACGTCGTAGGAGTGTTCGAGGTCCTCCATGGCATGGCGCAGCATTTCAGTGCGGGCGCGGACCATTTCTTCAAGGCTCTGGTGGTAGCTCTCGGTCTCCTCAAGGGCGCGGCGGTGGCTGAGTGCCCGCTCCACGGTGCTGAGCAGTTGCTCGCGCTCGAAGGGCTTGAGGAGATAGTCGTAAGCGCCGCGGCGCATGGAGTCAATGGCCACACTGATGTCGTGTACCGCTGTGACCATGACGACGGGAAGGTTGGGCTGGAGAGCGTGAATGCGCTCAAGCAGGGCGATGCCGTTGACATCCTGCATAACGATGTCGGTGAGCACCAGGTTGAAGGAGTTGAGCTCGAGAGCTTCGAGGGCTTCGCGTCCTCCGCCGGCCATGTCGACGGCGTATCCCTGGCGATCGAGCGCGGCAGCGATCATTGTGCGCACGGGGGGTTCGTCATCAACCACAAGAATCCGCACGGGCTTCCGTGCTAGCTGTTCAGCGCTGGAAGCGACCGCGGGGTCCGGTCTCTTATCTGCCAACTTCAGTCCCAAACGTCTGCCTCCATCCTTCTCGCGCACCATTTACCCCTGACGGTCTGGTTAGACACCGGCGTTTCTGCCCGGTTGTGATTCACTGTCCCGTTACCGAACAAAATACCTGCTGCCATCACCAATGGCCGCAGGCGCCCTGCACGGCTCCCTTGTACTTACGCGCGATACGCTCCCCGTGTTCCATGAAATGCTAGGCCGGACAGAAGACGCCGACACAGTTGCGCTGCACGTAAGAGGTATCTTTTCAATAAAACAGCCACGACTGGCCTGAAGGGCGGCATATAACCACGATGTACCGTACGCCCGGACACTGCCTACCTGCAAGCGGGAAAGGCCGGCCGGGTCTTTTTGCTTACCAGAGGTTAGCATCTCCACAACCCGTTCTCAATGTTCCGAATGTAACCCGTGGAGATGGGAATCTACTACGTCACTTCGTTCCGAATGTAACCTGCGGAGACCGGGTTCCTGGAACATCATTTTGTTCCGAACGTAACCGTGGAGGCGCAACTTGGGATGTTACTTCCATGCGTGAGGGAGGGCGCCGGCGGGCTGGTGCCAGGTAGTCTCCGCGTAGGTGATGGCAACATCGGTGGTTAAGTCTTTGGGAATCCAGTTGCGGTCGCGCTCGGGGAGCGCGGGCGCGATCTGCGCGAGGGTCTTGCCGGCGCGGACCTGCTGCTTGACGGCCGCGAGGCGACAGAGCTTCACGACGACTTGGATGCGCGTTTGGCGCGGCGCGCAACGGCCCAGCCTTCGATGTTGGCCTGTTTGGCGCGGCTGACAGCGAGAGCGTCGGCGGGGACGTCTTTGGTGATGCAGGAGCCGGCACCGATATACGCTCCGTCACCAACGGTGATGGGCGCGACGAGCGTGGAGTCGCTGCCCACAAACGCGCCTTTGCCGATGCGCGTCACGTGCTTGTTGACGCCGTCGTAGTTGCAGGTGATGGTGCCGGCGCCGATATTGGTGCCTTCGCCGATCTCCGCGTCGCCGAGATAGGTGAGATGGTTGGCCTTAACGCCTTTGCCCAGCCGCGCCTTCTTGGTTTCGACAAAGTTGCCCACGTGCGCGTTTTCGCCGATCTCGCTGCCGGGGCGCAGGTGCGCGAAGGGGCCGATCTGCGCGCCGTCGGCGACGGTGGAGTCCTCAAGCACGCAGCTTTGGCGGATGAGAACGCCGTTGCCGAGCGTGCAGTTTTCGATCACGGAGAAGGAACGGATGCGGCAGCCCGCGCCGATGCGCGTGCGACCGAGCAACTGCACGTAGGGCTCAATGATCGTCTCCGCGCCAACTTCCACCTCGGGATCGATCACGCAGGTTTCGGGGCGGTCGATTGTGACTCCGGCGGCCTTCAATTGTTGTGTATTCATCGCTCTTCTCTTGCGGTTCGGTTATTGCTGCTCGCCCGGCGCTGGGTGCGGCCCGGCGGGACGCGGGATGGTGATGTCGATGGCCTGGGGCGCGCCCATGCCGAGATCGTCGACGGGGGGCTTGATCTCAGAGCCGTTGCCGACCACGAGCACGGCCAGTTTTTCAGGGTGAATGTACTTCTTGGCGACTGCGGTTACGTCATCGAGCGTGACCTTCTCGATCGCGGCGCGATAGGTCTCAAGATAATCGGCCGGGTAGCCGTAGAACTCGAGCTTTTCGCGCTCGGCCAGGATCTTGTCGCGCGTGTCGTAGCGAAAGAGGAAGGAGTTGAGAATGTCGTCTTTGGCGCGCTGCAATTCGGCTTCGGTAAACGGCCGTGTGTTCAGGCCGGCGATTTCGGCGATGGCGGCCTTGGTTGCATCCACAGTCGTGACGCTCTTGGTGAGCACTTCAACGCGGAAGGTTCCGGGGTGGTCGTAGGGCAGATCGAAGCCGCCGCCGACCGCGTAGGCCAGCGCCAACTGCGTGCGCACTTTTTGAAAGAGGCGGCTGCCAAAACCGCCGCTGAGAATTTCGTCCATGACGACGATGGCGGGCACGTCGGGGTTGTGGCGATCGATGCCGAGGGCAACGATCTGCACGTTGGATTGATTCACGTCTTCCTTGTCGATGAAGTATGCGCCGGGTTTGGGGCCGGCGAACTCATCGTGGCGCGGCGGCTTGGGAGTGACGGGCGGAAGGCCCTCGAAGACCGCGCGCACCTTGGCTTCCATGGCGGCGGCATCGAAGTCGCCGCTGATGCCGACGATGAGCTTGCCTTTGAGGGTGCGATCGTGCCAGGCCTGGAGGTCGTCAAGAGTGACGGTGGCGATGGTGGCGAGCTCGGGCTGGCGCGTATACGGACTGTTCGCGCCGTAGACCAGCTTGGCCGCTTCGCGCCCGGCAATTCCGTCTTCGTCGTCATTGCGGCGCACGATGGCCGTGGCTTCCTGTTGCTTGGCCAACTGCAGTTTTTCCGCACTGAATTTGGGATGGAACAGGAGGTCCATGGCCAGCGAAAACACCTGGTCGGCATCACCCTTGAGCGAATCCCAGGAGAGAGCGGTCGAGTCCTCGTCGCCTTCGGTCTCAATGTGCGCGGCCTTGGCTTCGAGCAGGTTGTCCATGGCGTCGCCGTCAATGTTCGCTGTTCCACTGGTGCGCCAGGCCTGGCGGTAAAGGCCGATGAGACCGGTCTTGGAGGGATCGACGTCGCGCCCGCCGCCGGGAATGAGCACCGCGCCGGAGATAAACGGCAGCTCATGGTCCTCCTGGAGGAAGATCACGATGCCATTCTTGAGCTCGATGCGTTTGGGCTGCTGCGGATGAAACTCGTGAAGCTTGGGGATGGGAATCCGCTCCCAGGGCTTGGATTGCTGAGCGGCGAGGCTCGACGGGCATGCGACGGCTACCGCGAGAAGGGCTGCGAGCAGGTAAGAAGGTCTGAAGGCTAACGAACGAACCACGAGCCACGATTCACGATTCACGTCTTTTTGATCACGGATCACTGACCCCTGACCCCTATTCCCTATTCCCTGTTCCCTAATCCCTGTCTTTTTCATTCCGCGCCTCCATCCTTCTTTGCGTCCGCGGCCGGGGGCTCGGTGTCGATTTCGGCGCTGGTCCGGTTGGAGTCTAGAAACACCTTATTGGCGACGCGGCGGATGTCGGCCTTGGTGACCTTGTCGACTTCGTCGAGCTCGAGGAAAAGCTGACGCCAATCGCCATAGCGGGTCTGGTACTCGGCCAGCGAGCTGGCGAGTCCCTGATTGTCGGCCAGGCCGCGGAGAAGATCGGCGCGGGTGCGGGTCTTGTACATCTGAAGCTCCGCATCGGTGACGTCGGTGGTCTTGAGCTTCTCAATCTCCTTGTGGATGGCGTCGCGCATCTCGGCCGGCGTGTGGCCGGGGAGCGGGACGGCGTAAAAAGCAAACAGGCTCGGGTACTTCTCGCCCGGATAGGGGCTGAACCCAGCGGCCTCGGCCGCGATCTGCTGCTGCTCGACCAGGCTGCGATAGAGGCGCGAGACACGGCCGTTCGACATGATGTCGCTGATGGCGTCGTAGACGGCATCGTCGGGATCGCGATAGCTGGGCCGGTGATAGCCCTCAATATAGAACGGCTGCGTCTGCTCGCGGATGATGACGGACTTCTCGGCAAACTGACGCGGCTCGACAGTGGCCATCTCTTCCGGCTTGGGCCCGCCGGGAACGCGGCTGAAATATTCTTCCAGCACAGGCATTGCGGTTTTGGCATCCACATCGCCCACGATGGCGACTACGATGTCGCCGCCGACGTAATACCTATTGTGGAAAGCCATGGCCTCAGTGGCGTTGATCTGGCTGACTTCACTGGTCCAGCCAACGTCGGGGCGGCCGTAGTTGTGCGCCACGTAGGCAGTCGCCAGGAACTGCTCAAGCAGCCGCCCGATGGGATTGGAGTCGGTGCGCATGCGCCGCTCTTCGATCACCACGTCGCGTTCCTTGTAGAACTCGCGGGGCACGACATCGGCCAGACGGCTCGACTCCATCCATGCCCACAGCTCCACGCGATTTTCCGGCATCGACCAGTAGAACTGCGTATCGTCGAGGCCCGTTTCAGCGTTCAACTCGTTGGCGCCGTTCTCTTCCGCAACCTCGGTGAACTGGTTGGGGATCACGTATTTCTCGGCCTCGGCCTGCGCGTCGAGAAAGGCCTGGTGCAGCGCCTTCAGCTTTTCCTCGCTGCGGCCGATAGGCTTCAGATACTCGGCCTCGTAGGCGTCGTTGGCCGCTTCCACTTTTTCGAGAGCGACTTTTTCAGCGGCGTAATTGGTAGTTCCGATTTGCGTGGTCCCTTTGAAGGCCAGATGCTCGAACATGTGCGCGAGGCCGCTCTCGCCCGAGGGATCGTTCGCGGCGCCGGCGTCGACGAAGGTGGTGTAACTGAAGACCGGCGCCTCATGGCGCTCGCAAATGATGAGGGTGAGCCCGTTGGGAAGCACCTTGACGGTGGTGCGCTGCTCAAAACTCTTCAGATCCTGGGCATGGGCGCCGGATATGGCCAGACTCACACCGAGAAAGCCCGCCCAAAACCGGAAAAAATACCTCGACTCCATCCAACCTCCTTGAGCGAAGGAACCGGATTCACGCGCATTCGCTCTCTTCCAAGCTATTGCCCGCGGGCGGGGCCGTCAAACGGAAAGCGGGCGGGCCGGCCCAACAAAAAACGGGCAAACAGAGCGGCAAAATCAGCGAACGATATAATCGGAGGCATGACGGCGAGCGCGCAAAACAGGGAGCAAGGGAGCAAGGGAGCAAGCGAGCCAGTGAGCGCGGCGGGAAGCACTCCGGAAATCGGTGAACCGGACGCGGCAGCAAAGCTGCGCGCGCTCGAGGCGCGGCTCGCGGAGCTGGGAAGCGTGATGGTGGCCTACTCCGGCGGCGTGGACTCGGCGTTTCTTGCCGGCACCGCGCATCGCGTGCTGGGCTCTGCGATGCTGGCGGTGCTGGCCGATTCGCCGTCGCTGGCGCGGCGCGATATGGAACAGGCGTGCGCTTTTGCGCAATCGCTGGGCATGCCGCTCGAAGTGATTGCGACCGAAGAGCTCGACCAGCCGGAGTACGCGCGCAACGACGCCAACCGCTGCTTCCATTGCAAGGACGAGCTTTTTCGCGTGATGGAGAAGCTGGGTGCGAAGCTGGGATTCACGCACATCGCTTACGGGATGAACGCCGACGACACGCGGGATTTCCGGCCTGGGCAGCGCGCGGCGGAGGAGCACGCGGTGCTTGCGCCCCTCGCCGATGCGGGATTGACGAAGCTGGAGGTGCGCGCCCTGGCAAAAGTGGCCGGCTACCCGGTTTGGGACCGTCCGGCGGCGCCGTGCCTTTCGTCGCGCGTGGAATACGGGCGCACGGTGACGCGCGAGGTACTTGAACAAGTAGAGCGCGGCGAAGAGAGCCTGCGCGTGCTGGGATTTCGCGAACTGCGCGTGCGCCACCATGGCGAGCTGGCGCGCGTGGAGATTGCGCGTGAGGAACTGCCCCAAGCGCTGACCCTGGAGATGATGGACGCGATCACCGCGGCGTTGAAGCAGGCCGGGTTCAAGTACGTGACGCTCGATTGCACGGGCTTTCGATCGGGTTCAATGAATGCGGTTCTGCCGGCGGACGTGCTGGCGCGAAAAGGCGCCTATAAACACTGAAGCGAGGACCGGCTTGAAGCTGTCCGATATCCCTGATAGGCTTTCTGACCATAAATACCATAACAGGAGGGATAAACCGGGAATACGGCGGGCGGCAGCTTGGCCATATTGAGAGCCTGGCGTTGACCAACCATCAGCCGGCATCAAGCATCCAAGCGGCTTGAAAGGGTAAGCATGACCTGCATTCGCGCACTTCGACAGCACGAGTGTCGAGCGAAACAATTCCTGGGTCTATTCGCTTCACTCGCAGTCTCTCTCCTTCTGTTCTGCACACCGGCAACCGGCCAGGATCGCGCGAACGTAACCATCGATTTTGATAAAGCGCTCGGTTCGTTGACAGACGCTTCCGTTGGCGTGCCGGCCGCGATGTCAGACAGCCGATCGTTTGAGCCGAATATGTTGCCGTATCTCCGCGCGGTTGGAATAAGGTCTCTTCGTTACCCAGGTAGCCCAGGAATCGCGGATCTTTACCACTGGTCGACGAGTACGCTGATCGTGAAAAAAGATGGCGCAGAGCCGAGTCTCCTCGCACCGGGAACCGACTTTGGCCACTTCGCGCCGTTTGCCGAGCAACTCGGCCAGCCCGTGATCGTGGTGAATTACGGCACAAACTACGACGGATCGGGCGGCGGTGAGGCAGCCGAAGCGGCGGCATGGGTGGCCTATGCAAATGGCGATGCGGCTGATACACATGAGTTGGGGAAGGACTCGACCGGCAAGGATTGGCATACGGTCAGCTACTGGGCAACACTTCGTGGCGAGGCGCCTCTCGCCAACGACGATGGGCTCAACTTCCTTCGCCTTCATCATCCCAAGCCTTTCGGCTTCAAACTCTGGCAAATTGGCGACGAGCCGTACAACAACGGCTACCCGGGCGGCGACCAAACGGGCAACCCCAATCTCTACATCCCTGTCACACCAGGCCCCCGTTACGCTGAAGTGCTGACGCATACGGTGGCGCTTTCTCCAGGCTCTTATGCACACAATCTCGAAGTATTTGCCAAGGCAATGAAGGCGGTTGATCCTTCGATTCAGATTGGCGCCGCGCTTGCGGCTAATCTTTATCCGGGGCCAGGTAGGTCCTGGCTCGACGACAATATCGCTTTTTGGTATCGGGAGGTGCTGAAGAAGGCTTGTGCGAGTGTCGACTTTGTCGTGTTTTCCTTCACCCAACCCCTCGCCGTATCGTATGACGGGCACTTGAATGACCGCCTCCTTCTTTCTGGGAGCGCAAACCTGATGATAGTTGACACGATTTGGTACGGGCTATCCAGGGACGCGAGCGGACATTGTCCTAAGGATCATTTCGTCAGGGTGGCCTTTGCGCCGGCAGGAATAGCCGACTGGATCAAGGTGGATCATCCTGTGGTGGAGGCCCTTTGGGTCGCCGATACCTATGCGTACATGATCGAGTCCCAGGTGATGAACCTGGATTGGAGCGATGGGAGAGAGCGTCACGGAGCTTCGATGCTGTCGGCGGACCCCAACAAGTTCGGCCCAGCTTATTACGGATTACAGATGCTGCACATCGTTGCGTATGCACCGGGCGACTGGTTCTTGGAAGCAAAGTCCAGCTCGGCGCTGGTCGGCGCGCACGCCACATACCGGCAAGACGGTTACACGGGCATCATGCTCGTCAACAAAGATCCGAAATATGCTGTCACGGTGAACGTGGCCTTGAAAAATGGGCACATTGCTGCACACGGAAAGCGTTTCGATTACGGAAACGCGCAATATGTCGCTGGTAATCCGGTCGCCGTGTCCGAGTTTTCTGCGTCGGGAGATGACTTCACCGTATCGATCCCTCCGTACACTGTGACGGATCTTGTGTTTCCCAATGTCCATTAGGAACATCTTCATTTCACCCCTCATCCCTCCGGCGATTTAGAATCACTAAGCGATGCGAATCGGCTATCTGGAGTGCTTTTCCGGGATCAGCGGCGACATGCTGCTGGGCGCGCTGGTGGACGCGGGCGTGCCCTTCGACGTGCTTGCCGGCACGGCGGCAGCGCTCGGCGTGGGCGCGCACCTCGAGATGCGCGAGGTGGACCGCGGCGGGCTGGCGGGGATCAAGGTGGACGTGGTCACGGAAGAACAGGGAACAGAAGAGCAGGGACTAGGGACTAGGGACCAGGGACTAAAACCCGCACACTCACACTCGCACCCACACGAACCCCACGATCACGAGCACCATTCGCACGAAGCTGAACATACACATGCTCATCACGGCCATGCGCCGCACCGATCGTTGTCGACGATTCTCGCGATCATTCAAACGGCGCCGCTGAAGGACACGGTGAAGCAGCGTGCGGCGCGCGCCTTTCAATTGCTGGGTGAGGCGGAGGCGGCGATTCACTCGATTCCCATCGAGAAGGTGCATTTTCACGAGGTGGGCGCCGTCGACACGATCATCGATATCGTGTGCGCGGCGGCGGGATGCGAGGCGCTGGGTGTGGATCGCTGGATGGCGTCGCCCCTGAACGTGGGCAGCGGGACCGTGAAGTGCCAGCATGGCACGCTGCCGGTGCCGGCGCCGGCGACGTTGGCCTTGCTGGGCGATGCGCCGGTGTACGCGGCCGGGCCGCCGATGGAGCGGGTGACGCCGACGGGCGCGGCGCTGCTGCGCATGTTGGATGTGACGTTTGGGCCGCTGCCGGCGATGCGCGTGACGGCGCGCGGCTACGGAGCCGGAGGGCGCGACACGCCCGGCGAGCCGAACCTGCTGCGGCTGCTGGTGGGCGAAGTGGACGATGCGGCGGCGGGCGCGGAGCCGATCGCGGTGATCGAGGCGGTGATCGACGACTCCACCCCGCAGTTGCTGGCCTATGTGAGCGAGTTGCTGCTGGAGGCGGGAGCGTGGGACGTGTACCGCGCGGCGGTGCAGATGAAGAAGGGCCGTACGGGCGTGCAGATGACCGTGCTGTCAAGCCCCGAGAAGCTGCCGGCGCTGCGCGATCTGCTGCTGCGCGAGACCACGTCGATCGGCCTGCGCTGGCGCCTGGAAAACAAAATGGCCCTCGAGCGCGAGTTTGCCGAGGTGGAAACGGAGTGGGGCAAGGTGCAGATCAAGGTGGCGCGCTGGCCATCGGGCGAGGTGGCCAATGCATCGCCGGAGTACGAGGTTTGCCGCAATCTCGCACGCACGCACAAAGTTCCGCTGAAACAGGTGATGCAGGAGGCGATGAGGGCCTGGGCCGATTCGGGGCTTGCAGCGAAGAAGGGAGGCTGCTGATGGATCGCACGCAAATTGAAGCGCTGTTGAACGAAGTGCATGCGGGATCGACGAGCGTGGCCGACGCGGTGGAGCGGCTGCGCAACCTGCCCTTCGAGGACCTGGGATTCGCCAAGGTCGACCATCACCGCGCGCTGCGCACCGGCATGCCGGAGGTGATTTTTTCCGAGAGCAAGACGCCGGCGCAGGTGGCGGCGATTTTTGCGCGCATGGCGAAAGCCGGGGGCAATGTGCTGGCCACGCGAGCATCGCGCGAGGTATTCGCGGCGGTGCGGGCCGCCGAAGCCCACGATCAGGGGCCGCACGCGGAGTTCCACGAAGCGGCGCGCGCCATTACGCTCAAGCAGACCCAGGCGCCTGCAGGCAAGGGAACGGTGGGCATAGTTTGCGCCGGGACGAGCGACCTGCCCGTGGCCGAAGAGGCCGCGGTGACGGCGCGGCTGATGGGCAACACCGTGGAACTGGTGGCCGACGTGGGCGTGGCCGGCATTCATCGGCTGCTCGCCGCACAGCGCTCGTTGCAGTCGGCGCGCGTGCTGATTGTGTGCGCGGGCATGGAAGGCGCTTTGCCCACCGTGGTCGGCGGCCTGGTGAACGCGCCGGTCATCGCGGTTCCCACCAGCGTGGGCTACGGCGCGTCGCTCGGCGGGGTGGCGGCTTTGCTCGGCATGTTGAACACCTGCGCGCCCAACGTCTCCGTGGTCAATATTGATAACGGATTCGGCGCCGCGTGTATCGCCTCGCTGATCAATCATCTGTGAGGTTCCACCCAGGGCGGCGCGGTTCGTGCCCTAAATGCCGCTGTACCAACCATTCACGCAAAACGTGACATGGATCACTGTTAGGCCTTCGCCCGAGCGCCCATCATCATTCGTTATGGCTTAAGTCTCTTTCAGGTTTAACGCCACGCGCGGCGTGCGGAGGAGTGCGTGACCGGTTCCCAATGGCAGCGATGGCGCAAGACTTCGCAGATCTTCTTTCTGCTGCTGTTCCTGTTGCTGCTGGTGTTTACCGCGCTGCGCGCCATGCCGGGCACCACCAGCGACATCCACCTGCGGGAGCCGGTGCGGCTGTTCTTCGAGTGGGACCCGCTGGTGGCTTTGACCAATGCCATCGCAGGCCACGCGCTCTATCGCGGCCTGCTGTGGAGCCTGATCATCCTGGTACCCACACTGTTTTTCGGCCGCTTCTTCTGTGGCTGGATCTGCCCCATGGGTACGTTGCAGCACTATGTGGGCGACTCGCCGTCGGAGTCGAAGCGCGGCAAGCGGCGCATTGAATCCAATCGCTACAAGCGCTGGCAGACTGTTAAATATGTCGTCCTGCTGGCGGGCCTGGTGGCCGCGGCCTTCGGGTCGATGGTGATCGGCTGGCTCGATCCATTTAGTTTGTTAGTGCGGTCAATCGGGCTTTCGATTCTGCCGGCATTCAACTACGTGGTGCGCGCGGCGCTGGCGCCGCTGGAACATAGTCATATCGCGGCGCTCAAAGCCACGGGCGGGTTGATCCACGCGGTGCTGGGAGCATTCCTGCTCGAATTCCGGCAGGCGCACTTCACGCAGGGGCTTTTCCTGGGTGTTTTGTTTCTCGCGATTCTCGCCATGAGTCTGCGCGTGACGCGGTTGTGGTGCCGCGCGATTTGCCCGCTGGGGGCGCTGCTGGGCGCGGTGTCGCGGTGGTCGGTGCTGGGGTTGCACAAGGACTCTGAAGCGTGCAACAACTGCAACCGCTGCCTGCTCCACTGCCAGGGCGGCGACGATCCCATCGGCAGCTCGCCATGGCGCAAGTCCGAGTGCCTGATGTGCATGAATTGCGTGGGCAGCTGCCCCGATCACGCGCTCGTGTTCCGCTTCTTCCGGAAAGAAAAAGAAGTGGCATCGACGGACCTGGGACGGCGGCGGACGATTACCGGCATTGCGGCGGGCGCGGTCGCGGTGCCGCTGATGCGCGCCAATACGGGCCTGGGCAAGAGCCGCAACGAACGCCTGCTGCGCCCGCCCGGCGCGCTCGATGAGCCGGAGTTTCTCGGGCGCTGCATCCGCTGCGGGGAATGCATGAAGGTGTGTCCCAACAATGCGCTGCAACCGGCGCTCGTCGAGGCCGGCCTGGAAGGGCTTTGGACGCCGACACTGGTGCCGCGCATCGGCTACTGCGAGCCGAGTTGCGTGCTCTGCTCCGAGGTTTGCCCGACCGGCGCCATCTGGCAGATCACGCCGCGAGAAAAAGGATGGGTGGTGGGCGTGGGCGCGGCGCAGAATCAGCCCATCCGATTGGGCACAGCATTTTACGACCGCGGGCGCTGCCTGCCGTGGGCCATGGCCACCGATTGCATTGTGTGCGAGGAGTGGTGCCCGGTGTCGCCCAAGGCGATTTATCTGGAAGAGGCCGAAGTGGTGGATTCGGCAGGCAAGACAAAGACTCTGAAGCAGCCGCGCGTGGATCCCAGCAGGTGCGTGGGCTGCGGCGCATGCGAATACGCCTGCCCGCTGCAGGAACACCCTGCCGTGTACGTGACAAGCATTGGCGAAAGCCGCTCCCCCAGCAGCCAGATCCTGCTAACTCGCAAGTAAAGGAGACTGATTTGAGAATGTTCGGGCCGGAAAGATGGAAGTCAGGAATTGCGGTGATTGCGATTGCGGCATTGGCCGCGAGCGCGGGATGCAAGAAGAAAGCGGTCGATCCGCTTCCGCCGTCGGGAGTGGTGGCGGGATGGGAGAAAACGAGCAACACGCGCGTCTATGCGGCAAAGGACCTTTGGCAGTACATCGACGGCGACGCCGAGCAGTACATCGCGGCCGGTGTGGTTTCCACCTCGACCTCCGACTACAAGTACCAGAACCAGTTGGACGCAGTGGTGGACGTTTACACTATGGGAGATTCCGCGGGCGCGCGCAAAATTCTGGAGTCGGGAGAGTCGAGCGGCGCCAAGAATGTACAAGTGGGGGACTCGGGGCTAGCGTACGAGCAGAGCGTGATCTTCCGCAAGGGCCCGTACCTGGTGCGCATTGTGGCCTATCAGGCCGCGCCCGGCACCGAGCAGGCACTGCTGGCGCTGGCGCATGGCGTGGAAGCAAGACTTTAGTGTCGATTGGAGTGGTGGAGGCCGATGGCGCATTGTCCGATGAAATTCCGCATGGTGCGCGGAAGGCTGACTGCGCCTGCGCCGCGCATTCTCGACATCGGATGCGGCAACGGCTCGCCCACGGTGACCAAGCGCTGGTTTCCCGGCTGCCACTACGCGGGCGCCGACATTCAGCGCTACAAGCTGAGCAACGCGGACGTGGCGGCGATGGACGCCTACTTTCCACTCGGTGCGGATGGATCGGGTTACGATGCGATTCCGGATGCGAGCTACGATTTCGTGATTCTGAACCACGTGGTGGAGCACATGCGCGAGCCGGCACCGGTGGTGGCGACGCTGTGCGCCAAGCTCAAGCCGGGCGGATTCATGTGGATCGCGTTTCCTTCGTTACGCAGTTTGTCGCTGCCGCATGCGGAGGACGAGACGCTGCAGTTTTGCGACGATCCTACGCATGTGTATATGCCGGATGTGCGCGAGATGGCGAATCTATTGCTGGCGAATAGGGTCGCGGTACTGCACGCGGGCCGTTCGCGCGAGGGTTTTTTTACTGCTCTTGGAGATGTTTTCAAACTGGGGAAGAGGACGGTGAAGTGGTATTTCACCGGAAAATTTTCCGGACGCGGGATGTGGTATTTGCTGGGTTTTGAGGATCACGTGTTTGGGCAACGCAGGATGAACGAACGCAGTTAGGGAAGATCGGGGACCGCTCTCGGGTTTCAAAATCGAGACCCGGGGCACCCACGAAGGCAACGGAACGATGAAGAGTCGCAGGGAATTCCTGAAAGAGGCAGCGACGGGCGCGGTGCTGCTGGGCTCGTCGGCTGCCGCGGAGAAGCTGGCATTTGCCGGAGTGCTGGAGCAGCATGCTGCGGCGGGCAAATCGAAAGTCGTGATCGCGCGCGATGCCTCGTTGCACGGCACGGGCGCGCAACCTGACGAGCAGCGGGTGCTGAATCTGCTGGACAAGGCGATGGCTGCTTACACCGGGCGCGAAAAGCCGGTGGAGGCGTGGAAGAGCATCATTCCCGCAAATATTCTTGCCGGCAAAACCATCGGACTGAAGGTGAACGGGCTGGGCGGGCGCGGGATTTCGACGCACGCGGCGCTGACCCTTGCGGTTGCCGAGCGCCTGCAACAAGCCGGGGTGCGCGCGGGAAACATCCTGGTGTGGGAGCGCGACGCGCGCAGCCTTCAAGCCTGCGGCATGACGGTGAATACCGATGCCAGCCGCGTGCGCTGCTACGGCAGCGACGTGGGCGGCTACGAAGACCAGCCGGTCCAATGCGGCGCGACGCAGATTCGCTTCGCGAAGATTCTTACTCGCGAGTGCGCGATGGTGATCAATCTGCCCATTCTCAAGGATCACGAGATGGCGGGCATCACGTTCTCGATGAAAAACATGTACGGGGTGGTCGACCGGCCGTTCCTGCTGCATGGCAACAATTGCAATCCCGGTGTGGCCGATGTGAATACGATCCCGGCGGTGCGCGAAAAGGTGTGGTTCACAGTCGGCGACGCGATTTCGTCGGTGTACGACGGGGGGCCGGGGTTCCGGCCGGAGCGGCTTTGGTATCCGAATGCACTGGTGGTGGGCGAAGATCGCGTGGCGCTGGATCACACTGCGTGGCAGATGATCGAGCGCCAACGCGCCGCAGCGGGAGTGCAATCGCTCGAGGCGGTGGGGCGCAGGCCCGATTACATTGCCACGGCGGCGGACGCGGCGCACCGGCTGGGGACTTGCGATCCGGGGCGCATCCGGCTTGTGGAAGTGTGACGAGGAGAGCGAAGATGGCCGGCGAAGGCGACAAGCTCGTGAAGCTCGATGCAGGTGCGGCGCCAACCATGACGCGGCGCGAGGCCATGCTGCAACTGTTGCGCGTGGGCGGCGTGGCTGCGGGCGCAGCGGGTGCGGCCTTCTGGCTGAGCGAGCGCAGCAGCCGCCCCATTCCCGAGCAGGCCGCGCAGGCGCGGCGAGATCATCGCGTGGCTGCCGGTGCCGAGTGGCCGCAGATGACGGTGGTCCAGAATGGAGAGCCGCGGGCGCTGGCCGCGCAGGCGATCGCGAACCTTGGCGGGATGAGCCGGTTCATCGGCAAGCAGGACGTGGTGGTGCTGAAGCCGAACATCGCGTGGGACCGCACGCCGGAGCAGGCGGCGAACACCAATCCGGAGCTGGTAGCGGAGGTCGTCCGGCAGTGCTGGCAGGCGGGAGCGAAGCGCGTGATGGTGACCGACGTGAGCTGCAACGAGCCGCGGCGGTGCTTCCAGCGCTCGGGGATCCAGGCTGCGGCGCGAGCCGAAGGCGCAGAGGTGATTCTGCCCGATCCCGATCATTTTCGCGAAGTGGATATGGGCGGCGTGGTGCTGAAGAACTGGCCTGTGTTTACGCCGTTTCTCGAAGCAGACAAGGTAATAAACTTGCCCATCGCGAAACATCATGCGTTGACCGGCGCAACGCTGGGCATGAAGAACTGGTACGGGATTCTGGGCGGGCAGCGCAACCGGTTGCACCAGCAGATTCACCAGAGCCTGGTCGATCTCGCGAACTTCATGCTGCCCACGCTCACCTTCCTGGACTGCTACCGGGTGCTGCTACGCAACGGACCGACGGGCGGAAATCCCGAGGACGTGGCGCTGAAAAAGACGCTGGTGGCGGGGACCGATCCCGTGGCGATCGACGCATATGTGGCCAAGGCGTACTGGAACCTCGACGCGGAACAGATGCCGTATCTCGCGATGGCGGCGGCGCGCGGCCTGGGGACGGTGGATTTTGCAGCGCTGCACGTGAAGGTGAGCCAACTGGGCTGAACGTGGAAGTTTGACCCATTGCTCCTCCTCATTCAAAGCCAGTGCCTTGATAACAAAAGGCTGAAGTGTGTTCGCGTCGCGCCGGGAGGGGCGAGCGGCTCAACTTCCTTGTTCTGAGCAGATCATTGCCTTCGCAAATTCCTCCATCCAAATCGGAATGGCTTTACTTTGCGGTTGGGGAGTGATATTTTGCAGAGATCCCCTTGGACCCCTTTTCAGGATAGGAGAATCTCTATGTTTTGCCCTTCTTGTGGCACAGAGTCCCTTCCAGACCAAAAATTCTGCAAGAATTGCGGAGCTACCTTGCGAGCTGCGGGTAACGCGCAAACCGTTCCGGCGGTCACAGCGGCCCCAGCCCCGCAAGCCGTCCCGCCGCCAGCACAAGCGCCGGTACAATATGTGCCTCCGTCAACGACAGCAGCTTATCCGCCAACGGCAGCGCCGGTCCAATATGCACCTCCGCGAATGCCAACAGTGTATCCGCCGCCTCCGCCAATGCCACCAGCGTATCCGCCGCCTCCACCTGGGTATGCAGCGTATCCACAGATGGCGCCGCCGGCCCCCAAAAGTTCGGCCCTTCGCAACATTGTAATTCTGGTGGTTCTCATCGCAGTGGGTTACGGTCTCTATTACTACTTTCAGAGAAGCAGCACGGTGACCATCGGAACCAAGGACGAGGTGATCTACTCCGGTTTGGCCACGCAGGCCCAGGCCACGGCGCTGGGCAATGCGCTCAAGACCGACGGATATTTCCAGGATCTCGGTGTGTCCGTCCTGCTGCGCAAGGTAATAGGAGGCAGCACCATCATTTCGTATGTGGTCAAGGATGGCGTCTGGAACAATGCGTCGATGGTGAGCGATTATGAGGTTCTCACGCGGGACGTTGCTACGGCAGTGGGCGGATTGCCAGTCGACATGCGCCTGGTGAATTCCACGCAGACGGTGGAGAAGGACGAGACGGTCACCGCACAGACAGGCACGCAGCCAGGAACGCGGACAGGCACGCAGCCAGGACCGAGTTCCACGGTGACGATCGGAACCAAGGACCAGGTGATCTACTCCGGTACGGCCACGCAGGCCCAGGCCACGGCGTTGGGCAATGCGTTGAAGGCCGATGGATATTTTCAGGACCGCGGCGTGACCGTGCTGTTGAACATGGGCGCCAACGGCACCACGATTTCGTTTGTGGTCGGGGATGGTGACTGGAACAAGCCTGGGACTATGGGACAGTTCGAGGAAGTCGCGCGGGAAGTGGCCAGTTCGGTCGGCGGCCTTCCCGTGACTGTGCAACTGATGGACACCAAGGAGGATGTCGAAAAGACAGGGACGGTGGGCGTGGTCCAGCTGACCGGTGGCGACGCGGTGTATTACGAGGGCTACTCTACGCTCGCCGATGGGCAGGCGCTCGGCCAGAAGTTGCAATCGATTGGTTTCTTCACGGGCAAGGGCGCCAACGTGTTTTTGAAGAAGCACACCAACGGCACGACGCTGGCCTTCGTGGTTACCGACGGCACCTGGAACGATGCCAAAATCGTGAGCGACTTCGAGACCATCACGCGCACTGTTGCTCCATCGATCGGCGGATTGCCGATTGACATGCGCCTGTTAAGCACGACGCTTGTAGTGGAGAAGGACGAGAAGGTCCAGTAGAGATCAGAGATCAGAGATCAGAGAAAACAGCATACCCAGGTCCCCAATCGGAGGCCTGGGTACTCCCGCCGAAAACAAGTCTTGCAGTTTACGCTTGCGGTTGAGACGGAGCCGGGGCCTGACGGTGCTGGTGCGAGCGGCGCTGAGCAAGCATCTGCTCGAACTGCTGCTTCTGCGTGTCGTTCAGGACAGCTTCGATCTTGCTGTTCGAGTCCTGCATAATGGCCCGGACCTTGGCGTGGCGATCCTGCTGGGTGAGCGAGGTGTCGGCGCGAAGGTTCTCGATCTGCTGGAAGCGATCGGCAAGGATGGGCTTGATCTGCGCCACCTGATCGTCGCTCAAGCCCAGCCGCTTGCCCAGATGCAAGGCTTGCTGGCCGGGGTCAAAGTTGCGGTGGAAGTTGCCGGGCTCGGCAGGCGCGGCTTGCGGCGCACTGGCGGCAGGGCCCTGGTTTGAGCCGGGCGCCTGCGCGAGCACCATGCCCGCGGAGAGCAGCGCGCCCAGTATGAGGGTTGAGGTTTTTGCATTTTGCGAGGCGATCATCGGTTGAATTCTCCTTTTGGCTGTCGTGGTGCTGACCGGCCGTTGCGAGTGTAGACACACGCGCACCAAGGGAGTTGCGTAAAGAATTGTCACGAATTGTAAGCTTGAGCAACGCGGCGCGGGGCGCGCATTGGGATGAAACTCAGCGGCGGGGAGCTGCGTCTAAAGCGGGGCTCGGGGCGCGGTGTTTGCCGGCGAAAAGGGATGAATTTCGCGCTGCATCATTTCGCCAGGACAATGGCCACAACCGACACCCGGTAAGGGCTGATGGCTCGAGGGGCCGCATGATGCTCGAGCGCATGCAACGATCCGTCGCGCCAGACGTACGTGGTTACCGTGTAATGCTCGTCGCACCACACGCAACCTCCATCGCCCTTTCCATTCCACAGTTCCACTTTTCCGCCGCCGATCTCCTTGAAACTCCCCTGCTCGGTTTCCGCGGTCCAGGCGATCCGGTAGTGCCCGTCTTTTTCTGTGATGAGCGCAAACATGGTGCCGGAGCCATCGCCCAGACTCTGAAACGCGAAGATGAGGACGTGCTGCCCATCGGGCTCCTGGGATTCGGCGGCCTGGATGAAGATGTAGTCCTCGGCGTCTTCCGGGTGGAGATCGGCAACGCGTTTGCCGTTCTGGAAGACCGCGATATGCGCATTGGTGCCGAACTGGCCGAGGTCGTAGACCAGGGTGGTTTCGCCGGCGGGCACAAGGTGAGTGGAGGCATCGAGGCGCACCTTGGCGTTCTTTGGGAGCTGGGAGCGGATGTTGGCCGGCATCTGGATGGGCTGGGGCGGCTTGACCAGCACCCCGAGCGGCGACGGGGACCTGGTTTGCGCGACAAGGGATGCCGAGACCGCCAGAACGAGCAGGAACGGCAGGCTGGATTTCATGCGGGCATTATAGGACTGCGTGGAGGGCCACGGCACAAAAGCATTAGGGCCGCTCAGCATGAACTGAGCGGCCCTAATTGTCGGGGGAACCAAGGCGGGGGAGTTTAGTCGCCCGCGACCAGTTCGCCTTCCTGCTGCCGGTTGATGGGCGAGGCGGCGTTGTTCGAGGCAGGCCGAATGGCGTCGAGCGAAACCAGGCCCTCGGGCTGCTTGATGCCGAGGACGTGCTCCTTGTAGAGCCTGGCCATGCGGGCGTTCTCCGCTTCCTGCTTGATCTTCTCGTCCCGCGCGCGGATCTTTTCTTCGCGGGCGTTCTTGGCGATGCCGAGATTGTCGAGGGTGTGGTTGGCCTCGGCGTTCACGTGCTCCATGTTGAGCACCAGCTCGTGGCCCACGTGGGTCATGCCGACCTTCTTGCCGCCGGCGAAGATCTCGTGGCGGCCGTGCTCTTCGTACCACTTGGTCAGCGTGGCCGTCATGTGCATCTTCTCGATGATGTTGCGCCAGCCGATGCCGGTGTTATAGGCGCAGAAGCTGATCTCGCCTTCCTGTGTGGCGTAGGGAATAATGCACTGCTCGGTGCGCCGGAAGTCGTAGTTGAACAGATCCTGGAACCACATGCCGGCGATGAAGAGGAAATTCCAGCGGTCCTGGCGGCGCTTCTGAATATCTTCCATCGTCCGGTCGCCCTTGACCGAGCCGTAGTTCTTGCCGGTGGCGTTGAAGGTCTTGTCCATCTTCTTCAGCATGTCGGTGATCTTGAAATGCGTCGGCGACTGGAAGGGATCGTAGTTGCGCAGGAGCGCTAGGCCGAAGCCGATAACCGAAAGCCACTTGCCGCGGGCAGCATCGTTGACCTTGGCGAGGTCCTTGGCCACCTGGTCCATGTGCAGAAACGCTGTGACGGGAGCGGCTTCCTTGGTTTCCTTGTCGATCATCATGGCCATGCCGATGCCGCAGTTGGGGTGGCATCCGCAGGAGAGCTGGCCCCACTCGGCGTTGGGCCCGTGCACCAGGTCGGCCCAGTCAGAGAAGGTGGACATGAAAGAAATCGGGAACCAGTCGCGCTCGGGAACGCCGAAGCCGCACTGGTTCTTGATGTCGTGGGCCATGTGCGAAAGGGTGTAGCGCTGCGCGACGCGGCGCTCATCGGTAATGTCTTCGTCGCGGCCCGTGAAGCTGACCGGCTGGAAGCTGAGGAAGCTGATCTTCTTGGGATTGTCGAGCGCGAACTCGATGATGCGGCCCACCTGCTCGTTGTTGATGCCGTTGACGATGGTGGTGACGGGCACGATCTCGACGCCGGCTTCGTGCAGATTGTTGATGGCCTGCAGCTTGACGTCGAAGAGGTTGCCGACCTTGCGGTGACTGTTGGCCGCGTTGCCGATGCCGTCGAATTGGAGATAGACGTAGCGCAGGCCGGCCTCGGCAGCGGCGCGGCAGAGTTCCTTCGACTTGGCGAATTCAATGCCGTTGGACGCGGCCTGCACCGAGTTGAAGCCGACCTTGCGCGAGTAGGCGACAGCGTCAAGAAAGTAGGGCGAGAGCGTGGGCTCGCCGCCGCTGAACTGCACGCTCATCTGCCGCTTGGGCTTCATGGTGATGGCGTTGTCGAGCATGGTCTTGATTTCGTCCCAGGTGAGCTCGTGGACGAAGCCGACCTGGTTGGCGTCCATGAAGCAGGGATCGCACATCATGTTGCAGCGGTTGGTCAGGTCGATGGTGAGCACCGAGCCGCGCCCGTGGGTGACGGTCGAGGTGCCGTGATGGTGCAGGTTCTTGTCGCCGTCGCCGTGGGCGCGGATGTCGCGGCCGGGGAAGCTCTCTTCAAGGTGCTTGAAGAAGGCGGCGTCGATGGACATCACGTCCTCGAAATGGCCGTGCTTGGGGCAGTCCTTGACCATCAGGATTTTGCCGTCGCGCTCGATGATCTGGGCCTTGATTTCGCCGACCTTCTCGTTGAGCAGGACCTCGTGGGGCAGCTTGCCGTCGAGAATCTGCTTGCGGATCTCGGGGACGCACTTGGGACAGAGCGAGTCTGTGGTGCGCGGCCAGCCGAGAGGCGGCTTTTCCTTCTGCCAGCTCTTCTGCAGGGGCTTGTCGGACCACTTGGGGGTGAACGACGGGTTGGGGCTGATCCGGTTCAGGCGCTCATAAACAACCCAGGCTCCCTTGGCGGCATAGACAGCGGCCTTCTCGGCGTACTTGACGGCTTTGGACATGAATGCGGTCTCCTCTATGAATTCTTTGACGCCACCGGGGAATCAGAGATTCGCCACGGCACAATACTTAAGGTTCGGGGCCTCTCGGTTTCCGGTAAGGGATTCCGGAGGCTGGATAGTCATTACGAGGGTAAAGCGGTTGGGCGGCAAGCCCAAGGCGGTTGCAGCGAATGGCGGAAACGGGGGCTGGACGGGGATTTGGGGGCGGCGAACGGGAGGGTGGTCCACGAAGGTATTTCCTTCGGCAAGTGATAGATGTCACAAGCCTTAGATGAGAGGAAAGGCGGATTGGCGGCAGGCTCGCGGCTCGCGCCTGGCATGGGCTCACTGCGCCGTGTTGTCGGTTTTGGCTACCTGGTTAATGACGCGCTGGATGACGACGACTTGAATGCGGATGCGGCGGGCCACGTCGGGCAGGAACTCGGTGACGAAGTTGTCGATGGGGGCCGAGGCGAGGCCGATGGCATAGCGCTCCGCGCTGGCGCTGAGCCGGGTTTGCTGGCCGGGGACATAGAGATTGGCGATGGCGTCGTCGATGGCGAAGCCGGCGAGATCGGCGTAGTTGATCATGCCGCGGCCGTTGTCGCCCTGTGTCCAGGCAATTTGCGCGATGCAATGGAAGACGCGCCGCGGAATGCTGGCCGTGGGCATGCGGTGGTAGTGCGGGTCCTGGTGGACAAGGGAGGGGATGAGAAAGGTGCCGATGAACTCGCCAGTCATGTCCTGGGTAAAGTTGGTGCCTGACAACTTGGCCCAGCCGTCAAAGCCCGGGCCGTACGGCGTGTGCGAGTTGGCGGCGATTTCGATGCCGGCTTCGCCAAAGATGGTGATGAGGTTGAAGGGATCGAGGAGGTTGTGCGCCGCGAGGTGGGCCTTTTGGCCGGGCGTAAAGGGCTTGACCTCAGGGCCGGTGAGGAAGCGGGCGTACCAGTTGATGATGGGCAGGTAGGGGACGCAGACTTTGGTTTCGACGGCGGTTGCGCCGGCGTTGGCGGGAACTTCGCTGTACCCGAAGACGGCAAGGGCGCGCATGGAACCCGTAGCCGTCATAGTGGCGCCGCTGTTTTTCAACTGGCAGGGCTCGGCGACCTGGTGAAGAACCGGAGTTGCACTCTGCGGGGTTGGGGATTCCTGCGCGGATTGCGCAGGAGTGGCGGGCGGAGTGGTGGGATTCGTCGCCTGCGCAACGGCGAAATGGTTCGCGCCTAGGGCAAGCGCCAGACCGAGCAGCGGGAGGAGAAAGAGGCGCGTGCGTCCTACGCGCGAAGAACGGTCGTAGATCTCGGTTCTGATGGGAAATGACCCTCGGCCTGCCAAAGGCTGGAACTCTCGAGTGAAATTGGCTTTTTTCTCTTACAAGGCAATCCGGCCCAGGGCCCGGGAAACCCGGAGCCGCGAGAATCGACCGGTCATGAACAGCAGGAGGGCACAGAGATGCTCCGAGCTCTGTCCCTTAGGACGCAAATTGGGGGTAAAGGTTGCTTCACGGAGATGGAGCGCCGCGACGGAGTCGGATTTCTTGAGCGGAGCGCGACGACTAAGGGGGATTCACGGCCACCCGGTTGACGATGCGCTGCACAAAGACCACACGGGTGTGGATATGGCTGGCGATCGAGGGCACGAATTCGGTGACGAAGTTGTCGATGGGCGCCGTGGCGAGGCCGATGCCATAACGCTCGGCATCGGCGCTGAAATGCGTCTTCAGGCCGGGCACATAGAGATTCGAGATGGAGATGTCGATGACGGGAGCGACGATCTGAGAGTAGTTGAATGTGTGGCCGCCATTGTCGTCGCGCTGCCAGACAATCTGGTCGACGCAATGCCAAATGCGGTGCGGGATGCTGAAATCGGGCCGGCGGTGGTAGTGCGGATCGGTGTGGGTGACGGCGGGAATGAAGAAGGTGCCGAAGAACTGATCCGTCATGTCCTGCGTAAAGTTGGTGCCGGACAACTTGCCCCAGCCGCCGAAGCCCGGTCCGTAGGCCGAATGCGAGTTGGCGGCGACTTCGATGCCGGCTTCACCCACGATGGTGCCGAGGTTGAAGGGGTTGATGAGGTTGGTCAAGGCCAGGCGAAGCTTTTGTTCGGGCGAGAAGCGCATCACGTCAGGGCCGGTGATGAAACGGTCGTACCAGTTGATGGGCGCGAAATCACTGCAGACCCTGGACTGGACTGCCGTCGCACCCGCGGTGCGTGAGGTTTCGCCCATGCCGATGACGGAGACGGCCCGGAGGCCGCCGGTGGCGACCATGGAAGCACCGGTGTTCTTGATGTCGCACGCGTCATATGGTTTTACGGGCTTGGCCGGCTTATTTGTCGCAGGAGCCGAGGCCGCGGGCGGCGCCTGTTCGGTGGAAGGTGTGGGCGCGGGCTCAGTTTGCGCGGCTGCGGAGTTGCAGGCGCCAAGGGCGAGCCCAAGAGCGAGCCCAAAAGCGAGCACGTCGCCGGGCAGAAGCAGGCCCGTGCCCCGTCTTCCGCATGCCCACGGACCGCTGCTGCGAACGTCTTTCAAGGAGAACGCATCGTCTTTCAAAGGATCCGAACCTCGTTGACTGAAGTTACTTCGATCCGCTTACCCGCGAGAAAAACGGCCCGCTGCCTGAAGGTTCGAACGAAAAAGGGCGCTTATGAAGCAGCCGGAGCATGGGCCCGGAAAACCCGTACGCCGGACTGCGGCAAAAGATGAAGGCGACCCATTGCGAGCGCCGCAGCCGCAAGATCGCCGCACGCATGCGGCAAGTGAGTGGGGGTACTCTAGGCCATCATGCGGAATGGCCTCGGTAACGTCAATAGTAATTTTTGCGGTTCCTGGACTTTCTCCGGGGCATTGACTCGGCCCGGAGGTTCGAGCGACTTTTAAGAAGGTACCGTGTTTGAAGTTACCAGCGAAGAGGCCGAGCCATGAGCACCAACAACACGCCAAACTGGGGTGGGCCCGGCATTGGCCAGCGTATTGAAGAGGCGATCGAGCTGATTGAAATGGAGCTGCGCCATGCCATTGCGTATGTGAATGACGCGGTGATCCCGCAGGTACGGCGCGAGTCGATCTCGGCCATGCGGACGGCCGCCGATACACTGCGTACCCTGGCCGACCGGTTTGAACAGCGTAACAATGCGGCTGCCAGCGCCCGCGGCAACCAAACGGGGGAACGCGGCAACCCGGCGAATGACAGCCCCCCCGGCCCGTCCGGAGAACCGCGCAGTTGAAGAACCCCATGGCTGTCTTGAAGAGACTCCGCGGCCCGGCAGGATGGGCGGCGCTGCCTGCGGTGTTGCTGGCCTCGGTGTTGCTGGTCCCGGCGTTGCTGATTTTGACCGGCTGCCACCACAAGAACACGGCGCAGGTTGCGCCTCCGCAGGCGCTGCCGCCGGAAGCGCAGCCGGCTCCCGCCGAGCAGCCGCCCGCACCAGAGGCCGGCCAGCCGGGCGCGAAGATTCCCATCACGCCGGTGCCGCCGGGCGGGGTGAGCCAGGAGGATCTGGAATTTGTGGCGACGCACCGGCCCATCCTGAGCGAGGTGGGCTATGCCACGTGGTACACCGCGCCCTACAAGGGCCGCAAAGCCGCCAACGGCGAGGTCTTTGACGACAACGCAATGACCGCGGCGCATCGCACCCTGCCCATGGGTTCGCTCATTGTGGTGACGAATCTCGAAACCGGCCAGTCGAGCGCCATGCGCATCACCGACCGCGGGCCGTTCGTGGGCGATCGCATGATCGACCTGACGATGGCTTCGGCCAAAGCGGTGGGTGTTTACGAGGCCGGCCTGGCGCGGGTGCAGATGGACGTGTACCAGACGCCCAAGCCGATCTCGACCGGCGGGCGCTGGTGCGTGCAGATCGGCGCCTTCCACAATGAGCGCGATGCCATCCAGCTGAAGGAGCGACTGCTCGAACTTTATCCGGACGCGAATGTGATCGAGTTCCCCGGCGAGAACAGCTTTTGGGTGCGCATCCGGCCGCAGGGCGACGACCGCGCGATGGCCTCATACATTGCGCGGCACACGCAGCCCGTGGAAGGGAACGCGTATTTGACGAGGCTGGATTAATGCAGCGGAGTTAGCGGGGCTAGCGGCGCGAGCGGGGTTAGATAAAGCTACAGAATGCAAACCAGTTCCGCCAACTCCGCTGACACCGCTAACACCGATGACTCGCTATCTGAGCAGCTCCGATGCCGCCCACAGCACCGGTTCCTGGCCGTGGAAGTCGCCGGTTCTGCGCTTGCGCGCAAGGTAGTAATCGTAACTGTTGAACTTGTTGGTGCCCTCGCAGATGCTGGTCACGTCGCTGTTCTGATCGATGAAGCCAGTGACCGCGATCCAGGCTTTGCGCGCGGCGGGGCCGTAGGTGGCCGCGTCGAGCCAGCCGTTTTTGACGCCGGTAATGAGCGCGAAGGTGAACATACCGGAGCTCGAGGATTCTTCCCACGCCTCATCGTGATCGATCAACTGGCGCCACATGCCGTCGGTGCCCTGATACTTGAGCAGCGCGGCCATCATCAGCTTGTAGCCGGCCATGATGCGCGCGCGCTGCGGATGATCGGCAGGAAGGTCGCGCAGCATTTCCGTCATGCCGGCGGCCACCCATCCATCGCCACGGCCCCAGAAGAAGGCCACATCAGGCGCGTGGTAGAAGAGGCCGTTGGGCTGCTGCAGCTTGTCGAGATAGGCCACCATCTCGTTGGCGTCGCGGTCGAGGTATTTCTTGTCGTCCGTGGCGCGGTAGGCCTGCAACTGCAGGATCGTCAGCATGTACATGTCGTCGATCCAGTAGCGCGTTTCATGCGAGAGGCCGTCGGGCTGGGGATCGACCCATTGCCGGTCGGCGTAGGAGAGCCCGTAGTCGAGATACTTCTTGTCCTTGGTCTGGATGGCGATTTCGAGGGGCACGATGCCAAAGATCGAGTCGTCGACGTGATCGCGCTTGGGGATGAGAGCATCCTCAGCGCCGCCGGGAAAGAGCGGATCGAATTTCTTGATCAGCCGGTCGCGCAGATCGGTGTCGTGCGTGAGCTCGGCGAAGGTGAGCGCACCATACCAGGTTCCGACTTCGCCGTAGAAGATGGTGCCCGGGCTGTGCTGGTGCGGGCTGGTGACGAAGTGCTCAGCGAGGGCTTTGCCGACCTCCTGCGGAGAGCGGCCCGCGGGCCAGTTGCTGAAGTAATCCTGTTGCGCGGCAAGCGGGATGGCCGCGGCCGGCAAAAGCAACGCCAGTGCTGCAAGTTTCAAGACGGCTTTCATGCGCATTCCTCGAATTTGGATGGTGGATTGAGGCTCAAAATTGGTGCATGACGATGATAGCGCCCGGGGGTGGTAAGCGGCGGGGCGCAATCAGGAAACGCGTTGATGTTTGCGTTGTCCTGGGCGCTCTTTCTGCCGCCGCTCGTGATCAAGGCTGCGCTACGACGTAGGCGGGATCGCCAGCGTACGCAGGATCAATCGACGCGCGCATGGCCGCGGAAAATCCCTCCCAGGTGCAGGAAAGATCTGCGCGGCCGCAGGCGGGAACGAAGATGGGCGCTTGGGCGGGCGGATTTGCGGGGGTCAGCGCTTCCGCGTTGCGCATCTGCTCCAGAGTTTGCGCAATGTATTCGAGACGCACAAAGGGCTTGCCGCCGTCGCGCGGGCGCCAGAGCTCGAAGAGCAATGCGCCGCCGGGAGGCGTGTCGTCGACGCGGCCGTCGAAGACCCAATCAATATCGAGCGCGCCTGCCACACTCACAAGATTGGTGTCGTGGCCAACCAGGATCACGAGACGGTCGCCGGGCTTGCCAAGCGCGCCGGGAACGGCCGCGCCCGTGGCGCTTTGCTCCATGGTTTTCAGGATGCGGTCAAGGAGAGTGGAGGCATAGGGGCGCGCAACAGCCGGCGTGCGGAAGCCATAGTCCCATGACGCACTGTTGACCTGCATGATGGTGCGCAGGGTTGCGCCGTCCAGGCAGCCCCAGCCGGTATCGGCCTGGCTCATGCCCTGCGTGTATTCGAGGAGCAGATTTTCGGAGATGGTTGCGGCGGTCGCAACGAGGCTGTGCGCGTCGGGAACATCGAAGATCGAGGTGCGCGTGGCGTTCGCGGGCGCGTGGCCGCAGCCGGCCAGCACGCGGTCGAGCAGCGTCAACTGGGAGCGGTACGCCTCTTTGACATTGTTGGGATTTCCTCCGATGCGGCCTAGGACTGCCGCGGAGGCCAGGGCCGCGTCAGGATGGACGGCGCCCGCCTCGATGGGCCGGAACAGCGGATCTTTGGTGTCCTCGGGCTGCGCGTGCACCGCGATGGTGCAGCCGGGAAACATGCCTTCGGCGAGGGCTTTGCCGGTTTCGCGCGTGCGCTGGTCGGAATCGGCAACGATGCTGACGCGGGCCGCGTCGGTGCAACCGGTGGGAGCGAAAAGGTTCTCGCTCGAAAACTGGGTGCGGTCCCAGGTTCCGAAAAGCTTCATCAACCGATAGCCGTGGGCGGTGAGATAGCTCGGCGGCACATCCCACGCAGGCCAGGGCGCAGCGGCGTATTGGCCGTAGGGGGCGGAGTTGCCCATGGGCGCGCGGACGCCGTGGCGGCTGAGCATGACGACCAGTTGCAGGCCGGCATCGCGGTTTGCGGCCGGGGCGGCGGGGGACTGTGCCGCGGCCAGCGGGGAAAGCAGGAAAGAAGCCAGAGCGAAGAGAAAAACAGGTACGGTGGCGCGCATGTGAAGGTGAGGAACTCCCAGAGAAAAGTGTAGCGGGCGCAGGCGGTGGTTCGATGGCAGAGGGATGAAAACTGCACGGGGCATGGCGCCATCTTCGGATCACGAAGAATTGCACTTCTGGCCGGGCGCATCGCGACAGGTGAAGGACGACATGGGGGATATCTTCTCTGAAATCAGCGCCATGAAGCGGCAAGAATGTACTTAGTAAAGAGCATAGTAAAGCGATTCACTCGTCTTCAGAAGAATGTCTAACTTCAACAGAATCTAATGATTGTGACTTGATCAGGGGCTTCGGCGGGCCGAGGGCCCGTTTCACAGAGGAGATAAATCGGTTTTTCTTGTGAATAAATCGTTTTTTGTCTTGACAATCGTCCGCAATCGCTCATATAGTTCGCATCGCCAATAAAGGCATGTTCCGGCGTGCATCAACTCACGGTGCGGACGCGCTGCTGTTGGTTTGGGGAGGCAGTGTGGCTTTGCAGGGGAAGTGAGGTCCGGCAAGGCTGTCAGCAACAACAACATTTTTTGGAGGTGGGTATGTCAGGAAGGCCAAAGAGCGAGTTTCGTGTCCAGCAATGCGCGATCAGAGTTCTGATGATGGTGATCGCGCTCGCGGCGATGTTCCTTGCGAGCAGCGCCGCAACTGCGCAAGTCTTATATGGATCGCTGACAGGGACGGTCACCGATAAGACCGGGGCAGTGATTCCGAATGTTCCAATCACGATCACCAACCAGGCAACGGGCGCAGTGCGCACCGAAAAATCGAGCGACGCCGGCATCTATAACTTTCTCGATGTACTGCCCGGCACCTACTCTCTTTCGATCGCGCGGATGGGAAACTTCGGCGGCTTCACCCAAAAGAATATCGGGGTCGAGGTCAACCAGCAGGTGCGCATCGACGTTTCGCTGCAACCGGCAAGCGTGTCGACGCAGGTCACGGTGACCGAGGCGCCTCCGGAGTTGCAAACCGAGACGGCTGAAGTGGACAGCGATATCAACCAGGTCCAAATCTCGGAACTGCCCATCACCTCGTCCAAGGGCCGCAATTACGAAGAACTCTACACGCTGATTCCCGGCGCTGCTCAGGTACAGGAAAAGAATTCCATTGGCGGCAACCCCTCGCGCGCCCTGTCTGTGAACGTGAACGGAAACTCCTACAACGGCAACACCACGCGCATTGACGGCGCCATCGACTATTACGGATGGCTGCCTTACCTCATCGCCTACGTGACGCCGGCCGACGCGGTCGAAACCGTCACCGTCACCACCGACGACTTCAACGCCGAGCAGGGCCAGGCTGGAGGCGCTTCCATCCGTGTAACCACGAAGAGCGGCGGCCACGACTTCCATGGCGGTGGATGGTGGTATTACCAGGACGCAGCGCTGAATGCGCGCGCTTACCTCAACACTCCGCAGGTGCAGCCGACGATCCCCAAAAACATTAATCAGGAGTATGGCTTCAACGTCGGCGGGCCGGTTTACTTTCCCAAAATCCTGACGGGCAAGAAGAAGCTGTTCTTCTTCACCAACTTCGATCGCATTACACAGCGCACGCATGCGAGCGTTCCCGAAACCGTTCCCGACGCGCTGATGAACGGCGGCAACTTCTCTGAGGCGGCTCCGTATGCCACGCTCTACGATCCGAAGCCGCAGGCTCCGGGTTGGGAGGGCCAGGTCAACTCCACGCTCTGTCCGAGCCCGGACACCTCGTACACCAACGGATATTTGCAATACCAATGCCGGCCCAGTTTTACCGCTGAGTATGGCGAGACGGGCAGCAATGTCAACACCATTCCCACGTCGAGAATCTCGCTCGCGGGCGGGATCATGATGCAGGACCTTCTTGCGATCTCGAAGACGATCGCCACACCGAGCGCGACCCTGCTGAGCAGCGTGATGCTCAACGATTATCAGGCATCGTCGACCGTCGCTTACAACCGCAACGCGTCGGACTCGAAGATCACCTATATTCCCAGCGAAAACACGCAGATCTACGGTAAATACGGCATCACGCCCTACACACTCACCGATCCACAGGTCCTGGGTAACACGCCGTGCACGGGCAGCAACGCCTGCGCCGGCGGTCCCGCGGCTGACGGCGGGCAGCCGGGCGCTGTCGGCGGCCGCGGCCAGAACGCCGGGCTGGGTTTCAGCCATGTGTTCGGCCCCAACCTGGTGATTGACGCCGATGGTGGCTGGACGCGCCTGTTGACGTACGCGCAGTCGACGCTTGACGTGGCGCTGGGCGACTACGGGATCAACGTGCTGAAGATTCCGGGGACGAATCAAGGGGGTGGGCAGGGCCTGAACTATGTTGGCCAGCCCGGATTTTACCTCACCACATTCACCGGTATCGGCAATAACAACGGCTCCAACCCCTTCGAGTTCCGCGATAACCAATTCACGGGAGATGTGAACCTGAGCTGGCTGCATGGTCATCACGCCGTCAAAGTCGGCTACACCTACTACCACTTCGACCTGAATCACT
>Ga0326727_10002058_pt1 | contig 71067 bp, 55 predicted proteins | sample MB2enrmetagenome_FD_207643 | JGI IMG/M metagenome (GOLD analysis project Ga0326727, IMG submission 207643) | Lab enriched peat soil microbial communities from McLean, Ithaca, NY, United States - MB29MY | ecosystem: Environmental > Terrestrial > Soil > Wetlands > Peat | place: USA: New York...
ACATAATTATTGTCGTCGAAGTCAATGAACCCGTGCGTCAGCGTCTGACCAAAAACGGCGAACGTGATCGCGGCCAGCACAAGGCAAACCGCCGGCGCCTCCCAGCGTTTCGCATTTGAGAATGGACGATTTTTTGTGGACCCGCTCATTTTTTGCAGTGTGAGCCATTGATTATTAATGATGCAAGGGAAGACCCGCCTTGTAGAGTTTCATCTCTGATTGAAGCGCCCCGGCCAGCCCCTTATTGGATTGCGCCCCGGCCAGGCGCAAGGCGCGTTGCGCGGTTTCCATGGCTTCGGGAAACCGCCCGGCTTCGGCGAAAGCGGCGGCGAGGGTGTGGAGAATGGCCGGATTTTCTCCGCCGGTCAGCGCATTGGCCTGCCGGGCCAGTTCCACCGCCTTGGCACCGTTACGAAGCGAGGCGTCCGAACAAACAGCCAGGAGCCACGCGAGATTATTTTGGACTCTGGGTTCGGCCGGTTCGATTTGCAACGCCTGTTGGAAATGGGGTATCGCGTCCCCGCCTCTGCCCTTTTGGCAATAAGCGATGCCCAGGTTGTACTGCGCCGCCACGAAGCCGGGATCGATCACAGCCGCCTGTTCGAAATGGGCGATCGCTTCGTCCAACCTTCCTTGTTCGCCCAAAGCGTTGCCAAGGTTGTTGTGGGCTTCCGCGAAGTCGGGCTTGGTTTGCAACGCTTGTTCGAAATGGGTGATCGCCTCGTTCACTTTTCCCATTTGCAGAAGGGCATAGCCAAGCTTGTTTTGGATTGCCGCGTCGTGGGGCGCGATTTGCGCCGCCCTTTGCAAATGGACCATCGCTTCGTCCACATTCCCCTTTTGCAGCAGAGCGTTGCCGAGTCTGAGGTGGGCTTTCGCCAAGGCGGGATTGATTTTCAGCGCCTCCCGGTACTGGGTGATCGCTTCGTCCACATTCCCCTTTTGCAGAAACGCGTTGCCCAGATTGTAGTGCGCTTCCATGTAGTCGGGCTTGATTTGCAGGGCCTTTTGCAAATAGGCAATGGCTTCATCCACTCGTCCCTTTGTGAGAAGATCGCCTCCGAGGTTGCTGCAGGCCAAACTGTTGTCTGCGGTGCAGGCCAGTGTGTGAGTCCACAAGGTTTCGCTGTTTTTCCAATACGCGGTCTGTTTCCAGGCGCAAACCATGAGTACGGCCAGCACGGCGGCCATGAGGCCACCAAGGGCCACTCGGCTCACTCGCCACTCTGCCACCAGCCATGTCACCGCCAGATAAATGCCGATTTGCGGCAGGTAAGTGAATCGATCCGCCTGCGCGAATGCGCCCACTGGCACAATGCCGATCATTGGGGTCAACATTCCCAAATACCAAAGCCAGCCGACCAGCAACCACGGCCGCCTTCGCCGCTCTGCCCATGCGACTGCTGAAACGCCGGCCAGCAGCGCCCCGCCCAGCGCCATTTCCCATGGCGGCAGGCCGTGGTGAGGATCGGGATAAGCCACCGCCAGTCCTTCCGGCCAAACCATTTGGCGCAGATAGGTGGCATAATAAACCAAGGCATTGCCGAGGCGCAAAGGCATGGAAAAATGGACTTCGGGGGTGACCAATTTCCCCGCCACCAGAACAGTCGTCGCGCACGCCGCGGCGGCCAGTGCCAGCAGCGGAATCTTTTCCAGGATCAACCCTGAAAGCTTTCGGGACTGTTCGAACCGGCGCAAAGGCCAGTAGTCCAGCAGCAAGAGCACAAACGGCAGCGTCACCACGGACGACTTGGAGAGCAAGGCCAGCACGAACGCGGCGGCAACTACCAGGGAGCGGGCCGGTGAATCCGGCTTGCGAACATGGAGGACATAGGCGCCGAGCGTGAGCATGAAGAAAAAGCCGCTGAGCACATCCTTGCGCTCCGTCACCCACGCCACCGATTCCACCCGCAACGGATGGATGGCAAACACCGCCGCCACGAACGCGCTGCGCCACAGCGCGCCGGTCATCTGGCGCAGAACCAGGAACAGCAGGATGACCGATGCAGTGTGCAACAGGACATTGGTGAGATGATACCCGCCGGCGTGAAGTCCGTGGAGTTGATAATCCGCCATGAGCGAAAGCATCGTCAGCGGGTGGTAAAAGGTGCAATCCGCATGGGTGAAGACCCAGGCCAGGCTCTTCATGTTCAAACCGCCCGTGACCTTTGCGTTCTCATAAACATAGACGTTATCATCGAAGTTGACGAACTCGAAACCCGCTGTCTGGCCGAAAACGGCAAAGGTGATCGCGGCCAGCACCAGGCAGATCGCCGGCACTTGCCAGCGTTGCTCCCAGCCACCCGCGCCGACGGGGACTTCTGGCGGTGATGGTTGACCGGTCATGGGGGTTTATTTAACCACAAAGAGAATGGAAAGGCACAAGAAAGAACTATGCGGTTCGACCGTTGGCTGTTTCGCATGTTTACTTCTTGATTTTTGTTTGTTCAGGGATATGAAAGGGTCTGCCTGCCTGGTAGAGTTTGATCTCAACTCGAAGGTGGCCGGCCAGGTTGGTATTGGTTTGCGCTTCGGCCAGGCGCAAGGCGTGTTGCGCCGTTTCCACCGCTTCGGAAAACCGCCCGGTTTCGGCCAGGGCGGCGGCGAGGGTGTGGAGAATAATTGGATCCTCCCCGCCGGTCAGCGCATTGGCTTGCCGGGCCAGTTCCACCGCCTTGCCGCCGCTGCGCAGCGATGCCTGCGGAGACGCGGCCAGGAGCCACGCCAGATTGTTTTGGACTTTGGGATCACCTGGTTGGATTTGCAACGCTTGTTGGAAATGGGTGATCGCTTCCCCCCCTCTCCCCTTTTGGCAAAAAGCGGTGCCGAGGCTGACATGGGCTTCCGCGAAGTCAGGCTTTATTTGCAGGGCCTGTTGGTATTGGGTGATTGCTTCATCCACTCTTCCCTGTTGAAAAAGAGCCAGGCCGAGATTGTAGCGGGCTTTCGCGAAGTCGGGCCTTAATTCCAGGGCCTTTTGGTATTGGGTGATTGCTTCGTCCACTCTTCCCTTTTGGAAAAGAGCGACGCCGAGGTCGTTTTGGGCATCCGTATAGTCGGGGTTGATTTCCAGAGCCGCTTGGAAATGGGAGATTGCTTCGTCCACTCTTTGGTTTTGCAGAAGAACGCGGCCGAGCGCGTAGTGGGCCGCCTCATTGTCTGTGGTGCAGGCAAGCGTGTGGGTCCACAGGCTTTCGCTGTCTTTCCAATACGCTGTTTGTTTCCAGGCACAGACCATCAGCGCGGCAAGCACTCCAGCCATCAGGCCTCCATACGCCACACGGCTCAGCCGCCAATCCGCCGCCACCCACGTCACCGCCACATAAATCCCGATCTGCGGCAGGTACGTGTATCGGTCCGCATGGGCCTGCTGGCCCGCTTGGATAAGCCCCGCCACCGGCAACAGCATTACCAAATACCAAACCCATCCGATCAGCAGCCACGGCCGCTTCCGCCGCTGCCAGAGGGCGAGCGCTGAAAGGCCGGCCAGCAGCATTCCGGCCAGTGTCACTTCCCACGCCGGCAGGCCGGTGTATGGGTAGGGATAAAAGGCGGCCAGTCCCGCCGGATAAATCATCTGGCCAAGATAAACCATGCAGCTCACCAACGCATTGGCAAGGCGCGACGGCGCCGGAATCAGCGTCGATTGCATGGCTTCGTGTTGGGCCAGAATTGTTGCCACGCAGGCGCCGGCGGAGAGCGCGAGCAAGGGCAGCTTCTCCATCACCAACCCCGAATGCTTTCCGGGTTCCACCCGTTGCAACGGCCAGTAATCCAGCAACAGCAGCACCACGGGCAGCGTCACCAGCATCGGCTTGCACATCAGCCCGAGCGCGAACAACACAATCACAGACAAATAAAAAACTTTGCACTTTGCACTTTGCACTTTGCACTCGTCCACGTAGCGGACATACGCCCCGATGGTCAGCATGAAGAACAATCCGCTGAGCACGTCCTTGCGCTCCGCCACCCATGCCACCGATTCCACCCGCAACGGATGGATGGCAAAGACAGCCGCGACAAAGGCGCTCCGCCAAAGGGCGCCGGTCATCCGCCGCAGCACCAGGAACAGCGCGATCACCGTCGCGGTGTGGAGGAGCACATTGGTCAGATGATGCCCGCCGGGATGCAGTCCGTACAACTGGCAGTCCAGCATGTGGGAAAGCCAGGTCAGCGGGTGCCAGTTGTCGGCGTGAACGCGGGTGAACGCCCAGACAATCCCCTTGAGCGTCAGACCGCGGACGACCATCGGATTCTTATAGACGTAAAGCTCGTCATCCAAGTCAATAAACTTGTGATGCAATGTCTGCCCGAAAACGGCAAAGGTCATCGCGGCCAGCACAAGGCAAACCGCCGGCGCCTGCCAGCGTTTCGCATTTGAGAATGGATGATTTTCTGTGGACGCGCTCATTCTTTTGCAGTGTGAGCCATTAATTATTACTGATGCAAGGGGAGACCCGCCTTGTAGAGTTTCATCTCTGATTGAAGCGCCCCGGCCAGCCCCGTGTTGGATTGCGCCCCGGCCAGGCGCAAGGCGCGCTGTGCGGTTTCCATGGCTTCGGGGAACCGCCCGGCCTCGGCGAAGGCGGCGGCAAGGGTGCGGAGAATGGCCGGATTTTCTCCGCCGGTCAGCGCATTGGCCCGCCGGGCCAGTTCCAACGCCATGCTGCCGTTGCGCAGCGACGCCTCCGAACAAGTGGCCAGGAGCCAAGCCAGATTATTCTGGATCCCTGGATTGTCTGGTTGGATTTGCAGCGCCTCCCGGTATTGCGAAATCGCTTCGCCCACGCGGCCCTTTTGCTGGAGGGCCTTGCCGAGGTTGTTGTGGAATTCCGCCTCGTTGGGCTTGATTTGCAGGGCTTTTTGGTACTCTGTGATCGCCTCATCCACGCGGCCCTCTTGCCGAAGAACGGTGCCGAGGTTGTTGTGGGCCATCGCGAATGCGGGGTCGATTTGCAACGCCTTTCGGTATTGGGTGATGGCGTCGCCCACGCCGCCCTTTCGGAAAAGAGCGTTGCCAAGGTTCAGGCGGGCTTGCGCATCCTCGGGGCTGATTTGCAAGGCCCGTTGGCAGTGGGTGATGGCGTCGTCCACCTTTCCCATTTGCAGAAGAGCATTGCCAAGGTTGTTGTGGGCCTCCGCGAAATCTGGCTCGATTTGCAACGCTTGTTGGAAACAGGTGATGGCGGCGTCCATTCTTCCCTTTTGCGCAAGAATGACGCCAAGGTTGTCTTGGGCAATGTTATTGTCTGTGGTGCAGGCAAGCGTGTGGGTCCACAGGGTTTCGCCGTTTTGCCAATATGCGGTCTGTTGCCAGGCGCAGACCATGAACAAGGCGAGCACGCCAGCCATCAGCCCCCCAAGGGCCACTCGGTTCAACCGCCATTCCGCCACCAGCCACGTTATGGCCACGGATATCCCGATTTGCGGCAGGTAGGTGTATCGATCGGCATGGGCCTGTCCACCCACTTGGATGACTCCCACCACCGGCAGCAGCATCACCAAATACCAGAGCCATCCGACCAGCAGCCACGGCTGCTTCCGCCGCCGCCCCAATGCGACTGCGGAAAGACCCGCCAGCAATGTCCCGGCCAGCACCACCTCCCGTGCCAGCAGGCCGTTGTGGGGATAGGGATAAAACGCCGCCAGTCCCGCCGGCCAGACCATTTGCCCAAGATAAACCATGCAGGTCACCAATGCGTTGGCCAAGCGCAGCGGCAGCGAATACACCCCGGTCGGTTGAATGGCTTCCCTTTGCGCCACAACCGTCGCCACGCACGAGGCGGCGGAGAGAGCCAGCAAAGGCAGTTTTTCCAGCACCAACCCCGAAAGGTCTCTAGCTTCCACCCGCTTCAACGGCCAGTAATCCAACAACAGCAGCACCACGGGCAGCGTCACCAGCATCGGCTTGCACATCAGCCCGAGCGCGAACAACGCAATCACAGACAAGTAAAAAACTTTGCACTTTGCACTTTGCACTTTGCACTCGTCCACGTAGCGGACATACGCCCCGATGGTCAGCATGAAGAACAACCCGCTGAGCACGTCCTTGCGCTCCGCCACCCATGCCACCGATTCCACCCGCAACGGATGGATGGCAAAGACAGCCGCGACAAACGCGCTGCGCCAAAGAGCGCCGGTCATCCGGCGCAGGACCAGGAAGAGCGCGATCACTGTCGCGGTGTGGAGAACGACATTGGTGAGATGATGGCCGCCGGGATGCAGTCCGTACAACTGGCAGTCCAGCATGTGGGAAATCCAGGTCAGCGGGTGCCAGTTTGCGGAATGGACATGGGTGAACGCCCACACGATCCCCTTGACTGTCAAACCCCGGGCGACGACTGGATTGTCATATACATAATCGTTGTCGTCGAAGTCAATGAACTCATGAGTCAGCGTCTGGCCGAAAACGGCAAAGGTGATCGCGGCCAGCACAAGGCAAACCGCCGGCGCCCGCCAGCGTTGCTCCCAGCCGCCCGCGCCGACGGGGTCTTTTGGCGGAGATGGTTGGCCGGTCATATTTTGCGGGCCTGTGCCATAAATGGATCACCCATCACGGCGGGTGTGTTACAGGGCAGACCGCGGCGGGATATTCGATGCTCAATTTTTGGCTGACAAGAAAATACCACGACAAATGCGCCAATTAAAGACAGCACTGTCTCATAATGGGGCATGGAAAGCCATCCATAAGTGCCCCGGGACGATCTTTGGTTCTCGATTTTCGCGCGGGCGCGTCTTATTCCTTGAATTTCAATGGAATGGGGCCCAGCAGCAGGAAAACCGCCGCGCCAAAAATGCCAATGACCGAAGGGGTGATTGGCGTGTGGGCCTCCGGCCCGAAATGCCGGTGGGTAAAGCTGATTAAAAGGATCAACCCCACCCATTGGACGATGTCAATGATGCGGCCATTTTGCTGACGCTTTATCGGTATCATACGAATGTCCATCAAAGCAATAATAATGCCGACCGTGGCGAATCGGTCATTTTCGCTTTGATCATTGGCCCTATCCAGCGCGATCCTTCGTCATTCTTTCAATCGCCGTTCCAGTGAAAACAGCAATAGAGCCTGGCGTCTCATGCCGCGCGAGTCTTCGCCTCCGCATCACGGCGGCGGCGGAAAGCATTGTGCGCGGCGGGCATCCGTGGGTCTTTGCGCAAAGTGTGCGCGGGCAGAATCGGCCGGGCGCAACCGGCGAGCTGGCGGTCATCTTCGATCGCGCCGACCGCTTCCTGGCCGTTGGATTGTTCGATGCGCAATCCCCCATTCGCGTCCGCATTTTGCACGCGGGCAAACCGCAAAAAATCGACAGCCCATGGTGGCAACAACGCGCGGCCAATGCCTTTGCCCTCCGCCGGGGCCTGTTCGATCCCCCAACGACCGGCTTTCGCTGCATCAACGGCGAGAACGACGGCTGGCCGGGGCTGGTTTTGGATCAATATGACACCACGCGCGTGCTCAAGCTTTACACGGCGGCATGGCTGCCGCGCCTCGATGAAACGGCCGACTTGCTGAAAGGCGAAGGCCGCCTGGTTTTGCGGCTCAGTCGCAACATCCAAAAACAAGCCCTCGACGATTTTGGCCTGAAAGACGGCCGGATTCTCCACGGCGCGGCGCTCGACGGGCCGGTCGTCTTTTTGGAAAATGGATTGCGCTTCGAAGCCGATGTCCTGCGCGGACAAAAAACCGGCTTCTTTCTCGATCAACGGGAAAACCGGCGCAACGTCGGGGCGCTGGCCCGGGGGCGCTCCGTTTTGAATTTGTTCAGTTATTCGGGCGGATTTTCCCTCTACGCCGCCCGCGGCGGCGCGGCCAGTGTTTGCAGCCTGGACATCAGCGAACACGCCCTGGCGGCCGCGCGCCGCAATTTTGCCCTGAACCAGGACCAGCCGGCAGTGGCGCGATGCCGCCATGAAACCCTTCAAGCCGACGCCTTCGTCTGGCTGCGGCAGAACCCGGAACAGCGCTTCGATTTAATTGTGCTTGACCCGCCGTCGCTGGCCAAACGGGAGTCGGAAAAAGACGACGCGATTGCAGCCCATGCAAAACTGATCGAAGCCGGCCTGGCGCGTTTGAACAAAAACGGCATCCTCGTTGCGGCCTCCTGTTCCGCGCATGTATCCGCCGACGAGTTTTTCAGTCTCGTCCGCGCCACCGCGCAAAAATCAGGTCGGAGATTCAACGAACTGCGGACCACGCGGCATCCGGCGGATCACCCCGCCACATTTCCGGAAGGCGAATATCTGAAGTGCATTTATCTGGCGTTGGAACCGGATGAAACCGCCGTCTCACCGTGGGAGCAACGGGCGGCGGCTTTGGAAAGTTTCCACGATGAATCCAAAACTTGGTGAGGTGCCGAAAGCATTAGTTGCCTGCTGCCAAGCATACGCAATTATATGCAGCATGACAAAAAATGCAGTTCCAAATGCTATTCGTCTTTTCTCGAAGCAATGAAGCAAGAATGTTGAAGCTGAATACAGCACCTGTTGCCTGCTTTTCCCACGATTTCTTATCATTTTTTGCTTGCTCTAAATCTTTGTGTGTTTTAAGGTTATTGAAAATTTTATGAAAAACTCTCTTCTTAAGTCCTCATTTGTTTCGTCACTTGTCTTTCTGATGTTGGCATTGACCAGTCCGTTCAGCCGCGCCGGTTCGGTGGCGGCTCCCTACGAAATAGGAACTTGGGAGGGATTCCGCCCGGCGGCAATTTCCTATACATTTGATGATAATTTGACCAACCAGTATTACACAGCGGTTCCGATGTTTCATCAGGCGGGCTTCAAGATAACATTATTCACCATTATTGATTACTGGACTGCTTTTACATGGTCAATGGCACAAACCGCTGCGTCGTACGGAGACGAAATTGGCAGCCATACCGTGACGCATACCAGCCTTGACACTGTATCAGCTCAACAATTGACGAACGAACTGGCGAATTCCCAGAGTACCATCAATTCCCACATAACCAATGAGTCTTGTGTTACTTTGGCCTATCCCAATTGTGCCGTTCCCAATGAAAACGTCGTTGCGCAATACTACATTGCCGCACGGGGTTGCTCGGGCCAATTGGTGCCCAGTACGCCCCCGGATTTCATGAACATCAGCTCGTTTATTTTGGGCAACACCGGCTCATATACAAACGGCGCCAACATTAACAGCCTGGCGGACAGCGCAGTCACGAACAATGCATGGTGCGTGTATCTAACTCATGCAATTGACGGTGACAACGGCTATTCACCGCTGTCAAGCGCGGCACTGCAAGCCAGCGTCATTTATATGAGCACCAACCAGGGCACATTTTGGGTGGAAACCTTCGGCAACGTCGTTCGTTACATAAAGGAGCGCAACGCATCATCCGTTGCCGAAACCGCCAACACGGGCGGCAGCATCACCGTTCAGGTCACCAACAGCCTCGAGAATTCGATTTACAACTATCCAATCACAATACGCCGGCCAATGCCAGCCAACTGGCCGGCCATCGCCATCTCGCAGAACGGCCAGCCGATAACCGCGCAACTTGTCACGGTCAATTCGACCAATTACGTCATGTTTGACGCCGTTCCCAATGGCGGGGATGTGGTCCTCACGACAATCCTGTTGGTCCAATTCACCGCCAATCCGACCAATGGCGCAGTACCCCTGACCGTGCAATTCACTTCTCCAAGCATTGACAGCCAAGGCAATGCCATCACCCAGTGGAACTGGAATTTTGGCGACGGCTCAACCAGCACCTTGCAGAATCCTTCGCATACCTATACCACTGCAGGCACCTTCAACCCCTATCTCATTGCGACCAACAGTATTGGTTTCGTGGTTCTCGGCTCCGGCCCGTCAATTACCGTATCTTTCACCACAGTGCAATTCACCGCCAGTCCGACCAATGGCGCAGTACCCCTGACCGTGCAATTCACCTCTCCAAGCATTGACAGCCAGGGCAATGCCATCACCCAGTGGAACTGGAATTTTGGCGACGGCTCAACCAGCGCCTTGCAGAATCCTTCTCATACCTATACCACTGCAGGCGCCTTCAACCCCAATCTCATTGCGACCAACAGTATTGGTTTCGAGGTTCTCGCCTCCGGCCCGTCAATTACCGTATCTCTCACCACAGTGCAATTCACCGCCAGTCCGATCTTTGGCGGAGTACCCCTGACCGTGCAATTCACTTCTCCAAGCATTGACAGCCAGGGCAATGCCATCACCCAGTGGAACTGGAATTTTGGCGACGGCTCAGCCAGCACCTTGCAGAATCCTTCGCATGCCTATACCACTGTAGGCGCCTTCAACCCCAAACTCATTGCGACCAACAACTATGGTATCGAGGTTCTCGCCTCCGGCCCTGCTTCAATTACAACGAGCGTGTATTCAGGGCTGGTTTTGAACGGTGATTTTGAAACAGGAGATTTCACCGATTGGACTCTGTCCGGAGACTCCGGAAACATCAGCTCTGACACCCTTGTGGACAACGGTTTTCAATCTGGATTCACGCCTTACTCAGAGAATTACGAAGCATTGTTGGGAACGTCCGGCTCCCTCGGTTATCTGTCCCAAACGTTGTCCACTACTGCGGGAGCAACTTATTTGCTCTCGTTTTGGCTGAATAATGTACTTAATGATCCCAATGTGTTTATCGTGTCATGGAATGGAAACACCCTTCTTGACACCACGAATTTGGAGGTTAACAATTGGACAAACCTGCAGTTTATGGCAACGGCCGCGGGAACCAGCACGGTTCTTCAATTTGGGTTTGAAGATAACGTTAACTGGCTCTGCCTGGATGAAGTCAGCGTCGCGCCGGTGCCCGGCATTGCCAGCTTGAGCTTGTCCGGAACAAATCTGGTTATCAACGGCAGCAACGGGTTCTCCGGAACGACGTGTTATGTGCTGATGAGCACCAATGTCGCGCTGCCATACAACCAGTGGACGCCGGTGGCAACCAATATGCTGAACACGAGCGGGAATTTCTCCATCACGGCGACCAACGCGGTGAATCCCACTGTACCGCAAAGCTTTTACATTCTTCAAATGCAATAATGTCTGTTGTTTTGCCAACCGTTCCAATGCTTTTGGAGCTTGTCCGTAAACAGACTTTTGAAGAAAGAACCTTCGAATTTTCCATGAGCGACCATCCGCTTTGGATTGAGGAGCGCGACCGTGCAAGCGTCATGCAAGCGTCAGTTCTCACTTTTTAAACTAATTTAGCGCAGCACATTTTCCGGCAGGATGTGCTCATGCCTCGCCAAATGCGCTGTCAAGGGGTCGGTGAGGAGTCGTGTCGTGCCATTTCCCAATTTCAGCGTGTTTGTAAATACTAGGTTAAGCGCTCTTTTGTAAACACCTTGCTAACAACACCTTGTAACTGTTCAAAATGTCGGAAATTTCACGGTTTTTTCCGGGGCACAAATCGGACAAAACGATTGTCTGACGTATCGCGGCTATTCCCTTGGCGGCAAGACTGTCCCTTCCGGCTGGCGGGTCAGTTTCAATCGCGTCACCCGCGCGCCCTCGGTCGCTTCGACGCGCAATTCGTAAGCGCCCAGTTGCAGTACGTCGCCCGTTTTGGGGAATCCCCCCAGCCGCTGCGTGACCCAGCCGCTGGTCGTGGCCATGCCGTCGTCGGACAAATTTTGGCCGACCACTTCCGCCAGCTCATGCACCGGCAATGCGCCGTCCAATTCCCAATGGTTGTCATCGCGGCGCAGCAGCAGCGGCTTTTCCTGGTCGAATTCATCCTGAATTTGCCCGACCAGTTCCTCCAAAATATTTTCCAGCGTGACCATGCCGATGGTGCCGCCGTATTCGTCAACAACAATGGCGAAATGAAGTTTTCGTTCCAGGAACAGCTCCAGCAATTTTTCCAGGCGCGTCGTTTCGGGCACGTAAATCAATTTGCGCGCCACCGCCGCCAAATCGGCCCCGCGTTGCGCTTTGGCGCGGACGGCAACCAAATCCTTGAAATGAACCACGCCGAGGGTTTTGTCGAGGTCGCCTCCCACGCAGAGCGGGAAGCGCGAATAGCGGGTTTTTTCGGCTTTTTCCAGGCATTCCTGCAAAGTGGCGTCGGTGTCCAGGGCCGCGATTTCCTGGCGCGGGCGCATGACGTTGCGCACGATGCGCCGGCCCAAGTCCAGGGCGTTGAGAATTATGTCGCGGCCCAGGCGGGTGGCGCCGGGGCGCTTTTGCGCCAGCATCAGCCGCAATTCTTCCTCCGAATGAATGAAGAGCGATGAACCCGCCGGTTCGATGCCGATGCGCCGCAACAGCCACTGGGCGGATTGATTGAGCACCCAATTGAACGGATAGGAGGCCCGGTAAAACCAATGCAACGGACGGGCCGCCCACAACGCCGTCGGCAACGCCTTCTGTATGGCAATCCATTTCGGCCCCAATTCGCCCAGGACAATTTGCAGGAAGGTGGCAATGGAGAATCCCGTGGCAAAAGTGATCGAATGCACCAGGCTCGCCGAATGAACCCCCAGCCAGCCCAGCGGCGGACTCAGCAACGCCATGAAAACCGGTTGCGCCAGCCACCCCAAACCCAGGCTCGCCATCGTGATGCCCAATTGCGTCGCGCTCAGATACGATGTCAGGTTCTGCAGGATGTGCCGCGCCAGGCGCGCGCGGCGATGCCCCCCCACAATCAGCGCGTCCAATTGAGTGTCGCGCAATTTGACGAAGGCAAATTCGGCCGCGACAAAGAACCCGTTGACCAGGACAATGGCCAGCAGGCCGAGCAGACGGAGCGCATTGGCGGCTATGGCATTGCTATCCATGGGTTCGTTTTATAATGTCACCTCTCCAAAAATCACTTTGAGAATGTCCTGCAAACTGATGATTCCCGTCTCGCGATGGTCCGGCCCCAACACCACGGCCAGCCGGCAGCCGGTGTGTTGCATCCGGCGCAGGGCCTCCTCCAAGTGCAGTTCCTCCGGCAGAAAAAATGGCGCCTGAATATATTCCCGCGCCGCTTTCGTTGTGTCCAGTTCGTCCAGGTAAAGAATATATTCCAGATTGATCACGCCATGGATCCGTTGGCTCGCGGCATCCACCACCGGCACGCGCGTCAATCCCCGTTCGCGGCAAAGGGCCAGCACCCGTTCCAGCGGCTGGGACGCCTCGACATGGATCGTGTTGGCCAGGGGAACCATGACCTGGCGCACGCGAAGGTTCGGCAGGTCCAGGACGCGGTTAATCATCGTCTTTTCCTCCGATGTCAAACCCGGCCCTGATTCCTGCATGATGAAACGCAATTCTTCCCGGCTGCCAAAAAGCCGGCCGGTAAAGGCTTTCCCGCCCGTCCAATGCAGCAGGCCGCGCGAAAACCACCCCGCCACCGCCACCAACGGCGCAAGCATTCGATGGATCCAGCGAAAAGGCAGCGCCAGGATCAACGTCAGGCGATTGGGATAACGCTGGAACAGCGTCTTGGGCATCAGTTCACAGCCAATGTAAAAAACAAACACCGCCAACAGAAAAACCAGCCCCCACAACACCGGTTTGTCCCCCAGCCAATAATACGATTGGATCGTCCACAGGCCGAAAATAATGAAATTCACCACCGTGTTGCCGACCAGGATTGTCCAAAGAAAATTTTCCGGATTTTCCAGGAACCCATGCAACACGGCCGCCCGGCGGTCTCCCATCCTCATGCGTTGCCGGACGCGGAATCGATTCAAGGCCAGCACCCCCGTCTCCATGCCCGAAAACAGGAACGACAAGGCGACACAGGCCAGCACAATCAACGCGATTAAAATGTCACTATCTGTCATGGCTCACCGTTTCTTGACGACCTCGACCAACAACTCCCGGATGCGCCGTTCATCAGCGGCCTGCACGGTCAGGCGCAGACCGTCAATGGTCACGGAATCCCCCTGCGCCGGCACCACTTCCAGTTTGTTGAGCACCAGCCCAGCCATGGTTTCCACGCCCGGCACATCGCGCAGCGGCCCGTATTCGCGCCGAAAATTGTCCAGGCGCAACGCCCCTCCCACACGCCAGCGGTTGGGCCCGAGCCTTTCCAAAACGGGCGGTTCCGAGCCGTGTTCGCCGCGCAGTTCCCCGAGCACTTCCGCCAGAATGTCCTCGATGGTCACAATGCCCGCTGTGCCGCCGAATTCATCCAGGACAATGGCCAGGCCGCGCTGCTGCCGCTGCAAACTTTTCAGGAGCTGCAACAGATTGGCGCTTTTGGGCACGAAGGAAGGAAACTCGATGGCCAGGGCCAAATCCGCCGCCGGATCCAGCAGGAACGCCCGGGTATTCAGAACGCCGACAATCGTATCCACCGTCCCATCGTAAATCGGCAGCCGCCGATGTTTGAAGCGCCGGGCCGCCGCGATCCATTCCTCCACGGAAAGATCGTCGGAAACACAAGCCATCTGCGTGCGCGCCTTCATGACCTCCCCGGCCTGGCGGCGATCCAGGCTGATGATTTGCAGGATGATTTCCTTCTCTCCCGCCGCCAAGGCGCCTTGCTGATAGGCCATTTCCAACAGTTCCTGGTATTCGGCGTCGGAAAGCCCCGCCGGCGGCGGCGTGGCCGCGGCCGCGAACAAACGCAAAACGAAATTGGTCGCTGTCTGCGCCACCCGGCGCAAGGGCCGGCTGAAATCCTGCAACAAAAGCATCACTCGTCCCACGCGCAACGCCCAGAGTTCCGGCGCCCGCACGGCCAGCGTTTTGGGCGCCACTTCCGCGCCAAATAGAATCAGCGCCAACAGCCCCGGCATCACCGCCCCCAGGGGCCAGCCGCGGCCCATCGCCACCCAAAGCGCCACGCCCACTATGCCGGCGTTGGCAAAGCTGTTGCCCAGCACAAGCGTGGCCAGCAGATCCTGCGGTTCGGCCAGCAAACGGCTGATGATTTTTCCCGGACCCGGCGCCCGCTCCTCCAATTGGCGCAGTTGCCATTTGCCCAGCGAGAAAAGAGACGTCTCGGCCAGCGCAAAGAAAAAACTGGCTCCGGAAAAAACAATCAACGCGACCAATGCGGCAATCGGCGTCATTCCCGGAACATTGAACAATAAAAGCAAAAACACAACAGCCAAAAAACAGCCATCGGCGCGGTCAGCGGGCCTTGAGGGCGTTTTGCAACACGGCTTGCCAGGCTGTATTTGTCGGATTCAGACGCACCGCTTCCCCCAAATGGCCGAGGCCCTCGTCCCATTTCCCCGGCTGGTCCAGAAGGCAGAGGCCCAGGCAAAACTGCGCATCGGCCCATTCTGGTTTCGTGTTAACGGTGGCCGAAAAGTGGCTGATCGCCTCCGGGAGTTGCCGCAGGTTCATCAGGGCCTTCCCCAGTTGGTAATGGGTTGCCATATCGGCGGGGTTTAAACTCAACGCACGACGCCCCGCCACAATGGTTTCCTCGTAGCTTTTGTGACGCAACGCCAGCCGGCACCAAAGCCGCGCGACTACCTCGTCTTCTGGCGCCAGTTCGACCGCGTGTTTGGCGTGGACGACCGCCTCGTCCAATCGATCGCAAAGTGCGAGGTCCCGGGCCAGTTCGGATTCGATTGCGGCGTCGGCGGGGTCGTGCTTGAGGGCCAACTCAAGTTGTTTTACGGCCTGCTCTGGATGGTTCTGGGATTCCAATGAGGCAAGCCAAAGCGTGGCCTGGCTGTTGCCGGGATAATGGCGCAGCACGTTCAAAAAGGCTTCAGAAGAGTCCCCCTTTACACAAACGGTGGCGGCGATGGCTGAGGAAAGCCCGGCTTGGACGGTGTCGGGCCTGATCCAAAACGAGGCATAAAGATTGATCAGCCAGATTCCCAAGGCCACACCCAAGACAAAACGCGCCACTCTGCCGCGGCCAGCCCAGAACTCAAACCCCAGCGCCCCCAGCGCGCAAATCGGCAGCAGGGCCGGAAGTCCGAAAAATGCCTTGGTGTGAGAGTAGGACGGCACCTTCAAACTCATGTCCAATATGGCAAAAGCAAAAAGCCAGCCCAAGCCGATCAGCAACAGCCAGATCAGGCTGGCCGCGCCCGAGCATTTGGCCAAGGCGCGGACCAACCCGGTCAGCACCAGCGCGGCGGGAACCAGCGCCAGGACAAATCCCACCGCCATCAAATCGTAATTCCAGGGAGGACGACCCCAAACATCAACCTTGCCGCCCAAAAGGCCGTCGCCCCAAAGGGTCGTATGGAAGGCGTCCCAGAAACTGTGCAAGCCGCTGAAAAATGGATGGGTCAGCGAGTCGCCGAAGGAGAAATAATAGCCGGGAGTTTGGAACCCCTTGGCTTGCCACCATGGCCCGAACAGTTTCGGGTCCCAGCCACCGATAAGAGGATTGCCGTAATCACGCCACAGTTTCAAATAATGCCAGCCGCTCATGGACAGGCAGATCAGCAGCGGCGCGCCTATGGCGCCCAACCAGGCCCGCGGCGCCCGCTCGCGGCGCAGCATCAATTTCACCGCCAGCGCGCCCAGCAGCGCCGGCACCGCCAGCAAGGCCGAGGATTTGCTCAACAAGGCCAGCCCAAGCGCAATCCCCAGCACGCCGTACCACCCCCACCAAGGCTGCCTCGCCCGCAAAAGGCGCAACTCCACGCACAGCGCGGCGGTGACAAACAGGGCCGACAGCGTTTCGTTGGTCGTGTAATGCAGCAGGCAGATTTGCGCCGGCAAAAACGCGCCCAGAACCAGGCCGGCCAACGGCTTCCTCCAATCGCCCGGAAAAACCAGCCGCAGACCCGCAAAGATCAGCGCCAGAGTCACCGCCCCGATCGCCAGGCTCAGGAATCGCAAGACCATCATGCCCGAAGGCTCAAAAGCCTTCCATCGGCCCAAGTCCAGCAGCTTTGCGCAAATCACGTAATACAATGGCGGCTGAACCATCTCCCAACCCTCCCGGGCATTGGGCAGCCGCTGGTGGTCCTGAATATAGCGCACATACTCAAGGTGCTGCGGCGCATCGAAACCGGAAGCAGCCGGTATGAAAGGGAAATTGTGCAGGAACAGCAGCGCCCAGACCGCCGCCAGCAGGACCAAAACCATTTTCGGGAAGCCCATTGCCGGACCAGAGGACGTGGTCCGGCCAATGTAGTATAGAAACAGCGCCACCCCGCAAACGGACATCGCCGCAAACAGACACAAATAAGGCCAGCATCGCCCCAACGCGCCGCTCGTGGTCTCCAACAAAGAAAGCTCGTTGCCCTTCCCCGGCCTGGGGGTCGCCGAGGCGGCCCGGGCTCCGCGCCAATTGGAACCGGACACGGAAACCTCCCAAGTTTCATCGGATGTGAGTAAAAAGTCCCCGGCTTGAAGTTTCAGGCTCAATGCCGGTGGGCCTGATTGGTTTACGACCGTGACCGAAATCTCATTGGTCCCCTGGCGGAGGAAAGGACCGATATCCAATTGCGACGTTGTCTTCCAGTTCCCGGAAGAAGAGCCGGAGCGCGGGACGACTGTGCCGTTGACATGGAGTTCGCCGTTCGTGAAGCACCGCCAGGAGAGCAATGCGGCGGCGGGCTTTTCGGGCAGCACGAAAGCGCGCCGGAAAGTGCCGGCCAATTCAAAACCAGGATAAGGACGCGCCTGTGGAGGCAGCGGATAGACAATCCACTTTCCGGGTCCGGGAGTTAGAAAGCGGATTTTGGGGTTGAAGATGCAATTCAAAGCGATCAAGGCCAGGGCCGCCAGCGTCAGTGCCGGCGCGCCCCATCGCCACGCAACCTGCCAGCGCGGTGGGAGTGAATCAGAATCAAGTGCGGACACAGTTTCGGTTATCCCATTCCCGGAACATTGAACAATAAAAGGAAAACACAACAGCCAAAAAACAGCCATCGGCGCTGTCAGCGGCCTTTGAGGGCGTTTTGCAGCTCGGCTTGCCAGACCGTATTTGTCGGATTGAGACGCACCGCTTCCTCCAAATGGCCAAGGCCCTGATCCCGTTTTCCCGGCTGATCCAGAAGGCAGAGGCCCAGGTAATACTGAGCATCAGCCAAAGCTGGTTTGGCGTTAACTATGGCCGAGAATTGGCTGATCGCCTCCGGGATTTGCCGCAGGTTCATCAGGGCCATCCCCAGCAGGAAATGGGTTCCCAAGTCGGTGGGGTCCACACTCAACGCATCGCGCCCCGCCGCAACGGCATCCTCGTAGCTTTCGTGACGCAATGCCAGCATGCACCAGTTCCGCAAGAGAACCTCGTCTTGGGGCGCCAGTTCAACCGCGCGTCTGGCGTGGACGACCGCTTCGTCCAACCGATCGCACCGCCCGAGGTCCCGGGCCAGGTAGGATTCGATCCAGGCGTTGGCGGGGTCGTCCTTGATGGCCTGCTCAAGCCGTTTCACGGCCTGCTCCGGATGCTTTTTGTATTCCACCGAGGCGAGCCACATTATGGCGTGGCTGTCGCCCGGGTGGTGGTTCACAACGTTCAGAAAGGCTTCGGTAGAATCCCCCTTTACAAACACGGAGGTGGCGATGGCTGACGAAAGCTCGGTTTGGACGGTGTTGAGCCTGATCCAAAACGAGGCGTAAAGATTGACCAGCCAAATTCCCAGCACCACCCCCAAGACATAACGCGCCATTTTGCCGCGGCCGGCCCAGAATTCAAAACCCAGCGCCCCCAACGCGCAAAATGGCAGCAGGACCGGAAGTCCGTAAAAAGCTCTGGTCTGCGCGTAGGACGGCACCTTCAAACTCATGCCCAATATGGCAAACGCAAAAAGCCAGCCGATAAACAGCATCAGCAGCCAGGACAAATGGGCCGCACGGAAGCAGCCGGCCAGGGCGCGGACCAACCCGGTCAGCACAAGCGCGGCGGGGACCAGCGCCAGGACAAATCCCACCGCCATCAGGTCGTAATTCCAAGGAGGCCGGCTCCAAAAATCGGTCTTGCCGCCCAAAAGGCCGTCGCCCCAAAGGGTCGTATGGAAAGCGTCCCAGAAACTGTGCAAGCCGCTGCAGAACGGACGGGCCACCGAGTCCCCAAACGTGAAATAATAGCTGGTGGTATGAAAGCCTTTGGCCTGCCACCACAGCCCAGCCACCTTCGGATCCCAGTTGCCAATAAGGGGATTGCCGTAATCACTCCACATTCTCAGGTAATGCCAGCCGCTTATGGACAGGCAGATCAACAGCGGCGCGACAATGGCGCCCATCCAAACCCGCAATGCCCTCTCCCGGCGCAGATCAATTTCACCCCCAGCGCCCCCAGGAGCGCCAGCACGGCCAGCACGGCCGAGGCTTTGCTCAACAAGGCCAGCCCAAGCGCCATTCCCAGCACCCCATACCATCCCCACCATGGCTGCCTCGCCCTCAACAAGTACAAACCCACGCACAGCGCGCCGGTGACAAACATGGCCGAGAGCGTTTCGTTGGTCGTGTAATGCAGCAGACAAATTTGCGCCGGCAAAAACGCGCCCAGAACCAGGCCGGCCAACGGCTTCTTCCAATCGCCCGGAAAAACCAGCCGCAGACCCGCATAGATCAGCGCCAGAGTCACCGCCCCGATCGTCAGGCTCAGGAATCGCAAGACCATCATGCCCGAAGGTTCAAAAGCCTTCCATCGGCCCAAGTCCAGGAGCTTCGCGCAAATCACGTAGTACAACGGCGGTTGAAACATTTCCCAACCCTCCTTGGCATTCGGCAGCCGTTGATGGTCCTGAATATAGCCCACATACTCCAGGTGCTGCGGACCATCGAAACCAGCGGCAGGCGGCACAAATGGCAAATTGTGAAGGAACAGCAGCGCCCAGACCGCCGCCAGCAGGACCAAAATTATCTTCGGGAAGCCCGTTGCCGAACCAGAGGACATGGTCCGGCGAATGTAGTATTGAAACAGCGCCACCCCGCAAACGGAGATCGCCGCAAAAAGACACAGCCACGACCAGCATCGCCCCAAAGCGCCGCTTGTGGTCTCCAGCAAATAGAGGTCATTGCCCTTCCCCGGCCTGGGGGTCGCTGAAGCCGCCCGGGCCGCGCGCCAATTGGAACCGGACACGGAAACCTCCCAGGTTTCGTCGGATGTGAGCAAGAAGTCTCCAGCTTCAAGTTCCAGGCTCAATGCCGGAGGGCCTGATTGATTTACGACCGTGACCGAAATCTCATTGGTCCCGTGATGAAGAAAAGGCCCGATCTCCATTTGCGACGTTGTCTTCCAGTTCCCGGAGGAAGAGCCGGAACGCGGGATGACTGTGTCGTTGACACGGAGTTCGCCGTTCGTGAAACACCGCCAGGAGAGCAACGCGGTGGCGGGCTTTTCGGACAGCACGAAAGCGCGCCGGAAAGTGCCGGCCAATTCAAAATCAAGATAAGGACGCGCTTGTGGGGGCAGCGGATAGACAATCCACTTTCCGGGTCCGGGAGTCAGAAAGGGGATTTTGGGGTTGAAGACACAATTCCAGGCAAGCAGGGCCAGGACCGCCACCGTCAGCGCCGGCGCGCCCCAACGCCAGGCCGCCTGCCAGCGCGGCGGGAGAACGTCGTCCGCATCCTGCCGGCTGCTTCCGCCGGATGGGAGCGAATCAGAATCAGGGCTGCATTTCACTGATCCTTTCGACCGCGCCATTGCGTAATTCACCGACCACTTCCAGGACATCGCGTTGCCAGCAAAACGCCACATCATCGCGCAATTCAGGATTGGCCAGCAGCCGCCGCGCGTTCCGGGAACGCTGCAGCATCCCGCCCGGATCCCCTTGCGCGCCGAGGTAAATTTCGCGCGCGATATGGGCCGAGTCCGCCACGCCATCGCCTTGAAACCGTTTCCAGACCAGTTCGCACAACGCGCCGGCCGCCCAGGTGTCTTCGTAAGCCGCCTCCTCGAAAGTGCCCGCGCAAACGACCAGCAACCGGCCCGGTCTCCGCCTTTCAATCCATTGAGCCACGGCAGCCAGGTTCAAAACTGCGCCAGCCAGAATGTGTTGGGCGCCCAGACAGGCCTGCAAGGCGCGTGTCCCGTTCGTCGTGGTCATGATGATTTCCCGGCCCGCCACGCGCGGGCCGGTGAACTCGCGCGGCGAATTGCCCAAATCAAAATCGACCCCTCCGCTTGGCGCGGCGCGAATGCGGACGCCATCGCGTTCGCCGGCCAGCAATGCGCCCGGATGCCGGCGTTGCAACTCCAGCGCCTGGGCAATTTCCCTGACCGGGAAAATTCTGAGCGCGCCCCGGGCCAGCGCCGTGATCATCGTAGTCGTGGCCCGCAGCACGTCGAACACCACGCAATCCGTCCCCGTCAATTCCTGCGGATTCAGCGCGGAAAACTCCGACGGAGTGAACAGCACCTCAAGATTCGCTCGCATCCCCGGCAGTGTAGCCCCCCGCGCGCAAAGTGCAAACCACCACGACCCGAAAGCTGACACGTGCCTAAATACTCTCCGGCAACAGAGGCACGTTAAGCTTTTTTGCCGCGGCGCGCAATTGTCCGTCCAGCGACGCCAGCCGCGCACCCCGCCGCATCGCCAATTCGAGGTAGGCGGCATCATATACGGAGAGAGCGTTCTGGCGGGCCAAAGCCAGCGTCTCTCGTCCGGCCCGACGCGCTGTTTCGGTATCGGATTCCATTGACATCTTCTCCAGCGCCGCCAGGGCTGCGGCAGTATCCGGTTGCGCGATCCGTTTGCGCCGTTCCGCAGCCCACAAGGCATTGGCAATCTCCAATGCCCAGTGTGCCGGAACAATCGTCCGGTTTCCCGCTTCGATGGAAACTCGAATGGTTTGGGTGCTGGCAGTCAACTCGCCCGGCAGCACCCAACTGAGAGCGACCGAGCCGTCAAGAACAATCGCTCTCATCGTCTCCCTGCTTCAATCAGTTCCCGATATGAAATCCTCTCTTTGCCGGGAGGATTGAGCGGATGCCGGCCCGCGATCTCATCGAGTTGCCGAAATGCCTCCCGGATGCTTGCATGGCTGGGCTGATTAAACGGCACAAGTCGTGCGATGGGCTTTTCATGCCGGGTAATGGTGATCACCTCTCCGCGATTGACCCGCTCAATCAGTTCCGAGAATCTGGTCTTGGCCTCAAACGCCCCAAAAATCACTTTGGCATTCATAATCAACTAGCCGAAAACTAGTTTATCGCGGCTGGAATTGCAAGGTTTTTTTCCGGCTTTAAAATTGATCCTGCGACGGCGCAGGGGCGCTGGCGGGATGCGTGTTCAACTGGCGCACGCCGTCCAGTATGTAAAGGAGGCCTGATACAGCGGTGAAGAAGCCGGCCCCCGCCACCAGATACCGCAGTGCCGGTGCGTTCCATCCCAGAAGTATCCACAAGACGGCGGCCATTTGCAGGACTGTGGAGATTTTGCCGCTCAGTCGCGCCCGCACCTTGACTTTCCCCATCAAGTAGTGGATCAACGCCACGCCGATCAGCACAATCGCGTCCCGGCTCAGGACGGTCACCGTCAGCCACATCGGGATTCGGTCAAAATACCGGTGGTTTTCCAGGCTCAGAAGAATGATCCCCGAAATGAGCAGCAATTTATCCGCCAGCGGATCCAGTATGGCGCCCAATTCGCTCCGCTGATTATAGCGGCGCGCCACATACCCGTCCAGCCCGTCCGCCAGGGCGGCAATCGCGAACGACAGCAACGCCCCCAGGCGGTACCCGGCCTGCCCGGTGCGCGCGTAGTAGATGATCTGGCTGATGAAAAACGGCACCAACAGTATCCGCACAATCGTGATCTTGTTCGCCGTCGTCATGGCGGGATTGTCCCCTCATTGCCCCGGCTTCGCAAGTTGAAGGCGCAAATCAATTGCGGATTTTGTTTCCCTTTCCATTTTGAAAACCGTAAACAGATGGGCGCGCATGAAAACGTTTGCTGAATTGGGGTTCCCGGGCCGGTTGATCGCCGTCGAAGGTTTGGACGGCTCGGGCAAGTCCACCCAGATTTATTTGCTCAAGCGCTGGCTCGAATTGCAGGGCCTGAAAGTTTTTTTCAGCGAATGGAATTCTTCCGTGCTGGTCAAAAACGCCACCAGCAAGGGAAAAAAGCGCGAGCTGCTCTCGCCCACCACTTTCAGTCTCATTCACGCCACCGATTTTGCCGACCGCTATGAACGGCAGTTGGTCCCCTTCCTGCGCGCCGGTTATATTGTGCTCTGTGACCGTTACATCTTCACCGCTTTTGCCCGCGACACGGTCCGGGGGTGCCCGGAGGAATGGGTCCGGGGCATTTATAACTTCGCCGCGTTGCCGGATTTGGTGTTTTTCTTCAAGGCGCCCCTGGAAACCTCCCTGCAACGCATCCTCGACGGCCGCCCGCAGTTGAAATACTTCGAGGCCGGCATGGATTTGCGCCTGTCAACCGATCCCTACGAAAGTTTCCGCATTTTCCAGGGCCGCATTCTCGAACAGTATCTGGCCATGAGCGCCGACTTCAAGTTTCTGGTCATCGACGCCAATCAGCCGATTGAAGAGCAGCAAAGCGTCGTGCGCGACCTGGTGGCCGCCAAGCTGGACCTGGGCAAGTTTGCCTTGCACAGGCCCCATTCCCATTCATGAAAAGCGCGCGCCCTCCATCCCCCAAAAAGAATCTCCGCCGCATTGTCGTGCCCAAGGGAAGGCCCCGCCGCTTTTACGGGCCGGGCGTGCCGGGCGTGGATCTGTCCAAACTGGCTGGCAAGCTCATCGTGGTCGAAGGGGCCGACGGCTCCGGGCGCTCCACGCAGATTGCCCGCCTGGTCCAATGGCTGGAGGGCGGCGGTCATGCCACCGTGCAAGTTGGCCTCAAACGCTCCACCCTGGTCAGCGAAGAACTCAACCAGGCGCAGCAGGGCAATATTCTGAGCCACACCACCTTGAGCCTTTTTTACGCGACCGATTTCGCCGACCAGTTGGAGAACATCATTTTGCCCAGCTTGCGGGCCGGCTTCATGGTCCTGGCCGACCGCTACATCTACACCCTGATGGTGCGCGACATGGTTCGCGGCATCGACCTGGCCTGGCTCAAGAACCTCTACGGCATCGCCCTGGTGCCGGACGCCGTTTTTTATCTCAACGTCGAGCCTGAGGAACTGGTGCAGCGCAATTTCGCCAAAAACCAGGCCCTGGACTATTGGGAAAGCGGCATGGATTTGGGGCTGTCCCGCGATATGTTTGACAGCTTCCTGCAATACCAGAACCGCGTCGCCGCCAAATTCAAGGAGTTGCAGGCCACTTACGGCTTCACCATCCTCGATGGCCTGCGTTCCCCGGAAGAGATTCACATCGAACTGCGCCGGCGTATTGCCGGCGTAATCACCGCATGAGGCCTCAACCCCCCCCTTCCCGCCATGTCTGAAGCCGCCGCCAAAGGGGATTTCTTTGTCGGCGTCGATCTGGGCGGAACCAAGATTCTGGCCGGGGTCTTCGACACGCAATTGACTTGTTTGGGCCGCAACAAAATGAGCACCAAGCCGGAGCGCGGCGCCGATGAGGTGATCGAACGCATCGCCCGTTGCGCGCGCGACGCGGTCGATGAATGCGATCTGGACCTCAAACAACTCCGCGGCGTCGGCGTCGGCGCCCCCGGCGCCATTGATGTCTCGTCGGGCCGGGTCATTTTCGCCCCGAACCTCCAATGGCAGGACGTGCCGCTGAAGAAGGCCCTGGAAAAAGAACTGGACGTCCCGGTCTCGATTGAAAACGACGCCAACGGCGCGATGCTGGGCGTTTTTGAAACGGAACTGCAATCCAAACCGCGTCACGTCATCGGCATCTTCATCGGCACTGGCATTGGCGGCGGGATCATCGTGGATGGCAAATTATATTCCGGCTTCAATGGCACCGCCGGCGAAATCGGGCACATGGTCATCGAAGTCGGCGGCCCCAAATGCAACTGCGGCAACCGCGGCTGCTTCGAAGCCCTGGCCAGCCGCACCGCCATCTTCCGCAAAATTCATGCCGCGGTCAAAGACGGCCAAAAGACCCTGCTCACCGACATGCTCGGCCCCGAATTGAACGATTTGCGCAGCGGCGACCTCCGCAAGGCCATTCGCAAAGGCGACAGCTTCGTCGAGAAAATCATCGAGGAAGCCGCCGAATACACCGGCATCGCCGTGGCCAATCTCATCAACATTTTCAACCCGCAAACCGTCGTGCTCGGCGGCGGGGTCATTGACGCCCTGGGCGATGAAATGATGGCCATCATCGTCGAAACCGCCGAGGACTACGCCTTGAGCGGCACCAGCAAGGGCATTGAAATCGTGGCCAGCAAAACGGGCGATGACGCCGGCATCATCGGCGCCGCCGTCCTGGCCCGCAGGGCGGCCAAAGAAAAATCATAACCCGGCAGCGCCGGGGGCCGCCCCCGGAGGCCTTAACTTTGAGTCTTTAACTTGAACCCTGATGTTCAAAACCGACGTGCCGTGATCGACATCGGCACCAATTCCGTCAAAGTCCTCGTCGCGGACGTGGCGGAAGGGCGGCTGACCCCCGTTTCTGAAATGAGCCGCCAGACGCGCCTGGGCGCGGGCTTTTATGTCACACACACCTTGCAACCGTCCGCCATCGAACTGACAGCCGGCGTCGTGGCCGAGTTCCGCGACGCCGCCGCCAATCTGGGAGCCTCCTCCATCCGCATCATCGCCACCAGCGCCGCCCGCGACGCCCGCAACGCCGTCGAATTGATCGATGCCGTGCGCCGAAGCACGGGGCTGGAAATGGAAATCCTTTCCGGCGACAAGGAAGCCGAATGGGTTTTTCGCGGCGTGACCAGCAATCCCAGTCTGGCCCAATCGCCCGTGCTCATCCTGGACGTGGGCGGGGGCAGCACCGAGTTCATTGTTGGCGACCATGCGGAGCCGCATATTCGCAGCAGTTACAGCCTTGGCACCGTGCGGCTCCTGGAGCATTTGCGCCTGGGCGATCCGCCCGGCCTTGCCGCGCTGGCCGAATGCCGCGCCTGGTTGAAGGACTTTCTTGTCAAGCAAGTTGTGCCTGTCATCGAACCGGCATTGCGGGCCTGCCGCGGGCCGGTGTGCTTGGTCGGCACCGGCGGCACCGCCACCATCCTCGCGCGCATTGAGACCCGGATGCCGGGGTATGACCGCGACAAAATCGAGGCGGTCCAGATACCCCTGACCCGCGTCCAGGACCACCTGCAAGAGCAATGGCAAATGACCCTGGCGCAGCGCCAGCAAATCGTCGGCCTGCCGCCCAATCGGGGCGACGTAATACTGACCGGCATGGCGATCTACGAATCCATCATGGCCCAATTCGGCCTGACGCCCCTGGGCGTGAGCACGCGCGGCCTGCGCTACTGGGCCTTGCTCCACTGACAAATATCAAATTCCCGATCCTCCGGCTCGCTGCAACAGGATGCGCTCAAGGAGTCTTTCATCCTCGTTGAACCGCAGCAGGGTGACGGTTACTTGTCCAATGGGCGTCAATCCTATAATTCGAGCGCCCTCCATCACAAAATGCTCGTCCCAACGGTCCACTCTTGGATTGAATAGCCGAATAAACGCCCCGCTGCCAGGATGGATCGAGCCGATGTCCGTTCCTTTCGCCCGATTACAGCGGGCGCAGGAAAGAGCGAGGTTGGATAATTCTGTGGTGCCGCCGTGCTTGCGGCTGACAATGTGATCAACTTCGCAGCCCACCAGCAGCAATGTTTCAAGAATCCCACAGTATTCGCAGCGCCCACTGGCCCGCGCACGAATCTCGCGCCGTAGTTGCTGGCTGATCTCGTCAGCCATGCTTGCCCGCCAAAGCCCTAGCCTTCGCCAGGACAACCAAATGTTCGAGTTTCATATAATCCTCGAGCTCCATTTTTTCCTCGGGAAGGAGGCCGGAATCCTTTTCCTTGGCAATCAAAGTCCAGACTCGTTGGCGAGCCTCATCCGACGCTTTGAAATTCGCCAGCGCTTGCGCCGGAATCTGTTCGACCAGAAAATCCAGAATCTCGTCACTGACGTTCATGGTTCAACCGTAGCAGGGAATTTCCCGTTCGACAAGCACGGAAAAAGAGCATTGAGATCCGGATGCCGGGCTATGACCGCGACAAAATCAAGGCGGTCCAGATACCCCTGTCCCGCGTCCAGGAGCACCTGCAAGAGCAATGGCAAATGACCCTGGCGCAGCGCCGTCAAATCATCGGCCTGCCGCCCAACCGGGGCGACGTTATACTGACCGTCATGGCCATCTACAAATCCATCATGGCCCAATTTGGTCTGACGCCCCTCGGCGTAAGTACGCGCGGCCTGCGCTACTGGGCCTTGCTCCAATGATCAATCGAAACTCCGTGCCCGCCTGCCCGCACAGCTTCTCCGGCCAACATAGCCTTGGCGACGGCGGCAGCGACGGCGGGTCCATGTCACTCCACACCGTTCAATTTAGAGGGGGGCAGAGGCAACCGCTTGCTGCCTTGATATTGAAGTGGCTGGGGAACAATTAAGGCCCTTTCCAAATTTCATGGATTTTTTGAGCGCAGACGAGGATTTCATAATTGCGACCTAATCGCCTTTTGACAAGTCGTTTGCAGGCGCGCTTCATGCGTGGCAGAACTAGCCATTGGATAATCGCCGGCCTTGCATCGAGAATGTGAGCCGCACGCCTTTGGAATTTGATCCAAACACGTCTCCGTTCTTACTCCAGGCTCCATCCTTGAGGTAGGATCACCATAAAGCTGTCGGTTCCTCACATTTCAACATTTTTTCGTCTGGATTCGTACAGCCTCAGGTTGACGGATTGTTCGCTTCCCGGCGGTCGCCACGCTTCACCAATGGATGTTTGCGCCATGCCAGCAGAATGCCGCCCCCCGCCCCCTCTGTCCACCAACAAATACGGAAAGCGGAGACAGAATGACAAGATGGGGAATGGATTAAAACTCTTCCATCCATGCCTTAATCTTGTTCATCCTGTCGAAAATCTTTGCGTCTTCGCCCTTTGCGTTTTTCTTAAGTCTCTGCCGTGCAAGGCCTTAAACTCAATTCCCATCAAAAATGACAACGTTTTTAAAAATTCTTTGGAGTTTGGCAAAAGAGTCAATTGTCAGGACTCACCCCGGCACGGCGGGAATTGACTTGATAGAGAAACCAGGGGTGATAGTGTTGGTGCTTCGCATATATGGCCAAGCTGGTGCTCATTGAGAATGGCGCGATCGGCGCGGAGTTTGAGTTGAAGCCGGGCGCGACCACCATCGGACGTTCTGAAAACAATTCCATCGCCATTGACGACGGAGCCGTCTCCACGCGTCATTGCGAGGTGATCCTGACCGGGCAGGAAGTGCGGGTCAGGGATTGCCAGTCCACCAATGGCACGTTCATTGACGAAAAACCCGTCACAGAGGCCATCTTGGGGCCCGGACAGGTGCTGCGGATTGGCAACGCGCTGTTTCGTTTGGAAGCGGAAGCCGGCCCGTCAACTCCAGCCGACGCCGCCGCACGAACCCTCCTGTTGGGAAGCGCGCAGAGTCTTGCCTTCGCGCAAAAACGGCTGCCGTTGCTCATTCGCGCCGTCAGCGGATTGATGGCCGGGCTGCTGGTTGTTTTTGTGACCCATGTGATGCCATTTTATCCCGCTGACTGGCGCGTTTTGTGGTTTCTGCTGGTCACTGCATTATGGGTGATAAGACCCGCCCTCGGAAAGGTTGCAGCCCTGGCCGTTTGCTTCGTTCCGGTCGCTTATTATACGCCGCTGTTGCTCGCCCTGGCCGGCGCGGCATTCCTGGGTTTCCAGTCGCCTTACGCTTTCTGCCTTCTGGGGGGCATGTGCGTTGCGTTGGCTGAACCGGGATTGAGCTGTTTGACGCCCATCGTCCCGCTGGCGGCGGGATTTTTGGGCATTCGCGCCGGTCCGCTGGCATCGGGAGGCGGTTGCCTTTTGGCGCAAATCATTATGCGCTTTGGAGTGGGTGGCGGCCAAAGCGGTGTTGTGGCTAGCGCTCCTCCGGGGCTGGATTTCTTTTCCTTGCAGTGGCCGCTTTACAAGGAACCAGATTGGCCGGAGGGTCCAACGGGGTGGGCTGGTGAAGTCTTTCGTCCATTTCTCCAGCAACCCAGTCTGCTCGGGCAAGCCATGGTCTGGGGGGCCGCTGCGGCGGTCACTGCCTGGCTCTTGAGGAAACCTCTCCCATCGCGGTTGCCTTTCCGGTTGACGGCGGTGGCGGCGGGAACAATCACATTGCTGGCAGGGAACCTGATATTGGCCTCCGGTTTCACAAACAGCGGACTGAAAGCAGGCGCCAGCGTATTCGCGGTGCTGGCTTCCGGCACGCTGGCCGCCCTGGCCTCCCCTCTGCTTGAACCTGTCGCGCAAGTGCTCGGTAATCAGGGTCGAAAGCGCTCCGGACTTGTGACCGTTTTCGGCGGACAGGATCAGGCCGCCGGCGGCGCGTTCAACTCGCCGAGGGACGTGCCGCCTGATGTCTGGGAAGATTTGGCCGGTGTGGATGACATCAGGGAAGAGGTCCAGGAGGCCTTGCAGACGCAATTCGATCCGGAGGTCAGGGCCTCTCTGGAGAGGCTCAAGTTGCAACCGGTGCGGGGGATTCTTCTCTTTGGCCCACCCGGCACCGGCAAGACAAAACTGGCCCGGATCATTGCGCATGAGGCGGACGCGAGCTTCTTCGCGGTCAGTGGAACGGAATTTACGAGCAAGTTCTTTGGCGAATCGGAGGCGAATCTGCGGCGCATCTTCGAGGCTGCGGGCGAGCATCGGCCCGCCGTTTTGTTCTTCGATGAACTGGAGGCCTTTCTGCCCAAACGCGCGGAGATGGCCTTCTCCGACTCCGCGCAAAGAGGCATTGTCGGCACCTTTCTGTCTTGCACCGATGGCATCGCCGCCTTGGACGGCGTCCTGCTGGTGGGCGCCACAAACTATCCGGACCTCATTGACCCGGCCGCGCTGAGGCCGGGACGATTCGACAAACTCATCTATGTCAGCGCCCCGGATGCGAGCGCCCGTCGCGCCATTTTCAAGACCTGCCTGCGCGGCAAGGCTTTGGCGCAGGACGTGGATTTTGCCAAACTGGCTGAACGCACGGAACGCTTCACCGGGGCGGACATTCAGGGTGTTTGCAAAGAGGCGTCGCTGGCCGCGCTCCGAAGTGGCGGCCAGTCACCCCCTTGCATGGCCGATTTTCTGACCATCATCAGCGGCGTCAAACCTTCCGTGACTTTTCAGTTGGAACGGGAGTATCAGAAGGTCGCGGACCAATTCTGCCGGCGCTCCCGCAAACCGGACCGGGTCGAAGTCATCTCCCGCAAGGCGGTCGCCTGGGAAGACGTGGTTGGCTTGGAGGAAGCCAAGAATGCGTTGCGCGAGACCATTGAAATGCCGCTGGCGCACGGCGAAGTGCTCCAGCAGTATGGCGTCAAACCCTCCAAAGGCGTCTTGCTCTACGGTCCGCCGGGCTGCGGCAAAACGTTGTTGGGCAAAGTCGTTGCCCGGCAATCCAAAGCCCATTTCCTGCATGTCAAAGGTCCTGAATTGCTCGGCGAACACAGCGGCGAATCGGAAGCCAGGTTGCGCGAGCTTTTTGATCGCGCCCGCGAAAACGCGCCCTGTGTGCTGTTCTTCGATGAGATTGACGCGCTGGCCGGCGCGCGCGGCACAACCGACGCCACCGGCACGGGTATTTTAAATCAGTTTCTCGCGGAGATGGACGGGGTTGATGAACTCAAGGGGGTGGTGGTGCTCGGAGCCACAAACCGGCCCGATGCCATCGACCCCGCCCTGCGAAGACCGGGACGCTTTGACCGGCTGGTCTATGTGCCTCCCCCCGATGCCTCCGCCCGCCAGGCATTGTTTGCCCATGAACTTCGCGGCAAGCCTCTGAGTCAAGACCTGGATTTTGCGTTGCTGGCGAAGCTGACCGACGGCTACTCTTCAGCGGACATTGCCAACCTCTGCAACGCGGCGGCGATCGAGGCTGCCAAGGAAACGATTCGCACCGGCCAGCGGCAGCAAATCTCAACACCGCAGTTGCAGGAGTTGATTGCCCGCACGCCTTCCTCCATCAAGCCGGGGGACATCGTCTTTTACGAGACCTTTCGCGGGAGATGACGAATTGGAGGGCGGGCTTGCCGCGCCGTAGCTTTAGCGAAGGCGGGTAAATACCTTGCTGACAACTGGTTATGATTGTTCGAAGGAAAATAACCGGAAATTTTCAGGGTTTTTGTCAAGGCAGCCTCACCCCGCGCTGCATTACAATTGACAAGGTCCTGTTGAGAAAATAAAGAATGGCCGGTCAAAAAACGCGGGCGGCGCAAAATCCGACTCGCTTTTGCGGGCGAAGATTTTGGAAGATTTTGCTTGAAAAATTCGCCCGTTCAGCCGATGATCGCAATGTCGCACAACTCTGAGTTGCGCGGATGTTCTTTGGAATCGGATTTTGAATTAACCCTGCCATGCTCGTGATTAAAAACATAGTCCTTGAACCGTAAATTAGTCCATAATGAACCTTAACTTCGTCCGTGGCCGACAGGCCTTTACTGGAAGTCGTAAGCGGGCGATTCGGTTCTTCTTTGTTCACATGTTGTTCAAAGGAGCTGTTTATACACGGCATTACGGCGGGGTTTTTTCTTTGGGTCCCTGCTGCTTTTCTGCTATCTTCCTTTTGTGACAGGCAATGATTTATTCTCCGCCGCGGTTGAGCCTGAAACCGCCGATTCCGGGAAACAGGGGCGTTCCGCGCAACAGCCGCTGGCCGCGCGAATGCGGCCGCGCAATCTTGATGAATTCGCGGGCCAATTGCACATCCTGGCTCCCGGCCAGTTGCTCCGCCGCGCCATCGAGGCCGATCGCATTCAATCGCTCATTTTCTACGGCCCGCCCGGCACCGGCAAAACGTCCCTGGCCCAAATCATCGCCCGCCAGACCCGCAGCAAATTCGAGCGGCTCAGCGGCGTCGATTCCAACGTGGCCGACATGCGCCGCGTCCTGGCCGCGGCGGGCAACCGCCTGGAAAACACGGGCCAATCGACCATCCTGTTCATTGACGAGATTCACCGTTTCAACAAGGGGCAGCAGGACGTGTTGCTGCCGGACGTGGAGAGCGGGGTAGTGCGGTTGATCGGGGCCACAACGCATAATCCATTTTTCTTTGTCAACTCCCCCCTGGTTTCCCGTTCCCAAATCTTCGAGTTGCAGCCGCTGGATCAAGACGATTTGTTGCGGCTCCTGCGCCGTTGCCTGGCTGACGCCGAACGCGGGCTGGGCCGCATGAAAATCCAGGCGGATGAAGACGCCTTGCGGCATCTGGCAAAAGTGGCCGATGGCGACGCGCGCAAGGCGCTGAATTCGTTGGAAATTGCCGCGCTCACCACCGAGCCGGACGGGGACGGAGTTGTCCACGTCAGTCTGGCTGTGGCCGAACAATGCATTCAAAAGAAGGCCGTCGTCTATGACGGGGACGAGGACGCCCATTATGACACGATTTCGGCCTTCATAAAATCGATGCGGGGCAGCGACGTTGACGCGACGCTGTATTGGCTGGCCAAAATGATTTACGCGGGCGAAGACCCGCGGTTTATCACGCGGCGCATTTTGATCTGCGCGGCGGAAGACGTGGGGCTGGCGGACCCGATGGCGCTTGTCCTGGCCAATGCGGCCCATCATGCGGCTGAATTCGTGGGATGGCCCGAGGCGCGCCTGCCGATTGCCGAGGCGGCCATCTATATCGCCACCGCCCACAAAAGTAACAGCGCCTGCGCGGCCATTGACGCTGCCCTGGAAGACGTTCGCTCCGGGCGGACGCTGCCGGTGCCGGAGAAACTGCGCGACGCGCATTATGCCGGGGCGAAAAGGCTGGGGCATGGGGAGGATTACAAATACGCCCACGATTTTCCAGGGCACTTCGTGGCCCAGGATTATCTGGGGGCGGCCCGAAAATACTACGAACCCGGCGCTCAAGGTTCTGAAAAGAAGATCAAGGAGCGCCTGGAAAAATGGCGCGAACAGCTTGAAGCACTGCGCGGCGAGGCATCGCCCGCTCCCCGCCAATGAGTTTGGAACCGGCGCCTGACAAACGCGAACTCCGCCAGAAACTTCGCGCCTTCCTAAAGACGCTGCCTGAAGGGGAGGGCGGCGCGGCATCTTTGCGCGCGTGCGCCCTGTTGCGGCAACAGTCCGTCTGGAAAAGCGCGCGAGCGGTCCTTTTTTACGCCCCGCTCGCGGGAGAAATCGATTTGTCCCCCATGTTGGAGGAGGGGCTGCGCGCCGGCAAAGCCATCGCTTTGCCGCGGTTTATAAGGGAGACAGGCGCCTACGAGGCCTTCCAAATCCGCGATGCCGCGGGCGACTGCGCGCCGGGCAAATTTGGGATATCCGAGCCGACGGCCCGATGCCCGAGTTTTCCGCTAAAGCGTCTGGACTTGGTGCTGGCGCCCGGAGTAGGATTCGATGCGGCTGGCCGCCGGCTGGGCCGGGGCCGGGGTTTCTATGACCGGTTGCTCGCCCACATCGGCGGAATCAAATGCGGGGTCGCCTTCGACCAGCAGTTGGTTGAGCGGATTCCGGGGGAGCGGCACGACGTGCGTATGAATTGTATATTGACGCCAACACGCTGGCTGGAAATTTCCGAGTAACTTGTAGTCCTGACATGAATCCACAAATTATCGCAGGCGCGGTCATCTTCCTGATGGGCATACTGGCCGGCTTTTGGTTGCGGCGCTGGCGGGAGCGCAGCCTCCGCGCGGGGCTGGAACAGGAGGCGAACAGCCTTTTGGACAAGAGCCGCCGGGATGCCGAGTCCATCCTGAGGGACGCGCGCCTGGCCGCCAATGAAGAGGCGCTGAAAACAAGAAGGGAAACCGAGCAACTGATGGCCGCGCGTCTCAAGGAACATGCCGTCATCGAACAGCGTCTGATGACGCGGGAGGAACTGGTCAACCGCCAGTTGGAAAACCTGGTGCGGGAGGAAAAAGTGCTTCGCGCGGACAAGGAACAGTTGGCCGCGAAAACGGCCGAGGTTGAAAAGCTCCAGGCCCAGGCGCTTGAACTAACGGCCCAGCGCCGGGCGCAACTGGCCCATGTCTCCAAAATGGGCGAGCAGGAAGTCCGCGACGCGTTTTTGAAGGAAGTGGAACAGGAAAGCCTGAGCGACGCGGTGAAGCTCTCCCAGCATATTCTGGAGGACGCCAAAGCCAAAGCGGAAGAAAACGCCCGCAAGATCATCAGTCTGGCCATCCAACGCTACGCCGGCCAGCACAGTTTCGAAACGTCCAGCGCCACCGTCAGCATCAAGGGCGAGGAGATGAAGGGCCGGATCATCGGCCGCGAAGGCCGCAACATTCGCGCCTTCGAAGCCGCGACCGGCGTGACGGTGCTGATCGATGACACGCCCGGCGCGGTCGTCCTGTCGGGTTTTGATCCCGTCCGCCGCGAAATCGCCCGCGAGGCCATGGAACGGCTCATCCTGGACGGCCGCATCCATCCCGCGCGCATCGAGGAAGTGGTGGCCAAAATCTCCCAGGAAATGGACGAGGTGATATTGCGGAACGGCGAGCAAGCGGTGATGAAACTGGGCCTGGCGCCCATGCATGTGGAGTTGATCAAGCTTCTGGGCCGCCTGCATTTTCGCCACAGCTTTTCACAGAATATTCTCCAGCACTCCATCGAGGTCGCGCAATTGACGGGCTTGATGGCGGCCGAACTGGGCGTTGATATTGTGTCGGCGAAACGGGCCGGGTTGCTGCACGACATCGGCAAAGCCGTGACCCACGAAATCGAAGGCGCGCACGCCATTGTGGGCGCGGAAATTGTCCAGCGCTACGGCGAATCAGCAGCGGTGGTCAACGGCGTGGCTTCCCATCATGGCGAAGTCCCGCACACCGGGTTGCTGGGCATTCTGGTCGGCGCGGCCGATGCCATCAGCGCGTCCCGTCCGGGCGCGCGCTCCGAAACCGTGATGACCTACATCAAACGGGTCGAGGACCTCGAACGGATTGGCATGTCTTTTCCCGGGGTGGAGAAATGTTTCGCGCTCCAGGCGGGCCGCGAATTGCGCGTCCTGGTGCAGCCTGCCGCCGTGACCGACGACCAGGCCTTTGTCCTGGCCCGCAACATAGCGCGGAAAGTCGAGGATGCTTTGCACTATCCCGGCCAAATCCGGGTGACCATCGTGCGCGAAACCCGTTGCGTGGAATTTGCCAAATAGGCCCCGGCCACTGGCTTAACGGCCCTGGTTGATCGTCGAAGGCATCGGACCTTCCCACTCCGCGGGCTGATTCCAGGGGGTTGAGGAAATATTATCCGGGTTGTCCGTCGCGCAACTGCTCAGGACTTCCGCCGCGACCACGAAAAGAAACGCGCAAAAAACTGTGCGCAGCATTTTCATCAATAGATGACCTGATCGCCTTCCATGATGTCTCCCCGCTTCCAAGCGGGCAGGATCGTGGCGACGCACCGGTCTTTCTGTACACTGCTGATTCGGATCTTGCCGATGAGTTTTCCCTGCCGGTTCACCATCATCTCGCCGCGCTCCTTGACCCCCTGATCATCGCCAATATCGAGCACGACAAAATCGTATTTGGGATCCACCGCCAAAACCCTGCCCTTGAGTCCTTCCGGCAGCACCACCGCGACGTCGGAGCCGACGAGATTTTCCAATTGCCGTTGCAATTCATTGCGGCTGGCCAAAAGAAGCTTGTTCTCGGCAACCACCGCGTCCCGCGCCTTTTTGGTCTGTGCCAACTCGATGATAATGCCTTTGATCTGCTCCGGCGGGGGAAGCTGTCTCCACCTTTCGAGTGTTTGTTCGGCGTTATCGGCGCGCGCCGTCATCCGGGTCAGTTTGTCGGTCAAATCCGTGTTTTGCTTGTCCAACTCGGCGTTTTTGGTGTTGGCCGCCTCCAGTTGGCTCTGGGTTTCAGTCAATTTGGCCGTCGTTGCGGCCAGGTCAGCCGTGGTCTTTTTTAGCGCCTTGTCGGTTTTCTGATACAAGGCGGTCTCATCCTTCCATTTCTTGTTAAAATCATCGCGCGCCTCGCGGGTGGTGGTGATGATGTCCTTGACCGGGAAAAAGCCAAGGTAAGCCGCGCCCAGACCGGCGACGATGGTTAATATCAGGCAAATTCGCAGTAACATTTCAACTCCATTTTGAACTTTCAATTAACAGTATGCAGGAGACCGGGGTCTGTCAATGCCGTCCTTTTCATTTTCTTTTCTTGAAACAGGGCGTGCTCAGAGCTGGTCGGCAAAGGCTTTGACAAACGAATCCAGCCAGTTGACCGGGGCCGGATCCTTGATTTCGCGCGCGCGGTTGAAGTCGGTCTCGAACAAGTCCCGCTTCAAGCCATTGACCGCATCGGGATCGGAGAAGGCGACATCCAGCTCCTGCGAAACCCGCAAACTCATCTTCTCCAGGTTCGCCGAGCCAAGACAGGCCCAGCCATCGTAAATGGCGGCCTTGACGTGCGTCATGCCGGGATAGGCATAGACGCGAATGCCGTGGCGCACCATTTCATTGGCCATGATGAGATTGCTGGTCTGCATCACGCCGCTGTCGTTCCTGGCCGGCAACACCACGCGCACGTCCACCCCCCGCTGCCGGGCGCGGATCAACTCGCGCAGGATCGCGTCGTCGCTGAAGTAGGCATTCTCGATGTAAATATAACTTTTGGCCCGCCGGATGGCTTCCAATTGGGCCCGGTAGATTTCCACGTGCCAGGTCGAGGTGCGGAGGGGCCGGATATCAATGCCGTCGGCGATTTCATTCTTCCGGGGGTGGGTGCGGCCAAACAGGCTGACCCAACCATAGGCAAAATCCCCCAAAAGGCCCGCGTGCGCCCAGGCCTCCCCGTAGTCCTTTTCCAGGCGGCCGACCACCGGCCCGGTCAGGCGAACCATCATATCGTGCCATTCGTAGCGGTATTTCCAGCCGATGTTCATGCCGCCCACGTAAGCCTGCCGGCCGTCAATAATAATGCATTTCCGGTGGTCGCTCGTCAGCCACGGGTTGGCGCTGGCCCGCACCTCCACCCGCGAGCCGGCGGTCAGGTAGGATTTGATGTCGCCCGGATGCTTGAAACCCGGCGGGATTGCCGATGGGGGCGGCGCGGCCCCCCCGCCGAACAGCGACCCCATTTCATCCAGCAACACCCGGACGCGCACGGACGACGAACGCTGCTTGAGCACGTCGGCAATGGTCACCGCAAACTCATCGCTGCCGAAAATGTAAACGAGCACGTCCACGCTGCGCGCGGCGTTGGCCACGGATTTGATCAGCGCCGGGAAGAAGCGTTCTCCGTCAATAAGAAATTCCACCCGCCCCCGGAAGCGGCGGGCCGGCGTCAGTTCGTCCAGTTGCTTCTCCCAGGCCCCCAGATCCATGCCCGGCCCCGTGTATAGCGGGGGCGGCGGCCCGCCCTCGCCCGCCGATCCCGCATTGAGCGCCGCCGCGCCCGAAGTGCCGATGTGCCAGAGACCGCGGCTGATCAGCGTGCAGGGATTCTTGATGGCGCTGATCACGAAACCGCGGATGACCAGCGAGTTCAGCGCCCGCAACGTGAACCAACCCGGCATGTCGGACGGTTGCGTGTCCGGGTCAATCGGATAACTCAGGAACACGATCAGACGCTCGCGCAGATCAATCAGCACAAAGGCGGGTTCTTCGCCGGTGACGAACAGAAACTGACTTTGGCCGGGGTCGAGCCTGCTGGCGCTCTTTTCCAGCAGTTCAATCGCCTTGCGCGAAAAATCCGCGCGGCTAAAGGCATGATCAATGATGACTTCCGCCGGTTTTTGGTCCAGTTTGACGACGCGCGGCATCCCGGCCTTGTCGCGGCAAAGAACGATCTCCTGATTCTGCACCAGCACCAGCACGCCATGACCCGGCTCATCGGGCATCAACCCCTGAAAGACTTCCTCCACCAGCATTTGCCACTGTTTGGCATTGCGGAGGGTCAGGCGGGCGCCGTGCCTGGCCAGCGATTTGCGCGTTGCGCGCGGCTGTTTGTCAAAGGCCAGCACGGCATAACGATACTGGAAGTCGGGAGCTTCTCTCTGTTCCGCCGGCCAACTGGCGATGGCGAAGGCGTCCTTGCCATGAAATGGATAGCGGATCTCCAGATTGGTGGCTCCGCGATACGCGATGAGATTGGGCAGGCTGCCCGGTTCGATCTCCTCCAGGTAACGGCTGCGCGGGCCGGGACTGGCGCAACCCGCCAGCCACAGAACGGCCAGCAGGCTGCCGAAAGTCCGAATCAGGGTGACGTCAGTTTTCATGCCCTCAAGCCAGCGCCTCGAGGCGGCGGCCGGTTCGCAGTTTACCCGCCCGTTGTGCCGGGTCAACCTCGCGTCCCACCGGGAAGCGTGAAATAGACGCCTTTTTTGGCAGCCGCTCATAATCATAATCGTAATCTTAATCTTAATCTTAATTCCTCCAACTAAGCTCGATTTTGCATAAAAAACTGCTTTGATTCACTTTGACTGGCTTTGACCCTCCTGCGCCGCAGCGGCTACGGCGGGCGGGCCGGCCCGAACTCCGATTATTTGGCAAGTCATTCATTTTAAAGCATTTGCATACAATTTTTTGGTGGTTTGACCAGCGGCATCGGTTTGACTCCAGATTGGCTGGGCCTGCGCCAAATTCCGGTCGAGAGAAGAGTGGATTCGGACTGCCACTTTATAAAGTATTGCATAATATTTTTTCTTTTTTTTGGTTTGAATCACTTTGAAACGCTTTGAATCACTTTGAATTCAGCGGAAAATTCAGGCCGGAAGTGAGCGTCTTCCACGACTGCGGACTTGGCTTGCCGCGCCACCGGGAAAGCGGGCTTGCCGCGCCGCAGCATTGCGAAGGCGGGACTTCTTAATTGCTTGGCCGCCATCTCGTCCGCCCTGGTTTCAACGACGGTTGAAGCCCCGGCATAGGTGGTTGCATTCATAATTCAGCCTTTAATTCGATGTTCATTAGACGAATATTACATCTAATATATCATATCGTCAACAGATTTTTGAAAGAATTTTAAAAATAATCGTAATTTTTACAAAAACACGTTTAAAACCTTGCATGGCAGAGACTTGGGAGGGTCAATGCCCGGGAATCGGAATGGCAATTGCCACATTAGGCTTTCCGGCTGATCCTGTTCTGAGATTGAGGGGACCCGTTCATGAACGCAAAAAGTGTGAATACTGGGTACTGACGCCTGCGCGCATGCACTGCCTATTTGCCAAACAAATCCTTGAGGAGTTGGGTGATGATTTGTGAATTGATGCCGCCGTCTGGCTCATCACGAGTTTCAATGAGAGTGCCGCCGGCGCCGCCTCCTTCTTCGAGGGGGAGAATGTTCTGGAGGCGGTACCACTGCTTCTTCTCGTTCCAACGGCGTGAGTAGGCCGGGTCGTGAAGGAGTCCACAGTGTTCCCAGTAGTAGGTTTTGCTGGTGTTGTCGTCTTCAATGGTGAAGTCGGGATATTTGACGACGCCGTCGAAGGTGAGAGGTTGCTCGTAGTGGTAGTCGAGCTTTCGGTGGAAGAGTTCGTTGGCGATGATTACTTCGGATTTGGAGCGGACGGCTTCGCCGCGATTTGTGCGGTGGATAAGTCGGTCTTCAAGGAATTTGTCGCCGATGGCTACGGGTTTGGGCGGGCCAAAGAGGTTCGTGAGCCTGCCGGCTGTAGAAGAAAACCGCTCCGAACTCAGGCGCTGGAGGTCCGTAGCTGATCCTTGGTGGAATATGACAACCTTTTGCTTTTGCCGTGTAAGCGCGGTGTAAAGCAGCTCGCGGGTGAGCATGAGTGGTGATCGGGGCAATACAAGGAAGACGGTTTCGAACTCGCTGCCCTGGGCTTTGTGGACGGTGAGCGCGTAGGCGAGTTCCAGGTAGGCGTCGCCGTCATCGTCGAAGTCGGACGGATAAAACTTGAAAGTTGTGTTCTCCTGGGTGCTGAATTCGATTTCGAGGCAATTGGGTTCATAGTCGAAATTCTTTGTGCGAATCTGGCCGACAACCGTGCCGATTTCCCCGTTCGCGAGGTAGCCGCGCTCTTTTGGTTGAGGGTAAATGCGGCTTTTGGGTACGAACCAATTTCGGTTGTTGATGACCTTGTCCCCGTAAACAATTTGCTGATCTCCACACGGCCTGAGGAGCCGCCGTTTCCAAGGCGGGACGTCGGCCATTGCCACATCGACTTGCTGGGCTTTGTAGCGGAGGTGTATTTGCCGGTTGATTGTGGCCACGCCCCATGGCTGCTGGCGGACGGGGCTTAGGATTTGCCACGCTTCAGCCTTCTCGCCCGAGCGCCCCCGATTGAAGTAGACGTATTTTCCGAACAACTGGCCACCGAGGCTACAGGCGAACGCCTGCCATTCGGTGAGCTTCGGGTCAAAGCCAAGCGTTTCGGCAAGTACCGTTGGCATCAGGTTATCCAGCTCATCAGGTGTGCTCCAAGCCACGCAACGTACGGTTGGGCTCTGGCGGCGGCTGGCAAGGATTTCAAAGACCTGGTCCTCGCCTGGGCCGGTAGTGCTGCCGCCGAACCATGCGGCGAGTTGGAGGTCTTCACGTTCACCGGCACCCTGGCGGCGGGGGACAGTAAGTTCAGCATACGCGGGGGCGACGCGTGGGAAGCGGTGTTCAATATCCTCTGGCCTCAGCCGTGCGACGATGTCGGCGAATGGACGCCCGGCACCTATTGGTGGCAACTGTCGTGGATCACCGACGAAGACGAGCCTATGCACGCCGCTGAGCGATTCGATCAGGGCGGCCATCATTTCCTCTGTCAGCATCGAACACTCGTCCACTATGACGGTGCGAGCGACTTTTTCGCCAGGCTGGCCGGTCAGGAGGTATCGTTGGGTGCTGCCGTCGTAGCGCTTGGGATCGGTGCGGGTGAGGAACTGGGCAATGGTAAGGGCTTGGAAATTCTGCGTTCCAGATTGCTTGGCGATGTCTTCCATGCGGACGCGGGCCTTGCCAGTAGGTGCAAGGAGGAGGATTCCATCCTTTTGAATTTCGGGGCGCTGACACAGGACGGACAGCAACGTAGTTTTTCCCGTGCCAGCAGGACCGATAAGGACGCTGAACCGGGAACTCGCGATTTCGATGAGGGCAGCGGCCTTTTCTTGGCGGGCACGTTCTTCCTTTTCTATCTCAACCGGGTCTGAGCAGGGCGGCAGACCTTTGCGCTTTCCTTCCTGTTCAAGGAGCTGATCCAGTTCCGCTCTCCAGTTCACCGTGAGATTATGCCGAGGAGGCTCAACCCGCTTAGTGACTGTGGCTCGGATGACCTCGCCAACGGCACCCAAACGTTCAAGCTGATAGGCGCGGCTGCCATCGGCCATGGCGACGAGGCGGACTTCCCCCGCGAATTGCTCATCCTCAGCCACGGCAAGAAGGTCTGCGTTGACCTGAGTGCGCTGCTCTTGGACCGCTTCTTCGCGCCGACGGATGGAAGTAATGATCTCAGCCCGGGGGCGGAGCGTGTCACCAAGTTGGGCGGCATCCTCCAACTCGCGAATAACCAGTGCGCGGAGGCGGCGGGAATCCACGGCCGTCTTGAGAGTCGAGGGTTCTGGGATAGGGTGGCGGCTGCGGATGAAGGCGGCAGGAAAAAGGCCGCGGTCCACCGCCCCAACGGAGATCGGCAACGGCGTCAGGCGGGTTGCCTCGTAGATAAGGTAGGGATTGGCGAGGAATTCCTTTTCGGTGAGGGTTATACCCGCGTCGGTTCTTTCTTCCGGGATGGCGACGAAAGTTGCTTGGTCAGCGGTAAGGTCAATGCGGCTGAGGAGTTCGAGAAAGGTGCGGCGTTCGGCGGAGTGCCTTTGCCAGGACTTGGCAATCGTGCTGTCGATATGCTGAGCGAGTTCGGAAGCAAAGTGCTTTCTGGGATCGGAGAGAGCTGAATTCCAGGCGCTCCAAGGGTTACCATCCTCGCCAACTTTTTCGGTGAGGGCCTGGGCGATGAAGTGGCCCATCGGCACGCCGTTGGCCGTGAGAACAGCGCCAAGCCCAGGGAAGGCACCGCGCTTCATCCAGAGGCGACCGAGTTGCAGATCGATCCACTGCTCCTGGGCGCGCGTCTGAAAATTGAAGAGTTGGGAGGCCCGGAGCAGTGCGGAGCGACAGGCCAGCAGCGCGCTGATAGCGGTGTCGCTGCTGACGTGTTCGGTGGCAAAGGAGAACTCAATGAAGCGATCTTCCGGAGCGAAGGCGACAACATCAGCGGGGTCGAATTTACGTCCTTCTTCGGATTTCTCCAAGGCCTCCAGATAAGGAAGGAGAAAGCCGTCTTTAAAATCGGGTCGGATAGTGTGATGGACCATTCGCTCCCACAGCAGGCTGCGAATCTTGCCATCAGGGGAGCCCTCGTATTTGTACTCGGTAAGATCACCGTAACTCTGGAGGCGGCCGACGCCAATTAGGATGCGCCGCCCGGTATCTTCTACAAGGGGGACTTGCTTGGCATAGAAAAAAACGAGCGACTCTTCTCTGCGGACGTGATTCCAGAAGCAGTCCAGCAGAGCACGGTGATTGCGGTAATCCTGGAACCATTGTGTCTCGAAGGGGAGTTTTGGTTCTTTGGAAGCGTCAACATCGCTAAGTGGGAAATCGTTCACAAGTCCGCGCTCGCCGTGCTTGGGGTCGCCGAAGACCACGGGCTTCATGAGCCAGCGGAATGGAAGGGCAGGCGCGGCATAGGCCGGGTAACGCAGTGGCGTGGGCTTGAAGTGTGAATGAGTGTCCGGCGAAGTTTTGACATAAGGATGCTCGTGAAATCTGTCGAAGGCGAAATCAGCCATGAACGTGGCGCGCTCGCTGACGCAAGGAGGGAAGTCTTTCTGGTCGAGGTCACGTATTGAACGGGACTTTAGCCTTTCCTCGACTTCTTCGTTCTTCTTCTCGGCGATATTGGCCAATTTTAAACAAGAGGTGTTGCGCGCCGGGCATTTGCAAACGGAGCCGTTCCAGCCTGCATCGTGCCAGGGGACACGGATAGAAATGTGGCGGAGAGGGAAGTTCAGTCTCATGGCGTATTATAGCTGGTTGTAAACGGGTCAGTCCCGAATAACTACATATTTTTATTCCGACAAGGATGCTTTTGCCGCCGTGAAAATTCCGTTTCTTTTCCCGATGATGCCGCTCTTGGAACTACAAAGACTCCGCCCCTTCCACCGTCGCTGCTGCGTTTACAGCGGACGAGATGGCGGGTTTGGAAACGGTCGTATCCGTTTGACGGAGTCAAAAGTTTCAAGGCCTGTAAGACTTGCCGGAAAGCCATCAGTCGCGCTCCCCGCTGCGGAGTTCAGCCATCCACTCGCCGGTCGTGCGCGGTTGCGAGTGAAAACCGCGTGCGAAGCCAAGCATGGCCATTGCGCCAAGTGGCGCGGGTTGGCGCATTTCCGCGCTTTCCTGCGTTTCCAGCCACGCCAACAATCGCCGCGCATGTTCATTGTCCAGTTGCCGAACTTTTTCAACCGCCATTTCAACCATGCTCATAATGGGTAAAATAGCGAAATGATCTCCTGGAGGCAAATGCTGATTTCCATGTCTGGGATTCTTGGATAAATCGCATCACTTTCTTTGAACTTTCCCGGCACCCAACCCGACGTACATGATGACGGCGATTGAAGCACATGGATAACACCGGCGACCACGCCAAGTTGATGGAGAAGATTTACCGGGAAACCGGGCCGGAGTTGCTGGCGTTCTTCCGGCGGCGCCATGACAGTCCGCAGACGGCGGAGGATTTGTTGCAGGAAACTTTTGTGGCGGCAATGAAGCATCCGGACCGGCTGCTGCGGGCGGATTCGCCACGGGCTTATTTGTTCGGCATGGCGCGGAATTTGAGCGCGGAAATGCACCGGCGCTCGCATCCGACGGAGGAATTGCCCGCGGAACCGCCCATGGATGAGGCGGAAACGGCGGACCCGAGGCTGGATGTGATGCGCGAAGGCATCATGCGGCTCAATGCGGCCTCGCGACAGGTCTTGGAATTGCGGCTGCAACGCGAGCTTTCCTATGAGGAAATGGCCGCAACCCTGGGCGTGCCGGTCGGAACGGTCCGGTCCCGGCTGCATCACGCGGTGCGCCAATTGCGGGAGCATTTGAAGAAGAGCGATTATGAAGAGTGACGTGTTGGAAAGATTGTTGATTGACCGCGCGGCGGGGGAATTAGCGCCCGACGTGGAGGAGTTGCTGGAGGCCCACCTCCAGCAAGAACCGGCGGCAAGAAGGGAAGCCGCGGAAATCGAAGAGACGCTGCGGCTGGCGCGACTGGCGCTGGCCGGCCAGAAAGTGGTGGAATTGCCCCGGGCGCGGCCATTCAGTCGGGTTCCATCGTGGGCTTGGGCGATGGCGGCCTGCTTTGTCTGCGGTCTATCATTGGGAATCTTTGGCGCACACGAAAGAAGCCCTGCCCCTCGCGCCGCGTCCGTTCCCGGCCGCGAGACAGCCGCGGTAACGACGGCGGATGAATCGGGCTTTTGGTCCGCCCGCCGTCTTCGCGCCGGTTTGTCGCCGGTGACTGTGAAGTTGGAAAACCGGGTTATTTGGAAATCACCCGTTGAAAAACCTGAAATACTCTGAAAACTGTCAAACTATTATGAAAAAAATGAAATCAATTGGTTCCTGGTTAGTTCCTGCCGTGGCAGCCCTGTGCCTCCTGATGACCGGATGTGTCTCCAGGAGGATTGCCTGGTCGCCCGATGGCGCGCACGCGGCTGTTTTCGCGGGGGACGGTTTGCATTTATGCGGGCCGGACGGCGCGCTCTCCGAAACGATCCTGCCCGGCAACGGGCTGGCCGAATGGTTTTCGGATTCCCGCCGGCTGGCGGTGATGTCTGAAGTGGGAAATCAATCCTGGAAAGACCTGCAAAAAGTCATTTCGCCTGAAGAGCGCGAACGCGTCATGCAGGGCGGAAAAACGGTTCTGGATGAATTCAAAGCGGGGCACAGTTTGGCCGACGCTCTCAAGGCCCTGACCGGTCTGGGAGATTATGAAAGGAACGCGGTGGCGGTGTATCTGGCGGAAAGCGAAGGAACCAAAGAACAGGCCGGGACCAACTGGGACGCGTTGCAACAAATAGAGGCAAGCGTGCTTCAAATCCGCATTGGCACGCTGGAAGAGGGAAAGCTGGCGCTTGGCCCGCCGCTGATCAACAGCCTGCGGAAGATCCTGGACATTCGCGTCTCCCCCACTGGAACGGCCATCGCTTGCACGGCGGAAGGCGACATAAAGGACGAGTTGCAACTTTTGGCGGTGCCGACGGACGGCTCCGCGCCGCCACAGTTGGTGGCCAGGAACACGGCGTATTGTTCCGATTGGTCAGTGGACGGCCATTCTCTCCTGTACATCCATGCCATCAATGAGGCCGCAAGCGGCGATCAAATCTGCCTCGCCTCGCTCACGCGGCGCGGCATCCTCAACGCCTCGGGCCGGATCGAAATACGAACCAACGCCGACGATCTGGGCGGCCTGCTGTTCGATGCCAACAACAAAGTGCGCTGCTTGAGCGACGGACGGATCATTTTTGCGGCGGCGGACCTGCATCTCCCTTGCACCCTTGCGGACATGCCCCAGCAGCCCCAACTCTTTGCCCTGGATCCTGAACGGGCGGCCGCAGTCATCCCGCTGATCCCTCGAAGCGTCCAAGACAGCCTGCCAGGCAAGCCGGACTTTTATGAGACCAGTCCCGACGGCAAACGCATTGCCATCAGCGGGGAGAAAGGGGCCGTCGTGGTTCTGACCCTGGCCACGGGAGCGGTGGACACCGTGCAAGCGGCGGGAAAAGAGGACACTGTGTCCGTGCCCGCCTGGCGTTCCGCCGGCGAATTGTGCTGCGTTCTCGCCACCAACGGCCAACCGGCGCAAGTGGCCCTTTGGAACCACGGAACCAACCGGGTGTTGAGCGCCAACTGGCCGCCGGTAGCCAGAAAAGGATTTTTGGACAAATGAGAAATCGGGATCAAAGCGTCCGGCGGAACAGCAGCGTCGCCGCGGCCATGGCAATGAGGGTGAATCCCATCAGATAGAGAACATCATAGCCGATCGCGCCCAGGCCCGTGTTTTTCAGCGCCAATTGTTTGAAGCCATGCACCGCGTAGGTGAATGGGTCAACCGCCGTGATCACCCTCATCCAGGCGGGGAAGGCCTGCGTTGGATAAACCGCGCCGCTGGGGAAAAAGAGCACGGTGTTCAACACCCCAAAAATGGCGCGCGGCACCAGCGGATCGCTCACCCGCACCATCAGGAGGAACATCATGCTGATCAGGGCCAGCGAGGTCACCATCACCAGCAGGAGCATCCGCGCCAGACGCATCGGGTTCAACGGGTCCGGCAGCCCCGCGATGACCGAGCCAAGGGTGATCAGAACAAATCCCGACAAAATCGCCTTGGCCGCCCCGGCCAGGTTGAAGCCGAGGATGAGTTCCAGCTTGCTGATGGGCGTGACCAAATAGCCTTCGTGCAGCCCGCGGGCCTTGTCGTCTATAAAGATGATCCCGCCGCCAATCATCGCCGAAACGAAGATGGCCAGCGAGATCGTCCCGGGCAGGAGATACTGGATGTAAGGCACGTAAGGATAAATTTCGACCACCGAGAGGGTGGCGTTGGCCGAGAGGCGCGCTGGAACGGGGGGTTGATTGTAGGACGCCAGCATTTGATTGACCGTGCCTTCCAGGGCGGAGGCGGAGAATTGATCGGTGTTGTCCTCCGCCAAGCCGATGTGCGGACTGGCCCCGGCCAGAACTTTGCGCGAGAATTGCGGCGGGATTTCCAGCAGGCCGTTGATTTTGCCGTTGCGCAAGTCCCGCAAGGCCGCCGCCTGATCGCTGTAGGCCACGGTCTGGAAGGTGCGCGCGTTGGCCGCGACGGCTTTCGCCATCTCCTTGAGTTTGACGGCCGGCATTCCATGGTCCTGATCCAAAACACCGACCTGGAGATTCTTGACTTTTCCGCCGAAGGCATAGCCCAGGATGATGAGTTGCAACAACGGCATGACCATCGAGACGATCATCAAGGTCGGGCTGCGCCGGAAGCGCCGCAAATCACGTTCGACGATGGCCAGGATGCGGTTCATCTTCAGCCTCGTTGCAATATGAATGGGCTGCTGGCGGCGTCCGGCTCGTGCAGCACGTCGCGGAGTTGATGGCCGGTGTAATGCACAAAAACGTCGTCCAGGGTGGTGCTTTGCACGGACAGGGAAGTCAGTGTCACCCCGGCCACCCGCGCCGCCTCCATCAAGGCGACCGTGGTGCGGGGTCCGTTGTGGGAGGAAAGGCGGAAGACATGGTCGTCGGATTTCAAGTCCGCCACATCGGGCAGGGCGCGGAGGGTGTCGGCCCATCCCGGGGGCACCTGGGAAAAGCTGACTTCCAGAATGTTCTGGCCGGGGATGGAGGCCTTGAGCTTCAAGGGCGAATCCAGCGCCGCCAGTTTGCCATTGTCAATAATGGCGATGCGGTCGCACAGTTTGTCGGCCTCATCCATGTAATGGGTCGTGACCAGAATGGTCAGTTCCCGCTGGCGCTTCAAGGCTTCGATCATGTCCCAGACGGCGACGCGCGAGACGGGGTCTAGACCGGTGGTCGGCTCGTCCAGGAAAAATATTTTCGGCTCATGCACCAGGCCGCGCGCGATCTCCAGCCGGCGCCGCATGCCGCCCGAAAAGAACTTGACCGGCTTGTCGGCCCACTGCTCCAGACCGACCGCCTGCAACAGTTCCCTGATCGTCCGGCGCCGCTTTGCGCCGGGGATTCCGTAGAGCTTGGCGAAGATGCTCATGTTCTCCAGCGCGGTCAAATCCACGTCGGAAGTCATGGCCTGGGGAATGACGCCAATGCACCGGCGCACTTCGTTGGCGTTGCGCACGATGTCGAAACCGTTGACGCGGGCCGTGCCGGAGGTGGGCGGCACGATCGTGGTCAACATGCGGATCAAGGTCGATTTGCCCGCGCCGTTGGGGCCGAGCAGGCCGAAGATTTCGCCGTTGGCGACGTTGAAATTCAGGCTGTCCACGGCGCAAAAATCGCCGAAGCGCTTGGTCAGGTTTTCGACTTCCACGGCGAACAAGATCATGGCGTGCCCAAAGGGAGCAGGACGGAGGCGGTCATGCCGACGGCCAGGCTGCCATCGTCATTGTTGCAGCGCAGCCGGATTTCAAAGGTTTTGATGTCGCGCTTGGTGCGGCTGACGTCCCGCTGCGTGGCGTAATCGGCGTCCACCCCGCGATAAAAAACGACGCCTTCGCGCTCGGCGCCGGAAGGGAGGCGGACGGTGTACCTGCCGCCCAAATGGATGCTGTCAATATAACTTTCCTCCACGTCGGCGCGCACCCAGAGGTTTTTGGGATCGATGAGCGTGACGATGGCCTGGCCGGGGTTGACCACCTCGCCCTGCAAGGCGGCGCGGACGTCCACGGTGCCGTTGGTGGGCGCGCGAATTTCAGTGTACCCCAGAACGATGGCGGCCTTTTCCTTTTGCGCGGCGGCGGCGGCGCTTTGTTGGATGTCGGCCTGGAGGGCGGCGCGGCGGGAGGCGATTTGTTCGGCGGTGGATTTGGCCAGGGCCACCGCCGCCTGCGCCGCCACCGCTTGTTTGCGCAGCGACTGGACGCGGGCCTTGGCCGCGTCGCAGGCCGTTCGGGCCTGATCGTATTCCTTCACAGAATCAACGCCCTGTTTGTAGAGGGCTTCCTCGCGCTTGAAATCCAGGCTCAAGTTCTCCAGGTCCGATTCGGCTTGGGCAATCTGGTCCCGGGTCGCAGCCAGGTTCGCCTCGGTTTGCCAGGTGAGGTTGCTGGTTTGGGCTTCCTGGAATTTCAAATCCGCCCCGGCTTGCGCCACCTGGGCGGTGGATTGTTCCGCGCTGTCGGTGTAAAAGGCCAAATCCGCCTTCCGCTCGGCGGGTTGAATCAGCGCGAGCAATTGCCCGTTGGTCACCGTGTCGCCTTCGCGGACCAGGAGTTGTTGCAGCCGGCCTTGAATCTCCGAACTGACGATGACTTCATCGGTGGTGACCATGCCTGTCAAAACGATTTCGCGCCCGCGCCGGGCGGCGGCAAAATAGAGGGCCGCGGCCAGCGCCACCACGATCAGAACAACCAGCGGAATCTTGCGCTTCATATACCCCCAGAGCTTGGCCGCGCCGCCGCTCCGGGGCAAGCCCTTCCGCGCCAAACCGACCCGTCTCGCTGCGGAGGCTTTGGCAAATTTCCAATGGCGCAAAATTAAACAGGCTCCGGCTCTTGTTGCCTCTTTTCAGATTTCGATTACGATGTCCCCCGCAAAATGCGATTGAAAAACATGTTGAATTGCGGTTTCGCAGTCATCCTGGCCGGCTGCAGCACGGAGCCTGAAACGCCTCCGCCCATGCCGGTGGAGCATAATACCCTGGCCGGGTTCCAGCAGGAGGCCGGCAAATTCAATTCCGTCATCAGCCTGCCCGATTTCGAGACCACCACCAACGCCATCGAGCTTTCTGTCAAAACAACCATCGCCGGCGCCAATGCCGCCCTGGATCAAATCGGGCGGTTGCAGCCGCCGGAGGTCAACTTCAATAACACCGTCCGCGCCCTGGACGATGTGAATTATGGCATCAGCCTGACGGAGAACCGCCTGGAAATCATCAAGGAAACCAGCACGGACGCGGCCTTGCGCGATGCGGCCACGGACCAGATCAAGATCATCGAGGAATGGGCTGTGGGCCTGGACTATCGGGAGGACGTTTATCGGGCCGTCAAGGCTTACGCCGACACGAAACCCGAACTTGCGGGCGAAGACGCCAAGTTGCTCAAGGAAACAATGCGCGATTACACGCGCGCCGGGCTGGCCCTGCCCAAGGAACAGCGCGACGAAGTGGAAGGCCTGCGCAAAAAACTCTCCGGCCTGACGACGGACTTTGAAACCCATGTGACCAAGGCCGAATGCAAAATGACGTTTGGCAAGGCGGAATTGGAAGGGGTGCCGGAGGATTTCCTCTCCCAAAAGGACGTCAAGAACGACGATGGCACCTATTCCATCATGGCCAACATCACCTGGCACTACCTGATGGTGATGGAGAACGCGAAGAACGAACAGACCCGGTTGCGGCTCCAAACCGCCCGGGACAACCTAGCCAGGGCGGAAAACGTTCCCCTGCTCCAGCAAATCCTCGTCCTGCGCGATGCGCTGGCCCGCAAACTCGGCTACAAGACCTGGGCGGATTACGTCATCGAAATCAAGATGGCCAAAACCGCCGCGCGGGCGGAGGATTTTTTGGAAAAATTAAAGGCCGGCTTGCAGCCGAAGTTTGACGCCGAAATCGCCGAGTTTCGCGCGTTGAAAGCCAGGGAAACCGGGGACACAAACGCCCGGATTCATCTGTGGGACTGGCGCTATTACGCCAACCAGCTCAAGAAGGAAAAATACGCGGTCAACGAAGAAGAACTCAAAGTCTATTTCCCCTATCAACGCGCGCTGGACGGGATGTTCAGGATTTATCAGAGGATTTTCGGCCTGAAATTCCAGCGCCTCGACGCGCCGTACAAATGGGTGGCCGACTTGCAGCTATACGCCGTGTCGGATTCCTCCACCGGCGAACCGCTGGGCTTGTTCTATCTGGATATGTTTCCGCGCGAAGGCAAGTACAATCACTTTGCCCAATTCGGCATCATCGAGGGCAAGTTGCTGGCCGATGGGAAATATCAGCGGCCCACCGTGGCGTTGATCTGCAATTTCCCCTCCCCCCAGCCCGGCGCGCCGTCCCTTCTGGCCCACGAGGACGTGGAAACGCTCTTCCACGAATTTGGCCACGCCATGCATTCGATTTTGACCCGCGCCAAATACTCCCGCTTCTCCGGCACGAGCGTGCCGGGCGATTTCGTCGAAGCGCCTTCGCAAATGCTGGAGAACTGGGTTTGGGATAAGAAGGTGCTGGACAGTTTTGCCGCGGATTACCGCGACCCGTCCAAAAAAATTCCCCAGCAAATACTGAACCAGCTCAAGGCCTCCAAGCTGGCCATCGAAGGCACATTCTACCGGCGCCAACTCGCTTTCGGTTTGACAGACCTCGCGCTCCACACGCAAATCCACGCGGACAACGCGCAGGAAGCCGTGCCGCTCTCCAACAAGATCATTGGCGGCGTGTTTTTCCCGGAACCGCCGGATACGGCGTTCGTGGCCTATTTTGGCCATATTTTCGCCGGGGGATACGACGCCGGTTATTATGGTTATGCCTGGGCCGACGCCATCGCGGCGGACATGGCGACGGTCTTCGCCAACGCGCCGGACGGATTTTTTGACGTGGAGGCCGGCCAGCGCCTGCGCCGGGAAATCTACGAGATGGGCGACTCGCGCGACGTGGAAATCTCGATAGAGAAATTCCTGGGCCGCAAGCAATCCATCGATCCCTTCCTGAAAAAGATCGGGATGGAGCCTGGCAATGATAAATGACTCCAAGGTTGCGTGGAAATTTTGTTTGACGCTTTCAATGGCCTGCGTCGCCGCCCTGCTGGCCGGCGGTTGCGGCAAACGCGAAACACTCGCGGCCATCGGCGACCGCACCCAGGAACTGCGCCTGAACAACTATAGCGAGCCTTCGAGCCTCGACCCGCCGGTGGGCGTCGGCAACACCGAACATGACATCATGCTGGCGCTCTTTGAAGGGCTTGTCAGCGCTGATCCCAAAGACCTTTCGCCACGGCCCGGCGCGGCGGAAAGCTGGGATATTTCGTCCGACGGAAGAGTCTATACATTCCATCTGCGCAAAAACGGCCGCTGGTCCAATGGCGAGCCTTTGACCGCGCGGGATTTTGTGGAATCCTATCACCGGATGCTGACGCCCTCGCTGGCGGCGCAGTATTCCTACATGCTCTACCCGGTGAAAAACGCCGAGGCCTTCAACCTTGGAAAGATCACCAATTTCAGCCAGGTCGGCTTCAAGGCGCCGGACGATTACACCCTGGAATTGACGCTGCACAGTCCGGCGCCCTGGTTGCTTTCGATGATGATCCACGAGTCGTGGTTTCCCGTGCCCGTCGCGGTCATTAAAAAGCACGGCGCCATCGATGACAGGACGAATCCCTGGACGCGCCCGGAATACTTCGTGGGCAACGGGCCTTTTGTTTTGAAGGAATGGAGGATCAATTCGCATATTTTGGTGGAGAAAAGCCCGACCTATTGGGACGCGAAAAATGTCCGGCTCAACAAGATTTATTTTGACCCAACCGAAGACCCGGACACAGCCGAACGGATGTTCCGATCGGGCCAACTGCACAGTGTTCCGCAGGCCTCTCCATCCAAAGTCGCCTATTACCGCAAATACAAACCCAGCCTGATCACGGTCTATCCGCTGCTGGGGACATACTTTTACGACTTCAATGTCACGCAGCCGCCCTTGAATGACAAACGCGTGCGCAAGGCGCTGGCCATGGCGATCGACCGCCGTGCCATCACTGAAACCATCATGCGCGCCGGCGAGGAGCCGGCCTGTTTCTTGACGCCCCCCAACACGGCCGGATACACTTGCCAGTCCAGAGTCACGGAAGACGCGGCTGCGGCCCGCCAACTTCTGGCGGAAGCCGGCTATCCCGATGGCAAAAACTTTCCGACGGTTGAGGTGCTGTTCAACACCTTGCAAAGCCATAAGGCCGTCGCCGAGGCCCTCCAGCAAATGTGGAAGAAGAACCTCAACATCAACATCGTGTTGCACAATGAGGAATGGAAAGTCTATCTCGATTCGCTCCGGCGGACCAATTATGCCATTGCCCGCGCTTCCTGGATTGGCGATTACGTTGATCCAAGCACGTTTCTGAATCTCTTTACGACGGACAGCGGCAACAACGAAACCGGATGGTCCAACGCCGAGTACGACCGGCTGGTCCGCCTGGCTTCCAATACCGGAAACCGGGCCGCGCGTTACGACGCCTATCAGAAGGCCGAGGCCATCTTGCTGGATGAAATGCCGATCATGCCGATTTACTTTTACACGCAGCCCCGCCTGATTCTACCCGGCGTTCGAGGCTGGTACCCCAATGTGATCGACGAGTACGATTTCAAGTCCATGTATCTCGTGCCGGAGGACAACTGACCATGCTCCGCTTCATCGCGCGCCGCTTTCTTGAGACGATTCCGGTTTTGTTCATCATCGCCACGGCCACGTTTTTCATGATGCGGCTGGCCCCCGGCGGGCCGTTTGACGCGGAGAAGCCAGTCAGCGCCGAAGTCCGCGCGCGCATGGAAGCGCATTACGGATTGGACAAGCCGTTGTTCCAACAATACCTGCTGCAAATGAAACATCTGCTGCGCGGCGACCTGGGCCCTTCCTTCAAATATCCCGGCCGGACTGTCAATGAGATTATTGCGGACTCCTTTCCCGTTTCGCTGGAGCTGGGCTTTGAAGCCCTGGCCGCGGCCCTGGCCTTCGGCCTGGCGGCGGGCATGGTGGCGGCGCTCAAACAAAACAGCGCGTGGGACCACGTCCCGATGGCGCTGGCCATGATCGGGCTTTGCGTGCCGACCTTTGTCATGGGGCCGCTGCTCATTTCCGCCTTTGCCCTGCATCTGGATTGGTTCAACGCCGCCGGCTGGTTTTTCCCGCGGGACCGCGTGCTGCCCGCGTTGACGCTGGGCGCTTACTATGCCGCGTATATCGCCCGGTTGTGCCGGGGAGGGTTCCTGGAGGTTCTGAACCAGGACTATATCCGCACCGCGCGCGCCAAGGGGGCCGGCGGCGCGCGGATTCTTTTCAAACACGCGCTGCGCGGCGGGATACTGCCCGTCGTCTCGTTTCTCGGGCCGTCCGTGGCGGGGCTTTTGACCGGCTCATTTGTGGTGGAAACGATCTTCGGCGTTCCCGGTTTGGGCCGCTACTTTGTGACCGCCGCCTTTAATCGCGATTACTTCATGGTCATGGGCTCGGTTTTGTTCTATGCGTGCTTTGTCGTGGTCTTGAATCTCGTGGCGGACGTGGCGCTGGTTTGGCTGAATCCAAAATTGCGCTTTGAATAATGGCTGACTCCGCATCCATGGCATTTGTTGAACCGGCCGAAACCGGGGGCGGCTCCTCGTTTTGGCGGGACGCCTGGCACCGGCTGTGGCACAACAAGCTGGCCGTCTTTGGCCTGGCCGTGCTGGGCGTTCTGGCGGCGCTCTGCTTTGCCGCGTTCCTTTGGCCGAATCTCACCGGCTACAGTTACGAACAGCAGAATCTGGCGCTCGGCCCGGCGCCGCCCGATCACCTCCACTGGCTCGGCACCGACCAGCTCGGACGCGACTTGCTGGCGCGCCTTCTCTACGGCGGAGGCATCTCGCTCATGGTCGGGTTGTGCGCGACAGCGGTGTCACTGACCATTGGCGTAATTTACGGAGCCATCGCGGGATTCGCCGGCGGCAAGCTGGATATGCTCATGATGCGAATCGTGGATATTCTTTATGCATTGCCCTTTGCCATATTCGTCATCCTGCTCATGGTGTTCTTCGGGCAGAACATCATTTTGTTGTTCGTGGCCATTGGCGCGGTGGAATGGCTGACCATGGCGCGGATTGTCCGGGGCCAGGTCATGGCCGTCAAGAAGCAGGAATTTGTCGAGGCGGCCCACGCGCTGGGGTTGAAGGAGGGACGCATCATTTTCCGGCACATCGTTCCCAATTTGCTGGGACCGATCATCGTCTATGCCACGCTGACCGTGCCGGAAGTGATTTTGCTGGAATCCTTTTTGAGCTTCCTCGGGCTGGGCGTCCAACCGCCGCACAGTTCCTGGGGCGTGCTCATAAAGGAAGGCGCTGAAGTGATGGAAGAGTACCCCTGGCTCTTGATTTATCCCGGCGCGGTCATGGCCCTGACCCTCTTTTCGTTGAACTTCCTGGGCGACGGGTTGCGCGACGCACTGGATGTCCGGGGATCGAAGGATTGAATCACCCATGCCGTTGCTCACTGTTGAAAATCTTCGCGCCGCGTTTCACACCCGCAACGGCGTGGTGCGCGCCGTGCAGGATGTCTCCTTCCAATTGGATCGCGGCGAGACTTTGGGTATCGTCGGCGAATCCGGCTCCGGCAAATCCGTCACGTGTTACGCCATCATGGGGCTGGTGCCGCAGCCGCCGGGCCGCATCGAAGCCGGGCGCGCTCTTTTTGGCGGGGTGGATTTGCTGGCGTGCCCGCACCGCCAGCTCAATCGCATTCGAGGCCGGCGCATTTCCATGATCTTCCAGGACGCCATGACCTCGCTCAATCCGTTCCTGCGCATCGGGGATCAATTAATCGAGCCGTTGATGATCCACGAAAAAATCGCCCGCACAGCCGCCACGGACCGCGCCCTGGCGATGCTCAATGAAGCTGGCATTTCCGAGGCCGAACACCGGCTTAAAATGTATCCTCACGAGTTCTCCGGGGGCATGCGCCAGAGGGTCATGATCGCCATGGCCCTCATCACCAAGCCCGACCTTCTCATTGCCGACGAGCCGACGACCGCGCTGGATGTCACCGTCCAGGCGCAGATTCTGGAACTGATCAGGAAAATGCAGAACGAGCTGGGCATGGCGGTCATTTTGGTCAGTCACGACCTTGGCGTTGTCTCCGGCTTTTGCAATCGCGTCCTGGTGATGTATGCCGGCCGGGTGATGGAGAGCGCGCGGACCGATGATTTGTTCTATGACACAAAACATCCCTATACGCGCGGATTGCGGAACTCGATCCCCGCGCTGCAAATGAAAGGCGCGGAACTTCACACCATTCCCGGCCAGCCGCCGGACCCGCACCATCCCCTGCCCGGCTGCCCCTTCGCGCCCCGATGCGCCCACGCCGTGGATTACTGTGCCCGGGAGGAAATCGTGATGCTGGAAGCGGCCCCCCAACATGGCACGGCCTGTTTGCGGGTGCAAAAGGAGAACTTGTCAATATGAATTCCGCCGAACCCCTTCTGGAAGTCCAAAACCTCAAAACACATTTTCCGGTTGAAAAGGGGCTTTTGTTCAAGCGTCGGCTCGGCGACGTCAAGGCCGTGGACGGCGTGTCGTTTTCGTTGCGCCAGGGCGAAATCCTCGGACTGGTGGGCGAAAGCGGCTGCGGCAAATCCACCCTGGGACGGACCATCCTGCAACTGGTCCGGCCCACCGCCGGCGCGGTCATCTTGGAAGGCCGATTATTGACAGCATTGCGCGGGGCCTCGTTGCGCGAAGCCCGTTCCGCCTTTCAGATGGTGTTCCAGGACCCCTACGCTTCCTTGAATCCGCGCATGACCGTTTTCGACGCCCTGGCCGAGGCGATGCAGGCCCACGCCAGGGTTCCGCGCCGGGAATTGCCCGGGCGCGTCGGCGCTCTCCTGGAGAAGGTCGGCCTTTCCCCGCAGGCCCGGCGCAAATATCCGCATGAATTTTCCGGCGGCCAGCGCCAGCGCATCGCCATCGCCCGCGCCCTGGCCGTCGCGCCCAAATTGCTGGTGGCCGATGAGCCGGTGTCGGCCCTGGACGTTTCGATCCAGGCGCAAATCATCAATCTGCTGGCCCGGCTGTCCCGCGAGATGGGATTGACCCTCCTTTTCATTTCCCACGATCTTTCCGTTGTCAAACATATTGCAGACCGGATCGCCGTCATGTATCTGGGCCGGATTGTGGAGATCGGTCCGGCGGCGGCTGTGATCGGGAACCCGCTGCATCCCTACACCAAGGCCCTGATCAGCGCCATTCCCATCCCCGACCCGCGCCGCGAGGCGCGGCGCGCCCGGATCCTTTTGCCAGGCGATCCGCCATCCCCGTTGCATCCGCCGGGCGGCTGCCCGTTTCATCCGCGTTGTTTGCATGCCGTCGAGCGTTGCGCGCAGGTCGTTCCGGCTCTAGAGCCATTCGGCCAGCCGGAGCGCCAGGCCTCCTGCATCCGCATGAAGGAAATCAATTCTTAGACTTTCCAGAAACCCTGCTTCGTTTTCCCAAGGCAAACGCATCTAAATTCCACCGCTAAAAACCCAAAAGAACCAATTTTTTACTACAATTCAAATATGCACTACCCGCATTGAGGGATCAGCAATGCGGGTAGTGCATATTTTAAATTTACCTTTATGTCAAGGAAAATAATCAAAGGTGTTCCCAGGAGGTGGCGTAAGAGTTGTTGTGTAAAAGTGGTGGGAGCGGGTGTATCGGGTTTTTGTGCAAACAAGAACCTTGAACCTAATGAAAGGCGATACACCCATGAGAACGAACAGCGTCCTCGTCATCGAGCCTGCCGCCAGTTGGCAGCGCTTGCAACAGTCAAAGGAGTTCTTCCTGGAAGATCTGGAGGAGCAAATGAAGGAAAACCACCGGTTGTTTTTGGAGGAGTTGATGCGCTACGAGCGGCAGAGCTTCCTCAATGCCCAGCCTTATCAGCGCACCCCAGAGCGGGTCGATCAGGCCAACGGCTTTTACCGCCGGTCCCTGACCACCCGCCAGGGAGTGATGGAACTCCAAGTGCCCCGCACCCGGTCGGGTTGTTTTCACTCCCAGGTCGTGCCGCGCTACCAGCAGCGGGAGCGAGCGGTCAACGAGGCCCTCAAGCGGGTGTTCCTGCTCGGGGTCTCGACCCGGCAAACCGGCGCGGCCCTGGCCACGCTGGTGGAGGAGGCGGTCAGCGCCCCGACAGTCAGCGCGGTGGCCAAGGCTCTGGACGCCTCGGTCCTGCGCTGGCACCGGCGGCCCTTGGCCGATGTTTACCGTTACCTGATTCTGGACGGGGTCAGCGTGCGCATCCGCCTGGTCGGCGCCGTGCAGCGGCGGATGGTCTTGTGCGCCTACGGCATCTGGCCGGAGGGGCGCCGCGAACTCATCGATTTTCTGATCGTCAAGGCCGAAGGGGAAGACACTTGGAAGAGCTTTCTTTTGGACCTGCACCGGCGCGGCTTGCGGGGAGAGATTCTGGAGCTGATCACCACCGACGGCCAGCCGGGCGCGATTAAGGCCTTGAGCTACGTCTGGCCCCAGGCGGCCCACCAACGCTGCTGGGTGCATAAACTGCGCAACCTGGAAAACCGCCTCAAGGCCTCGCAGAGAGAGTGCCTGGAAGGGGCCAAACTCATTTACCAAGCCCCCAACCGACAGCAGGCTGTTGCCCAATTTCGCCTCTGGAAAAAGCGCTGGTACCAAGTCAACGCCAGCGCCGTGCGCTGCGTCGAGCAGGACTTGGAGGAACTGCTGGCCTTTTACCAGACCCCGGCCCGACATTGGAAGCGGGTGCGCAGCACCAACGTCATTGAGAGATTATTCGTGGAGGTGCGCCGGCGCATCCGCACCATGTGCGCCTTCACCACTCGCAGCAGTTGTGAACGAATCTTATTTAGCGTTTTTGACCGAATGAACAACTATTGGACCCGTCACCCGCTCCCCGCTTTTACACACAACTCTTGACACCACCTTCCCAGGATTGCGCCCCGCTGCCGTCGCAACACTGGTGACAATGTCGTCACCGCCAGGAATGGCTCGCGCCGTTCAGTCATCTTTGAAGATGGAGGAACCGGCGGTTTTTCACCGATGCGTTCACCTCTCGTGGTCTTCCCCGACATTGCCCCACGCGGCAGCCCACGCAAAACTACCTGCGAAAAATCACCAATTTACCCTTGACTAGGACTCGATAACTGTTATTCTTATATGAGAAAGGAATACATTTATGACTGAAGATTCAAAAATGACATTATGGCAGAGTCTGGAAACCGCTCGTAACCAACTGCGTAGCCGAATTGCGGTCGCCATTCAGCAAGAGGAAAAGACTTGGTTTGACCTTTGCGAACGTTTGCGCCGTGGTGACGAACTCCTTGAACAGGCACGGAGCCTGTGGTCGAATGCTCAACCCGGTTCAGACGCACCAAGCGGTGCCAAGACAGTTGGAAACTCTCTGATCAGCCAGCCCCCCCGCGAGGGCCAAGAGTCCGCCAAAGCCCGAGGCGAACGAGTGCGGGCTGCCTGGGTTCACTCCGTTAGTTCTCAGACGGGAAGATCGCTGCCGCGTCTCCGCGGTGCCCTGTTCCAAAACTCTCGCGGTGAAACACTGGGCATTGCATACTCACGGGAGAATATTCGTCACTCGGGACATTGGTTTTTAGGATTACCCGGGAACAAGTACCAATGCGCGGTTTTGCTGTGTGAAACGAAGGACGGGCAGCTAAAGGCAATCTGTCTCCCACGGGACTTTCTGGCCAAGAACGCTCCCCGCTTCAGTACCTCCAAGGCTTGGAATCAAACCAAGTTCAATGTTGTCGCCAGGGGCAACAGGATTTATCTAGTACTACGAACTGGAGAGCTTGATGTAACGGACTACATTAACAATTTAAACCATGTACTGTAATCTCAACTATCCACCTTTAAACCTTAATCAAAACATGAACGAAGCATGAAAGGGTCGGTCCTCGGAAATTGGTATTCGTTCGTTTTGGTCAGCAATTTCCCGGGACAGTTTCATGGCGTGGCTGTGGCACAATTATGACCGGCCGGCAATACCAGGTCATCACGGCCCCGGCTCACCCACTGAACGGATTCAGACTCCGAACGCCCGTGTTTCGGAATCCATCTTCGTCGCGGCTGACCAAAACGAGATCGTGAACCAGCGCCGTCGCCGCCAAAAGTGCGTCGAGCACGGGTGCGGGCTGTCGCAAGCCCAAACGGCCCCATTGGTCCGCCACGCGTTCGTCCACCGGCAGCAGGCGGTCGGCAAATTCGGTGGAAATCCAGCGGAGCCATTTCTCCAAGGCTTGCGCCGAGGCCCGGTCACGCAGGCGAATTCGCTCGATTCCCTGACGGATTTCACCGAGAACCAGCACGCTCACGAACATTTCCCCGGCATCCGCCGCCTCAAACCATTGCCGCACTCCGGCGTCACAACGGTTTCCTTTGCGCAATTCGCTTATGATGTTCGTGTCAAGCAGATAATCGCTCATAACTCAACCGGGCGCGCGATTTGCGGGCTGCGCTCGAAATCCTGATCGTCGCCCGCGTCGGGCATGGCCAGCAAGGCTTCCTTAAAGGATGGGCGTTTGGCCGCCTTGCCCAGCAACGCCTCGCGCAGGATGCGCCGATGCTCTTCCTCCATCGACACCCCGCGCTGCCCCGCCTGCTCTTTCAGCTTCCGCACGACTCGCTCCTCAATCTGTCGGACAATAAGTTGCGACATACATTTTAAATTTCCAGTTGCGCTATCAATGATAGCACACTGTTCCACTGCGGTAAAGAGAAACTTTGGCCTTCGGTGCAATTAGTCTGTCAGTTTTCGCGTTGAGCCGCGACGGGCCAGGCATTAGGCTGGCCGGCGTGAAAGTGTTTGTCACGGGCGGAGCGGGTTATGTCGGATCGGTTTGCGTGGAGGAATTGCTCAACGCCGGGCACGAGGTGACGGTTTATGACAACCTGACCGAAGGCCACCGTTCGGCGGTGGATGACCGCGCCGCGTTCATTCTGGCCCGCGCGGGTGAGGGCGATAATCTCACCGAGGCGGTTCGCGGCGCAAAGCCCGACGCGGTGGTTCATTTTGCGGCCCACGCGGTGGTCGGGGAATCCATGGTCAATCCCTCAAAGTATTTCCGCAACAATGTTTGCCGCGGGCTGGAGCTGCTGGACGCGACCCTCGCCGCGGACGTCAAAAAATTCGTGTTCAGCTCGACCTGCGCCGTTTATGGCCCGCCGGACCGGATTCCGATGACGGAAGAGTTGCCGCAGCGCCCGATGAATCCCTATGGCGAATCGAAGCTGATGTTCGAGAAAATGCTGCAATGGTATCATCAAATTCACGGCTTGGAATTCGTCGTCTTCCGCTATTTCAACGCCGCCGGGGCGAGCGAGAAATTTGGGGAGCATCATCGGGTGGAAACGCACTTGATTCCAAACATACTGCAGGTCCCGCTGGGCCGGGCGGCGCAATGCGAGATTTACGGCACCGATTATCCTACGCCCGATGGGACGTGCATTCGCGATTACATTCACATCGTGGATTTGGCCCAGGCCCATATCCTGGCGCTGCAACCGGGCCGCCAGGGCTTTTACAACCTCGGAAACGGGGACGGCTATTCCGTGCGGCAAGTCATCAAAATGTGCGAAAAAGTGACCGGCCGCGCCATTGCGACCGTGGAAAAGCCGCGCCGGCCGGGAGACCCGCCCAAGCTGGTCGCCTCCGCCGCAAAAGCCATCCGCGAATTGGGATGGAAGCCCAAATACCCCGGCCTTGAGCAAATTGTCGCGGATGCCTGGCGCTGGCATCGGGCGCATCCGGACGGCTATCCCGATTAGCCGCCAGGAGTCACGGTTTGGCGGGAAACGCGGCCTTGAATTCCGGCGTCTGCCGCAACAGCGCAAAATTCGGGTCCTGGTAGAGATGTTCGCGCAGATTGATCTTGTGCGGATTTTGCCTGATCTCCCCGGAGTTCAAATCAAGGGCCTTCTTGAGCGAAACCAGGGCCTGGGCGGTTTCGCCCCGATGAGCCTGCACAACGGAAAGGTTGTACCAAGGCTCGGATGACCCGGGAGCCATTTGGGTCAGCCTTTGAATGGCTTCCTCGCTCCTGGCGAAATCGCCGATGCGCAAATACAGGTCAGCCACGCCCATCATCGTGTCCGGATCCGCCGCGGGATAATGCAGCAGTTGATCCAACATTTGCCTGGCAACATCGGTTTGTTTGGCCTCGATGGCGCGTTGTATCTGGGCCAAGAATTGCCGGATCTGGTCCGTTCCGGCTGAGGCTTTGCCGCGTTCCAATTGCTCGATCCAGCCGTTGATCTGGTCATTGTAGGGATCCAGCTTGTGGCACGTTTTGAGAATAAGCAGGGCATCATCGACGCGGTTGGCGTTGAGGAGCAAGTCCATGAAATGAAAAACCGCCTCCGAGCTGTAGGGACAATAGGCAAAGGCTTGTTTCAGCGCGAACTCGGCCTCCCGGGTCACGCGCTCCCTCTCGGCGGGACCATGGGAGTTGCGGGCGCGCCACTGATAAATGCTGGCGCCAATCGCGCTGCGCAATTTGGAAAAGGCCTTCTGCGCGTCGTCATCGCGCACGAACCTCCGGTCGCCGGTGAAACCGCCGAAATAGTGGCGCAGATACACATCGTCCGCCCAGGCGCAGATGTCCTTGACGCTGGTGTCGTAGGTAATCCAGTTGCCGATGGTGCGCTGCGAGAACCGGCTCCAGAAGGCGTGGTCTTTGTCAATAATATCCTGCGTGATCTCCGGCAGCGGCTGGCGGTTGATCTTCATGATCACGCCAAACGGCGTCAAATGGGGAAACATCCAGTCCAGCGGGTAACTTTCCTCCACGTAGAATTCGTGGCCCGGATTTTTGTCAAATATCACTTTTGTCAGCAAACCGTTGATGCTCATGACGGCAACCTGCCCCGAAACCTGGACGCGGCCGCCATCGATATGCACATCTTCACCGGGCTTGATCTGGCGGGGTTCGTTGGGAAATTGGTTGTCGTGCTGCACCCTTCTTTGCGCGTCCTCCAGGTAGTCATTGAAACACAACTGCGAATCTTCCGGGCTTGGCGTGGCGATTTCGGTGTCCGGATAAACGCCGCCCAAACTCCTGGCAATGTCGCCGGGATACGCTTCCTCCAGCATTCGGCGATTCAGGCGTATCATCGTCGCCGGAATATTCTCCTGCTTCATCGCCTCCACGATCAACGGCGGCAACTCAATCCCTTTGAACCGCTCCGCGTCATAAAGGGTCCCCTCCTTCAAGATGACGTTGAAATCCTCCGCCAGGGCGCGGCGCAACGCCCTCTGGTCCCCCTGGCCGTCTACCAGGGCCTGCGTTTCCCTGCTCAGTTTTCCGTAAAGGTATTTGGACAAACTGTCCTGATGGCCGCCTCGGCGCAATCTGGCCGCCAAGTCCTGCGCGTTGCTGATTTGGTCCGGCTTGAACCAGGAAGTGCCGGTCCGGCGCCGAAATTCAATGTCGGCCCCGATCGATTCAAATATCTTGTCCAGCCAGGCCAGCGAGCGCGTCGGACCGTGGAAAAGGCTGGATGTTATCGGCGACCCGGAGAGGAAATTTTGGAAAAAGGGCGGATCAATCTGCGCGCTGCGATTGAACTGCGCGCGGATGTAATCCAAATAGGTGTTATCGGCCAGGGCGTTTTGGGTGATGATATAAACGTCGCGGCGGTCAAAGTTCTGGTCCTGGACCGGCTGGCAACTGTGCGGAATAAAACTCTCGGAAAAAATCATGTAAGTGGGGCAAAAACGGCCCGGATCCGTGCCGCCAAACAGAACGGCATCGCGCGCCATCTCCGGATAGACCATCAGGCCGTTGGTCCCCCTGGCCGCCTGGCCCCGTTGTTTGGCGTCATACGTCAGCCGGCCATCGACCCCGACAAATGGAGGGGTGAACATATCGTGGCCAAACCAATAGCCGAACCAGTGGTTGTGCTGTTCGCTGTGGAACCAATGGGAAAGGCCCGAATAGAGCGGCATCGAGGCAAACAACGCCAGCGTGATGAGCAAGGGCGCCCGCTGCCGATAGACGGCCAGCGCCACGATGAAAACAAGGGCCCCCGCCACCAAAATCAAATTGGCAAAGATGGGCAGGCCGTATTGATCCTTGACAAAGGCCTGGCCGATCCAGTGCGGCAAATCGCCCCAGCCGATGTCCCCGTCCAGGCCCAGGAAATGTTTTCCGGTGGCATCCTTGAGGTTGTAGAGCGCCAGCGGCAGCGCCACCGCGACAGCGCCCAGGAGTCCCCAGCGCCGAAACTTCTGGTAATGCGTGGCCATGTACGCGGCGGTCAGGGCCAGCCCATACCCGATCATAATGGCCACCACCGTATGCGAAGCGACGAAGAAAACCTTCACCAAGTCGGCCATTTGCCGGTCGGGTGTGGGGCTGAGAGTGATGGTCAGGAGAACGCCGAGGAAAGGATACAGGCCGGCCACCAGCACAATCCAGGCGCGCTCGCGCTTTTGCATCTTGGGGAAAAACAACAGCGGCAACAGCGCGAAAAACATATAGACCCAGCTAAAGGCGTCGGCCACACCTCCGACGAGCATCTTCAACTCAATGACGAAATGGTGGAAATCGTGGAAAATATCCGTAGGATTGACTTTATCATACTGCCCCCGGGTCAAGGCGTGCCAGAAACCTTCCACAGTGCGGGGGTAGCCCCATTGCATGGGCGGATCGGTCATGCCGGCCAAAGCTTCATAAAAATAGAACGAAGCCCCGGCCAGCCACAACAGCCCCATGAGGAGGACCGCCTTCCATTCCGTGCCGAGGCTTCCGGTCTTGATGGTCAGCCAGACACAGGCGACGATGGAGCCAATACCAATGGCATTGAAGATGGCCAGAACCATCGGACTGGCCGCATTAAGGAGAGGAAAAGCGTTGCTGCTTTTGGCAATAAGCGCGCCAATGAAAACGAGGCTGTTGGCCAGGAACAGATCGCGTCCCAAACGCATCTGGCATACGGCAATGCCAATCTCAATCCCCATGGCCGCGAGGGTCAGGGTTTGGTGAATGGTCGCGCAAATCCCAAAGAAAAACATGGCGGTGTAAAGGTAGCGCCGTTGATGAGGCGCGTAGATCCACCGCAACATAAAAGCCAGCACCAACATCAACCAAGGCACGCCGAAGACTGAAATGCGGTTAACGACCACCGATTCCTTCCACATGGAACTGCCGAATCCCATCAACAAGCCCGCCGTAACCCCGGTCACCATGCAAATGGCCCCCTCCCATTTGCCGGTCATGCTTTTGAGTTCCTCGATGCCCTCCATGAGCATGCTGCCGCCCCGCGACACCATGAGGGCGAGAACCCCGCACGCCATGGCGGCGGTGGAGGCTTCGGCCAACTGGACCCGCCACGCAACATTGCCGAACGGGACCAGCACCGTCCACAGCCAGGTGTAAATCGTCCAGAACGGATAGCCCGGCGGATGAGGAATGCCGGCCCAATAGGACGCCGTCGTCAATTCGCCGGAATCCTCCAGCGTCACCTCGGGCGCAAGGCAGATGAAATAAACGATCCAAACAACGGCAAAGGTGACAGCCAGCGTCCACCAATCGATGGGCCGAAAGAGCGGCGGGGTTGCGGCTTGGGCGGGCGGGCGAAAGGCCAATTTGGCGCCGGGCGTTTTGGCCAGCGGCGCTTGGGCCGGTTTCGGCTTAGGATTCATCATTTATGGGCACTGGTCTGTGCTTTCCACCGGACAGACACCGGCAGAGGCCATTTTGTATAAAGTTGCCGGTGGAATTGGGCAACATCGAAATTAACCCGCCGTCTGGGAATTGTTCCCGGTGTGTGAATAACCGCCGAACAACGCGTTAGCAAGAAAAATACATTTTGCTCGTGGAGGCGCGGCGCCGCCAGCATGATTGGGAGAGCCGCAACAGAGAAAGGCAACCAGACCAATGGCAACAGAAGAAAGAGTGCTTTGTTTTAAACGGAAACTTCTCGAAGAACTGGGCGTGTTTCAGGGCTTGAGCATGGAGATTGGGAAATACCTGCCCGTTGTCACCGCCGCCTCACAGTTGGTGTACCTGAACCGGAGTGATGCCGAACAAGATAAGCGTTACAAACAGCTTATCCCGTACGTCCTGTTGATCTGCAAAGATAAAATACTGCGGTATCGCCGGGGCAAAGGCGGGCAGGAAACACGGTTGCACGGTTTGTATTCCGTCGGCGTTGGGGGACACATCTCGGAGGAAGATCACCAACTTCCCGGACTTTCCTCGAACGATCGCGGCTACCAGGAGGGCATGCGGCGCGAACTAATGGAGGAGGTTGCAATCGATGCGGTGAATGAGCCGGCTGTGGCCGCGATCAACGATGACAGCACGGAAGTCGGCCAGGTGCATTTTGGGGTCGTCCACGTTGTGCGTGTGCCCGACGAAAACGTCGCAAGCCGGCGCAGCGGCATCGCAGGCCCGGAGTTTATCCCGATTGCCGACGCTGTGAAGAATCCGTCAGGTTACGAATCATGGTCCCGATTTTGTCTGGAACATCTGGAGGTGCTGCTGGCCAGAGCCGCTGAGTCAGGCGTCACCGCGCCAGAACGGGGCGCCGAATGATGGAAGCAGGCTTTTCTCAAACGGCGGATGGAGTGCCGTATTTGTCCGCCAATTGGTTCGATTTTGCCGGCTGCCGGCCAGGTTGCATGGTTATTGCGCCGTTTTTTTCTTCAACACATAGTAATGTGGCTTCATCCCCGAGATCGTGACATCGCCGCTTTTCCATTCGAAGAACATATAAGACATCCCTTTGATCTCCCGGATCTCGTAATGGCTGGCGGTCTTGTCCCCGTGATGAATCAGGACTCCCTTGGTCCAAGTCAACCAAGGCTTCGCTGTCCGGCCGTCTTCCCGGAAAGTCAACCCTTTAAGGAAAAGTTCACCCGTCCAGTTTGGATGGTCTGGATTGAAACCGGATATATCGGCGACAAAATCCACACTTTCCCATTCTCCAATAACTTGGGGATCGTTGACGAAGGGAAGGTCAATGTTATCGGTGCGCCCGACTGGCACGGTGAATTGCTTCCCAGCCAGCTTGCCCTGCCATTGCCCGCCGCCGATGTATTCCATGATGAACTGGCCATTGGCATCTGGAGCTGTGCCGTCGGCCCCCTTGAAGTTCTGCAGCCCGTAATAGCTGACCTTGAAAGGCGTGGCGCTGTCCCGGTCAATGGCGACCGATACCTGCAGGCCGGTATAAGTGGCGCCAGCTTCCCGCAACTGGCGTCCGAGTTCATTCCGAATTGTTTCGCCAATCACCTCGCGCGGGCTATGTGCCGGTTCCGAATTCCGCATGGCAAATGCGAACAGTCCAATCAGCGTCAACAAGGTCACGCCATTGACCAGTGCGACCACCGTCCAGGCCAGCCGACGCCGGTGACGCCGCCAGATCGGCAATAGAAATTCAGCAAGAATCACCAGCACCACGATTCCCAGGAAGGCACGCGTCGTCCAGTGATCTGCCATCCATGCGAAACACCGGGGCCATGGCAAATTTTCGTGGGGATGATACCCCAAGGGATAGTTCAAAGAGTTGTTTTTGACTCTGGGAAGCACAAAAACGCAGGCGAGAAACCAGCAAACGAGCATTGGCAGCAGGGCGAGCACGCACACGAGATACTCTTTCCGTGCCGGCGTTTCCTTTTTGGCCGGCTCGTTGGCAGTCTGTGGTTTGTATCGCGGTGAAGCCGACGGAGGCCGGCTCTGTTCGCCAGCGGTCTGGGCAATCGTCTCAACCTGCGTTTTGAGTTGGCTGGCTTGTTGATAACGAAGCTCCGGTTGTTTTTCCAATGCGCGCAACACGACTTCATCCAGCCGCACGTCGAAGACAACTTTTTTTGAGGGCGGCTCGAATTTACCTGTCGGCAGTTCGCCCGTGAGCATCTGGTAAAACACCACTCCCAGCGAATAAATGTCCGCGCGATGATCCACTTCGAGCGGATGCGCGACTTGTTCCGGCGCCATGTACGGGGGTGTGCCCAGCACCTTGCCTGAGTGCGTCATGGTGGAGGAATCGGCGGGCGCGATGGCTTCAAAATCGGGACCCGCGCTGCCGCTCTCCATCAGCTTGGCCAGACCAAAATCCGCCACCTTGGTCCGTCCGCGCCGGTCCAGCAAAATATTCTCCGGCTTGATGTCGCGGTGGACGATCCCCTGGTCGTGGGCGTATTGGAGGGCATCGCAAATTCCCGGCACGATGGCGAGCGCCTCGCGCGGCGAAATGCGTCCCGCCTCCAGCACGTGCCGCAAGGTCACGCCGTCCACAAATTCCATGAGGAAAAAGAACAAGCCGTTGGAACGCCCGAACTCGTAAAGGGTCACGATGCCGGGATGATTCAATCTGGCCAGCGCCTTGGCCTCGCGCGCGAACCGCTCGGCGAAGGCCGCGTCCCCGGTGCCCGGCGGCAGAATCTTCAAGGCCACGATGCGGTCGAGTTCCTTTTGCCGCGCTTTATAGACGGCGCCCATCCCGCCCTGGCCAATGAGTTCGAGGATTTCCAATTGCGGGAACAAGGGCGCCAATTCCGCCACCGGCGGAGGGGTGAACGGCCGCGGCGAACCGCTGGCATCGCCCGGCATCTCCGTGGGCGCGGCCTTGAGGAACGCGGCGGCGCAACGCGGGCAGACCCGGCCGACCGGGCCGCCCGGCATTTCGGCCCCGCACTGCGGACACTTTGGAGTGTTGATCCCGCTCATTATCCTCGTAATAAGAAAACGCCGCCGCTTGTTACGCGGCATTCCCGCATTTTATCCATCGCTCAAAATCTCCAGAACCAGCCGCAGTTCGCTCTCCACCTCTGCGGGCGTGGCAACCGTATCGGCGATGGTTTGGCGGAAAACCTCGCGGAACCGTTTGCGGAAACGATGCACCGCCACGCGCGCGGCGCCTTCGGCGATGCCAAGCGCAAGGGCTATTTCCGGGTAGGCAATCGAGCCGCGTTCGGCGGTCAAGTAAGGCTTGAGTTGACGCCACAGGCCGGTTTTGCCCGCGCTGTTGTATTCCTTTTCCAGCCGGATCATGGCCTCGTCCAGCAACGTCAGCGCCCAGCGCAGGTCGTAAGTCCGATCGGGCGCGAGCATCCCGGCCTGTTCCCGGCCCAACCGCTCCTCGGCCAGGGCGGTGTCGAAGGAAAGATGAATTGCGCCGCCGCCTCGTTTTTGCGCATGGGCGCGGTCCCATTCATTGGCCAGGAACCTTTTCAGGGCCGTTCTCAGAAAGGTGCGGAAACGCCCCTTCTCCGGCGTGACCAGGCGCAGGAAGTCCCGGGTCAGGAGGCGGACAAAAAACTCCTGGGTCAAATCCTGCGCATCCGGCGGAGAACGACCTGTGCCGCGCACGAAAGCGTAAATGGGATACCAATAGGTTTGACACAGTGATTCCAAGGCCTCCCTGGACCCTGGCGAAGTCTTGTTTTTGGCGTTCAGCACCATGGACCATCGCGTGGTCAGAAACAACGGATGCGGGCCGACCGCGTCAGAATCGCCTGTCCGGGACCTGTGCATGCTCCTTGCATGATACGGAAATTGCCGGAATTGTTACAGGCGAATCGGCGGAAAAATTTTCGTTTTCCTTTTGGCTTGTGCGTTGCCGCCGGCGTGTTTACCTCTTGGTCCAAGAATGAAAAAACATCTGGCCTCGCAACTGTTCCGCCGGCTGGCTGTCTCCACCCAGGCAATGATGCTGACTTTGGGCCTCGCGGCGTGGGCCGCCGATTCCGACCAATCGCCGCGCCAGCGATTGTTGATGGATTATGGATGGAGGTTCCATTTGGGCGATGAATGGGGCCTGGCCGAAAAATTGGACAAGGCGGGCGTCAGCCTGGGTCCCGCGGCGCGCAGGTTCGCCGACGCGGATTGGCGCAAGGTCGATCTGCCCCACGACTGGGCCATTGAGTTGCCCTTTAACCCCCATTCCGACACCACCCACGGGTTTAAGCCGGTGGGACCCGGTTTTCACACAAACGACGTGGGCTGGTATCGCCGCACCTTTTCCCTGCCGGAAACGGATAAGGGCCGCCGTCTCTGGATTCAGTTCGACGGGGTGTACCGGGATTGCCGCGTTTTTTTTAATGGCTGGCTGATTGGCCATCATGAAAGCGGTTACAGCAGTTTCCGGTACGATGTCACGGACCTGGCCAACTGCGGCGGCGACAATACCCTCGCGGTGCGGGTGGATGCTTCGCAATTCGAGGGATGGTTCTACGAAGGAGCTGGCATTTACCGCCATGTCTGGCTTCTCAAAAGCGGCCCGCTCTTTGTCGCGCCGGATGGAATTTTTGTCTATGGCCAGTTCCCCAAAAATGTTCCGGACGGCCCCGCCGCCATTCATCTCGAGGCTTTGCTGAAGAACGGGCAAACCAACGCAGCCCGCGCCACCGTCGCGTGGGAGATTCTTGATCCGCAGGGAAAAACGGCGGCCCGCGCCAAAGTGTCGAAAAAATTGAAGCCTTGGGGCGTCCAGCCGGTCCTGGCGCAAACGAAGGTGTCCGCGCCAGTCCTCTGGTCGCCAGAATCGCCCAATCTCTATAAACTCATCACGACCGTCACCTCCGGCGGCAAGGTGGCGGACCGCACGGAGACTGAATTTGGCATTCGCACGCTGGCCTTCGACGCGGACAAGGGATTTCTATTGAACGGACATCCCTATGAGGTGAAGGGCACCTGCAACCATCAGGACCATGCGGGCGTCGGCGCGGCGCTGCCCGACGCTCTGCAGTATTTCCGCGTCCGGCGCTTGAAAGACATGGGGGGCAATGCCATTCGCACATCGCACAACGCGCCGACCCCTGAGTTGCTCGAAGCCTGCGACCGCCTGGGCTTGCTGGTCATGGACGAAAACCGGCTGCTCGGCAGCGACGCGGCGAATCTGGCCCGCTTGGAAGGACAAGTGCGCCGCGACCGCAATCATCCCAGTGTTTTCATCTGGTCGCTCTTCAACGAGGAAAGCCAGCAAGCGACGCCGGCGGGCGCGCGTTGCGCCCAATCCATGCAGCGGCTGGTTCATTCACTGGACCCAACGCGCCTCTGCACCGCGGCGGCCAACGAAGGCAATGTGTTTCAAGGCGTTAACAGCGTCCTGGATGTCAGGGGTTGGAATTATTACATCGGCGCGGTGGACAGTTATCACAAGAAGCATCCCCAACAGCCCGAGATTGGCACCGAACAGGCCAGCACCTTGAGCACACGCGGCATTTATGCCAACGACAAGCAGCGCGGCTATATGAGCGCCTACGACGACAATGGGCCGCATTGGGGCAACACGGCCGAGGCTTGGTGGAAAGTCTATTCCGCCCGGCCCTGGCTCTCCGGCGCATTTGTCTGGACCGGTTTTGATTATCGCGGCGAGCCGACGCCCTATGGCTGGCCGTGCATCAACTCGCATTTTGGCATCATGGATACGTGCGGCTTTGCCAAGGACAATTTCTACTACTACCAATCCTGGTGGAGCGGCCGTCCCGTCCTGCATCTGCTGCCGCATTGGAACTGGCCCGGCATGGAAGGCCGGGACATCGACGTGCGCTGCCTGGGCAATTGCGAGGAGGTGGAGTTGTTTCTCAACGGGCAAAGCCTCGGACGCAAGCCCATGCCGAAGAACTCGCATCTCCAATGGTCTGTCAAGTATGCGCCCGGCGCGCTCCTGGCCCGCGGCTTCAAGGCCGGCCGGGCCGTCGCCGAAGACAAGGTGGAAACGACGGGAGCGCCGGCCGCCATCAGACTCGCGGCGGACCGGACTTCCCTCCGCGCCGGCGATGAGGACCTTTCCGTGATTACGGTGGCGGTGACAGACGACCGGGGGCGCGTCGTGCCGGTGGCAGGCAATCTGAT
>Ga0326727_10002059_pt1 | contig 71039 bp, 66 predicted proteins | sample MB2enrmetagenome_FD_207643 | JGI IMG/M metagenome (GOLD analysis project Ga0326727, IMG submission 207643) | Lab enriched peat soil microbial communities from McLean, Ithaca, NY, United States - MB29MY | ecosystem: Environmental > Terrestrial > Soil > Wetlands > Peat | place: USA: New York...
AAAATCAGCACCGCCGTATCGGCCCTCCCGAACGTGAACGCGTACATGTACTCGATGTTGATGCCGCTGTTCTCGAAGACTTCCATGACCTTGCACAGCCCGCCCGGCCGGTCGGGCACTTCGATGGCCACGACCTCGGTTAGGTTGACCACATATCCGGCCTCCCTAAAAAGCCGCTCCGCCTTCTCCCATTCCGAGACGATCAGGCGAAGAATGCCGAACTGCTTCGTGTCGGCTACCGAAAGCGTCCGGATGTCGATGTTCTCGCGAGCCAGCAAACGGCAAGGCTCCAGTATCTGATCCGGCTTATTCTCCAGGAACAATGAGAGCTGTTGGATTTTCATGGTATCTCCTCCGCTAGACCGGCCTGCGATCGATCACGCGCTTGGCCTTCCCCTCGCTTCGCTGGATGCTGTGCGGTTCGACCAGGCTGACATCCACCCGCAGCCCCAGGGTCTGTTCAATGGCATAGGACAGCTTCTCGCTCAACTTCACCAGCGCCCGGATGCGGTCGCTGAATACTTCCGGCGTCACTTCCACCTGGATTTCCATCTGGTCCAGCCCTTTGACGCGCGTCAGGATGATCTGGTAGTGGGGCAGGGTCCCCTCGACCGCCAACAACGCGGATTCGATCTGCGACGGGTACACGTTGACGCCGCGAATGATGAGCATGTCGTCGCTGCGGCGGCCAATCCGCCGGATCCGGCGCAGCGTGCGGCCGCAACGGCACGGTTCCGTGACGATGGCCGTGATATCGCGGGTCCGATAGCGGATCATCGGCATGGCCTGCTTGCTCAGGGTCGTCACCACCAGCTCGCCCTCGGTTCCGTCCGGAACATTCAGGCCGGTCTCGGGGTCGATGATTTCGGGATAGAAGTGGTCCTCGAAGACGTGCAGGCCCGCCTGGAACCAGCACTCCGCCGCCACGCCGGGGCCGGTAATCTCCGAGAGGCCGTAGCAGTCGTACGCTTTGATGCCGCCGGCGGCCTGGATGCGCTGGCGCATGGACTCGGTCCACGGCTCGGCGCCGCAGCCGCTCGCCCGCAACGGCAGCTCGCGCACGTCGATTCCCATCTCCGCGGCCCGCTCGAACAGGTGCAGGAGGTAGCTCGGCGTGCCGCACATGGCCGTGACCTTGAAATCCTTCATCAGCATGACCTGGCGGTCGGTATTGCCGCCGGACGCGGGGACGACCGTCGCGCCCAGAGCTTCCGCGCCGTAGTGAAACCCCAGCCCGCCGGTGAACAACCCGTAGCCGTGCGCGTTCTGGAAGATGTCGCCCCGGTTGATTCCATAGGAGGCGAGGGCCCGGACCATGACGCTGGTCCAGACGTCCAGGTCGTCCCGCGTGTACGCGACCACGATCGGCTTGCCCGTGGTGCCGCTCGACGCGTGCAGCCGGACGATCTCGCTCAACGGGCAGGCGAACAGGCCGTAAGGGTACGTATCCCGCAGATCGGCTTTTACCGTGAAGGGCAGCCGCGGAAGATCGTCGAGGCTCTGGACGTCGTCGGGCCGCAGTCCCTGCGCCTTCATCCGCTCCCGGAAAAGCTCGACGTGGTCGAAAGCCCGGCGGACAGTGGTCTGGAGCCTGTCAAGCTGCAGGTCCCGCATTTGCGGGACCGGCAGGTAATCCGGCGCGCTGGCGGGATGAAAGCGCAGGGCGACCTTTTCAGCAATTCCAATCATGGTTTCTCTCCAGCGGCGCGGCCGGCCGCAAATACCCGGCACTTCCGCGCGCGCAGCTTTCCTGCCTCGCGATGAGCAACGGGTCATTTTATCCTTTATCCGGAGGCTGGGGCAACCTTTGGAATGGCCCTCATGGCCTTCGGGTTCTTACGGGCCTACGCCGAGCCTGCGTTCGGGCAGAGAGTCGAACAATCCGCGTTGATAGGTGTTCATCAGCGGCCCATATGGATATGCCGCTTGCACACCACGCTAGCTGCCGCCTTTTCGCCCTCCAGCCCCACCCCGCCGCTGTGATACACTCAAGTCTCTTCAGGCTATGTCTGTCCAAATCCTTCTATACGGCAAACTGTTGGGTATAGAAGAATTCCTCTTGTCGGCGCCCTCGCTCGAAGCCGGGCACGATCCCGCGCGGGAAGCCCGCATCCTCAGTGGCCGCTCGCACTGGGTCAGCCTGCTCAGCGAAGTGCTGCCGCGCGCCCTGCTGGCTGAGTTGGGTCTCGCGCGCGTGCTGCTCGGATCGAGCGGCGGCGGGCAGTTCCTGCTCGTTCTGCCCGGCGAAGCCAGAAGCGCAGCCATCGAGTTCCTTTCCGCCGCCGCTCGCGACCTGCGCGAAATGAGCGGAGGCGCGCTGGAGCTCATCTGCGCCTCTACCGAGAACCTCGGCGATTGGAGCGTGGTCCGCAAGCGGCTCCGCGACGAAATGAAGCGCAAGCTGGGAGCGCATACCGCTGCCCTGACGCCGGAAACCTTCGTTGCCTTCGACAAACCGGCCGAGGCTCGCCTAGACGAATACTTCAGCGGGCTCGCCCTCGACCTGTGGCAAGCCGACAGCGTCGCATGGAATCCCGAGGCGCCGGGGCGAATTCTGGCGGGCGCGGGGAAACACACCTGGAGCCTGGTTCCGAACCGCGGGATCGAGGAAATCCCGCTCGCGCGCCACGCCGCCCCAAGTAAAGACGGCTCCGCTCCGGCGGACCTGGCTACTCTGGGCTCGCGCGCCGAAGGGCGCCACACCTGGGGAGTGCTCCGCGCCGACGTGGACACCTTCGGCATCCGGCTGCGCCGCGCCGAGACCATCGAGGAGCACGTCCGGCTCTCGGTTCTCTATAAGCAGTTGTTTGCCGGCGAGCTCGAAGTGCTCTGCTCGCAGCCCGAGTTCTGGCGCAAGGTCACCATCCTCTATTCAGCGGGCGACGATTTCGCCGTCTATGGCGCCTGGGACGCCCTGATACCGCTCGCGCGCGAAATGCAGCGGCTGTTCCACCGCTTCACCGAAGAAAACCTCAAGGATTTCCCAGGCCCCGAAGGCAAGACCATCTCGGCGGCCCTGGCGTTCGCACCGGAACCGGACACATCGCTGGCGCGGGTCTATCATGAAGCCGGCAGCCGCCTCGAACAGGCCAAGGATGTCGACAAGGACTGCATCTCGGTCCTGGGGCGCGTGCTCGAATGGCGGCACCTGGCCGACGCCGCCGAACTCAAGGATACGCTGACCCGCATGGTTCCGGAGCTCGGCTCCTCCGGCCAGTTCCTCAGCGAACTGACCGCGTTCTACCACAAAGGCGGCCAGATCTGGTCGCGCGGCGCTATGCAGCGTTTTGATCGCCCATGGCGCTTTCAATGCCGATTAAGCCGCGTCCTCGCCGGAGCGAAGGACCGCGAGCTGCAAAAACTCAAAGCCCATCTGGCCAACGAAATGATGGGCAGGGGCGCCGCCCAGGTCAAGCTCCGGCCCGCGGGTTTGGTGGCGCTCGAATGGGCCAGACTATCGACCGAGGTTTAACTTATGGCTGAAGTTCAGCAAGAACCCAAGAACCGGGAAGGCCGCCCGCATCGCGAAGGCCGTCCCCCGCGCGAAGGCGGTCCGCGGGAAGGCGGACGCGGAGACGACCGGCGGCAGGATCGCCGTCCTTTCGAAGGCCCGCCCGAAATCGATCTTGAAAAACTCATCAGCGACCCGCTGTACCTGGACAACCAGGCCCACGGTGTCGTAAGCCGGATGCGCGACATGGACTCGGGCACCAAGAGCCAGTTGCGCCGTCTCTACAACGCCGTGCGCCGCGCCACGCGCGCTCCGGAAAACGAGCGCCAGCAGGCTTTCGTCATGCTGCGCGCGCGGCTCGCTTACACCATTGCCCGCCATTCGCTGCGCAGCCTGGATACCTTGGAGAAGCTCCTGCTTCAGGTCACGCGCAAGAATGACGCACGCGGATACGAACGCTTCCGCGATCTTTTCGAGGCCATCGTCGCCTACAACGAATAACGAGGTAGCATGAGCGCGCACACTGCGGATACCGAACTCAGACTTATTGGAAAACTGATTCTCGAAGGCGACCTATATTGTGAAACCGGCCTGCACATCGGAGCCGGCAAAGGTTCGCTTGAAATCGGCGGCGCCGACAACCCCGTCATCAAGGACGCCTTCGGCCGGCCTTACATCCCGGGCAGCTCGCTGCGCGGCAAGGTTCGCTCGCTGCTCGAGCAGTCCTCGGGAGCGGCCGTGCCGGCCGAGCTGGTTTATCTCTCGAAGCGCAAGGGGCAGGAGGTCCGAATCCACCAGAGCGACCGGCCCGACGACGAAATCTGCCTGCTTTTCGGCCGCAACCCCGGCCGCATGGAGCGCCTCACCGGCGATGCTCTGGAAAGCACCACCTCCACGCCCGCCCGGCTCACCATCTACGACGCGCCGCTCGATCCCGAGAGCATCACTCCCCAGATGCGCGAAAACCTCGACGACGAGCTGACCGAGGTGAAGAGCGAAAACGCCATCGACCGCATCACCTCGCAGGCGAATCCGCGCACCCTCGAGCGCGTTCCCGCGGGCTCCCGTTTCCACGTGCGGTTCGTCCTCGACGTGCTGTGCGATGAGGACAAGACGCTCCTCGAAAGGCTGGTCGAAGGGCTGCGCCTGCTCGAAGACGACGCGCTCGGCGGCGGCGGCTCGCGCGGCAGCGGACGCGTGCGCTTCGCGAATCTCAAGCTGACCTGGCGCAATCGGGAGTTCTACTCCGGCGCCGGGCCGGAGACGGAGCTGGCCGCCGGCGCGGGCCTCGACGGGCTTCAGAAGCTCGTCACGGAAGACGGCCTCGCGACCAAGCTCGCCGGCTAGCGCGATGAATCCGGCTTTTGTGGTTCGCTTCCGCGCGCGCGGGCCGTGGCGCATCGGGACCGATAGTGGTACGCGCGACCGCGTGGACCGTATCTTCCACAGCGATGCGCTCTTCTCGGCCGTCTCGCACGCCATGTCGCGGCTGGGCTGCCTCGACGAATGGCTCTCTGCCACGGCCGCAAGCGGCGCGGGGCCGGCCGTGCGCCTCAGTTCGCTGTTCCCCTGCCTCAACGAGATCCAGTTCGTGCCGCCGCCCCGAAGCCTCTGGCCCCCGCCGCCGTCGCCCAAAGTGCGCTGGAGCAACGCCAGCTTCGTGCCGCTGTCCGTGGTGCGCAGCCTGATCGCCGAGAAGCCGTTGAACGACAACCGCTGGTACCTCGACGGCGCGAGCGGCTGCCTGATGCCGGCGGACCCGCAATTCCGCTCCGGTCCGTTTCGCGAGGCATTGCGCTCGCATGCCGCGGTCGATCGCGTGAGCACGAGCGCGGTCGAGGTCCATCGCACCGCCTGCCTGGAGTTCTCCGAAGGCGGAGGGTTCTGGGGCGTCGTGAGCTTTGCCGATGAAGACGCGCGGGACCGGTGGTCGGGCCCGCTCCGGACGGCTTTCCGGGTGCTCGCCGATACCGGACTCGGTGGCGAGCGCTCCCTCGGATGGGGCCGCTCCTCCGATCCGGAGTTTACCGAAGGCACGCTGCCCGGCCTGATACTTCCCGAGCCTCCGCCGGAGGCTCCTCCCGAGCCCGCGGCGGAGGGCGAGCCCGAGCCGCCGCCCAAACCGGCGCCCGAGACCGCGTACTGGCTCCTGTCCCTGTTCAGCCCCGCCCCGCAGGATACGGTGGACTGGCAACGCGGCTGCTATGCGTTGACCGAGCGCGGAGGCCGCATCGACAGCCCGCGGCGTTCCGGAGAAACGAAGAAAGTGGTTCGCATGGTGGAAGAAGGAAGCGTCCTGCTAGCCGCCGCTCCGCCCACCGGCGGAGTGCCCGATGTTGCTCCGGACGGCTTTCCGCATCCCGTCTTCCGCTGCGGCTTCGCGCTGGCCATCCCCGTGCCTTTCCGACAAGGGGCGATGTCATGAAATACCGGCTCACCTGCCTCAGTCCTCTGCTCGTCGGCGATGGCCAACGGCTTTCGCCGATCGACTACATGGTCTGGAAAGACCATGTGAACGTGCTCGACCAGCGGCGCATCTTCAAACTGTTGGCCAAAGGGCCGCGGCTCGAGGGCTATTTGCAACAGTTGAAGAAAGCCGAGAAACTGGATTTCGCCTCGTGGGGCGGCTTCGCGCAGAACTTCGCGGATCGCCGCGTTCCGTTCGAGCACCCGTCGGCGGCCAAGTATTGGGAAGCATCCCGCGGCGACACTTTGCACATTCCGACATTCGCAGCCGGCACGAGCGGCCCTTACCTTCCCGGCAGCGCGCTGAAAGGCGCGCTCCGCACGGGCATGCTCTTCACGCGCTGGCGCGGCGCCGCGCGGCCCGATTTTGAGCGCCTCGAAGGCGATCGCCTGCCGCGTCACCCGGGCGAGAATGCCGAGCAGCACGCGCTCGGTTCTTCCGGCACGAGTTTCATGAAGGCGGTCGCGGTCGCCGATTCCGCCGCCGTGCCGGCCGCCACCCTGAAGTTGTACCTGCTGCGCGTCTCGACGCTCCAGGCTCGCGGCGGCGGCTTCGAGCTGGGTTGGAAGCAGGCGCCGCGAGGCGCGGTTGCCGGGTCGCGGCCCGAGGACTCCACGCCGCTGTTCGCCGAGATGGCCTCGCCGGGAACCGTCTTCGAAGGCAACTGGCGCGAGAATGCCTTCTTTTCCCAGCCCGAGATCCTGCGCATGCTGCACTGGCGCGAAGCGGTGACGGGCGCCCGCCTGCTCGCGGCGGCCAACGACTACGCCGCGCAACTGCTCGTGATCCAGAAGCAGTACGCGGCCCTTACCGGTCTCGGCGGCCTCGCCGGGAGCCTCGATGCCATCGAATCGCGGCTCAACGAAGCGCGCGCCAGCGGCAACGCCTGCGTGCTGTCGCTGGGCTGGGGCAGCGGTCTGCTGGCCAAGACCGGCTGGCTCGAGACCGACGATCAGGCCTACCGCAACGTGCTCCGGCAGGTGCCGCTCTATGCGCGCGCCATCGAATCTGGTCTTCCATTTCCGAAGACCCGCCGCATCGTGTTCCTCTCCAATCAGCCCGCGGCGTTGCCCGGCTGGGCACTGCTCGAGATCGGGTAAGATTCCCGGCCCGGACCCGCGCCGCTAGTCGTAGAAGTTCTTATCCCACGCGTGGCGGCGCAGAATTGCGAGCGTCCGCGCGTCGAGGGGGCCTTTGTCCGATACCGCGCAGTTCGCGGTGGCGTTCTTCACCGTGCGCATGCCCGGAATCACCGTCGAGACCGCGGGGTGCGAAATGCAGAAACGGAGCGCGATTTCAGGAAGGTTTCCGTCCACGCCGGCGAGGTCCAGCTTGAGAGCGGCCACGTGCTCGGCCACCTGCTTCTTCCGGTCGCCCTGAAAATACCCCGCGCGGAAATCACTCGGGTCGAAGCGGGTATTCTCGTCGATCGTACCCGTGAGCGCGCCCTCGTCGAGAGGCACCCGGGCCAGCACCCCGATATTGCGCTCCAGGCAGAGCGGATAGAGGTTCTTCTCTGGTGTCTGGTCGAAAATGTTGTAGATCACCTGCACGGTGTCGATCAGGCCGGTCTGGATGAGTTCCAGCGCCGAGTCGGGTTGATGATCGTTGATCGACACGCCGAAGGCGCGGATCTTGCCGGAGCGCTTGAGATCCTCCGCGGCGCGCCGCCAATCGTCGCGGTCGAGCCATTCGGGATTCCACACGTGCAGTTGCTGGAGATCGACCGTCTCCATTCCGAGATTCTTCAGGCTCCGCTCGGTCCGCTCGATGATATAGGAGTACGGAAAAACGCGGTCGATGCCGATGCCGGGCCGGGCGGGCCATAACTGGTTTTTCGGCGGAACTTTCGTGGCGACGTAAACTCGCTTCCCCGCCCCGCGAACAACCTGGCCGACCAGTTGCTCGCTGTGGCCGTCGCCATAGGCAAGGGCGGTGTCGATGAAATTGAGGCCCAGGCCGAGGGCGGTCCGCAACGCGCGGAGGGATTCGTCGTCCGCGCCGCCGAGCCACATGGAGCCGCCGATCCCCCAGGCGCCGTACCCGATTTCGCTGACTTCAAAGTTGGTCCTGCCTAGCTTCCGATAGCGCATGCACTCACCACTATAATGCGCGTGACGGCCGCCGGGCCAGCGATGCGGCGGATAGTTTACCGGCGGCCAAGGATACGGTAGTTCGCTAAAACCTGGAATTAGCGGACTACCAAGGATACGGTCCCGCGAAGCATGTCAGAATGGTCTTTAGTGGTCCGGCCTGCCGTACTCCTGCTTCTCGGCGTTGCGGCCGCCTCTCCGCTGTTTCCCCAGCACCCCGACCCGCTGTTCGCAGAAATCCCGTTCAACCAGTGGTTCGACCGCCCGGAGCAGACCGGGATGCGCTGGACGGCGCGCGTCTCCCGCCCCCGGCTCTCAACGCATCAGCGGCTTTCGGCCGAGCTGGAGGTCTCTCTGGACGGGGTCGAGCTCGCGAAGCGCCGCGGGAAGGGCCAGCTTTTCGTGCTCGCTCAACTCAACGACGCCAAGGGCCAGGCCTTCCAGGACCACGGAACAATCGAGCTCGACAAGATAGAGGAAGGCGTCAGCAAGCAGGACGTAACCTGCACGCTGACCGCCTTTATCCTGCCCGGAGACTATGGCGTCTCGCTCGCTTTGTTTTTCACCTCGACGGGAGAGCACAGCGTCAAACGCGAGAAGCTGCATGTCCCTCCGCTGAAAAACGACCCGCTGCCGGAAGCCTGGCGCGATCTCCCGGCGGTTGAGTTCATCGAAGACGGGGAACCACCGGATAGCTGGTATTTGCCCTCGGTAACCGGACGCTTGCACCTGCCTCTGGAAGCGCGGCGCCCGGCTCGGATCGACGTCATCGTAAACCTGACGCCTTCCGAAAAAGCTTCCGGTTCCGAGAGGATTCAGGGCCGGAATCTGGGCGCTTTGTTACCCGCCCTGAAAGCGATCGCCGCAGTAGACCGCCGCAATGCCTCGTTGAATGTCGCACTGCTCGACCTGTCGCGCCAGCGCGTCCTGTTTCACCAGGATGATGTGAGCGCGCTGGACTGGTCTGGAATGCGCGACGCCCTGACCGGACAAGACCCCGGGAAGATCGATCTGAAGTCGCTCGAAAACCGCGGGCACGATGCGGCATTCTTTGTGACCGAGGTCCGCCGCAGACTCGGCGCCGGGCCAGAGGAGCAAGCGCGTGCCCTCGTGGTTCTCAGCAGCCCCGTGGCGTTCGAGCGCGGGGAAGACCTCGAGCCGATTCGTCTCACGTCCGCGCCGGATTGTCGCGTCTTCTACTTTCGTTGCCGTCCCCAAACGATCCTGCAACCGCCTCAGGAAGAGCCGGCCCGCGGCCGCCGTCCGGGTTTCGTCCGTCCCATACGTTTCGGCCCGGGGCCGCAAATCGACCAGCTCGAGCCCACGCTCAAGCCTCTGGCGCCGCGCTTGTTCGACATAGAGACGCCCGAACAGTTCCGCAAGGCGCTCGCCGCCGTTCTCTCCGAGATTTCCAGCATGTGACGTCACACCGCCTAAAACCCCTTGCTTGCGCATGCGGTTCCCTGCGCGGCCCGCACCGAGCCGCGGCCGCGAAGAGCGCCCTCCTCAGCGATCTGCTCTTCGCGGAATTCGAGACCGTATTTACCGTTTTGTGAGGTGATCTAGTACTGTGCTACTATCCGTACTGGTACGAGGGGCGAAACGGGGTTCATGTTCCGCGAGCAGTAGCCGATAACGTATCTGGGAGAAACGTGTGGGATACCTGATGGTGTTCGCGTGTCTGCAACTGCTCGACTTGATCACCACTTTGATCGGCTTTCGGCTGGGCGGTGTCGAGGTCAGCCCCTTTGCGCGCTGGTTTACCGAGATGGGACCGGCCCTTGGGATTGCCTTGGCCAAGGGCATCGCTCTGCTCATCGCCGGCATCTGTGTCTGGTTCCACAAGGAACAGGTCATCCGCTGGGCGAACTACTATTTCGCGGCCCTGGTGCTGTGGAACATAGCGCAGCTCGCGAAGGCGCTCGTATAGGGCGCCGTCACGCGGTGCGGTCCTGCGCGAACTCCATCGAAGCCGGCTCGCCGCCGTCCATACCCGGAGGCTCAGGCAGGCGGCCGGTCCAATCCGCCCAAGTCCAATACACGGCAGTCAAGGAGCTCAGCACGCCCGCCGCTACCCCGATGGTCCGCGGATCGTAGTATTCGGTCGCGACGCTTGCGGCCGCCATCGAGAGCAGCATCACCGCCCAGCGCAGCGATTCCAATGTGGCGAACACCCGGCCGCGGAGCTCGTCGCGAGTGTGCTTGAGCAGTTGCGAGTAGTTGAGCACCGACGTCACCGCCATCCCCACCCGCGAAGCGCCGATGAAGAACAGCGCCAGCCAGTAGGCGCGCATTTCGCTGAAGAGCACGTAGGTCGCGCCGTGCAGGATGTAGGCGATCGATACGGCCCGCTTATAGCCCCGGAATCCGGCCCGGCGGCCGATCAGGTGGCCGAGACCGCCGCCGGCCACGAGACCGATCCCGGCGAACCCCCAGATCGTGCCGATGCCGGCGGCTCCGCGATGAAACACCTGCTCGCCAAAGAGCGTGAACAGGATCTGTGCCGCGCCTCCTCCGGTGGCCCACCCCACCGAGATCATCGCGATGCCGAAGATTAGCGGCGTCGAGCGCATATACGCAAGGCCCTGACGGTACTCGCTCCATCCGCGCAGCACACCCGCCCCGCCGTCTACCCGGCGGCTGGCTCGAAACGCCCCGGTTTTCGCCCGCAGCAGCCCAATTGCAGCGGCCGAGAAAAGAAACGATAACGCGTTCAGGATAAAGGCGAACGAGTAGCCGTACCTGGCCACGCTGGCGCCCGCGAGCAAGGTCCCGGCCGTCAGGGTCACCCATTGCGTGGTCTGCGTCATCGAGTTCGCGGTGTGTAATTCTTCCGGGCTGGCGATCGCCGGCAGGATGGCGGTGCGTCCGCTGGTGAAAAATGGAGACGCGAACATCAGCAGAGCGCTGAGCACGTAGAGCAGCCAGGGACGCGGGTGGCCGAGCGTGAGGAGGAACGCCAGCGCGACGGCCGAGCGGATGAGATCGCTCGCGATCATGATGCGCCGGCGGTCGAAGCGGTCCAGCGCCACGCCGGCGACTGGGCCCGCAAGCACCGCGGGAATCGCGCGGGAAAGCATCACGCCGCCTACCACCAGGCCCGAGCGCGTCGTCTCCATCGCCAGGCTGAGCACGGCGATATTGTTGAAGGCGTCGCCGGTCTCGCTGACCACCTGGCCCAGCCACGTGTAGCGGTAGTTCCGGTTATTGCGCAGTAACGCTAAAAAGGAGACAGGCGCATTGTTCGAAGCGCACATCGACGGCGGGGACCCAATCGATCATACACGCCCCGGCGTCCCCGCGTCTTTGTGGGGGCAACGGCCTGCTTACTACGCAACGAAAATGCGTCTGCCCGCTTTTCGTTTGCGCATCAGGCCGACACCCGCCAGCACAAGCCCCCCGGCGACTGTGCCGCAGGTCGCCGGTTCCGGAATGGCCTGTACTTCAGCCACCACACCGGAGGCGGCGCCTAAGATACGGAGCCCACCATCGGGTGAAAAGGCGCCTGTGGTCTCGCTGGTGTAGAATCCCGGGCCTCCAAACGTGTATGTCACCGTCGCCCCGCTGAACTCCCGCGCGTTAACAATCAGGGCAGCGGCCAGGCGGGCGTTGTTCTCCGCGGTAATGACCGCGTTGCTCGCAAGGCACGCAGCCCGCGCAATGGGGCCCAGTCCCGTGCAGTTGTGCAGGGGCGTCAGCGTAGGCTCTGGATTGTCCAGCCCGGCCGTGAAGTGGAACGTGTCGCCGGCCGTAAAGTCGTTGAAATCGAAGGTCAGCAGGCTCCCGCCATCCAGCACGGCCCCGGTTCCCGGCAGGATGCCGTACAGCCCTGTAGTCACATTCGTGCCCTGGTAATCGCCCACGTTTAGCCACGTCGACGACGCGAATCCGACGGGGGCGGTGTTGAATCTCACATCGGTGGCGCTAAGGTCGATCGTGATCTGCTGAAGATACAGGCCCGCGGGACCGGACGTGAAATCGAAGTTCCAAGTCCCATAGGTGCCTCCGCTGAAGGTGGCCGATGCATCCACCGGAAACGAGGTCATCGTCGTCGCCGTCAGCGTCTGCACAAAAACCGGCGGCATAAGCGTCAGTAATAAAACGAATTTTAATCTCACGGTTTTCCCGGCATCTAAAATCGGGACCTCCCTTTGAGTTATGGTAGTCAAAAGTATTTCGGAGATCAAGGTCTACAAGTACTGTACAGTACTGCGCGACAGCTATCCGGGTACCCGGAGATTGGGGCTGCCGTGGCCGGAGAACGTAGTAATATTAGGGTTCGCGCCGGGATAAGAGGAAAAGATCATGACACGACGAGGCTTTATGGGCGGGGCGATGGCCGCCGCCGGTTTGGGAGGCGCCGCGGGCGCCGCGGCAACGCAGGCGGCCGCCGCAGCGCCGGGCGACATCAAGCTCGGTGTGGCCAGCTATTCGCTGCGCGAGTTCCAACGCGATCTGGCGATTCGCATGATTCGCCAGTTAGGCGTCCCCTACGTAAGCGTGAAGGAGTGCCATCTCTCTTACCGCAGCACTCCCCAGGAACTCGAGGCCGGCGCACGGGAGTTCGAGAAGGCCGGGCTGATCATAGCGGGCGGCGGCACCATCTACATGATGAAGGACGACGACGACGATATCCGCCGCTACTTCGACTATGCCCGCGCCTGCCACATGCCCCTGATGACGATCGGGCCGACGCACGAGAACCTGCGGCGCATCGAAAAGTTTGTCAAGGAATACGACATCAAGGTCGCCATCCACAATCACGGCCCCGAGGACGAGCGCTTCCCTTCCCCCGTGGTGGCGCTCAAGGCCGTCCAGGGAATGGATCCGCGCATGGGCCTCTGCATCGACGTGGGCCACGCCGTGCGAACGGGCGCGAACATAGTGGAATCGGTCCGCTCCGCGGGCCCGCGCCTACTCGACATGCATATCAAGGATCTGCGCGACCTGAAGGACCGCGACAGCCAGGTTCCGGTCGGCGACGGCGCTATTCCCATCGTCGGGATTTTCCAGGAACTGAAGCGGATGAACTACGCCGGCTGCGTCAATCTGGAGTACGAGGTGGACGCGGACAGTCCGCTGCTGGGGATGTCGAAATCGCTCTCTTACATGCGCGGAGTTCTGGCGGGCTTGAAAGGCTGAAATGCACCGCGGAGACGCAGTTCTCCGCGTCTCCGCGGCGGAATCCTTAGTTCTGGCCGGTCTTGAGCTTCTCGCGCTGCTCTCTCAGCACGGCCTTGCGGCTCAGCTTGATTTTGTTGCCTTCAAGCGCCAGCACCTTCACCAAGATCTGGTCGCCCTCGTGCAACTCGTCCCGCACGTTCTTGATGCGGTTTTCCGAGATCTCGCTGATGTGGAGGAGGCCGTCGGTGCCCGGGAAGATCTCGACGAAAGCGCCGAACTCCACCAGCCGCACAACCTTCCCCAGGTAAGTCTTCCCCACCTCGGCGACCGCGGCGATATCGGTCACCATCTGCGTCGCCTTGGCGGCGGATGCTTCGTCGGCCGAGTAAATGTGGACCGTGCCGTCGTCTTCCACGTCGATCTTGACGCCGGTCTGCTCGACGATGCCGCGGATGACCTTGCCGCCCGGGCCGATCAGCTCGCGGATCTTGTCGGTCGGGATGGTCATCGTGTAGATACGCGGAGCGTAGGGCGAGAGCGCCGCACGCGGCTGCGAGATGGCGGCTTCCATCTTGTCCAGCAGGAAAATGCGCCCGGCGTGCGCCTGCTCCAGAGCCTGCTTCATGACCGCCATGGTCACGTTGGGCATCTTGATGTCCATCTGCAACGCGGTGATGCCCGCGCGCGTTCCGGCGACCTTGAAGTCCATGTCGCCGTAGTGGTCCTCGGCGCCCGCGATGTCGGTCAGCACGGCGTACTTTTCGCCTTCGATGACCAGGCCCATCGCCACACCCGCCACCGGAGCGCTGACCGGCACGCCGGCGTCCATGAGCGCGAGAGTCGCGCCGCAAACCGTCGCCATCGAGCTGGACCCGTTCGATTCGAGAATGTCGCTGACCACCCGCATGGTGTACGGGAAAGCCGTCTCGTCCGGGATCACCGCGGAAAGCGCCCGTTCGGCCAGCGCGCCGTGGCCGATCTCGCGGCGGCCCGGTCCGCGCAGGAACCCGACCTCACCCACGCTGAACGGCGGGAAGTTGTAGTGGAGCATGAAGCGCTTGGAAGAATCGCCGCTCGGATCCAGCAGCTCGATCCGCTGCTCGTCTTCCTTCGTGCCGAGCGTGACCGTAACCAGGGCCTGCGTCTCGCCGCGCGTGAACAGGCCGGAGCCGTGGACGCGGGGCAGCACGCCGACTTCGATCGAAATCGGCCGAATCTGGTCGAACTTGCGCCCATCCGGACGGCGCTTCTGGTCGAGAATCTGGTCGCGGAAGATACGCTCTTTCAGCGCCTCGAAAACTTTCGACGCCTCGGGCCGCTGCGCTTCCTCGTGGGACTCGACAATCTTCTTCTTCAACTCCGCGGTCTTGGTGTAACTCTCGAGCTTCGGATATTTCCCGGTATCGAGAACGTCGGCCAGCTCGGCACGGTACTCGGCCGCCATCGCGTCGTAGAGCTTCTGGTCGAGCGGCGCCGGCGTGAACGGCATCTTCGGCTTGCCCGCCTCGGCCATCAGTTTGCGGATGCCGGCAATGATTTTCTTGCAGCAGGCGTGGCCGAAGTCGATCGCCTCGAGCACCTCGGCTTCCGAGGCCCCCTGCGCGCCGGCTTCCACCATCACCATGCCCGTCTCGGTTCCAGCGACCGTAATCGAGAGCTTGGCTTCCCGCTGCTCGTCATAGGTGGGGAGGGCCACCATCCGCCCATTCACGAGGGAAATGCGAATGCCGCTGAGGACTTCCGGAAACGGAATGTCGCTCAGCGCCAGCGCCGCCGCCGCGCCGATAATTGCCAGGGGGCCGGGATCCCGCTGCGGATCGGCCGACAAAACCATGGCGATCACCTGAGTCTCGTGGCCGAACCCCTCGGGGAACAGCGGCCGGATGGGCCGGTCGATGAGCCGGCTCGTCAGGATTTCTTTCTCCGAAGGACGCCCTTCGCGCTTGATGAAGCCGCCGGGAAACTTTCCCGCCGCATAGGTATATTCCCGGTAGTCAACCGTCAGTGGGAAAAAGCTCGCACCGGGTTTCGGCTCGGGAGCCATGCAGGCGGTGACCAGCACCACCGAATCACCGGAACGGACCACTACCGCTCCGTTTGCTTGTTTTGCGACCTTGCCTGTTTCGAGGGATATCGTGCAGGTTCCCAGGTCGATTTCAGAACTATATGTCATGTAACTGCTCCAGTCGCGGCTCAAACGATCAAGCCGGCGTGTTCAGGCCGTCCCTGAGGATTCGGCCCGCGAGGGAGATTGGAGAGGGGAAACGACCTAGCCGGCTTTGAACCAGGGCGGCGTCCAAACAACCCCGGCCTTTGACTAAGGTCCGGTGGCCTCGATGGACTCTCGCCCGCTCTGCCTTACGAGTCCACTCTAGCGGCGGATGCCCAGCTCCTGAATGAGCTTTTGATAACGCTCGGGCTTCTCCGCCTTGAGATATTTAAGCAGCCGCCTGCGCTGGGCCACCATGGTCAACAAACCCTTGCGGGAGTGGTGGTCTTTTTGGTGGGTCTTGAAGTGTTCCGTGAGCTCGGCGATGCGCCGGCTCAGGAGCGCCACCTGCACTTCTGGCGAACCGGTATCGGTGTTGTGGAGCCGATATTTGGTTACAATCTCCGTTTTAGCTTCAATCGCCAGGGCCATGCTAGAGTAGATACTCCTTCTCTGTCCTTAATCTCCGTCTTGTACCCCAGTAGGATAACACATTGGATTTCAACGTGCACAATGGGTTATTGCAGCACCGTGGCGCGGGCTTCGGACTGCCGTGCCGGCACTCGCGCCGGCACAGCACTCGTGCCGGCGCCCTGGCGTCGATATTAAGCGTCGACGCCGCAAACACGAGTGTTTGCGCCACGAAAAACCGCCTCCCCGCTCATCCGGCATTCCAGATCGCATACCGATTCTTCTTGCCCGCTCACGCGAAAGCCTTGGGCGTTTCCAAGCGGCCGTGATAAGAAGAATCTGAGCCCTGGGCTCCAACATGAGCTTGAAGACCCTGATTGTGGACGACGAGCCGTTAGCCCGCAAGGTCCTGCGGGAAGAGTTGGAGTCGATCGCCGGCGTGGAGATCGTTGGAGAGGCGGACGACGGCCCCACGGCCTTGGAGAAGATCGCCAAGTACCAGCCCGATCTCGTCCTGCTGGATTTACAGATGCCAGTCATGGGCGGATTGGACGTGATACGAAATCTGAAGGGCGGAGCGCGCGTGCCGGTGATTGTCGTCGTCACCGCCCACGACAAATTCGCGCTTCAGGCCTTCGAAGCAGGCGCCGTGGACTACTTGCTAAAGCCCGTCGGACAAGAGTGTCTGGCGGAGGCGGTGGAGCGGGCCAGGCGTCTTACCGGCAGGGAAACCATCGAGCGGCTCGCCAGGCTCCAAGACATCGCGGACCCTCGGAACGGCGAACCGCCAGAGTCGCCGGACGGGCCGGACAGACCGAGGCGAGTCTGAGGAAACGATGTGCCAGTCCTGGTCCGCTCACCGGCGGATCTGGCCCGCATATGGGGATTTTAGCCCTCCTGTCGATATTTCCTAGGCCGGACGGCCGCCACGCTGTAATCTTTGGACACGATGCTGAAAACCGCAGCGGATTTCCTTGTCTGCCTGGCGCTGTCTCTTGCTTGCGCCTTCTCCGGCTTCGCTCAATCCAATAGCGGAACGGTTCACGGATCGGTCCTCGATCCTTCCGGAGCCGCCATCGCGGGCGCTACCGTTACGATTCAGAACCCCGTCTCGCATTACAATCGCAGCACCGTGAGCGACCGCCAGGGGACCTTCGCGTTCGGCAACGTTCCGTACAACAATTACCATCTGACCGCCATTGCACCCGGGTTTCAGTCCGCGATCCAGGACATCAACGTAAGGTCGGCCGTGCCGTTGGAGTTGAAGATCGGCTTGGCCATCGGCGAGCAGACGCAGACGGTCACCGTGGAGGCCGGCGAAGATTTGGTCGAGGCTACGCCCACCACCCACACGGATGTCGATCGCGGCCTGTTCGACAAGCTGCCCCTCGAAAGCCAGTCCTCCTCGCTGAGCAGCCTGGTCACCTTGGCCACCCCTGGGATCTCAGCCGACTCGAACGGGCTGTTTCATGGATTCGGCGATCACGCCGAAAACTCGTTCTCGCTCGACGGCGAACCGATCCCCGACCAGCAAAGCAAGGTCTTCTCAAATCAGATCCCGCTCGACTCCGTGCAGTCCATGGAGGTGATCGCGGGGGCGCCGCCGGCCGAATATGGCGACAAGACCAGCGTGGTGATTGTGGTGACGACGCGCTCGGGACTCGGGCAAACTCAGCCGCACGGCGACGTCACGGCCTCCTATGGCAGCTTCGGCACGAGCAACGAGGCGTTTGACCTGGGTTACGGGGGCCAGAATTGGGGCAACTTCATTTCGGCCAACGGCCTCAACACCGGCCGGTTCCTGGACGGGCCGGAATTCACTGTCATGCACGATCATGGCAACGAGGAAAACCTGTTCGACCGCGTGGACTTCAAGCCTTCCCAAGCGGGCACGCTCGGTGTGAACCTGGGCTTTACACGATCCTGGTTCCAGACTCCCAATTCGTTCGACTCCGAAAACGCCACCGCCTGGTCGGGATTGGTGGTGGACAACAACGGACTGGGCCCCAACGGCGTGCCTGTGGGCCCAACCGATCAGCGCTCCGAAATCGACACCTTCAACGTGGCGCCCACCTGGACCTGGCTGGCGAATGCACACACGGTGTTCACGTTCGGAGGCTTTCTGCGGCAGGATCGATACAACTACTATCCGAGCGACGATCCTTTCGCCGACCTGATACCCAACCTGCAACTCCAGACGATTGGCCAGAACCGCACGCTCACCAGCACCGGCCTGCGTACGACCGTATCCTACGCCAGCGGCATCCACAACCTGAAGGCGGGGATCACGTACATGGACACGATCCTGACGGAAAAGGATGCGCTCGGAATCGTGGATCCGACGTTGAATGCGGTGTGCCTGACTGCGGATGGCAGCCCCTTCACGGGCGCCGGGGTGACGGACCCGTCGCAATGCACCGGCTCACTGACGCCCAATCCGGGCTTCAATGCTCTGCTGGCCTGTTTCGACCTGACCAGAACGGCAACGTTGCCGGCCTCGGACCGCTGTCCGAGCTCCACCAGCGGCTCGTACCATTATTACGGCCACGCCAACATCCGGGAACCCTCCGCGTTTATCCAGGACACCATTACCAAGAACAACTGGACCTTCAATCTGGGTGTGCGCTTCGACTACTACGATGGCATTGTCACGGCCAATCAAGTGGAGCCGCGCCTGGGCATCGCGTACAACATCAAGCCCACCAGCACGGTGCTGCGGGTTTCCTACGCCCGTACTCTCGAAACTCCGTTCAACGAGAACCTGGTGCTTTCGAGCCTGGGATGCAACAATGCGGTGATCGCCGCGCTCATGGCATCGACAATCACGCCCTGCGTCAGCAATGTGCCGCTGAGTCCGGGCTTGCGCAATGAGTTCCACGCGGGCCTCGAGCAAGCGTTTGGACGGCACCTGGTGGTGGATGGCGAATACATCTGGAAGTACACGCACCGGGCGTACGACTTCAGCGTGCTGGGCAACTCGCCGATCACGTTTCCGATCGAGTGGGCCCGCTCGAAGATCCCGGGATACGCCATCCGCGCGAGCTTCCCGAACTGGCGCGGCTTGTCGGCGTTTCTAGTGATGTCGAGCGTGGCGGCGCGATTCTTCCAGCCGCAAGTCAGCGGCATCGGCGCCGCGCCGGTCGGCTCGGAGGTGTTCCGCATCGACCACGACGAAAAGCTGAATGCAACGGCTCACATGCAATACCAGCCCTGGAAAAAAGGGCCGTGGTTCGGCTTCAACTGGCGCTACGATAGCGGCCTGGTGGCCGGCCCGGTGCCCTGCGCGGGAGGCAATTGCGCGAACCCCAACGGAACGGATACCGAGGTGGACGTGTCCGGACTGACGCCGGATCAGCAATTCGAAGCCGGACTTTATTGCGGGACCGTGCATGCCACCCCCACCACGCCCATCAGTCCGAATGGGCTCTGTGCGGCATCGGAGTACGGCTCGAGCCTGGTCCAGATACCCGCGGCCGGCACGGAGAATGACGACCACAATCCGCCGCGCATTCAATCTCGCGGCCTGTTTGATATGGCCCTGGGCGACGACAATCTTTTTAACGCCGACAAATACAAATGGAGCTTGCGGCTGGCGGTCGTGAATGTGACGAACGAATATGCGCTCTACAATTTCCTTTCCACCTTCAGCGGAACGCACTACGTAACGCCGCGCACCGTCACGGCCACGGTCGGATTCCACTTTTAGTTTTTAAACCGTAGTTGACGATCCGGGCGGGCGCACCTTACGGCCCCGCCCGGGGCGGCGGGAGTCGGCGCGCTTCTTGCGGGGCGGTGAGCCGCTCTTCGGGCTCGGTGCGACCAGGCAGGTAATCGCCGGGAGCGGCGAGTTCGAGCGTGATCTTCCCGGGTGGGCCGGCGAGCGCCTGCAACCGTGCGGCTCCCCCGGCCGCAGCCGGCGCCTGGGCGCCGGGCGCAGCCGTCCAGTTTTCATCCTGAACACTCACGGCTAGCCGGACATCCGCCGCCGCTTCCGCGCACAGAGCACAGGCCGCGGTCCAAATAGCGGATCGTGCCGCTACACCCCTGTCCCGCAACATCTCCAATGATACGGTATGCCGCTTCAGCCGCGGACCGCACAACCCACACCCGATCGCGGCTGACCCGTGCGTGAGCTAGAATTAGGCCGTGGAACAGCCGGACGGTCAATCTCAAATACCCGAATCGTTTCTCGAGCATCGACAATTCTTCGCAGATCCTTGGGTGGACCGGTGGATCATCCCAAATCCCTTCATCTCCGCCCTTTTTTCGCCGCTCCGGGCGATCGGGGCGGAGCTTGGCGACTTTTCCTTCAACAAGGACCCGACCAATGTTGCAGAGACCTGCCTCAATATCGCACTTCGAAAGTTGAATGCGGGCGTCCGGATCGGACTGGATACTGTGACCTTCGTGGCGACAAATCCCTATTGGGAACTCGCTACGCAGCTAGTGCCGGTCTTCGATGAGGTTTCTAGCCGGATTCGCAAAGTGGTCGGAGTCGGGCCGAAGTCGCAAGATGCTACCCTTGCTTTCCATGTGACTCCCGGAAAATCGGACTTTCGCACGGCGACCGCCTCACTCGTCAACAAGGAGAAGATCGGTGAGTCTCTCTTCTATGGAGTGTCGCTGTACAAGAGTGATGGTGCTTTGGTGATTGACAAGTCTCAAAGGCACGAAGGCGCCGCTTTCGTGCGTATACAGCGAAGATTTGCCGGAGACGCACTGTTCGCGGAAGTAGCCGCTGAACTCTACAAGGCGGAACTCGCCGCTCTCAACCTTCTGGACATCGCGGAGGTACCATAGAGGTGTGTCGATGACGGATGCCCTTCTGGCCGCGGATCAGCATTTCGATTGGGGTTTTCTCCCGGTGCGTTCCCCGGGATTCAGCGCACGGGAACCCCTGCGGATCCGCATTGACCGGACGTCGCAAGCATATGATCCTCGTGAGCGTGGCAAGAGCCCGCCGCTCCGCGCCGGATTCGGTGTCCCCACGCGCGGCAGCACCACAACCGTTGAGGCCCACCTCCGCGGAGCCCAGCACGCCCTGGCGGAATTGGAACAACCTCTGCAGCGCGCGCAAAGGGATCGGGAATACCGCCAGGAGTTGAGGTGGCTGGCTGAAAACAGGCACAGGTTCTCCGGCCGTTGGATCGCTCTTGAGGGCGACCGCTTGCTCGCTGCCGGCGATACGTCCAGAGAAGTCTTTCTGCAGGTCGCGAATCGCCCCCGGCCTCCCCTCGTGATCCGAATAGACGAGGAAGACTTACCTTTCGCGGGTTGGTGAACACTTGGAGACTCTCACCTTCCGCTCGAGGTACGATTATTCCCGTTCGGATGTCGGCATAGAGGTTCCCGTTAGCCTCAGGGTGGATGGTGCACGGTCTGTGCGGCTACTGGCGAAGGTGGATACTGGCGCATCGTTTTGCATTTTCCAGAGGGACTATGCCGACCAATTGGGAATCCACGTCGAGAGTGGCTTGCACAAGGTCGTCGCAACGGCTACGGGCCAATTTGATGCCTACGGTCACACACTGATACTGTCGTGTCTGGACTGGGAGTTCGAAGCGACGGTCTACTTTGCCGGAGGGCTGGACTATCAACGCAATGTTCTCGGTCGTTCCGGTTGGTTGCAGCACTTTCGACTGGCGCTTGTCGACCACGACGCGATGCTGCTCCTGAGCCACTATGACGATTGAATGTCAATCCCTGCTGTCCCGTCCGCGAAAATGAGGGAGCCGAACTCCCCCGGCTCCCAGTGCTATAATCATTCTGACTAGACTAGTCAGAAACAAGGAACCCAATGGGCAGACGACAGACCCGCTCTCCCCGCCGGACCCTGAATCCCAAGCCCCGCGCGGTCCGGAAGGATTGGCAACTGCAGGAGGCAAAAGCGCGCTTTAGCGAAGTGTTCCGGCTGGCCCGGGAATGCGGACCGCAACGCGTAACCAAGCACGGCAGAACGGCTGTGGTGGTGCTTCCGGCCGAGGAATACGAACGCCTTTCCAGGTCCAAAGCGCGCCAAGGGAGCCTGGTCCGGTTCTTCGCTGGTTCGCCGCTGGCCGGCTCGGGTATTCAGCTTGATCGGCCGCACGATTTTGGAAGAGAGATCGCGCTGTGAGCGGCTTCCTGCTGGATACCAACGTAGTCTCCGAGCTGATCCGGCCCAAGCCCGATGACAATGTGCTCCGCTGGGTCGAAGAGACCGACGAATCGATTCTGTTTCTGAGCGTGCTCACGCTGGGCGAAATCAGGAAGGGCATTGAAAGTCTGGGCTCAGGGCGGCACCGGGGGCGGCTGGAATCATGGCTCCAGGTGGCTCTCCGCTCCCGCTTTCAAGACCGGATTTTACCGATCGGCGAAGCGATCGCGGACCGGTGGGGAGCAATCTCGGCGATTGCCGCGGCTAAAGGCAAACCCGTGCCCGTCATCGATGGCCTCCTCGCGGCAACCGCACTACATCACAACCTCACGCTCGTCACCAGAGACCGCTCGGACGTTGCCGGAACCGGTGTTCCCACGCTGGATCCCTGGCGACCCGGAAACTGACCCGCTATCCAAGTTCGTGTTCCTCCGTGGCCCCGTTCTCCGGGGTATGATGAGTGGGATCGGAACGCATAACCTATGAGTCAAATCTCCACCGAAGCAGTGGCTGGAATTTCCGTGAAAACGGGAGCCGTCGCCGAGCGGCTCGTCTCTCTGGACGCATTCCGCGGCGCCACCATGGCCCTCATGGTCCTGGTGAACAATCCCGGTGGCCCGAGCTACTGGCCGCTCCAGCACTCGGCATGGAATGGCTGGACTCCCACTGACGTCGTCTTCCCATCGTTCTTATGGATCGTCGGCGTCGCCATGACTTTGTCGCTGAGCCGCCGCCTGGCCGCCGGGGTCTCGCGCGGCCGCCTGTTCGGCCACGCCTTCCGGCGCGCCGCGATCCTCTTCGCGTGCGGGCTGGCGACTTATGCGTACCCCGGCTTGAGCTTCTCCACCCAGCGGATCCTCGGGGTCTTACAGCGCATCGCCATCTGCTATCTGATCGCCGCGGCGATCTACCTGACCACGCGCCTGCGCGGCCAAATCATCTGGATCGTTTCCCTCCTGGCCGGGTACTGGCTCATGATGACCCTGATCCCCGTCCCCGGATACGGCCCCGGCCATCTCGATGTCGAGCGCAATCTCGCGCATTACGTGGACCGCGTCGTGCTGGGCTCGCACAACTACCTGCCCACGAAGACCTGGGACCCGGAGGGCATCGTCAGCACGGTGCCGGCGATCGCGACAGTCCTGCTCGGAATCATGGCGGGCCGCCTCCTCGGTCTCAAGCGCACGCTTGCCGAGCGGACCACCTGGCTCTTTCTCGCCGGGAATCTCCTGATCGCGGCCGGCCTGATCTGCAATTTCTGGCTGCCGATCAACAAGCTGCTCTGGACCAGCTCGTTCTCGCTGTTCATGGCGGGCCTCGATTTCGTGATTTTCGCCATCTTCCTGTGGCTGGTGGACGGCCTCGGCTACAAGCGCGTGGCCAAGCCGCTGGTCATCCTGGGCATGAACGCGATCACGATCTATCTGGCATCCGAGTTCGGCGCGGAGGCGCTCGGCGCGATCCACTGGTCGAGCGGCGGCCAGGTTGTCTCGCTGCGCGGCTGGCTCATCGATAACCTGTTCACCCCTCTGGCATCGCCCCTCAACGCCTCGCTGCTCTGGGCCATTGCCTTCACCCTGGCGATGTACCTCCTCGCCTACGGGATGTACCGCCGCCGCTGGTTCGTCCGTTTCTGAGAAAACCCGCGGGCAGAACCCCTTCACACCCCCGCCGATTCAATCGCTTCGCCTGGCCAAACGAAGCCAAACGCCGCTCCCCGCCCCGGTATCCTATAATCGAATCTACAGAGGGGCTGATGCCTTACGTGGTTGCGAAGAGCGGCCCGAAGCCGCCACGCAAATCATCGAAGATTTCACCGATGCTAAACCCCTCCCCGCCGTTTGGACGCCAGCCCCCTGGTATCAAAAGTATGACCTGAAAGGAGACCGATTCATGCAAGCGCGAATGAACAATCCGGCGCCCATCCTTCCTGGCGCCATGGATCCATTCCTTCCGCCCGTCGAACACCACACGGGGTTGATGATGAAGCTGGCGTATTACTTTACACGCCGGCAATTCGGCAAAGTGCTTACACCTCTGAAAGTGCATTCCGCGCGGTTGCCGTCCGCGTTTGGCATGTTTTATGCCAGGGTCGGCAGGCTGGACAAGAAGCTGCGGCTGCCTCCGGAGACCGACCTGCTGATCCGGGAACAGGTGGCGCGTATCAACGTCTGCCTTTTCTGCATGGATATCGCCCGGTCGTTCACCATCCAGGCGTCGATGAATCGAGCCAAATTCGATGCGCTCGATCAATACCGCACGAGCCCTCTTTTTACCGATGCGGAGCGCGCCGCGCTGGACTATGTGACGGAGCTGACAAAGGATAAAAAGGTGAACCCGGACACTTTTGCCCGCATGTCCGGCTACTATTCCGAACGCCAGATCTGCGAGATCGTCTGGCTTGTCGCCAGCGAGCACCTATACAACGTGACCAATATCGGCCTGAACATCCATTCGGACATGCTCTGTGACATCGCCAGGAAGAGAAAGCAGTGAATCGGGGGCCGGCCCCGCTCAGCCAGTGGGCCTTCACTCCCCTCTCGGGCATCCTATAATCGAATTCAGGAACCGTTTTCACGAAGAGGGACCAGCATCTCCATGTCCACAATTGAACTCAGTCCGGTTTCGTCGCTTCGCGGCGAATCCGATCAGCCGGTTGTCAACGATTTCAGTATCCAGGTGGCCACCGTCAACGGCTCCGGGAGCCAGACGGCCAACACCGTTTTGATGCGCGCCCTATTTCAGATGGGCATCCCGGTTTCCGGCAAGAACCTGTTCCCGTCGAACATTGCCGGCCTGCCGACCTGGTTCACCATCCGGGCCAGCAAACAGGGCTACATCGCCCGCAAAAAGGAAATCGACTTCCTGGTCGCGATGAATGCGGAAACGGCCCAGGAGGACGTCAAGAAGCTCGATCCCGGCTCCGCCGTGGTCTATGACGAGCCGCTGAAGCTGAACGCGTTGCGTTCGGACCTGCATTTCTATCCCGTTCCGTTCGACAAGCTGGTCGGCCCGGTTTGCCCCGAGGCGCGCCTTCGCAAGCTGGTGCGGAATATGATCTACGATGGCGTCGTCGCCAACCTGCTGGGCGTCGACATGGAGGAGATCCGCAAGGCCCTCCTCAAGCAGTTCGGCGCCAAGAAAGCCAAGGCCGCCGAGCTGAATTGGGGCGTGGTGGCAGCCGGCCACGATTTCGCCTCCAAGAACCTCACCAAAACCGACCGCTTCGCCGTCGAGCGCATGAACGCGACCCAGGGCAAGATCATCGTCGATGGCAACGCCGCCACGGCGCTCGGCGCCATGTTCGCCGGAGTGACCGTGGTGACCTGGTATCCCATCACACCGTCGTCCTCGCTGATCGAGTCGCTCATGGGTTATCTGAAGCGCTTCCGCATAGACCAGGAAACCGGCAAGGCGACCTTCGCCGTGGTGCAGGGCGAGGACGAGCTGGCCTCCATCGGGATGGTGATTGGCGCAAGCTGGGCCGGAGCCCGCGCGATGACTGCGACCTCGGGTCCGGGCATTTCCCTGATGTCCGAGTTCGCGGGCCTCGCCTACTACGCCGAGGTTCCCGCCGTCATTGTGGACGTGCAGCGGGTCGGGCCCTCTACCGGCCTTCCCACGCGCACCATGCAAGGCGACCTGCTCTCGACCGCGATCCTCTCCCACGGCGATACCAAACACCCGATGCTGTTCCCTTCCTCGCCGCGGGAATGCTTCCGAATGGCCATCGAGGCGTTCGACGCCGCCGAGCGCTTCCAGACTCCGGTCTTCGTGATGACCGACCTCGACCTGGGAATGAACAACTGGATGTCCGATCCGTTCGAGTATCCCGAGGAGCCTATCCGGCGCGGCAAGGTCCTCAGCAAGGAGGATCTCGATCGGCTCGGCGGCTTCGCCCGCTACAAGGACGTGGACGGCGACGGAGTCGGCTACCGCACTCTGCCCGGCACCGACCATCCCGCCGCTGCGTATTTCACGCGCGGCAGCGGCCACAACGAGCGCGCCATCTACACCGAACGCGAAGACGACTACATGAACAACATGGACCGGCTCGCGCGGAAATTCGAAACCATCCGCGCGCACCTCCCCGCGCCGCACATCGACCGGAAGAGCAAGGCGCGCGTTGGCCTGGTCTGCGTCGGCACTTCCCGCTACGCTACCGAAGAGAGCCGGGACCAGTTGCGCGACGAGCACGGCCTCGAGACCAGTTACCTGCGGCTCAAGGCGTATCCGTTTGCTCCGGAGCTCGCGGACTTCGTCCACCGGCACGAGCGCGTGTACGTGGTCGAGCAGAACCGCGACGCGCAGTTGCTGGCGCTCATGCGGCTCGAATTCGACCCCGAGCTGATCGCCCGGCTGCGCAGCGTGCGCTACTACGGCGGGCTCCCGCTCGACGCGCGCACCGTGACCGATGAAATCGTCCGCCAGGAGGGACTCTAATGGCAACATCCACCGCACCGCCCAAAAAGGTCAACCGCATCGGCCTCGAGGTTTCGAGCTACAAAGGTGGCCGGACCACGCTGTGCGCCGGCTGCGGCCACAACGCGATCTCCGAGCGCATCATAGAGTGCTTCTTCGAGATGGGCATTCAGCCCTGGACGGTGGCGAAGTTCTCCGGCATCGGCTGCTCCTCGAAATCGCCCGCCTACTTCCTGAACCTGGCGCACGGGTTTAATTCCGTGCATGGCCGGGCGCCTTCCATCGCCACCGGCGCGATCCTGGCGAGTCGCCACCTGTTCGGCATCACCGTTTCGGGCGACGGAGACACCGCCTCCATCGGCATCGGCCAATACATCCACATGCTCCGCCGGAATATCCGGCAGATCTATATCATCGAGAACAACGGCGTATACGGCCTCACCAAGGGGCAGTTCTCGGCGACTGCGGACCTCGGCGCGAAGCTGAAGACCGGAGTCGTCAACGATATGACGCCGATCGATTGCTGCGTGGAAGCGATCCAGCTCGGCGCGACGCTCGTGGCGCGTTCTTTCTCCGGCGACAAACGGCAGTTACAAATGATCCTCAAGGCCGCCATCGCGCACCACGGCCTCTCGATTATCGACGTGATTTCGCCCTGCGTGACTTTCAACGACCACGAGGGCTCGACCAAGAGCTACGCCTACATGAAAGAGCACGAGGAGCCGCTGCACGACTTGGATTTCATTCCCTACTTCGAAGACATCTCCGTCGAGATCGCCGAGGGCGAGGTGCGCGAGATCGTGCTGCACGACGGCTCGAAGCTTCTGCTCAAGAAACTCGGCCGCGACTACGACCCGGGCGACAAACTGAACGCTCTCAAAACGCTTCACGAATCCGAGCAGCAGGGACACGTGGTCACCGGCATTCTCTACGCGGACTCTTCGCGCAAGCACTTCATCGATCAGCTCAACCTGGTGGACGAGCCGCTTGGAACGCTTCCTGAATCGCGGACCCGCCCTCCCCGCGAAGTCCTCGACCAGATCATGGAAGAACTCCGGTAGCGTGGTGCGTAAGTCCTTGTGAATCTCAGAGACTAAGTGGGGCGGACGCCCCCGTCTGCGGGCCGGCCTTGGCCGGATCAGGAGATCCCGCGCGGTCCAGGGGACAACCCCACAGAAACGTCACTCTGCCTGCCGCCCTTATTTAATTTTGCGAATCCACTTTTCCGAGATCAATGCGAGCAGAGAGACTAGTACGACAAGATTAACTGCGCCAATCGCACCGATCTGCCTCGGAGAGAACTCACCGCGGTAATAGATGATGAACAGGACCATAGGCACCCACAGACATGACCCTGTGGCTGTTATTAGAGCCTTCTGCTTCAGCGTCCACGGCTCTCTTCTTGCCATTCTTAGTTCCTCCTCAATGTCTCCCACACCCGCGGCTGCCGCTCCCTATCAAGGCCGCAGCACCCACACCGTTATCAACTTGAATTAACAAAGACCAAAGCATAGGGGCAGCAATGGCGCCGAGTAATCGACCCCACCGACCGCGAATCCTTCGCGATCTTTCGATTTTTCATTCGATGCCGCGATGATGGCCATTCGCGCGCCCGTCCCGTTCAGCGGCCCCAAGCTTCATCGGATCGCGATCAGCAGGCCGCCGCTTATCCCCACCGATCGCTCATGCCCGCGCCCAAAGCCGTAGTCGTAACCCGGTTCAAGGAACCAGCCGAATCTATGCTTCCCGGAAGGCCAGAACATGAAATCCAGCACGGCTTCAGCGGCGATAGAGTTCGTTGTCACGCCGTATTGCCTCGTGTGAACCCACTCAGGACCGACGCCGATCATGAACTCCGCTTTTTTCGAGAGGGTCCACGGCTTTTTGAACAGGAAGTCGATGTCCCACTCCGTCGAGTGGCGGGTGAAAAGCGGCGTCACGCCTGCTTCAAGCTCCAGCCAGTTCTCTATCGGCGTGGCTTCAACCGCGAGGTCCGCGCCGTAGCTCGATCCGCCGCCCTTGAGATCCCGGCTACCGGCTCCCCCAAGCTCGACGATGGCGGCAGGCTCCGGCTCCTTATCGACTGCCTGCGCGAAGGCGTTTCCGGAGCAGAGAAAAATCGACGCCACCAACACGGATGTTGCCGGGGTCACCGTTATAGAATGAGGCCTATAGCGACTATAGGGTCAAGTCCCATGAATATTGACCGCAGCCTCAGTATCGGAGAGCTGGCGAAGGCGACCGGGGTCAAAGTTGTGACCATCCGGTACTACGAGCAAATCAAGATCATGCCTGCGCCGGCGCGCACGGAGGGAAATTACCGCCGTTACGGGCAGCAACAGCTGCACCGTCTTCAGTTCATCCGGCGGTGCCGAGATCTGGGATTCACCCTCGACCACGTCCGCGATCTCCTGTGCCTCTCTGCCCAGGCCAAACAGGATTGTTCCGAGATCGACCGTATCACTGTGAATCATCTGAAGGAGATTGAACGCAAACTTGCCGACCTGGGAAGACTTGCCACCGAGCTTCGCCGCATCAAAAACCGGTGTCCGGGCAAAGGCCCGATCGCCAACTGCCGCATTCTTGAAGCGCTATCGCCGGCTTTGACGGCGCTCACAGACGGCCGGGCCAAACGTCGGGGCTGATCATTGTCTTGACGCAGATTCTTCTTAAGAATCAACTATATAACGGCATGATCTACCGCACCTGGTCTCGGCAACGTTCCCCACAAGGAGAGTCCAGCCGCATTCACACGCTTCCTCCCCTGTTTTTCCAACGCCTCCTCAACAACCTGCGCCCGGTCCCTGCGGCAAGCCCACTGATCCCGTGCTCTCCTGATAACGATGGCGCTCGCGCTCCATTCCGAACCGACGGCTTCAGCGGACCGCGGGGTGTTCCGCCGGTCAAAACGATTTTTACCAAACGAACCCAAAATTTGTGTCCAACCGCCCTGAAATCAACCACTCAGCCTGTGGAAAATCATCCCAATCGAACCCATCCCCGTGTGGCGCAGGCACTCGTGCCTGCCGCGTCGAGATTCATCTCGACGCCAAGTGCCGGCACGAGTGCCGGCACGGCAGGCTAAAGCCCGCGCCACGCCGAAGCCAGTCCCCATCGTGCGCCGTACTAAAATGGGCGTTCTTGCCTGACAACGACAACCTGCGCGTCGTCCTGGTGGCGACGCGTAATCCGCTGAACATCGGGGCCGCCGCGCGCGCCATGAGCAACTTCGGATTTCTGCGCCTCCGCGTGGTCAATCCCTACGATGTCGCTTTTCGTGAAGCCCGCTCCGCGGTCGGCGCGGCCGAGCTGCTCCGGAACGCCGAGGAGTACCGGTCGGTGGCCGAGGCGGTCGCCGATTGCTCGCTGGTGGTGGGAACCACGGCGCTCGGCCACCGCGAGTTGCAGCATCCGCTGCGCCGCCTGGAATACGGCGGGCGGCTCATCCGGGGCCGTCTGGCCTCGGGAACGGTGGCGCTGCTGTTCGGCTCGGAAAAATTCGGCCTCTCGAACGACGATATGAGCCACTGCGACTGGCTCATGCGCATCCCCACGCGCGAGGCGCACGAGTCGATGAACCTGGGCCAGGCCGTGGCGGTCTGCCTGTACGAGCTCGTCCGCGACACCCGGGCAGCCGCCAGGGAGCCGGCCCGGATCGCGGCGGCTCCGGCGGCGGATGTCGAGCGGTTCACGGATATGCTGCTCGACCTCCTGCGGGAGAGCGGCTACGTCAAGGCGCGCACCGCGGAGTCCACCGAGCGGAAGGTCCGGCGGCTGGTCCGGAGACTGAATCTCCCCGCCCGCGACGCCGAAGTCTGGCTCGGTATCCTACGCCAGATCCGCTGGAAGCTCGGCCGCTAGCGACTTCTTGGCGCAAGAACGCTTTCAGGCCGATCCGAGCCACGGCCGGGAGGGAGTGGTCCCGGCGGAATGCCAGAGCGGGCGGCAGCCGCGCCCCGCTCTGTGATATACCTGTACGACAATGCCGGCTGAAGAAGGCGGCGGCGTATTCTAAGACATTATGGCAACCGGCCGTTACCTGAACCGGAGTGCTGTGGTCGCGGCCCTCGGGGGCTTGCTCTTCGGATTCGACACCGCCGTAATTGCCGGCGCCACGCGCGCTCTCTTACCCGGCTTTACCCACCTGCCGCCCGGCTCGCTGGGAGCGACCGTCACCAGCGCGCTAGTGGGCACGGTCTTCGGGGCCATACTCGCCGGAATCCCGAGCGGCCGCTACGGCCGACGCGATACCTTGTGCGGCCTGACGGTGTTTTGCCAGGCCACGATGGTGGTACAGTTCGTGGTTGTCTTGTTCTTCTATCCGGAAACCAAGGGCATCTCACTCGAGCAGATGCAAAAGAAACTAGGAATCAGCTAAGCGAACCTTATGACCTCGGAAACTTCAGTCACTTCCACCAAAACCAGAGCCTGGCCCATCTTTCTCGCCTTTGTAGCCATGGGCTTTGGCGACGCGGCCGGACCATGCGTCAGCCTGGCTAAAGAGCAGTTCCACCTCACCAACTTCGCCGCGCAGTTGGTCCCCTTTGCCGGCTTGCTCATGTTCGGCATACTGTCCGTGCCGATGGGCGTCTACCAGGACCTCAAGGGCAAGAAATTCATCCTGATGCTGGGTTTGTGCATCATGCTGGCCGGCCTCCTGATCCCTCCGCTCACGGGCCTTTCGACCTTCCCCGTGCTTCTGATGACGATGCTCCTGCTGGGCGCGGGAGCCACGACTTTGCAGGTATCCGGCAATCCGATCATGCGGGACGTGTCGCCGCCGGGGAAATACTCGCGCAATCTCTCCCTGGCGCAATTCGTCAAGGCGATCGGTTCGCTCTCGGGGCCGCTGATCCCCGTAATCGCCGCCCGGGCGTTCGGCGCAAGCCGGAACGTGATGTTTCACGTGATGTTTCCGTTGTACAGCGCGGCGGTGATCGTGGCTCTCCTCGTTCTGGTGCCGTTGCGGGTGCACGAGCGGAAGGAGCTCGGCCACAAACCGGTGACGTTCAGTTCTTGCCTTGGGCTGTTGCGGAACGGGTACGTGGCGATGATGGTCGCGGCCATCTTCCTGTACGTCGGAGCGGAAGTGTCGGTCAGCTCCGGAATTCCGCTCTATTGGAAGGAGCGGTTTCTGGAAGACGTGGATGTCAACCGCATCGGCTTGCTGGGCACGGGCCTGTTTTTTTTCTTTCTGACCATCGGCCGCTTCTCCGGCGGGGTCATCCTGAACTGGATGAAGCCGAAAAATTTTCTGGTCGCCACCTGCGCCCTCTCGGGGGCGGGACTGCTCGGCATGTTCCTCCCGGCAGGCAAGAACGTGGCGATCGCCAGTGTTATCCTGATCGGACTGGGTTTTGCCAACGTGTTTCCGCTGATCTTCTCGATCGTCGTGGACAGCATGCCGGACAAGACCAACGCGCTTTCGGGCCTGATGGTGATGGCGATCATCGGCGGCGCGGTGGTCCCACCGGTGATGGGCCTGGTGGCGGACGCGCTGCACTCGACACAGATGGCCTTCGGGGTGCCGTTGGCGGCGCTGCTTTGCATCACTTGGGCCGCGGTGGCGAACTGGAACCGCAGTGCCGTGGAACAGCCACTCTGAGAGATACCATGCCGATCCGATTTGACGGCGACCGCCGCATCGTCATGACGCTCGATGCGGGCGGAACCAACCTGAAGTTCTCGGCCATTCAGGGCAACCGGCTGCTCGTGGCTCCGATCGGTATTCCCTCCGAGGCGGATCATCTCGAGCGCTGCCTCGGAAACCTGGTCCGCGGCTTCGAGTGCGTGCAAAAGTCTCTGCCCGCGCCTCCGGTGGCCATCAGCTTCGCGTTTCCCGGGCCGGCCGATTATCCCGCCGGCATCATCGGCGACCTCGGCAATCTGCCGGGATTCCGCGGCGGTGTCGCGCTGGGCCCGATGCTTCAGGAGAAGTTCGGGGTTCCGGTCTTTATTAACAATGATGGCGACCTCTTCGTCTACGGCGAAGCGATTGCCGGTTTTCTGCCTTACGTAAATGGTTTGCTCGAGCAGGCCGGTAGCCCGAAGCGATACAAGAACCTGTTCGGCATCACGCTCGGGACCGGGACCGGCGGCGGCATCGTGTACGATGGAGAGTTGTTTCTCGGGGACAACTCGGCTGGCGCGGAGGTCTGGCTTTCGCGGAACAAGCTGGACCCCTCGGTGAACGCCGAGGAGGGCGCGTCGATTCGGGCCGTGCGGCGCGTCTACGCACAGAAAGCCGGCCTGCGCCTCGACGAGGCGCCGGAGCCGAAAATGATTTTCGAGATTGGGACGGGCGCCGCGGAAGGCGACCGCGTCGCGGCGCGCGAAGCCTTTCGCCAGCTCGGCGAGGTGGCCGGCGATGTGGTCGCGCAAGCGCTGACGCTCGTGGATGGCCTGGCGGTCGTCGGCGGCGGAATCTCGGGCGCGCACTCCCTTTTTCTCCAGCCTATGGTCGATGCGATGAACGGCGTTTACGACGTGGGCGGCAAGCCTTTGCGGCGGCTCATTCCGCGGGCCTTCAATCTGGAAGACGCGCGCCAGCGCGAAGAATTTCTCGGGAGCAAAGCTCGAGAGGTCACCGTTCCAGGAACCACGCGCAAGGTCCCATACGATCCGTTTCAGCGCACGGCCGTCGGCCTCTCCCGGCTCGGCACAAGCGAAGCCGTGGCGATCGGGGCCTATGCCTTCGCGTTGAACCGGTTGGACGCTCTGTGAGTGCCATGAGATGACGCTTCCACCGCTCCCTCACGGTCGCGGCTCGGCGAGCTGCTTCTGAGCCGCGACCGTGAGGGAGCGGTGGAGCAAATCGGGAAATGAAAATCGATCACAGCGTCACGGCCGCCAGTCTCGAAGCCAGCGTCCAAAAACTGTTCGGGCTCTCGGCTGCCAAGATACGTTCGCTGGAGCGGTCCTGGAACCCGTCCGCCGGCTCGCCTGTGTTCACCGAGAACGGGAAATACACGAGCCGGGGCTGGACGGAATGGACCCAGGGCTTTCAGTTCGGCTCGGCGATCCTGCAGTTCGACGCAACCGGGGAATCCGAGTTCCTCGATATCGGCCGCCGGCGAACCGTCGAACTAATGGCGCCGCACATCACGCACACTGGCGTGCACGACCACGGATTCAACAACGTCAGCACCTACGGCAATCTCCTCCGCCTGCTCGGCGAAGGCCGGATTCGGGAAAACGTCTGGGAGCGCCGATTCTACGAACTCGCCCTGAAATGTTCCGGCGCGGTGCAGGCGGCTCGCTGGTCCAACATCGCCTCCGGCGGTGGATTCATTTACTCCTTCAACGGGCCTCACTCACTTTTCGTAGACACCATCCGGACGCTGCGCGCGCTGGCGGCGAGCCATCGCCTCGGACACACGCTCTTCGGCGAGAACGATCGCCGCATTTCGCTCCTCGATCGCCTGATCTGGCACGCCCAGGCGACGGCCCGCTACTCGGTCTACTACGGCGAGGGCCGCGATATCTATGACGCTCGCGGCCGGGTGGCGCACGAGAGCATTTTCAATCCGAGCGACGGCAGCTACCGCTGCCCCAACTCCCAGCAGGGCTACTCGCCGTTCACCACCTGGACGCGCGGTCTGGCCTGGGCCATGTGCGGTTTCGCCGAAGAACTCGAGTTCCTCGCGACCGTCTCCGGCGAGGAGCTGGCGGCCCACGGAGGCCGCGAGGCGGTGGTGGCGACTCTGCGCCGGGCCGCAGAGGCGACCTGCGATTTCTATATCCAGAACTCGGCCCTGGACGGCATCGTCTATTGGGACACCGGCGCGCCGGGGCTGGAGAAAATCGGCGACTGGCGCGGCAAGCCGTCGGATCCTTTCAACGATTTCGAGCCGGTGGACAGTTCCGCCGCCGTGATCGCCGCGCAGGGGCTGCTGCGGATGGGAAGAACTTTTCAGATCGAGCGGTACTGGCAAGCCGGCTTGACCATCTGCCGGACCCTGTTCGCCGAGCCCTACCTGAGCGCCAGCCCGGATCATCAGGGCCTGATTCTGCACGCGATCTATCATCGTCCGAATGGATGGGACATGGTTCCTCCCGGACGCCGCGCTCCATCCGGCGAGGCGTGCATGTGGGGCGACTATCACGCGATCGAACTGGCGCTCTACCTGCTGCGGGTGATCGAGAACAAACCGTACCTGACGTTCTGGAGTAATCACGAATGATCATCGCCGATCTCGCGCGAATTGACGGCCGCGTGTACCCGGCGCGGCGCCGCACGCAGAACCTGGTGGGCGGCGCGAGCCCCATCCAGGCGAAGAACTTTTCAATCGGGAACGTCACGCTGGAGCCGAACGGCGGGCAGGTGCCCTGGCACAACCAGGAACAGGAAGAGGTCTACTTCATCCTCGAAGGCACGGCGGAAATGTGTCTCGGCGAAGAGCGGCGGACGCTGACCGCCGGGCAGGCCGTGTACATTCCTCCGCGCGTCTTCCACCAGGTGACCAACATCGGAGACACGCCCTGCCGGATGCTGTACTGTTACGGGCCGGCGGGCGAGGTCGCCCACTGGCGCCAGGAACTGGACGGAACGCTGCCCCGCGCGGGCGCCGAAGCGCCTCCGTTGCCCGAAGGCGCGAGGCCGCAGTGCACGCAGAAACTGTGAAGAATCCGGGGACACTGCGGGCTGCTTTCTAGATTGGCGGGCTTACGATAAATGCAGCGGTGTCCCCTGGATTCTCTTGCAGGACCGAAAGAACTCAGCGAACCAGGAGAAGCATGAGCACACAAACCGTCCACACGGTGGGCATCATCATGAATGGCGTCACCGGACGCATGGGGCTGAATCAGCACCTGCGCCGTTCCATTCAGCAAATCATTGCGCGGGGCGGAGTCGAGGCCGGCGATGAGGTCATCCTGCCGAAGCCGGTCCTGGTGGGCCGCAACGCGGCGAAGCTCGAGGCGATCTCGAAGGAATCGGGCGGCCTGGCCTGGACCACCGACCTCAACAGCGTCCTCGCGGACAAGTCCTACCAGGTGTACTTCGACGCCCAGACGACGGACCGCCGCGCGGCCTGCGTCCACAAGGCCATTGCCGCCGGCAAGCACATCTATTGCGAAAAGCCCAGCGCGGACAGCCTCGCCGCCGCTCTCGAGATCTACCGCCATGCGGAGGCCGCCGGCGTCAAGCACGGAGTCGTGCAGGACAAGCTGTGGCTGCCCGGCATGCTGAAACTGAAGACGCTGCGCGAGACCGGCTTCTTCGGGGAAATCCTCTCGGTCCGGGGCGAATTCGGATACTGGGTGTTCGAGGGCGACGCGGTCCCGGCCCAGCGGCCTTCCTGGAACTATCGCAAGGAGCAGGGCGGCGGAATTGTCGTGGACATGCTGTGCCACTGGCGCTATGTCCTGGACAATTTGTTCGGAAACGTGACGGCCGTTTCGTGCCTGGGCGCGACGCACATCCCGCGGCGCTGGGACGAATCCGGGAAACCGTACGCGTGTACCGCGGACGACTCCGCCTATGCGACGTTCGAGCTCGAAGGCGGCATCATCGCGCATTTCAACTCATCCTGGTGCGTGCGCGTGCGCCGCGACGATCTGCTCACGATTCAGGTGGACGGAACGCAGGGCAGCGCCGTCGCCGGTCTGCGCGATTGCTGGATTCAGCCCTACGGCGGGACGCCGCGGCCGGTGTGGAATCCGGATGTCGAGAATCCGCTGAATTTCTTCGACGGGTGGCAGAAGATGCCCGAGCAGATGGAGTTCGACAACGCTTTCAAACGCCAGTGGGAGCTGTTTCTGCTGCACGTCGTGAAAGGCGGGCCGTTCCCGTGGACCTTGCTCGCTGGCGCCAAGGGCGTGCAGCTTGCCGAGAAGGGAATGGAATCATGGCGGAAGCGCGCCTGGGTTACGGTGGGCCCGGTGGAAGGGTAAAATCACGATGCGCCCGGAGGACGCACAGCGCTCGACACCGCGCGACGGGTATTCGGAATTGCTGAGCAGAGGGACTGTGAAACTTTGCGCATGGATGGTGGCCTTTGCCATTGTGGCGCCTGGGCAAGTGCCCCATCAGCATCACCCGCCGTCGCCGGAGGAGTACGCGAAGGTGCTGGAGGATCCTTCGCGTGACGCATGGCAGAAGCCGCGGGACGTCGTCAGGGCCCTGGATCTCAAACCGGCGGACGCCGTCGCGGACATCGGGGCGGGCACCGGATATTTCGCGCGCCGCTTTGCTCTCCACTCAGGCAAAGTCTATGCAGTCGATATTGACGAGAAACTGCTTGCGATCGTGCGCGCCAAAGCGCCCGCCAATCTGGAAACTATTCTGGCCGCTCCGAATGATCCCCGCCTGCCGGAGCACTCGGCCGATATGATCTTCTTCTGCGATGTGCTGCACCACATAGAGGGCCGGCCGGCGTACTATGCTAAACTCGCCAAGGCATTGAAGCCAGGCGGGCGTGTCGTGGTTGTTGATTTCTACAAGCGCCCTCTGCCAGTCGGGCCTCCGCCATCGATGAAACTCTCGGACCAGCAAGTGATCGCGGAGTTTCAGAAGGCCGGCTTTTCCCTGAAGAAGCGGCTGGATATCTTACCCTATCAATATTTCTTGTTTTTCGAGCGGCGCTAATGACCGCAAGAACATTAGAGGAGTTCTATGAAGGCGGGAGGTAAAGGAGAGGCGAGCACCGGACTTGTCCGCGAGCCTGAAGCGGCTGGCTCGATTTCTCTCGGCCGCCTGCTGCTGGCATTTCTAAAGATCGGCAGCCTCGGCTTCGGCGGCGGCATGGCCGTGATCGCCCTGATGGAGCAGGAGCTCGCCCGCAAACGCCGGCTCATCAGTGCGGACGAGTTTGTGCATGGAGCGGCCCTCGGGCAGATTCTCGGACCCTTCACGGCAAACACGGCGATATTCATCGGTTATCGGCTCTTTGGGCTGCCCGGTGGTCTGCTTTGCGCGGCCGCATTCCTGGCCCCGTCGGTCGCGCTCGTCATCGCGCTCTCCTACCTGTATTTCGAATACCATTCGATCCCCGCGTTGCAGGGGGTGGTCGCAGGACTTGGACCTGTCGTGATCGCCCTCATCTTCAGCGCTGGATGGAGCATCGCCCGGAATGTGATACGGACACCGGCGGCGTGGCTCATCGCGGCGCTGGCGGCAGCCGCCGGCATTGCCAGGCTGAACTCGATTTGGGTGCTCCTGGCGGCTGGGGCAGCGGGTTTGTTCCTCGGCCGCGGGGACGGCGCTGCCGCGGCCACTCCGGCCAGGCCCTCCGCGGCGCCGGTCTTTGCGATCGTCTCGATAAGCTTGCCCGCCATGGGGTCCTTGCTCCTTGTCGCGGCCACGTTTCTGAAGATTGGTTTCGTGTTCTTTGGAGGGGGATTTGTGCTTGTGCCAGTGCTCCATCATCAGTTGGTTACACAGCTTCACTGGTTGACTCCGCGCGAATTCCTGGACGGCGTGGCCATCAGCAATTTGACGCCCGGACCCATCGCGGTGCTTGCCACCTTCGCCGGATACCGCGTCGCCGGCGTCGCCGGCGCTTTAGCCGCGACGGCCGCACTCTTTGCTCCCGGCGCCGCTCTGATGCTAATGATCAGCCGCCAATATGCGCGCCTTCGCGATGATCGTCGCGCCAAGCATTTCCTGAACGGGATCAACCCGGCAGTGACCGGCTTGATCTTTGCCGCCGCAATATTGCTTGCTCCCGCCGGGCTGGCATCCTGGCGAGGGATCCTTTTGTCGGGCGCGTCTTTCCTGCTGTTAACGCGCCTTCGCTGGCCCCCGGCCTTGGTGCTTGGGATAGGCGCGGCAACCGGCTGCTTGGGAGTATGTCCGTGAGTCCTCTTCGCGGAGGCCGCACCCGGGTTGCAGCCGGCCCGATGGACTCGGAGGCTTGAGTTTCGCAAACCGCTAACGGAGGCAATACCGATGCATCAAAGAGCTTGCATACTCGGTCTGGCGGCGTCGCTGGCATTGACGGCGGCGCCTGGCAACGTTTCCTTCACGCCGGCCGCGGCAAACGTTGAAGCCTACGATTTCGTCGAGGTCACGGCTTCCGTCACCGCGCCCGATGTGCGCAACCCATTTACCGAGGCAACGCTCACGGGCTCGTTCGGCAAGGCCGGCAGCGGCGCGCGCACATCCGTAGCCGGCTTCTGCGACTCGGCGGACGGCAGCGTCTTCCGCATCCGGTTCATGCCGTCCTCCGCGGGCGATTACACTTACTCGGTCACCTACCGCCAGGATGGTTTCGAGAAGTCCTACGACGGTAAGTTCCGGGCCGCGGACGTCCGCCGCCGGGGTCCGATCCGGGTGGATCCCGCGCACCCCTGGCACTTCATCTGGGAAGGCACCGGCGAGCATTACTTCTTCAACGGGACGACGGCGTTCTGGCTGATGGGATGGCGCGACGAGAGAGTCATCCGGGAGAGCATCCAGCGCCTGCACGATCTCAAAGTGAACCGTATGCGCGTGCTGCTTTCCGGCGCCACATCGCTGTTTTACGGAGAGCCGGTGATGACCGGAGACAATTTCACGGTCTTCCTCCGGCCCTGGGTTGCGGAGAAGCCCGACAACTTCGAGCACCCCGGAATCGACTACACGCGCTTCGTCGTCTCCTATTGGCAAAGATACGACCGGATGCTTCAGTTCGCACGGGATCGCGACATGATCATCTCGCTCATCCTCGATATTGCCGATGGCAAGGTTCATGCACAGGCGGGCAGCGAGGACGAGCGGCGGTACATCCAGTATGCCGTCGCGCGGCTGGGCGCGTTCTCGAACGTAACCTGGGACCTGGGGGATGACCTCGACACTTTCCGCGACGAAAAATGGGCGCACGAAACCGGAACCCTGCTGGAGAGCTGGGACCCGTACAAGCACCTTGCCACCAGCCACCCCGTCCACCGCGAGCACCAGGACCGCGCTTCGGCGTGGATGGGGTTTACTGCGATTCAGGACTGGTCGCGCAAGCAGCACTCTCTCATGCTGGAAGAGCGTCAGATCCAGATGAAGACCCAGCGGATCATCCCGCAGACCAATGAAGAGTACGGCTACGAGGATCACTATCCGCTGTGGGCTCCCGCGCCCCCGGGAGATTCCGCCGAGACGCTGCGCCGGGTGGCATGGGAGATCGCGATGGCGGGCGCATACGGGACCGCGGGTGAGACCGCCCGCCGCGGTGTGAACATCTGGCCCGACACGGGCGGCGGCTGGATGAACGGGCGCGGGGACGACACCATGGTCATGCTAAAAGGCTATGCCCACATGGTGGACTTCTTCACCAGCTTTGAGTGGTGGACCACCGAGCCGCACGACGAGCTCGTGAACCAGGATGCCTATTGCCTCGCGAACCCCGGTGAGATCTACGCGGTGTATCTGCCGAACGGCGGCGACGTAAGCGTCAAGCTGGAGCCGGGGCGGTATCAGGCCAAATGGTTCATTCCGTTTACGGGCGAAGTCGTTCCGCTGCCGGAGCCCGTCCAAGGGCCGGCCTGGACCTCTCCCAAAGCTCCCGGGTTAGCGGACGCGGCGCTGCTGATACAGAAGATTGGCCGGAAGTAAAGGCCGACCTACGGTGCGCGTGATAGGATCAAGGACTTCCCACGGAGGACTGATGGAACTCGACGTACCTCCGCCAGAAAATGGGGATCACGGCCCGCCGGCGATCTGGCGGTACATGGACTTGCCAAGGTTCGTCTCGATCTTGTCCACGGGGAGGTTGTGGTTTGCCAAGGCAGCCACTCTATGCGACGATCCGTGGGAGGGATTCGGCAAAGCGGAACGTCTCAAAGTCCCACCGGCGGATAACTGCCCCGAGCTGGCTATTCGCGGGGCACCCGGTGGGACGAGAACCATTTCCGTGCCGCAGATGATGGCCAGATTTAGCCAGAGGTCGGCTGAGATCTTTGAGAATGCGCGGGACCACCTTTACGTGAATTCTTGGTGTTTGGATGCAGCTGAGTCGATGGCAGTGTGGCAGATTTACGGTTCGCTTGGTTTTGGCGTGGCACTGAAGTCGTCCGTCGAGCAATACCAACGGGCGGCCAGGTTGGAAGTAGACTCCTCGCACTATATTTCCGGACCAGTAACCTATCACGATAGCCTCGAATCAGCGCCCGACATCCGGCGCGATTTTCGCGAGTCGATTCCTATGCCGGGCTTTGGGTTGCGGGGCGAGGTTCTCAAGCTGGGCCTCCACAAGCGTGCGTGTTACTGGTACGAGCACGAGTGGCGGGCAGTTCTGTACCAGGATAGCCGACCCGATATCGTTGGCGTTCACGAGGCCTTTGATTTGGAGCAATTGATCAGCGCAGTTTATGCCGGTCCCCGTGCACAGGAATTTGTCGTTGAAGTAGTGTCTTCGATCATGGACAAGTTTCTGCTTCGGAAACCATTGGAGCGGTCGGTTCTGTTAAGGTCCCCACAAAGAGAAATAGCATCCGCTGACTGACGTCGCTCAGGTGCATTGCTCTCTTCCTTACGCGAAGAAAGACAGCCAGACGGTGGAGTTCAAAGTTCCCCTGGCGCCGGGCGAGGAAAAGGCCGTGGCCTATAGCGCGCATTACTCGTGGTAGGAAGTCTCTCCGGCAACCTATCGACGATGCCGCTCCCTCACGGTCGCGGCTCAGTGACGCACAGAGTCTACCGAGCCGCGCACGTTAGTAAGAGGTGTTTGGGCCTTCTTGAAACGGGCGGCTAAACCTCCACCCAGGCGCGCTTCTTGTCGCTCTCGATGGCCTTCTCGAGAATCTTCATCATGCGGTAGCCATCCTCGAAGGTGGGATACTCGACCGGCGCGGCCGGATCCGCCACCCGGGCGTAGAACCGGCGGAAACATTGCTTGTGCGCGTCGTCGTAGCCTTCGCTGTGTCCGCCGGGCAGATCGGCGTAGCTGCGCGCCTTCGTGTGAAACAAGGCGGGATCCTTGAGGATGAGCTGGTTCGGCTCATTGCGATGACCGATCCACAGCTCATCGGGCCGCTCCTGGTTCCACATCGCGCCGGCCTTGGTGCCGTAGATCTCGATTTGGAACTTGTTCTTGCACCCCACGTTCACCTGGCTGACGGTAAATGCGCCGCGAGCGCGGGCGCCCAGTTGAAGCAGCACCGCGCCGTAGTCCTCCGTGTCCACACGGACCTCTTCGTAGTCCTCCGGCTTCAGGGTCTTGCCCGCGAACGTCTCGACCGCCTTCTTCGGCCGCTTGCGGGTCTTGTGGAAGATGTGCATGTCCGCGCACAGGGCCGTGATGGGCAGGCCGGTGAGGTGCATGATCATGTCCATCCAGTGCGAACCGATATCGCCCATCACGCGCAACGGGCCGTTTTCCTTCGCCACGATGCGCCAGTTCCAGTCGGTGTCGTAGAGCAGCCAGTCCTGCGAATAGGTGCCCTGAACCACCGTGACATCGCCCAGCTCGCCGTTCCGGATCATCGCGCGCAGTTGTTGAATTACCGGATAGAAACGCAGGTTATGGTTGAGGCAATTGGCGAGCTTCCGCCGTCCCGCGATCTCCACCAGCTCCCGCGCTTCGATAGAAGACATCGCCAGCGGCTTCTCGCAGAGGACGTGCTTACCAGCCGCCATCGCGGCCTTCGCGATGGGATAGTGCAGCACGTTGGGCGTGCAGATGTGCACCGCCTCGATGGCCCGGTCCTGCAGAATCTGGTTGTAATCCGTAACGACCCGATCCACACCCGTCTGCGCGGCGAAAGCCGCCGCGAGCTCGTCGTTTTCCGCGGCGACCGCGGCCACCTCCACGTTGCCCAACCGGCGGATCGCTTCGGTATGCACACGGCCCATGAAACCGGTGCCGATGACAGCAGTCTTGATTTTGCGCATTGCGTCTTGAATCCTTTCCCTCCCGCCGGCATCCTGCGGACCGTGCGGTTCGACTATTTTTGTGCCATCCGCTAATGTATCGCACTCGCTCGCGCGAGCGCCGGCCGTTTCGACGCGGCGCCGCAAGACGCCAACACCCCAAGCGGGCGCGCAGCCCGCTCAAAAGACTTTTGGACCCCGGACTGCGTCGTGCTAATGTAAACAGCAAGATCTCTTTTCTGAAGGAATCATGAAGCTGCGCATTCGGCTGCGAGTCGGGCCGGCCCTCGAGAGGCGGCTCGCGCGTAACCGCCAACTAGCGTCCCTTCTGGCGATGTTTCTCAGTCCCGCGGCGTTGATGGCGCTCGCGCTGGGAGTTTGGCGGCTCGGTTCCGATCTCAAGTGGACCGGCGAGTTCGCCATTTCTCACGGGATCTTCTCGCACTGGCAGGTATGGATCGCCATGGCCGGTCTGCTCGAGACCTGCGCCGCGATTCTCAACCGCTACGGGCGCGGGGGCGGCGAGGCCACGCCATAGCGAATCCCGGATTCTTCCGCCACTAATTCCTGCATCGCGGCCGTGTAGAAATGGTTGGAGCGCGTGCGAATCTCTTGTTCGGACCGTTCCGGGAAGACCAGATGCTCGAGTTCATGCAGCAGAACCGCGAGCACACCGGCCTGAAAATGAATCGAAGGCAGTCTACCGCCGAGCTCTCCCGCCGCCAAAGAGGACAGAGGCTCCGGCTCCCATTTGCGGATGCCCTCGTATGCGAGATCGATTTCCCCAACCGGTTCGCCGAGATCCGCGGCAAGCCTGCGGGTGAAACGCGACTCGGAGCCCCGCGGGTGGTGGTGGCCCAGGCACTCGCACGCGTTCAACGGATTAAGAATGACCACGACGATGCCTGGAAGCGATTGGAAAACCGGTGCGTACGCATTGCGCGTCTCTGGATTGAGCCGCAACAGCGTGTGGGCGTAAGCGGCTTCCACTTCGCGGCCCACCTCGAGCGCGCCGCGGGGAACACTGAGCAGCAACAGCGGGAGGCCGCCGCCCGCGCGCACCAGCAGTTGTTCGCGGCCGCGGAGCCGGTCGACGAACGTCCGAAAGATTCCGCGCGGATGCACCGAACGCCGCTTCGGCATCGATCTTCCCCTTCCATTCTGTCACAGCGCCCCGAATCCCCGGCACGGTTTTTGTTATTCTGGCAATGAGCAGATCCGCTCCTCGCATGCAATACACCCGGCACCGGCGCAGTGGCTATTATTCGAGCTATTTCCCTCCCGGGGTCAAGTGGCTGCTCATCAGCAATGTTGCCATCTTCGTGGTGAATTTCTTTGCCGGGCTGTATCTCGAACGCGATCCGTTCCGGATTTTCGGCTTGGTGCCGACGGAGGTGCTGGGACAGGGATACATCTGGCAGGTGTTCACCTACATGTTCCTGCACGGGGGCTTCTGGCACATTCTGATCAACATGTTCACGCTGTGGATGTTCGGGATCACGCTCGAGAACGACTGGGGCACGAAACGGTTTCTGCAGTACTACTTTCTGTGCGGCGCCGGCGCGGGATTGTGCGTCATCGCGGTCAGCATCCCTTCGCACGAGATGATGTTCCGCACGATCGGGGCGTCCGGTGCGATCTTCGGCCTTCTGCTCGCCTTCGGGGTGCTCTACCCGGATACGCCGATCCTGTTCAGCTTCCTGTTCCCGATCAAGGCGAAGTACTTCGTCATGATCATCGGGGCCATCGCGTTCATGAGTTCGTTCTCGCCTGGCTCCGGCGTCAGCCACATCGCCCACCTGGGCGGGATGCTCTTTGGCTATGCCTTCCTGAAGTTCCGCGTAAAGGGGCTCAAGCCGCTCGGATCGTTGCGCTTGCAATTTCAGGAGTGGCGGGTGCGGCGGGCCCGCAGGAAGTTCCGGGTCTACCTGCGGAAGCACGGCTCCGACCGCGACCGGTGGGTGAACTGAGCTGGTCCCTCTTGAAACGCCTCCCGGCGCGAGCGCGTCAAACACCCGGGAATCAGTCCCTGCTGATATAGTTGTGAATTAGGGGGCGAGTTGAAAAACGCGTTTGGTAGCGCTTGCTGACGCGTCGGGGAGTGCCCAGCCGGCGTTTTTCAATACGCTCTTTAGAGGCGCATATGAAAACCTCCAAAAGAATCGGCCTACTGGCGGTGACGTGTCTGATTGCGGGCTGCGCCGTAGTGGCCGCGCAGGACCAGGGACCGCAGAACGAGGGGAGCGCGACCGTCGCCAAGCCGCGCAACGCGGGCAATACGGCCGAGCCCGCCGAAGGCCCCGCCATCCCCTCCAAGTTCGACAAGAAGAATCAGATCCCGGAAAACACGCCCAGTTTCAAAGCCGACGTCACCACGGTCACGGTGGATGTCGCCGTGCTCGATAACAAGGGGCGGTTCATCCCCAACATACCGCGAGTCAATTTCCGGGTACTGGAAGACAACGTGCCCCAGCAGGTCCAGACCTTTAGCATGGGCAAGGCGCCCATGACCGTCGCCATGCTCATCGAGTTCAGTAACCGGTACCAGTCTTTCTGGACCGCGACCTGGTATCAGACGCTGAGCGCGTCGTATGGCTTTCTCGAAACACTGAAGCCGGAAGACTACGTCGCGATCGTGGCGTACGACTTGCGCCCCGAGATCCTGTGCGACTTCACCGCGGACAAGCGCGCGGCCTACGAGGCCATGAGCCGGCTCAGGATCGCGGGGTTTTCGGAATCGAACCTGTTCGACGCCGTGACGGATACGGCCCAGCGCATGAGCGGCATCGAAGGCCGCAAGGCGATCGTGCTCATCTCTTCGGGCATCGACACCTTCAGCAAGATCACCTACGACAAAACCCGCAAGATTCTCCAGGACGCGGGTATTCCGATCTACGCGATCGGGATCGGCCAGGCCGTGCGGATGTACTATGACCAGATGGGCATGATGGGCCCCATCGCGTATATGAACGGATTGCAGGCGGACAACCAGTTGCGCACATTCGCAAAGGAGACCGGCGGGCAGGCGTTCCTGCCGCGCTTCTATGGCGAGTTTCCGGGCATCTTCCGGGCGATCGCCGAGGCCCTCCGGAATCAATACAACCTGACGTACAGTCCCACCAACCAGACCAGGGACGGCACGGTCCGGAAGCTGAAAGTGGAGGTCGTGAATCCCGCGAACGGGGAGCCCCTGAAGATCACGGATGAAAAGGGCAAGCCGATCAAGTACACGATTGTTGCCAAGAACAGCTACACGGCGCCGCGCACCGTGGAGTAAAGGACCCGCAATTCGGCACGCCCTACTTTTTCGCTCAAAAGTCAAGGCGTTCATCTTGCGTTTTTCCAAAGTGTTACAACTCCATTGACACGCCCCTCGGGCCTCTGGTACTTTCACCTTTCTTACTTATGAAAAGTATGCCTTCCGAGAACCACCCGGCGGCGCGCATTCTGCTCGTAGACGACAACAAGCTGGGGTTGATCGCTCGCAAATCTGTTTTGGAGGACCAGGGATACAGAATCACCACCGCCGTGCAAGGCCAGGAGGCCTTCGAGCGCTTCTCGCGCGAGAAATTCGACCTGATTGTTACGGATTATAAGATGCCGGAGATGAACGGCCTCGAGCTGATTGAAAGAATCCGCGCGAGCGCGGCCGACTTGCCGATCATCCTGCTCTCGGGATACGCGGAAGCACTGGGCATGACGGAGGCGAACACCGGGGCCAACGTCGTGATTACCAAGAGCGCGAACGAAGTGCCCCACCTGATTCGCTCGGTGAACCGCCTGCTGCGCCGGCCCGTCCCGAAGAAGGCCGCCGGTTCACAACAGGCTTCCGGGGCCAGGACCAAACGTCTCGCAGCCTCGTGAGCCGCCCGGGGCGGCGAGTTAGAGTGGAGGTTTGAAGCCCTTTTCGATAGCTCTCGCCGCAATCCTGGTCCTGGTGGCCGCAAACCCTGCCTGGCCGGTTTCCAAAAAGGCGCTCACCCAATCGGAGCGTGCGGGCGCGCAGCGCAACCGCGTGGTCAAGCGGTGGATGCGGTCCCTGACCCTGAGTGAGCGTGTGGCCCAATTGGTCGTGCTGCCGTTCTATGGAGACGCGCCAAATCCACGTTCGGAAGAGTACAGGAAGTACCTCTATTGGGTGCGCGACCTCCATGCCGGCGGCCTCATTTTGGTCAATCGGGTCCAGGACGGCCACGTACGGTCCGCCGAACCTTACGCGATGGCCGTGTTTTTGAATCGCATCCAGCGCGCGGCAAAGCTTCCGTTGCTCATTGCGGGCGATTTCGAGCGCGGCGACTCGATGCGCGTTACTTCGAAGACGCTGTTCCCGCACGCCATGGCGTTCGCGGCAACCCGAGACCCCGGCTTGAGCCGCGATGAAGGAGCGGTGACCGCCAGACAGGCGCGGGCGCTGGGCGTGCCCTGGATTCTGGCGCCCGACGCCGATGTGAACAACGACCCCGACAACCCGATCATCAACATCCGCTCCTACAGCGAGAATCCGGAAGAGGTTGCCGCGCACGTGCGCGCGTTCATCGAGGGGGCGCACTCGGCCGGTCCCGTGCTGGTGACCGCGAAACACTTCCCGGGGCACGGGGACGTCTCGACCGACACGCACCTGGCGCTGGCGGTCAACAACGCCGATCGCGCGCGGCTGGAGAAGATCGAGCTGCCGCCCTTTCGCGCGGCCATCGCGGCCGGGGCCGATGCCGTGATGACGGCTCACATCGCCGTGCCTTCTCTCGACGAGCCCAACATCCCGGCGACGCTGTCCGCCGCCATGCTGACGGGCTTGCTGCGGAAGGACCTCGGGTTTCAAGGCATCATCACCAGCGACGCGCTGGATATGGGCGGCATCACCAGGCAGTGGCCGTCCGGCCAGGCGGCGGTGAAGGCCATCCAAGCCGGAGTGGACGTGCTGCTGATGCCGGCCAACCCCGAGGAGGCCATTGCGGCGGTGGTGAATGCCGTGCGCCGCGGCGAGATCAGCCGCGAGCGGATCGACCAGAGCGTGCACAAGGTCCTCGATGCGAAGGTTCGCCTGGGCCTGGATCGCCACAGAGCGGTGGATCTCGAAAACATGCTGGAGGAGCTGGACACGCCCGAAGACATTCAGAAAGCCCAGGAGGCCGCCGATCGCGCCGTAACCCTCGTCCGGAACGAACGCGTGCTGGTTCCGCTGAATCTGACCTCGCGGGTGTGCTTCCTCATCCTGGCCGAGAGTCGCGGCTCGCAGCAGGGCCGCGCGTTTGCATCCGGGGTGCGGTCGCGGATGCCGGACGCTCCGGTCGTGACCCTCGACGCCTCCGCGAGCGCGGCCGACCTGGACCAGGCCGTTCAGAATGCCGAGGCCTGCGACACGGCCGTGGCGGCCGCTTTTGCTTCGGTCGCGGCGTACCGGGGCAGCGTGGCGTTGGCCGGCGGCCTACCCGGACTGCTGGATCGCTTGATTGCGAGCGGCAAGCCGGTGGTCCTGGTCGCGTTGGGAAATCCTTACCTGCTGCGCGATTTCCCTGGCGTGGCCGGCTATCTGGCCACGTACAGCACGGTGCCGCCTTCGGAAATCGCCGCAGCCAAGGCACTGTTCGGCGCGATTCCGATCCAGGGCCGCTTGCCGGTGACCATCCCCGGGCTCGCCCACTACGGCGACGGCATCCAGCTCGCGGCCACAGCCGGACGGTAACCTCACCCTGCGAGGTTGCTGCCGCCCTTCGTCCGGCACGCGCCAGTCTGTGTATGATCGTCTCAGGAGCTTACGAGATGCTCGAAATCACCTGGCTTGGCCATGGCACCTTCCAGTTCCGGCTCGAATCCGGAGAAGTGTTCGTGATGGACCCGTGGTTCGATGGCAATCCCGCGCACCCGAAAGGGCACTCCTTCGACCGGGTCGACGCCATCCTGATCACGCACGGGCATTTCGATCACATCCACGACGCGGTCCCGCTGGCCAAAGAGTTCGCGCCCCAGGTAATTGCGATTTATGAGACCTGCCAGTGGCTTTCGTCGAAGGGAGTGGTGAAGACTTCGCCGATGAACAAAGGCGGCTCGCAGCAGGCGGGCCCGGTCCAGGTCACGATGACTCACGCGGTACACAGTTGCGGTATCCAGGACGACGACGGGAGCATCATTTACGGAGGCGAGGCGGCCGGTTACGTGCTCCACCTGCCGGAGGGCCGCACGCTCTACTTTGCCGGCGACACCAACGTCTTCTCGGACATGCAACTCATCGAGCAGCTCTACCATCCGGAACTGGCGTTCCTGCCGATCGGCGATCTGTTCACGATGGGGCCGCGGGAGGCCGCGCTGGCCTGCTGCCTGTTGAAGCCGAAGCAGGTCGTGCCGATGCACTTCGGAACCTTCCCCGCCCTGACCGGCCATCCCGAACAACTGGCGGAGCTGGTAAAGCCGATGGGCGTCCGCGTCTGGCCGCTCGAACCGGGCAAGCCGGTCGAGTGGTAGCAGGCCGCCTCCCGGCTACTTCTTCGCCGTCGCGTTGGAATGATGGCGCGCGCGGCGCCGCACCGCGTGGCGCCTCCTGGCCACCACCACCGGGCTGCGCTTGAAGCTGCCTTTCTTCGAACTCGCCGCGACCTTCACCGTCCGAATCGGCGTTGAGAGATGGCCGGCCGCTAGCACGCCGGACTCCTCCGGGCTGTACAGCTTCCGGTATATCGACGCGTTCCGCATCACCGCAAACACGTAGTTCCGTGTCTCGCTGAACGGAATGCTCTCCACGAACTCCGCCGGCTCGCGATACCGGGCCCAGCTCAGCCAGTTCTCGACCCGCGCACTTCCCGCGTTGTAAGACGCCAGCGTCTGCTCCCACCGGCCGGAGAACGTGTCGTACATGCCGCGCAGATACGCCGTCCCGAGACGCAGGTTGACCTCGGGCCGGAACAGCACGGCCGGCCGGAACCGCCGCCGGCTCGCTTTCACGAGCATGCGTCCCGTCGAGGGCAAGATCTGCGTGAGCCCGTAGGCGTGCGCCGGCGAGACCGCGCCGGGGTTGAACTCGGACTCCTGCCGGATCAGCCCGGCGACCACGTAAGGATCGAGGCCGTGCAGCCGCGCGTTGCGCTCCAGTTCCGTGCGCCACGGCAGCGGATAGAGCAGCCGCCAGAAGCTCGCCGGCGCGTCCTCCAGGGGAATCGAGAGATAGGAGGGCACCAGGCTCTTGACCAGCCGAAGCGCCCGGTGCGGCTCGCCGCCGGCCTCCAGTTGCGCCAGGTGCAGGGCGAGAATGTGGGGCTGGTCTTCGTTGCGCGCTCCGTACCGCAGCTCGGTCTCGGCCAGGTCCGGGAGGCCCGCCGCTTCGAGCAGCCGCGCGCGGTCGATGCGGGCCTGGGTCAACGGCGTTGGTTCGAACTTCCTTTCGGCCGGCCGCACCGGCCAAACCACGCCATTCAGGAACGCCCGCACCTCGCCCGATTCCACCGTCCGGAATAACGCCGGATCCGCGAGCCGCCGCTCGGCCAAATCATTGTAGTAATAGTTGGGGTAGCGCTCGACGATCTCGGTGTAGTAGGCCTTCGCCTTGTCGGCGTCGCCGGCGCCTTCGGCCAGCCGTCCGAGGAAATACAAGGCCGAGCTCGACCGCTCCGAACCCGGGAACTTCATCAGGTGCTCGCGCAGCAGGTCCACCGCTTCCGGACGCCGCTGGAGATAGGCGTTCCACGCCACCTTCCAATGGCAGTAGTCCGCTTGCGGCTGATCCGGGAACGATTCGTAACAGGCCCGGAACAGCGGAAGGTATTGATCCGCGCGGTTCGAGAGCAGGTAGCGGTTTCCCGCCAGGTACAGCGCCTTGAGGCGCCAGGGCGACTGCGGGTATCGCTCCAGGCGCTGGATGGCGTCCATGATCCGGTCTTCGCGTTCCTGGCGGCGGGCGCACTCGGCGATGTAATAGAGCCGCTCGGCGTCCGCTTCCGGCGATGCCACCTCGAGCGTGTTGAAGTACTGGTATGCGGAATCCGTCTGGTAAGTCAGAAACTCGATCACGCCCAGCCGGACGCGGGCGGTTTCGCGATCGGGCCCGGCCGCGCTGGTCAGCATCGCTTCGTATTCGTTGCGCGCGCGCCGGTAGTCGCCGCCCTGGGCCAGTTTGTCGGCGCGCTGGAACATCGCCTGGGTCGTAGGGGGCGGAAACAGGTCGCCCAGCGTACTCTTCAACGCGGAAAGTGCCGCTTCGGCCTGTTCGGCTTCCACGCTCAGCGGAAACTGGTAGTACACGCGCTGATAATAGGCTACCGCCGAAGCCAGGTCCGCCGCGGCGCGATAACAAGCCGCCAGCAGCGCGTCGCCCGCGGGCTGTGCGAGTTGCGCGTAGTGTTCCCGAAGGATCCGTACCCCCTCGGCCGGCTTGCCCAGGTCCCTATACGCGCGCGCCGCCACCATCGCGGCGTCGCCGGCCTCGGGCGACGGCGGAAGGTTGCTAAAGACCGGCTCCAGATCCGCCAGGGCGGTGTTGAAATCGCCCAGGTCGTATTCGGCGGCGCCAAGCGAGTGGGCCACATAGTCGGCCAGCCGGGGCTCCCTTCCGCGAACGGCCCTGAGGTCGCGGACCGCGGCCGCGGGCTGCTTCTGAAGCTGCTCCGTGATACCTGCTTTGAAAAGCGCCAGGGAGCCTGCCACCGGCTGCGCGCGTGCCGCCGTGTTCCGCGGGGCCGCGGGTCCGCCCAAAAGCAGGGCGGGAAAGAAAAAAGCGAAGACGGGCCGGTTAAGCCAGCGGACCCGGGTATTCTTCGCCCAGTGCTGCAAGTTCCTCATTGGCTAGCGTTCGTACCAACTCCCTATGCAAATAATCGGGCATCGCAACAGACGCCTGCAGAAATTCGCGATCATAGGCGGCGCGAGCCGAATCGATCTCCTCTTTGAGCTCGGCATAGAGCCTCTTCCGCGTCCTCCCGGCGCGCACGGCCTGGGCATTGTAAAGCCGGATCTCGGCGGCACGCACGCGCGCAAAACGTTGCGCGCGCAAGTGCTCGGCCGCCACTTCCCCGGCCAGCGGCATGGTGATGCCGGCTTCATCCGGGACCGGCGTCACCGGCGCGCGTCCGCGCGTTTCGAGAGCGGTTCCGGCCAGCGCCGCCATGGCCTCGATTCCGTCCACTTCCAGGCCGCCGCCCGCCGCCAGGAGCACCGCCTCGACCCGTTCGCGGACCAGCACCGGCACAATCGCGCAACTGGCCGCCCCCGAGCCCTCAAACCACGCCGAAATACGTTGCGAAATCCCGCTGGCCGCTACGGCCGCGACGAGTGAGTCGCGCGATTCGAGGACCGCCGCGACAGCCGGCGCGGAGGTCAACGGAAGCTCGAACCCGGCTTCCGGCGCCCCCTCGGCCGGTCCGCTCACGGACAGCACGCGAAGCGCCCGATCCCTGAGGGTGACGAGCACCGAGCGCGAGCAGAAACCCGCGATCGAATCGAGAACAGCGCTTCCCCACTGCCCCTCGCTCTCATACCCGCGGAGCCGGCGCGCGGCGCGGTGGAACTCCTCAACGGTTTCGCGACGCACCCGATGGCGCAGCTTCCCCAGATCGGATTCGAGTTCGTGCTCGATGCGCTCGGCCAGCCCGGCGAAGCGCTCTTCGAAGAGCCGCTCGATGTGCCGGTGCCACACGGAGCTCAGCTCCGCGATCTCCTCCCGAAACGCATCGCGCGCTTCGGAAATCATCGGACTGACGGTGGTGGTTCGTTCGGCGGACGGCTGCGGCATCGGTTGGAACTTTTATTGTAGCTCTCGCTGGCGGCTGGTCCGTGCGGGCACGCATCAGAGTGTTCCCGGACTCTTCGCTGCCGGTATCTCGAACTGGAACGGCGAGAGCGTCGCGTTCAGCCGCATCTCGGTCTGCCCGTCCGACAGATCGAAGTAGATGCGCCCGTCCGGCCCGGTCACCCCGCCTCCTTTGAAGGAGGTATCGCCGAGCGTGATGAGGATGTCGGAAAACCGGAACACCGGCAGACCGCGCGCCATCGCAAACGCATACGATCCCGAAACGTCCTTGGCCTCGGTATCGGCGGCCAGTGATACCGAACGCGCCTTGAACGATCCCTCCAGCCGGAGGTTCTCCATCAGCTCCGGACCGGTGCCCGCAGTTTCGAGCACGCTGCGGCCCGTCCATGCCCCGCCCATCCAGCTCAGGCCGCGAAAGCGAAGGCTCGCGCGATAGGCCGGCGCGGCGCGCCGGAGGTTGGCGGTCAACCGGCCCGTGATCGAGCCTTCGTTGAGCCGGGCAGTCAGGTCGGTGGCTTCTATACTGGCTCCGTCCCAGAGGAGGCGGGCGCGAACGTTCTCGATTGGCAGGTCCTTCAGCACAAGCGAACCGATCTCGACGGCCGCGTCCACCCGCCGCGTTTCGAGCCACTCGGGCACCCGCGCCCTTCCCAGCCGCAGAGCGCGCGCGAGCAGGTTCTCCTCCCTGCGAAGCGAGGGCATGAGCAGCCGCTCGACTTCCTGCGCGTCGAGCTTCGGGATGCGCAGGTGGAACTTATGCGGCTCGGAGGCGCCGGCGGTATACCGGCACTCGCCTTCCAGGTCCGCGGCCCCGATGTTGCCCCGGATCCGGTCCATGGTCACGCCGTCGTCCCGCAGCGTCACACGGGCGGAGGAAATTTCGACCGGCTCCGCCAGACCGGCGATCGGGATGCTCGCATCTTCCAAGCGGAAGGCGCCCAGCCACGCGCCTGGCCGGTCGCCCTCCTTGCGATAATCGACCTGCCCCGTCCAACTCCCTTTGGCACACTGTTTCAGAACCGGAACGGAGCCCAGCAGGCGCGCTCCCCCGCTTACTCCGCCGGCGACGCGCATCCCGCTGGCGGTAATCCGGGCGCTCCATGCTCGCGCCGCCCAGGCGTATTCGCCCTCGATCGCCGCGCTCTGATTGCCGGCGTCGAAAATCGCGGGCTCGAGGTGCACGCTGTCGCCGTTGAGCCCGATCACCGCTCGGGCGAGTCGCAACGGCGGAGCATCCGGGATCTTCACCAACGTTTCCCCCGACGCCAGCGTGCCCTGCGCGCGAGTTTCGGGCGAGTAGCCGATCACTCCGGTCAGGCCGCCCGAAACTTCGAGCCCTTCGGGAAGCTCCAGACCCAAATGACGCGCCACCACGGGCAGCGGCGCAACCGGCAGGTGGTCCAGCTTGATGAGCGCCGCCCAGCGCGGCTGGGAAAGGTAGCCTGTCGCGCGAAATTCGAGCTCGAGCGGAAGGGCTCCGCCCGCGGCCGGCGCCGTCTCGAGCCACAGCGTCTGGGAAATCAGATCGAGCTTCCCCCTAAAGTCCAGCGGCCACGTATCGCCGTGCGGCGGCAGCAGATCCCACCGGTAAATATCCTGGATCTGCATGTTCCCCGTAATATCCACGCCGGACAAAGGCCCCACCAAGCGCGCTCGGGAGCTTACCTTCCCGTGCACGCCGAGATCGTACCCTTGCGCCAGGCGAACGAGGTCGGAAATGGAGTTGTTCTCGAGTTCCACCGTGGCGTCGATCCGGCCGCCGGCGCCGTGGCCGGGATGCCACCTTCCGCGCACAGTGAACTCGCCGAAGCCCTGGCTGCCGCGATCCGAACGCGCCGGCTCTCCCTCGAAGCGGAGGCGCCAGTCGCCGGCCAACGAAGACGGCGGCACGGCGTCCATCCGGACATTGGCGAAATAGAAGGTCGATTTCGTATTTGCGAACTTGAAATTGATGCGGCCGTCGCGGACCTGAATCTCGGGGAGATGCACGCCCGCCGAAGCCGCCGCTCCCGCTGTCCGGCTCAGGAGCGATTGGAAGTTCCAATGGCCGGCCTCGGGGCGGGTGAGCGTGATCGCCGCGTCGGAGAGCCGGAGGCTGGAGAACTGGAGCCGCCCGGTCCAAAAACTCGCGAAGCTCACCCGCGCTTCAAGCGATTCCACATAGGCGAAAGGCTCGAGACCCATCGCGGGATCGTCGTGGATGACCACCTTTTCCACCGAGAACCCGGGGCCGTCGAACAGAGACAGATGGACCTTGCCAATCTCGACGTCCCTGCCCAGGGCCTTCCGAAGGCTCTCTTTCACCCGCTCGCCGAAACGGTCCGCGTCCAGGCGCGGCGCGATCAAGCCCACTGCCAGAACCACCGCGGCGGCCGCCAGCAGCCACCGGAAGGCGGTCTTCTTCCGAAGTTTCATCGCGGTTCAGCCGATCCGAGCTCGGCGCGGTAAGCCTCCGGATCGTCCACGTCGCGGAGGACGCCGGGGTCGTCCACGTCAACATAGCAGGCGCGGGCGGCATGCTGGTGAACCACATCGCGGGCTTGTGCGTCCGCGGGCAGGCGCAGAAATTCCGGAATGATCTCACGCGCCGCGCAAACCGGGTGTCCGCTTCTGCCTTGGAACCTCGGAATCACCAGAACCGGGGATCCCGCCTGGCGCCCGAACTCCGCCGCGAGGCGCGCGATCGTCTCCGGGCGCACCATCGGGTAGTCTACCGGAGTGAACAGCACGCCGGTGGCATCCGCCGGAACCGAGCCGAGGCCGGTCTTTAGCGAACTGAGCTGGCCTTGCACATACTCGTGGTTCACCACGAAAACGGCCTCCGATTGCCGGCTGAGGCCGGCCCTGATCCGATCGGCATCGTGTCCCAGGACCACGATGACCGGGGAGCAGTGCGGGTGCAGGATACCGATCAACCTGTCCAGAAACGTCTCGCTGCCGCCTGGAGCGCGGAGCAAGGCCTTGGGAGTACCCATGCGAGAGGAAGCACCACCCGCGAGAACGACCGCCGCCAGGCCGCCCGGCATCACTTCAGCAGCGCCCTCAATCGCTCGCTGGCGAACACCGACTTCGACAGCTCGCGCCAGTTCGAATCGGCGCCGCGCCGGACCGCAATCATCTCCGCCGCCACCGAAACGGCAATCTCCTCCGGCGTCACGGCGCCGATATCGAGCCCCATGGGCGCGTTGATGCGCTCGAACGCCTGGCGCGGGATACCCTCTTTTTCGAGTTCCTTGATAACCGAAATCACCTTCCGTTTGCTGCCGATCATGGCGATGTACCGGGCGCGCGTGCCAACCGCCCACCGCAGCACCCGCATATCGTCCCGGTGCCCGCGCGTGACGACCACCAGGTAGCTGCTCTCGTTCACCGCCAGCTTGGGGAAAATCTCCTCGTAGTCCCCGGCGAAAACCTGCTCCGCCTCGGGGAACCGCTCGCGGTTCGCGAACGTGTCGCGATCATCAACCACAACTATAGAAAATCCTGCTAAACCTAGGATTGTACATAGACTTTTCGAAATGTGCCCGGCGCCAAAAATGAAGGCGCCCGGCGGGGGGAGAACAGCTTCCACAAAAATATCCAACTGGCCTCCGCAGATGAGCCCGTTGTCGTAGGCCGCGTCCTGGCCGAGGTTGAAGGTCAGGCGCCTGGGTTGCCCGGTCTCGAGGACGCCCCGAGCGGCCGTCCAGACTTCCGCCTCCACGCAGCCGCCGCCGATGGTTCCGAACATCGAGCCATCTTCCCGAACCAGCAGCTTGGCGGTCTCGTAGCCGGGAATCGAACCCCGGACTTCTATGATCGTCGCCAGGGCGCATTTCTGGCCGAGCCGCCGGAGCCTGACCAGCTCGTCGAAAACATCCATCGGCACGAATTATAGCATTGCGAAATTCAGTAATCTGAGTACTATAGCTTGATTTCAACTTTCGTGATATGATCGCCTGTACAACTAGTACGAAGGGTCTAGCCCCGGGGTTGGCGTTTGTGTTCGACCTCGACGGCGTGATAGTGGACTCGAATCGTGTCCACGCAGTGTGTTGGCGGGAGTATCTCCGGCGCTGCGGAATCGAAACGCCGGAAGATTTCGACTTGCGTATGTTTGGCAGGCGAAACGATGACATTGTCCGGGACCTGTTCGGTCCGGACCTCGATCCAGCCGAAGTTTTCCGGCACGGCGCGGAGAAAGAGAGGTTGTACCGGCAGAGGATGCGCCCGGTACTCCGGAAACACCTGGTTCCGGGCGTGGCGGCGTTTCTCGAGCGGCACCGCTTCATGCCGATGGCTGTCGCGACCAACGGTGAACCGGCGAACGCTGATTTCGTCATCGACACCGGCGGATTGAGGCAATACTTCCGCGTGGTGATCGACGGGCATCAGGTCGAACGGCCGAAGCCCGACCCAGAGATTTATCTTCGAGCGGCGGAGATGTTATCTGTGCCACCCGGGGATTGCATCGTTTTTGAGGACTCCATGGCCGGAATTCAAGCTGCGCGGGCATCCGGGGCTCGCGTGGCTGCCATCGGCACGACCCACTCGGCCGCGGAGTTGCCTCCTGTGGACGTGAACATCCGGGACTTCCTGGATCCCGAACTAGAACGGTGGCTTTCCGTACAAAGAGCGGTCTGAGCGGCGGCGTACTCGCCCTGCTGGTCCTCACGTTGGCAAGTGCGGGCAACCTGAAGTCCTCCGTGTCTCTCGATCAGGCCTCGGCGCGGCGCTCCGGCGATTTCGCTCCGGTCCTGGAGGGCGAGGCCGTCACCGTGACGGGCACGGTCTCGACCAAGCCGATGATGTACCCGCTCTTCGCGGACCTGCCCATCCAGGACGAATCCGGCCACGGGCTGCTGCTCGAAGGCATCCTCTCGCAATTTGCCGGACTCGAACCGGGTTTGCGCGTCGAGGTCAAGGGCACGGTAGCGAAGCGGGCGGGCCTGCCGGTCCTGCTGGTAGCGCAGATTCGGACCCTCTCCCGCGGCCCCGCGCCGGCGCCCCGGAAGGTCAGCCTTGCGGACATGCACTCGTTCCGCGATCTCGGTCTGCTGGTTTCGGTGGAGGGTCGCGTCGTGGACCAGGGCGAGAACACGCTGGGCGACTATCTCCTGATCGGCGACGCGCACAACCCCCTCAAGGTGCTGCTGCCTCGGGGCGCCGCCCGGCCGGCCAGCCTCGACCGCTTCGAGATCGGCGACTGGGTTCGCGCGAGTGGTATCGCGTCTCAGTACTGCCCCTTCGCGCCATACAACCGTTCGTTCCAGCTTGTCCTGGCCGATGACGACGATATCGTACTCACGAGCAAGCGCTGGCTGATGTCACCGGAATGGTTCTCCGCTTCGGTGGCGTTTCTGGTCTTCGCGCTCGGCCTGTGGTGGATGCGCGAGCGCAGGATGGCCGCCCAGCGCAACATGGTCCGGACGTTCTACACAGTCGGCGAGGACGTAATCGGCGTTATGTCTCCGGCCGAGATGCTGAACCATTTGACAGCGGCGCTGCCGGACGTTCTCAAGATCTCCGGCGTGAACCTGTACCTTTATAACCGCGGCACAAAGCAACTCGACCGGGTCAGGCAGGCGGCGGATTCTTTGCCCTTCTGCGTGCCGGTCTATGCGCCCGAAGGATCGCTGCCCGTCGGGCCCGCGGTCTCGTTCCGCAACCAGGCTCTGTTGACGATTCTCGACACGCACCGCAGTCCGTTCTTCCCGGATGGACGGCCCGAGTACCAACCGGGCTCGGTGATGTGCGTTCCGATGTTTGCGGAGTCCGAGGTCCTGGGCGTGCTGGAGCTGTGGGATGCCAAGGCGGAGCACGAGTTCTCGCGCGACGAGCGCATCCTTACGCAGCACCTGGCGAACCAGATGGGCATCGCGCTGCGGCTGACGGAGGAGAAGTCGATCCGCGAGCAGCTCTACCGCAGCGAGAAGCTTGCGGCGGTGGGGCAGTTGATTTCCGGTATCGCGGCCGAGCTCAGGTCGCCCCTCGACCGCATTTCGACGCTCGCTGAAAACATCCAAACCGCCCCGAACACGCTGTGGTCGGACGTGAACGTGATTTCCGGCGAGGCGCGCAAAGCATCCGACATCGTCGCGCGGCTGGTGTCGTTCATGCAGCCCGAGCGCACGGAACCGAAGCGCATCGAACTCAACGGCCTCGTGAGCAGCCTGATCGAATTCCGGCGGCAGGAATGGGCCACGCGCGGCTTGGAGATAGAAAAAGCCCTCTCGCCGAGCCCGATTCACATTCTCGGATCGCAGGGACAGATCGAGCGAGTGTTTCTCGATCTGCTGGTGCAGGCCGAGCACGCGCTCGCCGATTCTTCCGACAAGCGCCTGGGAATCGCAACCAGCATCCTGGGGCGGCAGGCGCTGTTGGAAATCGGTTATGTCCCGGGCGCGGGGAAAGCGCCCTGGGAGGGGATTGCCAACGACACCGACCCGGCTCTCCACGTGGACGCCGTCGCGCGTGGAATTGTCAACAGCCAGGGCGGCGAACTGCGCATGTCGCACACTGCCGAAGGGGTTTGCCGCGTCGAGCTGGAGTTCCCGATCGCGCCGGCGAGGGCGGCGGCGGAGGGCGGCATCGGCCGTGCGTTCACCTGCCTCACCGTAGAGCCTGACGCGGGCACCCGGGAGGATCTGGTCCGCGCACTCACGCAGCGCGGGTGCCGCGTGATTCCGGCCGTGGGCGCCGAGGAAGGCGCCGAGTTGGTACAACGCCTGCGCTTCGACATCGTATTCTGCGCGGTGCGTCTCCCCGGCCTGAACTGGATCGAGTTCTCCGAGAGCATCCGGTACGAGGTGGGCAGTTTCGTCCTTCTCACCGAGGCGTTCGATTTCGAGCTTTCGCGAGGCCTGCTCGGCGCGGAGAGTCATGTGCTAAGCAAGCCGGTTGTGGAATCGGATCTCGACCAGGTTCTGGCGGCGATCGAAGCACAGCTTTCGAGCCCGGAGGCCCGGCTGCTGGTGATCCACCCGCCGGAGCAGCGCCGCGCCTCGGGCGACCAGTATTAGTACCTCGACCGCGTGATGCGTTGCTACCGCTCCCTTACGGTCGCGGCTCAGTTACAGGTAGATGCCGCTACCGTAAAGAAACGGAGTTCACGGTCAAAGACCTAGCTGCCCCTCAGGGACTGATTGCATCTGCCTATTCTGCCTATTCTGCCTATACTGAGAGGCATGCCACGCCCGATTCTGCCATCCTGCCTGATCGCCCTGTTTCTGTTCCCAGCGTTGGTGGAGGCGCAGCCCGCGCCCTCTCGTCCGCCGATTGTCGGAGTAGCGCACATCGGCCTGCGCACCAGCGACCTCGAGGCCGCCCGGAACTTCTATGGCCACTACCTGGGATTCCAGGAGCCGTTCACCGTGGACAAGCCGTCCGGCGGCCTCATGCTGACCTACTTCAAAGTCAACGATCACCAGTATATTGAGGTCTTCCCGGAACTGAAGCGAGCCGATCAGGACCGGCTCTCGCACATCGCCTTCGAGACCACTAACGCGCGGCAGCTTCGCGACTATCTCGCCAGTCGCGGCGTCAAGGTCCCGGAAACGCTCCGCCGCGGCCTGGACGGGAACCTTAGCTTCATGATCCAGGACCCGGACGGGCACAATATCGAGTTCGTCGAGTATATGCCCGGGTCCTTGCACAGCCGCAACTTCGGGAAGTTTCTACCCGCCACCCGCATTTCCCAGCGCATCATCCACGTCGGCCTCACGGTTCGGGACCGCGACGCCGCCGACCGGCTCTACCGCGACATCCTCGGGTTTCAGGTGCAATGGCACGGCGGCTTCACCGACGACCGGACCGACTGGGTGGCCATGCGCGTTCCGGACGGTCACGACTGGCTCGAATACATGTTGAACGTTCGCAATCCAAATCCGCGCACGCTCGGCGTAATGCACCACCTTTCGCTCGGTGTTCCCAGCGTGGAGGAAGGCTACAAGAAGCTGATCGAGCGCGGGCTGACGCCCGGCGCCCCACAGATCGGCCGCGACGGCAAATGGCAGCTCAATCTGTATGATCCGGACTTCACACGGACCGAGCTGATGGAATTCAAACCCGTACGGACCCCGTGCTGCTCGCCGATTGTCGAATAGACCAGCACGTGGAGCGGCGCGGATACGTAAAATAGAAGCAAGCCCATGAAGACTCTCGCAGCTTTGCTTGCCTCGCTATGGTTGTGCGCGGCCTTCGCTACCGCCGAGGAGAAGTACGACGGACCGCGGCCGCCGAAGCCCGACATCCCCTACCTCGTGCACGCGGACAATCTGATTGAGACCGAGGTGGGCGAAGCGCGCGAAGAGCACCATGGAAAAAACGACGTCACCTACATCATTCCCGGCGCAAGCTCGCCGGTACGCACTCCGCTCGCCGAGCCGATTTTCCTCTTCGAATCCGAGAAGATCACGCCCGAGTCGATCGGCTTGTACCGGATGGAAGTGAGGAAAGGCAACCGGGAGGTGGCCACTTCGGAAAAGAGGCGGATGCACCCGTTGCGCCTGATGGTGACGCCGCTGGGCGGCCACCTCTACCGCATCGAGGTCAACGAGAACCTGGGACTCGAGAACGGCGAGTACTCGCTCAGCCCGCAAGGGTCGAATGCGGTGTGGTGTTTCCAGATCTACTGACCTATGCTTCCGAGTCGGCTTCCGCTTCGAGAGAAGCAGCCGGTCGCGGCTTGAAGGAGAAAAACCCGCTCACGTTTTCCCAAAGCAGCCGCGGGAAACTCTTGTCCAGGTAGGAGCGGATCGAAACGTAGCACTGGCCGCAGCCGTTCGTCGAGGTGAACTCGCGCACCATGCGCTTCTGCTCGCCGAGCCGGTACCGCTTGAACTGCATCGAGCACGGCTGCAGTGCGCCATCGCTCGTGACCACGAGGAATCGCAGGCCCGCCTTGCAGCCGGGGCTTCCGCCTTCATCGAAATACCGCCGCGTGGCCTCGAGCGTGGTGGCTGAGTTCACAAGCCAGTTCGTGCCGTCCCGGCGCTTTTCGACCATGTCCAGCTCGCAGTGCAGCGCATCGAGCTGCGCGGGAGTGCTGAGCAGGTAATCCCGGCAGCCGGTCCGCCGCGCCGAATAGGCGCTGTAGCAGATGTTGACGCCCCAGCCGCGCGCGAGGTCCGCAATCCGGTTGATTTCCAGGACGTTCTCGGAAGTGATGCAGGTGTTGAGCACGATGTCGTCGTGACCGAGCGCGCCCAGGCGCGGTATGAGGTTGCTCAGATGATCGAACAGGCCGGGGTGGCCGCGAAAAACGTCGTGCCGGCTGTCCGGGAAGTCCAGGCTGACCGAGAACTGATCGATTCCGGCTTCGCTCAGCGCCAGGTATTTCCGTTCGGTCATCTCCGACCAGTTCGAAACCAGAATCGTATACGGAATCCCCGAGCCGTTCTTGATCGCGCGCACGATCTCGACAATCTCGGGACGCATCAGCGGCTCGCCACCCGAGACCTGAACGACACACGGCCGAAGAACTTCCATGTAGCGGCGGTAGTCGGCGGGCTTCAGATTCCGCGATTCATCCCGGGGGCCGCCGTGATCGCAGTGCTTGCAGTAGCAGGTGCAGGCGTCGGTCACTTCGAAGGAGACGACAATGGGCCGCTGGGCGATCCAGCTCACGGATCCGCGTCCGATGATTTTCAACGACTCGGCCAGGGGAACCTTGCGCATACTTCGGGTCTCACTCCAAACGGGAGCTTAGGGCCTTATTACACCACAAGATAGCACCGTGGAACGGGCAGATTCGGCCCGCCGGTCGAAATCTCCCACTCAACGGAAGATTCCGCGGGTTGGACGGAGGCGCCGCACTTACAGAGTGGGCTTTAGCCCGCGCGGCTTCAGCCCCGCATACAGCTCAAAGAGGCGCGCCGCTTACGGTTTCTTCGGTTCCCCGGATCCGGCCTCGCCGCCGTACTGGATGTTCACTTCGCTCTTGAACTGCTTGTAGTTCTCGTACCTCACCAACATCCGGATGCGCTGGGGTCCGGCTTCGAAATTGAGCACGTCATCGGCCCGGGTATAGGTCGGGAACCAATACTTGCCGTCGATCTGCTCGCGATAGGTTTCGAACTTCGGGAATTCGTTGTTCTTCCCCACGATCCCCACGCCGCGGCCGTAGGACTTCACAATCTGGAAGTCGCGGTCGTCCACCCAGATCTCACCCTCGAAGTAGCGCTGCCCCTTTTCCATCTTCTTGGGTTTGATGGCGAAGACGAAGCAGCGAATCTCGTCCACGTTCTGTTTGCCCAGGTAGCGGATATAGTATTTCGGGAGCTGGGCGGTGGTAAGAACGAACGGCTGCACGTTGCGCAGGTCCGCTTCGTCCTCCGGCGTCAGCAGGATCTTGCTCAGCGTCGGAAGCGGGGCCCGGACGACGTGCTCGGCTCGTTTTCCCTCGGGGGAGAAGATGATATCCGTGACCATCTCCCACTGGCCCGTAACCGCGCCGCCTTCGACCTCCTGCACCCGGGCGGTCTGCCGGTACGTGTAGTTCTCGCGGGCTAGGGCGAAGGCGCTCTCTTTGGCGGCGAACTTCGTGATGATGCCCTGAACCTGGTCGTCCGTCAGTTGGGGCTGATCGCCTTGGCTCTCGCCGCCTTTGGCCTGGTCGACCTGTCGCCACGCCGATTGTTCCTGCGCGGACATCGCAGCCACCAAGGTCAGCGCCGGAACGCAGGCATACTTCAAAAGACGCATGGGTACCCTCTTATAACCATTATGGATGCGCGCCGGCTCCTGGGAGTTTCCTCCCCTTCCCCGCCGGTCCGCGCCGTTTCACCCTCCGAGCACCTGCTTGGCGATGGTGGCCAACTGCATATTGCTGGTGCCTTCATAGATACTGCCGATCTTCGCGTCGCGGTAGAACTTTTCCACCGGATAATCGCGAGTAAAGCCCACGCCGCCATGGATCTCGACTGCCTTCGACGCCACGCTCTCCGCAATCTGCGAGCTGTAATACTTGGCCATCGCGGCTTCGGTCGTGAAAGAAAGACCGGCATCGCGCAGCCGGGCTGCATTGTAAACCAGGAGCCGGGCGGCCTCGATCCCGGTGGACATGCGGGCCAGGTCGAACTGGACCGCCTGGAACTCGGCAATCGGCTTGCCAAACTGCTTGCGCTCCTTCGCGTACCGCAGCGCCTGGTCGAGCGCTCCCCGGGCCAGGCCGATCATCTGCGCGCCGATTCCGATGCGGCCCTCGTTGAGCGTCTCGATCGCGACCTTGTACCCCTTGCCCACCTGCCCCATCACGTTCGCCTTCGGCACGCGGCAGTTGTCCAGGATCAGCTCGCAGGTGGATGAGGCACGGATGCCCAGCTTGTCCTCCTTCTTCCCAACCTGGAAGCCGGGAAAGTCGCGCTCGACGAGAAAGCAGGTGATTCCGCGGTAACCGGCCTCCGGGTTCACGTTCGCGAACACGAGGAACAGGCCGGCCTCGTAACCGTTTGTGATCCAGAGCTTGCGGCCGTTGAGGACCCAGTGGTCCGGCTCTTGCGCGGCGCGCGTCGCCAGGGCGAAAGCGTCCGAACCGGAACCCGCCTCGGAAAGCGCATAAGCGCCGACGGTGTGCTCCGCAAGCCGCGGCAAGTACCGGCGCTTCTGTTCGGCATTCGCCCAGCGCAACAGAGCGTTGAGAACCAGCGTGTTCTGCACGTCAACGATCACGGCCGCGGAAGGATCGATCGCGGCCAGTTCCTCGACCGCCAGAACCGCCTGGAAGAAGGTCCCTTCCTGGCCGCCATGTTCCTCGGGGACCTCAATCCCCATCAGCCCCAGCCCGAAGAACTGCTGGAGCAGGTCCTTGCGAAACAGCCCCGCCTCATCCATTTCGCGGACGTGCGGCGCGATCTCGTCCCGTGCGAATTTCCGCACGGAGCTCTGGAACATCTTTTCCTCTTCGCTGAGCGCGGTGAGCGGACGCGGGAATGCTTCGGTTTGGTGCGGTGCGGTGGACATCAGTGGCGCCTCCCCTCGTAGCTTTCGTGTTGCCCTGCCAAAGGGCTCAGCAATCAGTATAGAATTCGTGCATGACGGATTGGCGGAGAATTGCGCAAGCGCGCGGCATTCACCTTTCGGAACCCGAGCTGGCACGCCTCGCGGCGGTGCTCGATGCACTGGATACCGTTCTTGCGCCCCTCCTGCTGGAGGTTGCGCCCGAGACCGATCCCGACACGGTGTTCCGCGCGGCGCCCGAGGAGGAAGCGTGACCATCCTCGAAGCGGCGCGCCTGCTGCGCGCGAAGACGATCTGTTCGGCGGAACTGGTCGAGGAGAGCCTGCGGCGCATTTCGGCGCTGAACCCGAAGCTCAACGCTTTCATCACAGTGATGGAAGAGAGCGCGCGCGAGGCCGCGCGGCTTGCCGACCAGGAACTGGCGCGCGGCTCAGACCGTTCCCCCCTTCTCGGAATCCCCATCGCCGTCAAGGATGTTTTCGCGACCCGCGGTGTGCGGACCACGGCGGGTTCGAAGCTGTTCGCCGAACACATTCCGGAGCACGACGCGGCCGTGGTCGAGCGGCTGGCGGCGGCTGGCGCCGTCCTGGTCGGCAAGAACAACCTGCACGAGCTGGCCTACGGGATCACGTCGAATAACCCGCATTTCGGCGCGGTCCACAACCCCCACAACCCCGGCCGGATTCCCGGCGGTTCGAGCGGCGGCTCAGGCGCCGCGGTTGCCGCCGGTATGGTGTTCGGCGCGATGGGGTCGGACACCGGCGGGTCTATCCGCATCCCGGCGTCCTACTGCGGAGTGGTCGGGCTGAAACCAACCTATGGGCGCGTGAGCCGTTTTGGCGTTCTACCCCTCGCTTTCTCTCTCGACCACATAGGGCCCCTCACGCGGTCGGTTCGCGATGCGGCGGTCGTTCTGAGCGCCATCGCCGGATACGATCCGCGAGACGGCAGTTCGAGCCGCCGGGCGGTGGAAGATTACGACCCTGGGGCCGTGAGCGCTTCGCTCGCCGGTGTGCGCCTCGGAATTCCGGTGAACTTTGGCCTCGATGGCGTCAGCCCGGCGGTCGCGGAGGCCGTTCGGGGAGCCGTCCGGCTGGCCGGAGATCTTGGCGCCGGGATCGTCGAGGTGCGTCTGCCCGACATGGATGCCATAAACGCCATCGGACGGGTAATCCTGCTGGCCGAGGCTTCGGCGGTGTTCACGCGGCACCTGGACGATCGCGGCAGCTTCGGCGAAGACGTCTTCGCGTTGCTGCAGCAAGGACGCTTGATCGCCGCTACCGACTACGTGAATGCCCAGCGGCTGCGGAGCTTGAAGCGCGAGGAGTTTCGCGCCGTGTGGCGCGGAGCCGACGCTCTGATTACCCCGGCCACGCCCATCGCCGCGCCCGGAATCGGCGAAACCACGGTGGAGGTTGGAGGCCGGCAAGAGGATGTGCGGCTGGCGTCCACGCGGCTGGTGCGCGGGTTCAACGTCCTCGGGCTGCCGGCCATCTCGATCCCTTGCGGCAAGGATGCCGCCGGTCTACCGCTGGGAATCGAGATCATCGCGCCGCCGTTCCAAGAAGCCCGGCTGCTGCGCATTGCCGCCGTGCTGGAAGATGCGCTCGGATTCCACGGTTGAGCGCCACCCGGCAAAACGGGACCAAAGAAAAACGCCCGGCTGCCCGGCTGCCGCATCCGGATTTTCAGTGGCTTGAGGGCCTGAGCCAGCGTTCGATGGCCAGAATCAGCTCCTGCCTGCTCACAGGCTTGCTGATATAGTCGTCCATGCCGGCCGAGATGCATCTCTCGCGGTCGCCGGAGGACGCACGCGCCGTCATCGCGATTACGGGAGTGTGCCGCGCAAGCCCTTCCTCGCGGCGGATTTGCGCGGTAGCCTCAAAACCGTCCATTTCGGGCATTTGCACATCCATCAGCACGGCGTCATACCGGCCGGTCAGCACCTCGGTCACGGCGAGTTTCCCGTTCGTCACGGCGGCGACTTCATAGCCCGCGCGCTCGAGCATGCGCAGGCCGATGCGGCGATTTAGCTCGTTGTCGTCGGCCAGCAGAACGCGCGCCGTGCCGCGGGGTTTGCCCGGCAGCTCTTCGGCGCCGCGGACCTCGGCGGCAGGCGCCACGGGCTGCTTGGCGAGAGGCACGCGGAACCAGAACTTCGAACCGCCCCCCGGCCGGTTCTCGAACCCGATGCTTCCACCCATGTTCTCGATGAGGTGCTTGGAAATCGCGAGCCCGAGGCCCGCACCGTCATAGCGGCGCGTGCTCGAGTTGTCCACTTGGGCAAAAGCGCCGAAGATCGTCAAAGCGTGTTCGGGCGCCACCCCGATACCGGTATCCGCGACCGTAAACAACAACGTCGCCCGGCGCTCGGTTTCCTCGTCCGCCGCCAGCCGGACTTCCACCTCGCCATGTTCGGTAAACTTCAGTGCGTTCCCGACGAGATTGGTCAATACCTGCCGCAGGCGCCCGATGTCGCCGCGGACCATCTCCGGCAGGCCATCTCCGATGGAACAGTTCAGCCCGATACGCTTCCGCTCGGCCTTGGGACGGAAACCCCGGACCACGTCATCCACCATCGAGCGCGGATCGAATGGCGCCGGATCGAGGGCGAGTCTGCCGGCTTCGATTTTCGTGACGTCCAGAATGTCACTGATCGTCGCCAGCAATGCTTCGGCCGAAAGCCTGATTGCCTCGGAGTACTCGCGCTGCTCGGCACTGAGCGTACTGGCCAGGAGCAGGTCGGTCATGCCGAACACGCCATGGATCGGGGTACGAAGCTCGTGACTCATGTTGGCGAGGAAGCGGCTCTTGGCCTCGGATGCCTCCCGGGCGGCGGCCAGCGCCTCGGAAAGCGCTGCGTTCTTCTGCTTCAGCTCCTGCGCGGATTGCTCAAGCTGCCGCTCCCACTGTTTCCGTTCCGTTATGTCCCGGGTGATGCCCTGAATAGCCACCGGCTTGCCGTCCCGGAACATCAGGCGGCCGCTGACTTCGAGTTCCAGCCGGCTGCCATCTTTTTTCCGGCACGTGATCTCAAACGGAAGTGCCGGCGCCCCGGCAAGGCGCACCTCAATCTTCTGCCTCACGTACTCGATCTGGTCCGGCTCGAGCAGGTCCACGATATTCATCCGGAGCAGTTCCGCGCGCTGGTAGCCCAAGAGCCGTTCGCCCGCCTTGTTGATCGAGGTGTAGTTGCCCTCCAGGTCGATCGAGTACACAATGTCGTGTGCGTTTTCAAACAGTTCGCGGTACCGCTGTTCGGTATCGAAAAGTTGGGCCTCCCGCCGCTTGCGCTCGGTGTCGTCCGCAAGCATGACCAAGCTGCCCGTCACTGATCCGGACACATCGCGCAGGGCGGCCGTCCAGAGCGAGGCTTCCAGTGGGGCGCCGTCCTTGCGCACGGTCTGCCTCTCCCCGCCGCGCACGAATTCTCCCCGGTGGCAGGCTTCCAAACGCCGCCGCAGCTCCTGGTCGCCGTAGCGGAAGATGGGGATCTTTCCGCCGAGCAGTTCGTCCTCCGCCCAGCCGAAGATTCGCTCCGCAGCCGGATTCCAGGAAGTCACGCGTCCTTTCAGGTCCAGCGTGCTGATCGCCAGCGGAGACTGCCGGATCACGGCTTCCAGCTTCGAGTTCGCTTCGGCCAGCGCACGTTCAGCCCGCCTTCGTGCGGTCACGTCTTCCACGGTGCCTTCGTAGTAGAGGATCGCGCCCGCCTCGTCGCGCACCACCCGGGCGTTTTCGCGCACGGTGATCGTGCGGCCATCCGTGGTTCTCCACAGGGCCTCGCGCCCGAGGATTTCGCCAACGCGTTCGAGTTCGGCCTTGAAGGACTCCCGGGCATACTCCGGCTCGAACCCCTGCTCCTTGAGGCTCCGTGCCGACAACTCCAGGAACGAGCCGTACCCCGACATGCGGACCAGCGCCGGATTCGCCAGCAGAACCCTTCCGTCCGGAGTGGTCCGGTAGATGCCGATCGGAACGTTCTCGAACAGGTTGCGGCTGCGCGCTTCGCTCTGCTCGAGCAGGCGGCGAAATTGCTTTTCGGCTGTCACGTACCGCCTGCGCTGCTGAATGGCGAGGGCGAGTGCCGCGCCGAAGGCGAGCGCAAGGATTGAAGCGAGAACCGGCATCAGCGCCTACACGTACATCTCTTCCATCGGCGCAAACGGTGAAAACATTAGTCCACGAAGACGTGCGCGACTGCCCTATAATCGTTATCTCCGATGCAGGTGGACTGGTTTCCGCTCTGGCTCAGCCTGAAGGTCGCCGCAATCGCGACGGCCCTATCGCTCGCGCTGGGCCTGTGGTTGGCCTACCTGCTGGCCAACCGCCGGTTCCGCGCCAAGGAAATGCTCGATGCCGTGGTGGCGTTGCCGCTCGTGCTCCCGCCCACCGTGCTGGGCTACTATCTCCTGGTTGTCTTCGGCAGGCCGAGCCCGCTCGGCCGGTTGTACGAGTGGGCGTTCGGGTCCCCGCTGGTCTTCACCTGGCAGGCCGCGGTCCTCGCGGCGATGTTTCATGCCCTTCCGCTGCTGGTGCTCTCGGCCAGAGCGGCTTTCGAAAGCGTCGACCGCAGTTATGAACGCGCGGCCCGAAACCTCGGCGCGCCCGAATGGCGCGTCTTCTGGCGGGTTACCCTGCCGCTGGCGCACCGCTCGATCCTGGCTGCGGCGATCCTGGCCTTCGCGCGCACCCTGGGCGATTTCGGCATCACCATCATGATCGCCGGCAACATCCCGGGCCGCACGCAGACGGTTGCGGTGGCCATCTACGACGCCGTCGAATCCGGAAACGGAGCGCTCGCCCGCACCCTCGTCGTAATCATCTCCGTAGTCGCCATTGCGATCCTGTCGCTCGCGAGCAGGCTTTCCCCCCGCGAGGCCGCCTGATGCTCGAACTCCGCATCCGTCTGCGTTTTCCCCAGCGCCCGGATTCCGCGCCGTTCTCGCTCGGGATCGAATTCCGCACCGCGGGCGGAGTTACGGTGCTGTTTGGCCCGAGCGGCTCGGGCAAGACCCTGACGCTCGATTCCATCGCCGGCTTCGCGACCCCGGACGAAGGGCGGATCCTGCTCGATGACGAAATCCTGTTCGACGCGGCCTCAGGCGTGAATCTGCCGCCCCAGGCGCGCCACTGCGGCTACGTTTTCCAGAACTATGCCTTGTTCCCGCACATGACTCTGCGCCAGAACCTGGCCTTTGCCGCCGAGCGCCGGCCGCGCCTCGAGCGCCACCGCAAGGTCAACGAGATGCTGGAGCGTTTTCACCTGGCCGGCGCCGCCGGCCGGCGCCCGCATGAGCTCTCCGGCGGCCAGAAGCAGCGCTGTTCCATCGCCCGTGCGCTGATCGGGTCGCCCAAGCTCCTGCTGCTGGATGAGCCCACCCGCGGCCTGGATGCGCCCTTGCGCGCCGAACTGTACGAGCTGTTGCGCCAGGTCAGGGCCGACTTTCAGGTCCCCACCGTGCTCGTCACCCACGATCTCGACGAATGCTTCGAGCTGGCCGATGAGATGCTGATCCTGCGCGAGGGCCGCATGGTACAGAGCGGTCCCCCACGAGCCATCGCCGAGCGCCCCGCCAATGTCGAAGTCGCGCGACTCCTCGGCATTTTCAATCTGCTCGAAGCCGAAATCCTCGAGCTCGATCCACAGCGGAACTTCAGCCGGCTTCGGGTCTGCGATTGCGATCTCTCGGGCCCGTACTTTCCCGGCAGGCTCCGCGGGGACCAGGTCTGGCTTTCGGTCCGCCCGGACCAGATCACGGCGGGCGCGCGCGACGGGGCGCCCGGCCCGAACCAAATCCCCGCGCAACTCCTGCGCTCGGTCGAGATGCCGGACTCCGTCCGCCTCGAGTTCTCGGGCGGAATCAAGGTCGAGTTGACACGCTCGGAGTTCGAGAGACAGAAGGACAACAAGCAGTGGGTGGTCAGCTTCCCGCAGCAGAATCTGCGCGTGCTGTCCCCCACTGGGCCGGACTCCCCTGTAGGTCAGTCCTCGGCCGGCGCGAGGCTTTAGCCCCGCAGTCCCATGCTGCGCTACTACATCACCGACCGCAAAGCGCTCTGCGGCCGGGGCACCCTGCTCGAGGCCATCGAGCGGAACCTGGCCGGCGGTGTGGACCTGGTGCAGATTCGCGAAAAGGACCTGACCGCCCGTGAGCTGATCGGCCTTACCCGCGCGGTCCTGGCGCTGCCGAATCCGCACGGAGCCAAAATCCTGGTGAACGGCCGGAGCGATGTCGCGCTCGCCTCGGGCGCCCACGGCGTGCATCTCCCCGCGGACTCCTGGGCGCCGGAAACCTTGCGGGCGATCGTCCCGGAGGGGTTCCTCATCGGCGTATCGTGCCACCATGTCGCCGAGGTGCGGACGGCCGGGCTTGAAGGCGCGGATTTTGCCACGTTCGGCCCGGTCTTCGCCACCCCTTCGAAGGCGTCCTTCGGAGAGCCAGCCGGTATCGAGCGGCTCCGCGAAGCGTGCGCGGCCGTCCAAATTCCCGTCTTCGCGCTCGGGGGCATGAACGAACAGAACACCGCGCGGTGCATCGCCGCGGGCGCCGCGGGTATTGCGGGGATTTCCATGTTTCAGTGACTGGCGGCCCGCGCAGCGCCCCGGCCCGCAGGAGTGCGAGGATCTTGTCATGCTGCTTGAGGCATACTTTGACGACAGTTCGGATAGTAAGCGCCAGCGGTTTTGTGCTATCGGCGGGTTGTTTGGTAATCCAGCACAGTGGGGCGTCTTTGATGACCAATGGGGAGTTGTTACCTCATCCCTGTCTGGCCCATCCCACGCTACAGACTGCGATTGCAATCCTCCCCGCGGAGTGTTTAGAGGATGGACGAAAGAAGAGTGCGATGGCCTAATGAAGGCGCTCATCAAGATAATCCGCTCCTGCCACTTGGCGGGTTTCGGATCGGTTGTGCCAGTGCCGGAATATCGCACTGTGTTTCCGGGTTACGCTGAATATGATCCGTATTTTCTGGCGCTGAAGCATGCCATCATCAACATGGCGACCCTCGGTGCCATGGTCGCCCCATCTTTCGGATCAGGTGGCATCCAGTTTTGGTGCGAGGATGGCGGAACGTCGGTCGAAGCGCACCGAATATACCGCTGTTTGAAGTCCGTCAAAACCCGGAGCGACCGGAAGTATCTCACTGGCTCTTCCACGGCGGACAAGCGCTTGATGGCGCTTCAGGGAGCGGATCTAACAGGCTGCTGAAAAACCGGCCGGCCAAGGAGATTTGCGGGTTCTGTAAGCGGTTTTGCACTTATCGAAGCGT
>Ga0326727_10002060_pt1 | contig 70990 bp, 47 predicted proteins | sample MB2enrmetagenome_FD_207643 | JGI IMG/M metagenome (GOLD analysis project Ga0326727, IMG submission 207643) | Lab enriched peat soil microbial communities from McLean, Ithaca, NY, United States - MB29MY | ecosystem: Environmental > Terrestrial > Soil > Wetlands > Peat | place: USA: New York...
GAGAGGCCGGAGGAGGAGGTGGAATTCGAGAGGCTGGTCGAGGCAGCGGTCAGGGAGCTTGTGGGCCCGTACAACTGGGTGGAAGCCGATCCGCCCGATACCAATCCTGCCGAACTGGAGGAGCTGCCAGCGTTGGTGCGGATGAAAAGGTCGCGGAGATCCAAAGGATTCTTCTGAAAATCCTGCTTCACTTCCAACACCACGTGGTACTGGTTCAACTGGGTAAAAATCGTGGACACTTCCCGCTGGCCGTACGCGTCGTAGAGAGTTTGATCGATGGTCGAGGGGGTGATGCCGAGGCGGTAAGCCGTATTACGATCGTAGACCAGCCGGGCGCGCAGTCCCCCCTCCTGCTGATCACTGGCCACATCGCGCAAGTCGGGCAACTCTTGCAGTTTCTTGACCATGCGGGGTGCGAAAGCATCCAGCTCGTCGGCATTGGGATCTTCCAAAGTGTATTGGAACTGCGTGCGGCTGACCCGGTCCTCCACGGTGATATCCTGCACCGGCTGCATGTACAGGGTAATTCCCGGCACGCTGGCCAGCTCCGGCTGCAAGCGGCGGATGACATCGCTGGCGCTCATCTTGCGCTCGTCGATCGGCTTCAGGTTGATCAGAATGCGCCCACTGTTCAGCGTGGTGTTGGTTCCATCGATGCCAATAAACGAGGACAGGCTGTCGACGGCGGGATCCTGCAAAATAATTTTGCCCAGCGCTTGCTGCTCGGTGGACATTTCCTGAAAGGACACCGTTTGCGCGGCTTCGGAAACGCCTTGGATGACCCCGGTATCTTGAATCGGGAAGAACCCCTTGGGAATGTAAATATAGAGCAAAATGGTAAGGACCAGCGTCCCCGCGGCGACCATCAGAGTCGCGGTTTGATGGCGCAGGACCACCTGGAGCGTCCGGTCATAGAAAGAAATAATGGCCTTCCAACCCTGCTCGGTAACCCGATAGAAGCGGGTCTGATCGGCTTCCGGGGAATGTTTGAGCAGCTTCGAACACATCATGGGGGTGAGCGTCAACGACACGATGGCGGAAACCAGGATGGTCACCGCCAGGGTGACGGCAAACTCGCGGAAAAGCCGCCCGACAATGTCGCCCATGAACAAGAGCGGAATGAGCACGGCAATCAAGGAGATGGTCAGCGAAACAATGGTGAAGCCAATCTGCGCCGAGCCTTTTAGCGCCGCCTGAAGTGGCGGCTCGCCTTCTTCGATGTAGCGAGTGATGTTCTCGATCATCACGATGGCATCGTCCACCACGAACCCGGTGGAAATGGTCAAGGCCATCAAGCTCAGGTTGTTAAGGCTGTAACCCAGCAGATACATCACGCCAAAGGTACCGACCAGGGAAAGAGGAACAGCAACGCTGGGAATGACGGTGGCAGCTAAGTTGCGCAAGAACAGAAAAATGACCATCACCACCAGCGCCACCGTGAGCAACAATTCGAACTCCACGTCGGCAACGGAAGCGCGAATGGTGGTGGTCCGGTCGGTCAGGGTTTTGACCTGGACGGAGGACGGCAGTGATTTCTTGAGCTGATCCAGTAAGGCCTTGATGCGATCAACCACCGCGATGACATTCGCGCCCGGCTGGCGCTGAATATTCACGATGACGGCAGGGGTGTCATTCATCCAGGCGGCTTGGCGGACGTTTTCCACATCGTCGTCGACTGTGGCTACATCCGTCATTTTCACCGGGGAGCCGTTCCGGTAGGCAATGACCAACGGCGCATAGTCAGCGCCCGACAGCAACTGATCATTGGCGCCAATTTGATAGGACTGGTGCGGGCCATCGAAATTGCCTTTCGCCTGGTTAACATTGGCAGCCACGATGGAGCTGCGCAAGTCTTCCAGGTTGAGGCCGTAAGAGGCCATCAATGCAGGATTGGCCCGAATCCGCACGGCGGGTTTCTGGCCACCGCTGATACTCACCAAGCCCACTCCGGGCAACTGGGAAATTTTCGGGGCCAGGCGCGTGTCCGCAAGGTCCTCCACTTTCGACAAGGGCAGCGTGGTGGAACTAAGCGCCAGGGTCAAAACGGGGGCGTCGGCAGGATTGCTTTTGCTGTAAATGGGTGGCGTGGGAAGGTCGGGAGGCAGGTAAGTTCCCGCCGCATTGATGGACTGCTGCACTTCCTGCTCAGCCACGTCGATATTCAGGCTGAGGTTGAACTGTAAGGTGATGATGGAGCTGCCGTCGGAACTGGTCGAGGTCATCTGCTGAAGACCCGGCACCTGGCCGAACTGGCGCTCCAGAGGAGCGGTAACCGACGAAGCCATCACATCCGGGCTGGCCCCCGGATAAAAAGTGATGATCTGGATGGTGGGATAATCCACCTCCGGCAGGGCTGAGACGGGCAATTGCTTGTACGCCACCGCGCCCGCCAGGAGGATGCCGACCATCAGCAGCGAGGTCGCTACCGGCCGGATGATAAAGATCCGTGACGGGCTCATGAACTTCCTCGTGTACTCCTCTCGCCGGACTTAGCTACCCTGACCTTACTTCCTTCTTGCAGCTTGTCGACACCCGTCATCACGACTTGATCACCGGGAACCAAGCCGGAGGCGACTTCCGTATCGTCCCCCTCCGTGGTCCCGATCGTGATCGTCCGCACGGTGACAGTGGAATCAGGTTTGATCAGGTAAACGTAAGTTGCATCTGAGTTCCGTTGCACGGTAGCCGTGGGGATCAGGGTCACGCCTTGTTTCTCTTCCACCAATAATCGCGCGTTCACAAACTGGTTAGGGAACAAGCTCCCATCCCGGTTGTCGAAGTTCGCGCGAAATTTGACGGTGCCCGTGGTGGGGTCGATCTGATTATCCAACGTCTCCAACCACCCCTGGGCAAGCTTCGTCTTCATTTCCCGGTCATAGGCTTCCACCTTTAACCGCGCCCCCGCGCGCATTCTCTCCATTATGAGGGGAAGCTGGTCCTCCCCGAGCGGGAAAATCACGCTGATGGGCTCGACCTGGGTTATGACGACTAATCCAGTAGCGTCGTTTGCCGTGACATAATTTCCTGGATCGACGAGCCGAAGGCCCACGCGGCCCGCAATCGGGGCTGTGATATGGCAATAGACGAGATCAAGTTTGGCGTTATCAATTTGCGCTTGGTCCGTTTGCACGATGGCCTGGTCCTGTTTGACCGTGGCTTCCTGCGTCGCCAGTTGCTGTTCCGGAATGGCTTTCAGGGGGGCCAGCGTCTGGTAGCGCGTCAAATCCACCTTGGCGTTCTCCAGGTTGGCTTGATCCCTGGCCAACCCCGCCTGGGCTTGCTCCAGCATCACTTGATAGGGCCGAGAATCAATTTCTGCCAGCAAATCCCCTTTACGAACCGTCTGGCCTTCCTGATACAAGACTTGCATCAGGTATCCGGAGATCTGACTCTTGACGGTTACCGTATAAATCGGGGTCACCGAACCCAGGCCGGTGTCATAGACGCCGATGTCGCCCTTGCGGGCGCGGGCAGCATCCACGGGGATTGCGCCCAAGCCTCGCCCGGGCCTGCCGCCCGGCGATTGGGCAGAGTCACTGGCCGCCTTGGCGGAATTTGCCCGAGAGCGGAAATAATAATAAACGCCCAATCCAACCAAAACCAAAATCACCAGCCACAGCCATCCATATCTCTTGGGCTTTCCAGGAGGGCGGGCCTCTGTCATCTGATAGCTCGGCATGGTTTCTTCCGGGTCCTGCCGGTCGAGCGTGTCGGGTTTTTCCAGATTCATAATCTATTCGCCTCTGCTGTTGCTGAGGAAAACGAACAACACTTCACCCGATGGGCGTTTCCACAGGACAGGGCTTCGCTTGCTGCCAATAACGCCTCATCGTCGGCTCAACCTTAGAGCGGTTGCCGTTCTATGCCCTCGTAAGAGGTATGGTCTGAGATGGCTGAGTATAAGTCTTCCGCTGTCGCGCGGTGCTTGCCACCACTCCCTTCTCTTTCCCAGGAAGCTTCCTTATTTCGCCTCACAGTTTTAGCACTCTGTTTTGACGATAGAGGCGCGCTCTTGGTTACCTCTTCCGACCTCCGAACCGGGCCATTTAACAACCGAGGGCGCTGCTGCCGACCGACTCCACCCTCCCCGAGTCCCGCGGAGCATGATTCCGTGAGTAGCAGTAGGCCCCATTTTGTCCCGCCGCACGGGGATGTAACCTACGGAAGCGGAACCCGAGAGACGGGGCCGTCCCTTCCTGAGGTCAACCCGTCGGCTGACGGGTTGGGCGGTCGGGTGGGCTTTGCTATCCGCAGGTTATGACCTGCGGCTACTCGCGGTTGGCCCGTGCCGGGGCCAGCGACGGTCCCATCAATCCCCCCAAGGGCCCCCGGTTTCTGACATTACGGATTGTCGTTCTTCGGCCAATCATGCTCAGAATATCACAATTGGCAATTCCAGAATACCTTGCCAAGGATGGTTCCGAGGTACCCCGATAGTCGTCCGTGGAAGCGCCGAGGGCTCAGAGCTTCCCTAGGTGAAAGACGATTCCTGCCGTGTACTCAATGTTGTTGGCGCGCCCGGAGACAGGATAGTCCGCAGGACTATACGAATTCGGTAGGCCGAAAGCAGGCGAACTGGTAACGTGATCTCGCAGGTCAATGCGGAACGTAAGCCGCTTCGTGAGTTTGCGATCGAGGCCGCCTCCCACGCTTATACCCAGTTTATCGTTGGGGTTGATTTCCGCCGTGCTCACCGCGGCGAATCCTCGGTTGAGGCCAGTTGTCACGGCCGCAGGCGTGGGGCTGAACCGGTCGTACTCCACCCCCCCTTCCGCATAAGGTCGCAAGTGAAAGAGGGAGACTGGCGCGTGGAATACGGCGCTGAGGCTGCCGATGTAATCGCGGACCGGGTACAGCACCCCAACATGAGGAAACACATTGGTATTGGTCACGACCAAATTATTCGGTCCATACGAATACGCCGTCTCAATGGTGAGAAACTTCCCGTAAGGCACCGCTACGCCCAAGGTGAACTTGGGGCCCAGGTCAAATCGCGAATGGTACAGCCTGTCCGCGGAATTCCAATATTGCGCATCGACAAGGGTCGATCCCCCTCCCAGCACAAAAACATCAAGCTGGAGATCCTTGACGATATCTCGGGCCTGCGCCGCGCCTGTACTCAACAACAAAACCGCCAGCGCCATCAACCCCTGCACTGTCTTCTTCATCATGATCGGATGGACCTCCTGGGCATCTTAAGCTGCTTTTCTCACTACGGGTTTGGAAGGGGCGAGGCTTTAGCCCCGCCGCTGCAAGGCCTTCCTGATTATTCCCTTACCAGAGGGCGGGAGCCGCGATTTCCGCGGGGCTCCCGATAGATTGTATCGTAACCGGTTCAGGCCCACACTTCCGCCAGTCGGCCTTTCCTGCTTGGACAACAATTCTAGCGCTGGTTCATGGCCAGCGCGGATTTCTTCTTCGAATCTACGCGCGCAGGCCTAACCTGAAGACATGCGTTCACCGGCCCCATCCCCCCGTGCCCGGCAGGAGTGATAGGCTCAATGCTTTCGATGCCACCCGCCTTCGGGCAGTTGGTTCGACTGCCGCAAGGGCCTAATCAGGCGGCAGATTGCCGCACCTCCCGATAGGCGGGCGCTCACACTCTCCGCCACCCCGACCTACGTCGAATCAGGGAAGACAGTTTACTACGTGGAGCCGCAAATGAACTATGGAGGAATTAGAAATTCTGGAGGAGGGCAACCAAATGGTAGTGGATCAGTCTCAACTGTTCCTACAGATCGCCAACTTTTCGTCCCAATCCCTTTTGTGCGCGCCCCGCTCCAGCAATGCCCACAGGGCACGAATAACCACCCATCGCTGTTACCCCACGGCACCCCATTTCTGACATCACGATAGCCGCCCTTCGGCTACCCAGGCTCGAATGAAAGTGCCCACGAGTTTTTCCGCAGCCTGTTCAGCCCCGCCGTAACAAGACCTTGCTGATTATTTCCGTGAACAAAGGGTGGGAGCCGCAATTACGGCGGGGCTCCCGATGGACGGCATGGGCACATGTCTCGCCCCACCCTTCCGGCAGTCCCCCAAAGAGTGTCTAAGAGAGGTGAGAGCCCGGGTTAGAAGTTTCGGAAAAGGGCCCGCCAGGCATAGGTCTTGACATCCCCCACCCTTGCCGCAGATACTACCGCGACTTGAGCGCATGTTCAAAGACGCACGGGACAAGGCGCCCGTCTTCCTCGGTATGGGGAGGAAAGTCTCTACGAGAGCTTCGATCCATAGCCGGCTGCTGAACCTGGTAATCATCGCCTTTGCTCGCCCCTGTAGGGAAGGCTGCTCCCGACGTGGGCTCGGATTTCTCACCACGGTCCTGCAAGGGCGGCTGGATTCATCATGGGGGCGCGCATGAGCATTGAGCAGCAAGAGGTAGGAAAACTGAGTTACAGCCACGGCCTTGGCGCTTCGCCGCTCTCGGGCCTCACCGTCGGCGAGTTGTTGGACCGCACCGCCAGCCGCTACCCCGAGCACCCCGCCCTGATCGTTCGCCACCAGAATAAGCGTTACACGTATCACGAACTCCTGCGCGAGGTCGAGCGCGCTGCGAGGGGACTTCTGCGTTTGGGCATCCAGAAGGGCGAGCGGGTGGGAATCTGGTCCACCAATTACGCCGAATGGGTGATCACCCAGTTCGCAGTAGCCAAAATCGGCGCCATCCTGGTCAACCTCAACCCCGCTTACGGCACCGTGGAATTTGAACACGCCCTTCAGCAATCGGGGTGCTCGACGCTCTTGTTGACGCGGGGCTTCCGCAAGAGCGACTACCCTTCCATGCTTTTCGAAATCTGTCCCGAGACCCACAGTGTGCCGGGGGGGCTGCAATCGGCCAAGCTGCCCCAATTGCGCAACCTGATTTTCATAGGGGATTCGCCCGCGCCCTCCAGCATGATCTCCTGGAACGACCTGCTGCACATGGGCGAAAGGGTTCCCGACGATGCCCTGCGGGCCCGCGCTGCGACGTTGGAATTTGACGAGCCCATCAACATTCAGTACACCTCGGGCACCACCGGCACGCCCAAAGGCGCGCTGCTGAGCCATCACAACATTGTGAACAACGGCCTGCTGATTGGCCAGGGCATGCGATTCACCTGCCAGGATAAGCTGTGCATTCCGGTGCCCTTCTATCATTGTTTCGGTATGATCCTCGGGAACATGGTGTGCGTGGCGCACGGCGCGGCCATGGTGATTCCGGCGGAATACTTCGACGCGCTGGCGACGCTCCAGGCCATCGCCGAGGAGCGCTGCACGGCCGTACACGGCGTGCCCACCATGTTCATCGCCGAACTGGAGCACGCGCGCTTCCGCGAGTTCGACCTCAGCTCGTTGCGCACGGGCATCATGGCGGGCTCGCCCTGCCCCATCAACATCATGCGCCGCGTGGTGAGCGAAATGCATTGCTCGGAACTGACCATCGTCTACGGCCTCACCGAAACCTCGCCGGGCATAACCCAAACCACTCCCGACGACCCTCTGGAGCTGCGCGTAACCACCGTGGGCAAGCCCATGGCGCACACCGAGATCAAGATTGTCGACACGCGCACCGGCCGCATCGTTCCGCGCGGAACTCCAGGCGAGCTCTGCGCGCGCGGATATGCCGTCATGAAAGGCTATTATCAGAATTCTGAGGCCACCCGCCAGACCCTCGACGCGGACGGCTGGCTCCATTCCGGCGACCTTGCCACCATGAACGAGAACGATTATTGCAAGATCACCGGACGCTCCAAGGACCTGATTATCCGTGGCGGCGAGAACATCTATCCGCTGGACATCGAGGAGTTTCTTTATACCCATCCCGCCATCAGCGAGGTGCAGGTGATCGGCATCCCCGACCGCAAATACGGCGAGCAGGTCATGGCTTGGGTCAAGCTCCGACCCGGCTCCACCTCGAGCACAGAGGCCATTCGCGAGTTCTGCAAAGGCCGCATCGCCCACTTCAAAATTCCCCGCCACGTCAAGTTCGTCGATTCCTTCCCCACCACCATCAATGGCAAAACCCAGAAATACAAGATGCGTGAAATTTCCATCAAAGAAATGGGGTTGGAAGAAGCCGCCCAAATCGCCACGGCGTAGCCTGAATTTTTCACCAAGGAGGGGAACGTCGAGGCTGAAGAGGTTGCGGAAAGACTTGTAGGCGCTGTCATTCTGAGCCTTGACAGCCTTTCGGCTGCCCATGAAAGCCAGAAACTCGACGAGGAGAACCAATGCCCCTCGCTATCATCCTGAGCAGCAGCGAAGGATTTGCATTGGCACTCAGTGACAATGACAATTACAGATTCTTCGCCCAAGAAAAGAGGGCTCACAATGACAGCGCAACCGATGGGGAATCTAAATGGGTTATGCGTCGAGTTTCTGCAGAGCCCGCAATTGGGGCGAAAAAAACCCGTAATTCACTCTGTTCGCCAACCCCCCGTGAACTGCCAGGGTCCTTCGCTTCGCTGGCCTGACTGCTGCGCCCGGTCGGCAAGTGCGCCTCGATGCGACCCGGGTGGTCTTTGGCATTCGGCGCCAAGCGGATATTGACCTTCCCACCGACGGAAAACTCTATCGCTTTGACATCGACCACCCCGATACCAAGGGCATGATTGAATATTTCGTACAGCCCATGGCGGGGATGCAGGCACGCTTAGGCCGCGCCGATTGCGACGCCTATTCCTGCATTCGGAGGGTGGGATTCCCCAACCAGCCCGCCGCTCCGTCGCCGACCGCAAAATCGCCGCCCTGGTCCAGGGCCGCGACCGCTACCTGAGAAGAAAAACCGAATAAAGGAAAAGGGCCTTATTATCTTTCATGCACCATTAAAATCTCCCATTGCACGGAATCACGATGAGGCGACGCTCTTCCCGCGAACTATCCAGAGATAGCTGGCCAGGGCCGCCGTGTAGCAGGCAAAACCCGTCCAGAACGCCGTGGATACTCCCCATCCCAGCGTAATCAAGAAAGCGACCACGGAAGCCAACACGGAGGTGGCGCCGTTCAGGCCCCAAAGCCACGGTGTGAGGGCGTCGGATCGAGCGGAGGCGGCTTTCATTCCCAACGGAAATGCCATCCCCATGAGAAATCCGAGAGGAAAGAGGATGCCCACGGCGACAGCAATCCGACCGGGCGTGCTGGCCGCCGCGAACGCGGCGATCGCGTGGGGCGTCAGAAGCCCAAAAAGTGCGAGCGCAACCAGCAGCCCCAGCAGGCGTGCGATCGGCCAGAGTTTCGAATCAGCCTGATTCGAAAACCCCGTGGAATAACTGCCCAGACCACTGGAGAGCAGCAGCGTGAAGAGCACGGTGGAAAGCGAGTAGGTGGGATGGCCCAGAAAAATCATGAGCCTCTGCAATTGCGACACTTCCACCAGCATGAAACCGAGCCCAATGGCCGCGAAGAAGAGAAACAGCGGTGCGGCCCCAGCTACCCAGGATTTTCGGCCCGTCAAGAACCACGGGACAACGATGCAAAGAACCGTCAGCAGGGTTACGGCGATGAACATCGCGCCCAAGGTCTCTTCCGATGCCGGGCGGCGGACACCCGGTGAATGGTGCCTCAACAAGGAATAGAAAACATCGCGAACCTCAAAATTGCATAGGAAAAACGGGCTGTCATCGGTGGGGGCCGCAATTCTCCCTGGCAACGTCTTCACAAACTCCGCCAGGTCCTTTCCGGAGGCCAGCTTGGCGAATGTGGCGTCGGCTGCTTGCCGGGGGCTTAACATGATTTCGAATCTCATCTGGTCCGTCAGTTTCTGAAGCAGGTCGAGATCACCGGGTGAAAATGGTTCCCTGCTGACCAGAATGGTCGCGACCCCCACGGGACCGTTCAAGAGCCCCGGCCAGGCAGCGCACTTGACGACAATGATATGGCTCCGAGGATTCTCCACTCCTATTTGGGTCAAGGCCGTACTCGCCAAAGAAACCAGCCGGTAGGTCTCCGCCGGGAATTGCGGATCATGCCAGCGTGTGAAGGTCAACAGACCCCGGGGGGTGAGGCGCTCAAGGAATAAACGCCAGGCTTCGGTGGTGTAAACTGCATTTTCCGCCAGCGCGAAGGCGCCGGCGGTCGTTGCCGCCCAGGTGTCCACCAGCGAGGCCTGGATGATGTCAGCGTGCCCAGGCATGCGCGCGATGTAGCTTCGCGCTTCATCGTTGACAAACTTTACGCGAGGATCTCTGTCCAAGTGTCCGGTGAAGTCTCCGAACTTCTGGTTCAAGGCCTGGAGGATGGTCTGATTCATTTCGATAGCGGTCACCGATTTCTGACCGAAAGCGAGGGCCGAGAGAACGTCTCTTCCCCCTCCCGCGCCAATCACCACCACCTGGGAATCCGGCCGGAAGTAATGCGCGAAATTGCTAATGTCGTATTGCAGGTAATCCAGATTGCGGAAATCACCCCCGTAGCGAGTCATTACCGTAAGGGCGCCACCATCGATATGCACGGAAAGTTGCTCGACCATCGCATGAACGCGGTAAGTGGGGCTCAGTCCCCAGACGATCGGCCACCCTGAAACGCCCGGATCGCCTGCTACGACAACCCGGGAGAACGAGTTCCACTTCTCGTAGATCATGGGCCCCATCAGCTTACCGTGCATCCACTTCAGTTCCAGCATAGACCTGTGCTGGCTCGCCAGGAGCAAGTTCAGCGTGCCGAGAGCGGCAATCAAAACGGTGCCAAACAACGCCCGTCTGCGCAGCCAGGAGTCTCGTTTACCGAGAGAAAACAGGAACGCGCCAAGCCCCCCCAGCGCCGCGGAGAGAATGACCATGGAAGGGGCATCGATGAAACACAGGGCGTAAACAATCAGGATGCATCCCGCCGCCGCTCCCGAAAGGTCGGCAGCGTATAGCTGACTGACCTGCCGGGGGAACTTCGTCAAAGCCAGGCAGACTGCGACCCCACTGAAGATAAAGGGGACAGAGATCACTCCCAGGATCGTCACCAGGCTCAGGATGCCCGATATCGTCAAAACGAAAACCGGAGGAATCGCGAGGTATGCCAGAAAACTGACAACCATCGTTAGCGCAAAGCCCAGCGCGGCGGCGGAGAGATGATTCTCCACCTCGTCGGAATGGGAGAACTGCGGCGCCAGATAGACCACCAGACCACCTACCGCCAGACCAAAGAGCGCCACCGATAATGCCGCGTAAAGGAGGTGACGCCATAGGAATAGGGCCAGGATGACGAACGTCAACGCGGCTAATATCCTCGCGCCGGGGGAAAGGTATTTCTGCGCTTGGGCGCAGTGGAAATACCTTGGCGCGAGGTAAACCAGCAGGCCGCCTACGGTAAGCCCGAACATCGCAACCGAAATCGCCAGGAAGACGAAGTGATACCACATCGTCACGCTGAAAATACGAGTCAGGAGAATCTCCTCCATCAGGGTTGCAAGCGTGACTAGGAACAACCCTGCATAAGTGCGTGCCCCAGCAGTGTTTTCTAGCGCCAATGCGAACTCCCTTGGACAAATACTCCGCCAGCTGTCAAGTAAACCGCCACAACCATTGAGTGTACTGATTCAGAAGTCGGCCGAAACTTCCGCTCTCAACTTCTGGCCCGACCGATAACGTACACTTGACCGCCGCTGAACGCAATCGTCATTCGAGTTTGCAGTGTAAGGGGCCTTCGCGAGCCACTGAAGGGGCCATCAGTGTCCTAAGTGTGAAAGCCTTTAACGTTAAACCCTGAATCTTCGATCCTCAACCCTCACCCAGCGGGTTCGGGAAGGGGAGGAGGTTTTCGGCGGGGACAAAGGCGGGGCGGGTTTGGGGGGAGCGCCAATTGTCGAGCATGGCGATTTGCTGCACGCAGGAAACGGTGCAATGCGGCGCGCAGGATTTTTGGGTATGGTACTCGTGGGCAAGGTGCTCGGGCGTGTATTTCGCCAGTGGGATGGCCGGGAAGCCACGTTGCTGCGAGCAATAATGCACCAGGCCATCTTCGCAAACGTAGAGATATCGGCTGCCGGCGCGGCATCGCCAGTCGTTGGCGATGCCATGCGAAATGTTTTTCTGAAACCGATGGAAGCGGGCGTAAGAGCGCTTGCCCATCTGCATGATCTGCGCGAAGAGTTCCTGCTGATGCTCGCCCAGGGGCTGAAGCTGGCCATCGTGATCGTGCAGGATGCCGACCGTGCTCGTGAAGCCCAGTTCCAGCGCGCGGCGCGCCACGGTGAGCGCATCATCGGGATGCCGAACCGGGCTGCCTAACACCGAGTTGATATTCACTTGGAAAATTGCAAAGCGCGAGAGCATCTGGAGCTTGCGATCAAGCACCTTCAGGCTTTTCTTGGAAACCTCGTCGGGTTGGACGTTGTCGATGGAAATCTGCAAGTGGTCCAGACCCGCGCGGTTTAGGTGCTCGATGCGTTGCGGCGTCAGCAGGTAGCCGTTGGTGATCAAGCCGGCCAGAATTCCGTGCCGGCGAACGCGCCGGACAACCTCTTCCAAATGCGGATGCAGCAGCGGCTCGCCTCCGCTGATGGTGATAATCGTGGTGCCGAGCGCTGCCAGGAGATCGACGCGGTGAAACATTTCTTCAAGCGCGATGGGCTTGGAAAAACTGTCAAACTCATTGCAGTAAGTGCAGGAAAGATTGCACCGGCGGATGGGAATCAAGTGCGCCAAAACCGGATGGCGTTTCGAGGCAAGCCCCTTGGCAATCATGCGCCACTCACGCAGGCGCGTGTTCCAGAATCGGAGTTTTCGCCGCAGGGCGAGATTCATTTTTTCATTCCCAGCAGGTTCGCGGGACAAGTCATGCTCGTATTGTGGATAAACCAATAATGCCCACTATAAGTCGATACTCGTCGAACTAAATGAGCAAAGTTCTGCCGACCTAAGCCGAGAGAACTAGGCGGGTTAAGCCTAAGAGAACGGGGAGTAAAGAAACAACAGGCAAAGTTCGAATTGCTAAAAATCAAACTTGAAGTGCACTTTTTGGGCGCTCAATGCCGAGTGGTCGTTTGTCGGCATTTCTCGCTGGGCCGAAAAACCCTCATCGAGCGGTCGTGGGTGAACCCACCCTTCCCCTCAGGGTCGACCGGTCAAATTGGACGTCCAATGTCCCCATCGCGGGGAGCGGGCGGACGCAAATCAAATAATGAAGCGCAAGCAAGAAATGGGATAAATTGTCTCATTCTAACACGTTACCCTTGTCTCGGACGGGGCAGGGGGAGTATGCTGGTCTTCCTAGGAACTTCGCAGCGCCCTAGCCACGCTGGATCGGGAAAGCAATCCGTGGCGAACGTCGTCCCACTTCCCCAGGCCCAAAATCTCGTTTCGGGGAGTTAAGTGTGAAAGCTCTTTCTTTTAGTCTTGCCGCCAACATGATCTCCCGGGGGACTTGGAGTTTCCTAACCGACCGCCCCCTGGTGGTTTCCTTCGAGGTCACGCATTCCTGCACCGCCGACTGCTGGCACTGCGACAAAGGAGGCATCAAACCGGAGCCTGCGGGCTTGCTGCACGCGGCCGATTACGGACGATTGCGCGCGCAGCTCAAGCCCATGGCGGTGCAATTGTCCGGTGGGGAACCGCTGCTGCGCCGGGACCTGGAAGACATCGTGCGCGCCGTGAAGGAACCGAGCGGTCTGCCTTACACCATCCTGGTGACGAATGGGCGGTTGTTCACGGAGGAAGAATACCTCGCCTTGCGGGCGTTGGGGGTGAACCAGTTCTCCATTTCGCTGGATTTCCCCGATGACCGCCACGACAGCTTCCGCCGGTCGCCCGGGCTTTACGCGCACCTCGCGAAACTTGTGCCCACGCTCGCCGCGCACGGGTTCGACGACGTCGCCCTGAATACGGCGATCACCCGCGAGAATCTGACGTCGCTACGTGACATTTATGAGCGCGCCAAGCAGTGGGGCGTCAGCATCTCCTACAGCGCCTACACGCCTTTGCGCACCCATAGCATGGACCACTACATCCGCTCGGCAGACGACCTGGCCCTTCTCCGCCGCACGCTCGATGATCTGCTCGCCCTCAAGTCCAAGAACGGCCGCATCGCCAATTCTTCCTGGACGCTCTCGGGCATCCACGATTTCTTTTTGCACGGGACCATCCCCGGCTGCAAGGCGGGCCGGCGCTTCATGGTCGTGACGCCCACCGGCGGCTTGCGCCCGTGCTCGATGTTCGAGGAGACCTATGACTCGCAAAAGGAAATCCTCGAGGAATGGGTGCCCACCAACGACTGCGGCGGGTGCTACGTTTCCATTCGCTCCTATCTCGACGCTTCCTTCTGGACGCTGCTGAAGGACAACCTCTCCAACCGCGTCTTCAGCCGCAAAGGCCAGGCGAAGAATTGCTAAGAGTAGAAAGCAGTAGGCAGTAGGCAGTAGGCAGTAGGCAGTAGGCAGTAGGCAGTAGGCAGTAGGCAGTAGGCAGCAATTTCAAATCACTGCCCCTCTTACCCCGCATAAATTGTCCGCACCGGCGCAACAGACATCCCCACCAACGCTGACCGCATCGCAAGAGCCAGTTTGAAATCAGGAAGTGGGGCGGATTTGCCAATCTCCGGTAGGGGCGTTCCAAATCCGGCCAAGCCCTCACTCAGCATAGTCCCCGAATACTCCGTCATCCGGGCGCAACCGCCAAAGATTGCAGCGCGGACCTCCTCCTCAAGGTCCGCGGCTTTTCGGCCTTATGCCCCGCGGGGCGGGCGCGGAGATTAGCGCGGTGTGACGTCGGCGCCTGCCGTTTTGGTGCGACCGATTTGGCTTGGTAGCGATCGCGCACTCCCGGCCACCGATGGGCGCACGCGGATTTGAAAATGAAAGGCTCGATTCCGGATGAAGAGCCGCGGAGCTAAACGGCAGGTTCGCGCTACCTTGCTGTTGTGGCGCGGGGCGATATCAAATTGTATAGTCTAATACTGGTTTCAGACTTCCCATTGCAGCCTGACAGGAGCGTCGGCGCCAAATTTGCGCCTCAAGAGGGCATGCGTAATGACAAGTGACGCCGTGGCGATCATCCCGGCGGAAAGAATCGAAGCACGTATTCTACTCATTCGTGGCCACAAGGTGATGTTGGACGCTGACCTAGCTGAGCTTTACGGCGTCGCGACCAAGGCCCTAACTCGGGCCGTGCGGCGGAATCGGGAGAGGTTCCCCGAAGACTTCATGCTCCGGCTCAACGCGGACGAGTTCGCGAACTTGCGGCGCCAATTTGGCGCCTCAAGTGGATGGGGAGGGCGACGATACCCTCCGTACGCCTTCACGGAACAGGGCGTGGCAATGCTCTCCAGCGTGCTCAGAAGCAAACGCGCCGTCTTAGTCAACGTGGAGATTATGCGGGCCTTCGTGCGCTTGCGGCAAATCCTGGGTGCTCACAGCGATCTCAAACGGCGGCTCGATGAATTGGAGCGTAAATACGACGCTAAATTCAAGATCGTCTTTGACGCCATCCGGCAGTTGATGGAACCCCCCGCCAGACCCAGGAAGCCCATCGGGTTCAAGGCCCAGACCAAGCCATAACGGCGCGAGCGAACGGCGAACCCATGGGCCGTCGAAAAGCAGGTTCGCACTGGCTCGAGACGCAGACATAGAGGACGATGTCTGCGCCGCCCGTGGAAGAGAGGGAGAACTTGAGGTCGCAATTTTCGACCTCAAGCAGAGGCCACGGTGGGAAGCGATACCGCCCTTATGCCTTCACCGAGCACGGAGCGGTGATGCTGGCCAGCGTCCTGAACAGCAAAATCGCTGTCGAGATTGTAGCGCAGCGGTTTAGCTCCGCGGCTCTTCCGCCCATCACAACGAAAAGCCGCGGACCTGCAAAACAGTCGCTCATGTCGCTTCGCGACACCCCGAAGGACGAAAGTGACCCCTCACCCGACCTCATCCTCCGGCCACCCTCTGCCCTCGGGAGAGGGAAAAAGTTCGAATCCATCCCTCTCCGCAGGGGAGGGGGTGGCGGCCATGCGCCGCCGGGTGAGGGGTCACTTTTCGGAGCAGGTCTACCTTGCTTCCCGGCACTGCGCTTCGAAGGTGAGCGACCGAGCAACGCGCCTGTTCGATACGGAGAGCTTTGTGATAGATTTAGAGGTACGAACGAAGTACATCAGGTGGCCGCACAGAGGTGACGGGCCCGAACAGAGGTTCGAGCTTTTGTGCAACCGGCTGAGGAAGTTGAGCCCCTCCCAATGGTATAACGTCGGAATATGCAGAGGACCCGATTTTTGAACTGACGCAGGCGGTCCAAGGAGCTACGACCATGGAGAGCTACAACTACCACGGCGGGGGCCATATACTTAATTCGCCGAGGAAGAATCCGTACAACTACAACCTGTCTAACCACCTGACCTCGACGCCAAGCGGCAACTACACGCATGACGCAAACGGCAACATGCCGACCGATGCGAGCGGAAGGGCGTACACTTGGGACTGGGGACCCAATTCTTCAGGGCTGGGTCGTTGGGCGCGGGTCCTCATTATTCTGTTTATCTGTGTCGGACTGGCGGGTTGCGGCTCGACAACTTCGCCCACTGGAAACGGTTCCGCGCCGACGATTACTTCCTTTACGGCGGATCCGACAAGCATAAACTCCGGTACAAGCAGCACACTGAGTTGGACGGTAGCAGGGGCGACGAGTATTGCCATCACGCCGGGGACATTCACCTCCACATCCGCGAGTGGTTCGACGAGCGTGAGCCCCACGGTGACGACCACCTACACGCTGACTGCCACCAATGCCGCCGGCTCGGCCGCGTCTACGCTAACCGTTACCATAAACACGTCAAGCAAACCAACCATCAGCTCCTTCACAGCTAGTCCCACAAGTATCACTTCGGGTTCCAGCAGTACGCTGAGTTGGGTGACGACGGGGGCGACGAGTATTGCCATCACGCCGGGGACATTCACCTCCACATCCGCAAGTGGTTCCACGAGCGTGAGCCCCACGGTGACGACCACCTACACGCTGACTGCCACCAATGCCGCTGGCTCGACCACATCCACGGCACAAGTCACTGTAACAGCGTCCGGCGGTCCATTGGCGATAACGACCACTTCATGCCCAGCCGGAACACAAGGCGCGGCGTATGCAGGCTGCACCATAGTCGCCAGCGGCGGCTCTCCACCTTACACCTTTTCCGTAGGCCTGAGTTCCAGCCTTCCTCCATTGCCGGAGGGAATGTCTCTCGATGCAGCTACGGGAGCCATCAGCAGCTCGCTGATCGGCGGTCAAGGCACTTACACGCCCGAATTTGTAGTTACAGACTCGACCGGTGCGCAGGCGACCGAGAACATCGGCATCGCCATCAACGGCAATAACGCGTTCCTGGCGAACATCTTTCCGTCAACTTCGATCTTTCACCACCGAGTGGACGCAGCCACGACAAACTTGCCCGTAGATACTTCCCCCGCAGCGCCTATGTACAGCGGCTATTTGCCAGAGACGGTTAAGCCTTTCTTCGGGAACAACTCGGCTGCTCCCTTCCCCAATGGAATACCCGCCATCGAAGTTCCTTACAACCAGGCAGACGTATCGGTTACAACCACTGTATATCAGTCCTATTTTACCTCGGGTCCAATTCCGGCCTATGCCCCGGTAGAAGGCACCAGCAATTCGACCGGAGACCGGCACGTTCTGGTCTACCTGGAGGCAGGGGGTGGAAACAACCCCGCCCTTTACGAAATGTGGCAGGGAATATACGAAAACGGTCCCTGGACCGATTCCTCGAACGCGCTTTGGCCCAACGTATCTTCGAATCCCCTGACACCGCAAGGGCAGGGAACATCCGATGCCGCGGGACTTCCGGTAGCGCCGCTGCTCGCCAATGCCGACGAGGTCATCGGGACGGGCACACCCAGTTCACCCAACGGTACGATTCAGCATCCCATCCGATTCACACTCAACCATATGTTGAACTACTGGGTATGGCCGGCTACGCAAACGGCGGGCGTGGGGAGTTGCACGGCTGTGGGAGGGGCTCCCATTCCCGTGGAATCGGAAATTTCGCAATCTTCCCCTCCCGCAAGCTGCACCATGTCCGGAGCCGCCGGCGAGATCTATCGACTCAAAGCCTCAGTTGAGACTCCCTCTTGTGCCTCCACAAGTCCACAAGCGGCCATTATCATCACTGCCTTCCGAAACTATGGAATCATCCTGGCCGACAACGGAGACAGCGGGGGGCTAATCGGCACGCCCGACGCTCGCTGGGACGATAACGACCTTGCCTGCCTCACAAGTATCATCTTATCGGACTTCGAGCCTGTGAACGTCTCCAGCCTCATGGTCAGTAATGACAGCGGGGCCACCAGCCATTAGCCAAACTGCTGGGTTGCTCGTGGAAGCTGATTGGATTTGTAACGCCCGCGCACTCCTAGCCATTGATGGGAACACGCGGATTTGAAAACGATAGGCTCGATCCCGGATGAAAAGCCGCGGACCTTGCGCAGCAGGTCCGCGCTTGCCGGTGCGCGTTGGGCAGATCAAGGGCCTGCAATTGGTCCGTCGACCTGCATGCCCGGGGCGATACACGCGGCATAGCTTGCGAGGGGTCAGAATATGTAATGACATATCACAATTATGCAGATAAGAAATAACTGTATTGTTGACAATGCGCTGCGGCCCATAGTAGCCTGCCCCCCTTAATAATCTGCCGGCGGAGGCACGCCATTATGCAGGGGGCTCGCCCTAGGGCGTGCAAACCCGCAAGTGAGGTTTCACGCTTCCCCTACCAAAAAGAGAAAGCGTGATTGCCGGCTGTGACCGACGGGCGAGGCAAGAGACTCGCGCGTCGCGAAGGGGTTCATAGTCCGTGGCACGGGAGGAAACAAAAATGGCCATTCATATCGCTAGCTTAGGGAAGCGATTCGGAGCCCACGCGCTGGCCACGTGCGTGGCTTTGGGAGTGGTCGTGGCGGCAAGTCCGGCGGGCAGAGCACAGACTTTGACCGCAATCCACGACTTTTGCTCCCAATATGACCCAGAGACAGACGCCTGCATAGGCGGGTACTACCCTCAAACCGGGCTGGTGCAAGCCATGGACGGGAACTTCTACGGGACAACAGGGCAGGGCGGGCCCGAGGGCAGTGGAACGATCTTTAAAATCACCCCGGATGGCAGGCTGACCATGCTCTACGGCTTTTGCTACCAATACCCGGTGACAGACTCCTGCCTAGACGGGATCACCCCTGAAGCCGGGCTGGTACAAGCCACCGACGGGAACTTTTATGGGACAACCTCCGGGGGCGGGGCAAACGGCGGGGGCACGGTCTTCAGAATCACCCCGGAGGGCACCCTGAGCACGCTTTACGCCTTTTGCTTGCAAGGATCGCTCGGAACTGAATGTCTGGACGGGGCTGTCCCCTATGGGGTGCTGGTGCAGGGTAGCGACGGCAACCTCTACGGTACAACATACACGGGCGGCGGCGCCAACGGCGGGACCGTTTTCAAAATCACCCTAGGCGGTGGACTGACCACCTTGCACAGCTTTAACGGCACAGAGGGCGAGGCCCCTTATGCCGGCCTGGTGCAAGCCACCGACGGGAACTTCTATGGGACAACGGGTGGGGGCGGCGCTTACGGTGATGGTACGATATTCAAAATCACCTCGCAGGGCACGCTGACCACGCTCTACAGCTTCTGCGCGCAAAGCGGCTGCACGGACGGGGCCACGCCCGTTGGGGGGTTGGTGGAGGGTAGCGACGGCAACTTCTACGGGACCACATCATCTGGCGGCGCCGCTGGCCTGTGGTACTATGGCACGGTCTTCAGAATCACCCCAGAGGGCACGCTGACCACCCTCTACAGCTTTTGCTCCCAATATGACCCGGCGACAGGCCTCTGCATGGACGGGATCTTCCCCTATGCGGGGCTGGTGCGGGGCAGCGACGGCAATTTCTACGGGACGACCTCGAATAGCATCACAGCCACGGAAGCATATTGGTTGGAAGCTGAGTTCGGTGGGACCGTCTTCAAAATCACCCCGAGCGGCTCGCTGACGACGCTTTATAGTTTCTGCCTCAAGCCACACGTTTTGTGCCCGGACGGGAACATGCCCTCCGCGGCATTGGTCCAGGGCACGGACGGCAGCTTCTACGGGACAACCTACCAGGGCGGGACCAACCCCCTGCTGTGCTATAGCGGTGAAGGTTGTGGTACGGTCTTCAAGCTGTCTACGGGCCTTGACGCATTCGTGGAACCACAACCCACCTTCGGCCCGGAGGGAGAGCCCGTCATTATCTTGGGAAACGATTTGACGGGCGCGACCAGCGTGAGCTTTAACGGCACAGCGGCCAGGTTTAGCGTGGCGTCCAGCACCGAAATCAAGACCAGCGTGCCCAGGGGCGCGAGAACCGGCGAGGTGCGGGTGACAACCCCCAGCGGGACGTTGACCAGCAACGTGCCCTTCCGCGTGACGGCGTGCACTGCGGCTCCGTGCATCCTGCCCATGGCACAATGACCGCCCCCATCAGGCACGAATTCGGGCAGCGCGCAGGACTTCATAGGCCGCGGCACGGGAGGAAACGAAAATGGCCATTCATATCGCTAGTTTAGGGAAGCGATTCGGAGCCCACGCGCTGGCCGCCTGTGGGGTATTAGGAGTGATGATGGCGGTGAGTTCTTCCGGCAGAGCGCAAACGCTTACCTACCTCTACAGCTTCTGCTCCCAATATGACGCAGCGACAAGCAGGTGCTTAGACGGCGACAACCCTTACGCGGGCCTACTGCAAGCCACCGACGGGAACTTTTATGGGACAAGTTACTGGGGCGGGGCAAACGCCGGCGGCACGGTCTTCAAAATCACCCCGGGCGGCACACTGACCACGCTCTACAGCTTTTGCTCCCTGTATGACCCGCAGACAGACGCCTGTACGGACGGCTTCTACCCTGACGCGGGCCTACTACAAGCCACCGACGGGAACTTCTACGGTACAACCGCGTATGGCGGTAGCGAGGGCGGGGGCACGGTCTTCCAAATCACCCCGGAGGGCACGCTGAGCACGCTTTACGCCTTTTGCTCGCAAGGGTCGATCGCAACCGGATGCCTGGACGGGGCTAACCCCGGTGCGACGCTGGTGCAGGGTAGCGACGGCAACCTCTACGGGACAACACCTGAAAGCTCTGGCGCCAACTACGGGACCGTCTTCAGAATCACCCTAAGCGGTGCGCTGACCACCCTGCACAGCTTCGACTTGACAGACGGCATCGATCCCACCGGCCTCGTGGCAGCTCCCGATGGGAACATCTATGGGACAACTGGGGCGGGCGGGGCCTACGGCGGCGGTACAATCTTCAAAATCACTCCTGAGGACACTCTGACCACGCTCTACAGCTTTTGCGTGCAAAGCGGCTGCACGGACGGGTCAGACCCCAGGGGGCTGGTGCAGGGCAGCGACGGCAACTTCTATGGGGCAACGGCCGCGGGCGGGGCCTACGGAGCTGGTGTGATCTTCAGATTCACCCCGGGTGGGTCGCCCACCACGCTTTACAGCTTTTGCTCCGAATATGACGGCCTCTGCATGGACGGGGACTTCCCTGTGGGGCTGCTGGAGGGCAGCGACGGCAACTTCTACGGCGCGACCGCGTTTAGTAGCCCTGGCAACTGGGGCGGGACTGTCTTCAAAATCACTCCGAGCGGTTTGCTGACAACGCTTGATAGCTTTTGCCCCCCCGAGTTCATTTATTGCCGGGACGGGAACGTGCCCCTCGCGGCACCGGTCCAGGGCACCGACGGCAACTTCTACGGGACAACCTATCAGGGCGGCGCCAACGACCAGTGCTATTGGGGCTGTGGCACGGTCTTCAAGCTGTCTGTGGGCCTTGGCGCGTTTGTGGAAACGCGGCCCACCTTCGGCCCGGAGGGAAAGCCCGTCATTATCTTGGGAAACGATTTGACGGACGCGACCAGCGTGAGCTTTAACGGCGCAGCGGCTAGGTTTAGCGTGGTGTCCCGCACCGAAATCAAGACCAGCGTACCCAAGGGCGCGAGAACCGGCGAGGTGCGGGTGACAACCCCCAGCGGGACGTTGACCAGCAACGTGCCCTTCCGCGTGACGGCGTGCACCGCGGCTCCGTGCATCCTGCCCATGGCACAATGACCGCCCCCATCAGGCACGAATTCGCGCAGCGCACAGAAGCAAGGTAGCGCGTTCCCCCTTTTACGCTGGCCGCATCGCAAAAGCCAGCAGGTGTCGCAGGCATTCGGGCTGGGCGGATGCACGCCCGAGCGACGTTAGCCCCCTGCCCAGAGCTTCGACGCCGGAAAGGCAAGAGATGCGAAGCCTTCGAATGATTCCGTCCTTGATTTTGCTTCTGCTCATAACTTTCCCTCGGGCCAACGCAAAGAGCGGCTGGAGCTCAGGGATTACCTAACTGGGCAGCCCACGCCCACCTCCGCCGTCACCGGGCTCGGCGGGACCAGCCACAATATTGTCCCGAGCGCGGGGATTGCTTACAGATTTAAGTAGGGCGAAAGTGCGGGCAAATCACTTGAGCTTTACGAAGGATACTGCGCCCTCCTCGACCCCATAACCTCAGGCACCTGTGGGGCAGCAGTCACTGACAACTGACAACTGAAAACTGAGAACTGAAGACTGTCTTCTCTACACGTCCACGGGCGTTTTCATGCCTTCGTTGAAGCAATGGGTGAGGTTGACGGTGGCGATGGCGAGCACCAACTCCTCGATATGCTCGATGTTGAAGAATTTGCCCAGCGGTTCGATTTTCATCTCGCCTCCCGGTTCATGAATTGACTGGCGCCCTGATGGGGTGAAGCAACTAATGGAGGAGTTCGCCCACCGGAAACCCAAGCGAAACCTTTCGCCGGTGGTGGGACAATCTGATGTAGAGGCGGCTTTACGCCGCCATTTGGCGAGGTAAACTCGCCGCTACAGAATCAAATTGACCTACTGCGCTTCCGGCGCTGGTGGGTGAGTTTGAATCCCAAACCAAGCGCTCGTAACCACAAGGCGACCAGGCAGGACTAATCCGCAAAGGAGGCAGGCCGTTATGCGTCAAAGTGGATTATTTTCGGATGCCTGGCCCGACGGCCCTTGACGAGGGCTCTGGCGTTCCCGACTTCTTTTCGTCATAATTGGCGGTATGGCGCTCGTTGTTTTCCTGCGAGGGGTGAATGTTGGCGGATTCAGGACGTTTCGCCCAAGCATCCTCGCACGAGAACTGAGCGATTATGATGTGGTGAATGTGGGTGCGGCGGGCACGTTTGTCGTTCGTAAACCCGGATCGCGAGCAAAATTCCGCACGGCATTGCTCCGGAAGCTGCCCTTTGAAGCAGAAGTTGTGCTGTGTGATGCCCGCGATCTTATCCGCCTCGAGATGGAAAATCCGTTTGCAGCGGAGACACCACCGTCAGATGTTGTGCGGTTCGTGAGCATCCTCTCGAATGCCGGCGGCGTCCGGGCGTCGCTTCCAGTCACGTTTCCGTCCGAGGACGAGTGGCTGGTGCGGGTGATGGCCTCGCAGGGGCAATTCGTGTTTGGGATGTACCGTCGTCACATGAAGACCATCCGCTATCTCGGTCAGATTGACAAGCTGTACGGTGTGCCCGCGACGACACGGAATTGGAACACGATAATCTCGATCCTGCGGATTTTGAGAGGCACGGTGAGTAAAGGACGCTGATTACCCGCCCGCACGACCTACTTTCGGAATCGTGATAGGAGCGCCCCTCCGATCACGCTGGGCAACCGCGGAGCTGCCGAGTTCATTCCCGCGGCAGGCGTGAGCGAACGCGGCCGGGCCCAAGCCGCGCAACTGCCCCCTCCTTACCGACGCAACTCCGGAGGGCCGCTCCTTCCGTGATGCTCGCGAAGGAGCGACATAGTACGAGCGGGCCCCCCGGAGTTTTGTGGTGGTGCAGCACTCGCTGGATCGCAACTAACGCCGAAGTGTTGACTGATAGTGTTCTCCCGATTCCCGATGATAAAATCCCATCCGACCAGTGACTTTTAGGCAATTGACAGCGCTGCGAGCGGATTGTCAGCTTCCCGTCGACTGGCTCACCGTTTGGGCTGGATTCAGGCGTGGATGGGGTTTTTATCGTTCCAAATCCGGCTTAGGCGGCGGGTTGGGCTGTTATCGACGGCTATGGGTAAACCCTTGGGGACAAGGGGGGAGTAATCCGCAAGGACACGGACCGACTTTCGAGTGGCCGACAGGTTCAAGTGAGCACTCGGATTGTCTCCGAGTGTCCGCCGAATCGGTCGCAAGAGATCCCGTTTCAGGCCGCGGGAGCATCAGGTGGGGTAAACCTAACCTCTTCCGTGGACCGTTGATATCCCGAACTCTCCAAGCCAGGTTGACGGTTGCATCTGAGGATGGTCAGGTTTATATTCTCGCTCGGGCCGGCTTCCGTGAACGAAGTCCCGGCCCGGAGGGAATCATGTTGGGAGGTCTACTTTTCATCGTTTGCGTCGTCCTGCAATTCCACTATCACGACTCGCTGCCGTGGTACATCTGGGTGGTCGCGGTCATCGCATTGTGTGTTTCGTTCGGCGAACCAGCGATGAGGTCCGCTATAAAGGCGAAAAAGGAATGACTACGCGTTGGGCGCATTGCCTTTGTGGCGATTCGGAGGGGCCGGGGAGCTGGGAAACTAAGGATTCCCCGACACCCTTTGTCTGAGGTGAGGTGTTATTGATTCGCATCGCCCATATCTCGGACCTGCACGTCCTCTCAAGCACTGGCGGACACTGGCGCGACATCATCTTCAACAAGCGACTCACCGGCTACGCCAACCTGATCCTGCGACGTGGACGCGTGCACCGTCGCGAGTACCTGCTCGCGGTGCTCTCGGCCGCTGTCGCGCGGGCAGATCATCTCGTCGTCACCGGTGACATCACCAATCTCTCGCTCGAACACGAGTACGAAGAGGCGCGGGCGCTGCTTGATGAGGCCGCGGAACGGACCGAAATTACGGTGGTGCCAGGCAATCACGACATCTATCTGCCGTCGACGCATCGCCGCCGGCGTTTCCCCCATCACTTCGGCCAGTTCCTCCAGAGCGATCTTCCGCAATTCGCCCGGGATCTTCCGGCGGGCCGCTTTCCCTGCGTCAAGCTACGCGGACGCATGGCGATCATCGCGCTATCCAGCGGTGTGCCCCGACCGCCCTTTATCGCCGCTGGTTACGTCGGCCATGCGCAACTTGAGGCATTCGAAGCCGTGCTCGCACACCCCGAGGTGCAGCGGCGGACGCCGATTGTGCTGATTCATCATCCCCCGGTTGACACGCGGCCGCGAATCGCGCAGTTGCGCGACGGGCTGGTGGACGCTGCCGCGTTGCGCAGTTCTCTCGAGCGACTCCCCCGGGGGCTCGTCCTCTTCGGCCACCTTCATGTGCGGGTACGTTGCGAGCTTCCGACGCTGTCAGGCAAGCTCGATGTGATCGGCGCAAGTGGAGCGGCCCTCGATCATCCCGACAGGTCGGTCCGCGCAGGGTTCAATCTGTATGAGTTCGACGACGTCACCCTCGCATCCGTCCAGGCGCATGTGGTCGATCCCCAGACCGGCGGCTTGGAGCCCACAACGATCGACCACGTAGCCGGATGCGGGTGACAATGGAATCTGTACTGAAGGGTTTCAAAGCCCTATGAACTACCAGCGCATTCTCGTGCTCACCGACCTGGGAGTGGATCCGCAGGTGACGTTCACGGCGATCCGTCGGTTCGCTCCCTCCGCCGCACAGGTGATCGTCATCGCGCACCAGCCCACGCACCCGTTCGCGTGGCGGTCCCCGGCCGATGTCAACGAAGCGGAAGATCGCGAGCGGGAAGAGCTGCGCGCCGCCGCGCAGCGGGCGGCAGGGGTGGTCGACGTGGTCTTTGCGCCGGAGCTGACGGCGGATGCTCTGGCCGATGCGGTAACCGCCGGGGCAATCGATCTCGTAGTCGTCGGCTCTCCGCAGTTGCGCGCGTTGGGGCTGGTTGCTGAAGTCCGCAAGCGAACTCCAGCGGCGGTGCTGGTCGTTCGGTCACCCCTCCGGGTATCGGCTCGTGATGGGGGTGACCGCCTGCTGTGTGTGGGACTGAGCGCGCGGGGGCGACGGGCGGTGGTGAAGTTCCTCAAGGAGCATGCGTCGCCGTCGGATCGAGCCGTGCTGCTGTCGACCAGAGCGCTGTCATCCGAGGATCTGGGCGAAATGCGCGAAGTCTTGGGTGTCACCGCCGAGCTGCATCCGAGCGAGGGCAAGCGGATGTGGGAGCTGCTCGGCCCGCCGGCCCGGCCGGACATCGATCTCGTCGTGTTCCCACGCTTTCCGCCAATCATCCTGCTCGGCGTGAAGTCGGGGCCTGCCCTGCTCATTCTTCCCCCGTTTGAGGCGGGGCCGAGCGAATGGCAACGGGCAATCGACGTTCCGGAGCTAGTCGATGACGGCGTGATCATTCGAGCGCGCCTGGAGTATGCCCTAGGTATCGGACGGCGCACGCCCATTGCCAACCAGGAGCTGGCGTTCGTGCACGAAGGCAAAGTCGTGTCGCGCGCGACCGCGCAGGAGGGAGAGGCGGAGCTGCCCTCCGGTCTCGGGGATTTCCTCGGTATGTTTCGCGCGACGGGAAAGGAAGTGGCGGATCCTCTAGCGCTCGTGGAGGCCGAGGTGGCGGTGCTGCGCGCCGGCTCGCGGCCGATCATCCTGTTCGACGCCGAAACCGAGACGGATCATCTGTCGCTCATCGGCGGCGCCGCCTGGGCAGATCCGGTAGGGGTGCGCGTCCGCCGGGACCACAGTTGCGCCTCCCTGCGCGCGAAGCTGCGCGCCGCCGGCCTTCCGCCCTACGTCATCGATGCCGGCGCCGTGCTCGGCGAGGGAGAGGCACCGGACGTGTTTGAGCTCGTGGACGCCGTGCGCCTGGCGCGCGCCGCGACGCAGATGCGGGTCGCTGGATTCCCCATCGCGGCGATCGTCTATCGGGGACTACACGAGCCGGCAACGCAGGGTTTCGCCGCCGTACGCCCCGAGCAGCTCGCCGCGCTCCCTGCCGCGCCAACGGCCGCGCGGGGCCGCGCGTCACTGGCGGAGCGGCTGAATGCCACGACGGGCAGCGAGCCGATCAAGGGCAACCGAATCGAAGTCGAGCTGGACAACCTGACGGCACGCACTTGGCTCCTCGCGGCGATCAATGGCAGCCGGAAGCGTGTGCACTTTCAGGTCTATATGGCCCTCGATGATGACGTCGGACGTCCGGTCGAGGCGGCATTGGCCGCGGCGGGGGCACGCGGTGTCACCGTACTTGTGCTCGTCGATTCGCTGCACGGCCTGCACGGCTCATTCGGCCTGCGCAATCCACTGCTCGAGCGGCTCTCGTCTCGGCCGGGGGTTGAGCTTCGCGTGGCGAAACCCATCACGGGTCCGCCATCGCTGGAGGTACTGAAGCAACGCGACCACCGCAAGCTCGCCATCGCGGACGGGGAGCTGGCACTGCTCGGCGGACGCAACCTGTCGCACGAGTATTACACGGGTTTTGGGGAGGTTCCCCTGACGGCCGCCATGCCCTGGCGCACGGTGCCGTGGCTCGACGCCGGGGCACGCGTCGAAGGGCCCGCCGTGGCTGCCCTGGAACGCTCGTTCATGCAGGCCTGGACCGATGCCGGCGGCGAACCGTTCGAGATCCAGGTTCCCGCACCGGCCGCCGCAACGACGGCCCGTGTGGTGGTACACCGTGGCCTGCGCGACGCACACACGCTGGAAGCCTACCTGGCGCTGATCGAGACCGCTCGCTCTCACATTTACGCCGTGAATACCTTTCCGCTGCTGCTTGAGATCCAGCATGCGCTGCTGCGCGCGTTGCGCCGCGGGGTGCGTGTCCGAATGCTGTTCGGCAACTTTACGCCCAAGCACGGAGACGAGTCCTTCAAAGGGCCGTTTGCAGTGGCGCGTAGCGCAGCGATGTCCCTGGTGCACTCCCGGTTGGATCCGCTCGTCGCCGCAGGAGGCGAGTGCTACGAGTTCGTCGTGCGGAGGCAACCCGGCTGGGATCCGGCAATGGGCGATGTGCGACCCCATGTGCACGCGAAGGCGATGAGCGCCGACGGGCAGGTGTGCACGGTCGGCAGCGCCAACTTCGACGTCACCGCGGGATACTGGGAAAACGAAGTGCTCCTGGTCATTGAAGACGAAGCCATCGCATGTGGCGTCGAGGCCCGGTTCGATGAATTGATCACCGGCTCCGCCCGGGTCGACCCCAATGATCCGGAATGGCGCCGCCGGGCGCAGCATCGCCAGTGGATGCGCTACTGGCCAGAAGTGCTGTCGATCTAGGGGGCCCAATCGCCCAACTCGGTCACCCGATCCTTGGGGCGAAGGGCGTCGACGTAGTGGTGAGGCGCATGCACATCAACCGTGTACCGCCAGGATGCGCGGCGCTTTTCGGGTGCGAAGAAGGCCAGAACGGAGCGCGGGATTTCCTTCAGGGCGAGCTGCGCGACAGGAGACTCGGCGCGCTGCCACTTGCCATTTACATACCGATACTCTTGCCCGAAATGCACGAACGGCCCCCACTGCGCCGGGGGGAGCGCCGGTACGGGATCCTGCGGGAGGACGTGACGGAACAACTTCGGTTCGAGCGCGTGCGTTGCCGGCGGCAGAGGCGATGCCACGGCCATGGGCTGGCCGAAGGTATACACCGCCCGCAATCGGTCGGCGAGCGAGCGGTGGACGCTATTAGCGGAGACGGTCAGCGCGAAGAGCACGGCCATCGCGCCGCCGAGACTATGCCCGGTCACGTACAGGGCCTCGAGGGGATGCTCCACTCGCTCGGCGGGATCGGCCAGCGATCTTCCTTGAACCGCGAAGGTTAACTCGCGGAGGACTTCCCACCACGTGGCCCGGACATTCTGGTGGAATCCGGCGTGGATTCTGACCTTCTCGGCACCGTCAGAAAGCGACAGGGTGCTTGACTCCGATCCGACCTCCGCGTCGCCGAGCCAGTTGATAAGGTTTCCCGTTTCGGTCCCGCGATAACAGAGTATGACCACCCGGCCGCAGCGGCTCTGCACCAGGTACGCGGTCGAGAAGATGTACATCGCATCGACCGTCTGCGATATGCGCACGCAGGCGTGGCGCTCGAAGCCGACCCTGACCATCATCGTGGTGACGGTATGGGTGTCGGCATAGGCGTATCCTGCACACGTTCCGAGCACGTGAGCGACCGTCCCGTTGCGCTCGGCGGGCACCGTCAGGTGTGCAGCCGCGAGGGTCTCGACAATTTGAGGGTAGAGGGGAAAAGGATGCTCGCAGGTCCCACCGATAGTTCTCTCAGCGATCATCGGAACCCTTGTCTTCCGACGGCCGAATGGCACGAAGGAGCCCGGCACCCATGAAGAACGCAAGCGCGTAGCCGAACGCGAAGCTATTCTTCCGGTTGCGGCGCATGGTAAGTGAACCCGCAGAAGCTCTGCGCTAAGCGTGGGTCAATCCGGGTCCAGGTGTGCGTGTCGAACAGCAAAGGATATGGCGCCAACGAGCCGCGCGGATGGTAAAGTGCTTGGCCCGAGATCTTGATGTAGCCGATCCACTCACCCGCTGAAGCAACGAACAGCCGGTTGCCGCCACCTGCTGAGAATCCACCCGGCAACAGATTCCACGTCCTTTCAGGATTGCTGCTCGTGCGCAGTGCGAGCTTCTCCTCAAGCCTGGGACGAGACACCTACACCCCGATATCCACCCGCCTACTACTGCCGCAAATCCTTTATTATCCATACGCTTTCGGTGTTCCACTATCCACACGCCGCTCCCCTTTGTCAAGAGCTCGTATCGGGCAGCCTTCCCACAAGTAATCGGCGATAGGTCCCCTGTAACGCCGTTGTGTTTACCGACCGCCCGGGTGATTATCCGACGGAAGGGTCAAGCTGGCCCACTTCCCTTCCGGGGGTAGAGGGCCGGGTTGCAGGTGTGGGGCTCCCGGGGCCCTGGAGGTCCCGGAGAATTCAAGTCTGCCGGTTCGCGCCCCGGCGGGTCAGGCGCCGACCGCCGCGACAAAAGCCATACGGACCACTAGCCATTCGGCAGGCGAAGGGTGCCCGCAACGATCTGATTACAGGACTGTTCGCAAAAAGACCGGCAACCGGCTTGCGTTTCTTGGTCATTTCGATAAGAATAGCGGGCTCACAAGTTCCCCAGAGGATGCACCGTGCAACTGATACCCCGCGATGAGAAGTTTTACGGCCTCTTTAACGAACAAGCGGAAAACATTCACAAAGCTGCCAGGATGCTTGTCGCCCTGTTTGACAACTATCAGGAGGTCGAAAAGCAGGTTTCGGAAATCAAATTCCTGGAGCACAAGGGCGATCAGATCACGCACGCCCTGATGAAGAAGCTGAACCGTACGTTCATTACGCCGTTTGACCGGGAAGATATCCATGCGCTGGGCTCGGCGTTGGATGACGTTCTCGACCTCGTGGACGCAGCCGCCAGTCGCTTCATCACTTACAAAATCAAGAAGGTAACGCCCGGGGCGCAGCAACTCGCGAAGGTGATCTTGCATGGGACCGAGATCATCGTGAATGCTGTGGCGCAATTAAACCATCCCCAGAACATGCTCGAATACTGCGAGCAGCTCACCCTGTTGGAAGAGGAAGCTGACCGCATCAAAGGCGAGTGCATTGCCCGCCTGTTTGAGGAATCCACGGATCCCTTCGAAGTGATCAAGTGGAAAGAAATCTACGAGGTGCTGGAAGCCTCCACGGATAAGGAGGAAGATGTCGCGGACGTTCTCGAGTCCGTGGTCTTGAAGGCGGCCTGAGGCTATTTTGGATTTTAGATTTTGGATTTTGGATTGGACCAGCATGTAAGCGTGCCCACTCCCGTTTTCAATCCAAAATCTCAAATCCCAAGTCTAAGATGACCCCAACATTTACATTTGCCATCGTCATCGTGGTCGTTGCTCTCAGCTTCGATTTCCTCAATGGCTTCCACGATGCGGCGAACTCCATCGCCACGGTGGTTTCCACGCGTGTGCTGTCTCCGCGTGTCGCTGTCCTCTGGGCGGCTTTCTTCAATTTTGTTGCTGCCTTCACCTTCGGAACCGCCGTAGCCCGAACCATGGGCAATGGAATGATCCGGCTGGAAGCCGTCAACCTCTACGTGATTCTGGCCGGCCTGTTGGGCGCGATCTTCTGGGATATCCTGACTTGGTACTACGGGCTGCCCGTCAGTTCATCTCACGCTTTAATCGGGGGATACGCCGGAGCTGCGATCGCCAAAGCGGGATGGGCCGTTATCCTCATGGCGGGGTGGAGAAAGACCCTGCTCTTCATCATTCTCTCCCCCGCAATCGGGTTCATTCTTGGCGGAGCACTGATGCTCGCGGTCTATTGGATCTTTCAATCCTGGTCGCCTCAGCGCGTGGACAAGTACTTCAGTAAGCTGCAACTCTTCTCGGCCGCCGCCTACAGCTTTGGCCACGGAACCAACGACGCACAGAAGACCATGGGCATCGTCGCCGGCACTCTCTTCTCCGCCGGAATCCTCACCAGGTTTTACATTCCCTTCTGGGTTGTGCTGATGGCACACGCAGCCATTGCGCTGGGAACCATGGCAGGTGGCTGGCGCATTGTGAAAACCATGGGCATGAAAATCACGCGGCTGAAACCGGTGGGCGGCTTCTGCGCGGAAACGGCGGCGGCCGTCAGCCTGCTGGGCACCGCTATGGCCGGCATTCCCGTCTCCACCACCCACACCATCGCGGGTGGCATCATGGGCGTGGGCAGTGTGCAGCGCTTCAGTGCCGTCCATTGGGGAGTAGCTCGCAGCATCGTGTGGGCCTGGGTTTTGACCATCCCCATCTCCGGCGCCGCCTCTTACCTGTGCTTTCTTCTGATTCACCGATTCTTTCCGGCGGCCTAAAAGTAAATAGGAGGCAGGTGTGAAACGGGCTACTCCGTCTGTCCTCGTTCTGCTCGTAGTTTTCCTCAGTGCTGCAACCCTCGCGCCACAACCAACGGCTCCCCCAGTTGTGCCGGAGACCTATTGGCCGACCCAGGGATGGCGATCCTCCACTCCCGAGGCCCAAGGCATGGACTCCGAGGTCCTTGCGCTGGCCTTTGATTACGTCCGGCAAAACCAGATTCCCATCCATAGTTTGTTGATCGTGCGCAACGGTTACGTGGTACTGGACGCATATTTCTACCCCTTCCAGGAGGGCCAAGTACACGACGGGGCGTCGATGACCAAGAGCATTACGTCCACGCTCATCGGAATTGCCATCGGCGAGCACAAGCTCAGCAGCGTGCGCCAGCCGGTGCTTTCACTCTTTCCCCAACGGAACGTGGCCAACCGCGACGAGGGGAAGGAGCGGATGACCGTCGAGGACCTCCTGACCATGACCTCCGGCTTGGATTGCCATGTTGACCACGGCGAAATCACCCTGCGGGAAATGAGGGAAAGCAAGGACTGGGTGCGGTTCATGCTCGATCGCCCCATGATGGCGGAGCCGGGCAGCAGATTTGAATATTGCAGCGGGGGCATGCACTTGCTTTCAGGAATCATTTCCGCTACCACGGGCAGCAGTGCGCTGGAATTTGCGCGGCGCGAGCTCTTTCAGCCTCTGGGCATCGAGGACGTCATCTGGCCTTCCGATCCTCAGGGAGTCAGCACCGGCTGGGGCGATCTCCATCTGCGGCCGCGCGACATGGCCAAGATCGGGTACCTGTGGCTTCACCAGGGGCTCTGGCAAGGCCGGCAAATCCTCCCGGCGGTGTGGATGCAGGCGGCAACTCAGCCCCACTCGCATCCGGGCCGGGAAAATGTGGGATATGGGTATGGTTTCTGGGTCTACCCGCAAAGGAATCCCATCGAATACGAAGCGCTGGGGCGCGGAGGCCAGCGCATCACTGTGATGCCGGCCGAGAATCGCATTGTCGTGTTTACGGGTGGAGAATTTGAACCCGCAGACGTCGGAAAGTTTATCGGAGAGTCGATCAAATCCAACCAACCCCTGCCAGAGAATCCGGCCGGTCTCGCTCGTTTGGCGGCAGCGGTCAGCGCCGCGGCTCGGCCCCCGGAATTGTCGGCGACTCCCATGACCAAGGTTATCTCCGGCAGGAAGTACGCGGTTGAAGCCAATCCTCGGGGACTGAAGTCGTTTTCGCTCACCTTTTCCGGACCGAGCGAAGCGGTCGTGCATCTGGAATCAACCGACGGCCAAGTTGAACAGCGGCCCCTCGGTCTTGATGGTGTCCCGCGTCTCTCCCCCGGCGGCCGATTTGGCCTGCCCGTAGCATTGCAAGGCCGGTGGGAGAACAACAGCACGTTTGTTTTTGACTACGATGAAGTGGCCAACATCAATTCCTACCGCTTCCGGCTCACGTTTGTCGACGACGGCGTCAGCATCGAGCTGAACGAAAAAACCGGCCTGATGGACGCCAAGTTCCAGGGAAAATCCGCCGGGAACTGAAGTTTCGGAGTGCGGGAGCTTGCTCCCGCTTTTTCCTCCGCTGACTCGTCAGCGGACGGTATGTCACCGCTGACTCGTCAGCGGAGCAGGTATCGCCGCATCGAGTTGCGGCGAGGGAAAGCGGCGACGAGTCGCCGCACTCCGAAACCAGAGCCTGAAGTAATGAAAAGGGAGAGCCAATCTCATGAATGCCATATCTGCGATGATCACGCCGGCTGCCGAATTTCGTTCTCGCAAACTCCGGGCACAAATTTGGACCGTGGTGGGTTTTCTTTTCCTGGCTGCGGGCAGTGGGATTGCGCAAGCAGCGCCGGAGGCCGCGGATGGCATCAGCAAACTGACCAGGCCGCTCGTCCTGGACGGCAAAATGGGGGACCCGGGGTGGAAGTCGGCGACCCGATACACGGACTTCATGATGCGCCACCCTGAAGCGAGCCGATCACCCTCGGAGCGCACTGAAGTCTATCTGGCGTACGATGCGGCAACACTCTACGTGGCCATTCGAAGCTTCGACGATGAGCCCAAGAAGATACGGGCGCTAGCCACAACCAAAGATGATGCGTGGATAGATGATTGGGCTGTCCTCTGCCTCAACCCCTACGACGACGCCCTCAATAGCTTGTTCTTCCTGGTGACGCCCGGGAATATTCGCTCGAGCGGCGCACTGGACGCCGACAACAAGCCCCAGCTCACGGTGGATATGAAATGGGAAAGCCAGGCCAGCGTGGTCGACAACGGCTGGATCGCGGAGATGGCGATTCCTTTGCGAATCCTCGCCTTTCAGGGTAGCGAGCGCGTCACCATGAGCTTCAAGGTAGCCCGCTTTATCAGCAGGAAAGCAGAGGAAGAAAACCTCCCGGAGATGAAACTTGACCAGCGCGAGTATGAACATTATCGCCAGATCGTCCTGCGCGACGTTATCCCGTCGTCGGTGCCCCCTTCCGAAGTTTACCGGCAGGGGCTGGAGAACTTACGGCGCAACCGGCTACAACTGCACGATTTGGGGTACGAGGAACAGTTCCACCGGTGGGGCGACGCCTCGGTGCTTGACTATCTCACGTTTCGTTCGCGGGAACTCAAGGCCAGCCCGCATCCGTTCCACTTCCAGCGAGTTCCAGGAGACGAAAAGGTTGCGGCCTTGCTCGAAGCCATGGAGTATGCCCCCGGAAAGCGAATCGGCAACTTGGAAAGGTTCTTGACCCGAAGCGCCACCACTTCGTTCCTGGTGATCAAGGACGACGCCTTGATCTATGAGCACTACTTCAACGGTTACCAGAAGGAGTCGGTTGTGACCTCGTTTTCCATGGCCAAGTCGTTCACTTCAACCCTGGTGGGCATTGCGATTGATGAAGGGAAGATCGGCGGCGTCCACGACCCGATCACCAAGTATCTGCCCGAGCTCGAAAAACGCGATCCGCGGTTTGCGCAAATCACCATTCGAGACTTGCTCATGATGTCGGCGGGGCTCCGCTACAACGAAGACCCGGCGTATCGCGACAACGACGTGACCTACCACGCCACCGACCTACGCCGGGCAGCTTTGGAAAAAACCGCCATCGTGGATGCTCCCGGGAAACATTGGCTCTATAACAACTACCACCCGATTCTGCTGGGTATGGTCCTGGAACGGGTGACCGGCATGTCGGTGACCGAGTTCTTGCAGGAAAAGCTGTGGGAGCCCCTAGGGATGGAATACCCTGGGTCATGGAGCATTAACGGCGACCAAGATGGTCTCGAAAAAATGGAAAGCGGCATCAACGCGCGGACGATTGATTTCGCCAAATTCGGGCGCCTGATGCTAAAGAATGGGCGGTGGGAGGGGAAGCAAATCGTATCGCAGGCCTGGGTGGAGCAAGCCACCCAGCCCGAAGAGAAGCCCTCCAGCTACTATGGCGACGATCCTTTCTTCGTCTCCCAAGGGCATTACTACAAATACTTCTGGTGGGGAGACAAACGCCCCGGGGGCATGAGCGACTTCCACGCCGTGGGTAACAAGGGACAATACATTTACGTCTCGCCCCAGAAGAGGGTGATCATTGTCCGCAACGGCTTCGATTTCGGAATCCCGTCGTCACGATGGGTGCGCCTGTTCTACCAACTGGCGGACGGCTTGTAAGAACCTCAGACGAAACCTCGCGTAATGGGTTTTTAATCCCTTTCGAGGAAGTCGAGGACGAGGAGGGTAATGTCGTCTTCCTGCGCGCGGGCGGGGTTATGGCCGCAAAAACCGTCGATGCGGTCGAAGAGGGCGTTAGCGAAACGAGCAGCAGGCATATCGCGTTGCGTTTCCAGGAATTCTATACAGCGTGACTTGCCGAATTCTTCCTGTGCGGCGTTCTTGGCTTCGATGACGCCATCCGTATAGAGCAGACAGCGATCTCCGGGACCGACGCGGATTTCCACAGCAGCGTAGGCCGCTTCAGGAAAGATGCCCAGCATCAGGCCGTTCTGTTCGATTTCCCGCACCTCACCTGCGGCGCGCGAGGCCAGCATGAGCGGCGGGTGGCCCGCAGCGGAGTAGCGCAGCAGGCTCTTCTCCAAATCTACAAAGAGATAAGCGGCGGTTACGAAGTGCGCCTCGAACTTGCCGCAGAGGGAGCGATTCAAGCCGATGAGAACGCGCGCGGGATCGTCGGCGTGAGCCGCTTGGCCCACGAAAGCGACTTTTAGCATGGAGGCAATCAGCGCTGCGGGTACGCCGTGTCCGGTGACGTCGGCCACTAAGATGCCGACTCGCTTTTCATCAACGCTGAGGAAATCGTAGAAGTCGCCGGCGACAGCACTCATGGGCACGTAGCACGCTGCAATTTCGAGTCCCTTAAGGGTGGGGACGCCTCGCGGAAGCGTGGAGGACTGAATCTGGCGGGCAATTTCCAACTCTTTGTTGAGGGCGAGGAGTCGTTCTTCGTTCGAGAAGGTGCGGTGCGCGGAGATGTACCCGAGAGACCCGACGAAAACCAGGAAACCCAGAAACTCCACGTTGTGTCCAGTCAGGATTCTTAGACCCAAGAGATTTGCATGCACGATAAACAGAACCCAAACCAGAAAACCCGCGATAAAGACGCGAATTTCCTGGGTTAAGCGTTTGTGCGGGCCGGGGCGCCCTTCACTAGCGACCAGGAACAATGCGGTGGTCACGAACGTGCCGAGCACCACAATGTTGTTCGTGACACTTAGCCTGGCTAAGCTGACGCCGAGCGCCGCGGCGAGGATTCCGAAAACAGCGTAGATCGTTTGTGCAGCGAGAAGCCAGCGAAATAGCGTTCTGCGATGCGGGCCGACAACTTGGTAAAGGAAAAGAACACAGGGAAGAAGGATGGTGCACGTGATGACCCAATCGACATAGTCCCAAAACATCTGCGACTCGTCAAAGAGAGAGCGGAAGGCGGGAAGATTCAACAGCCTAACAGCATAGAGAATGCAGAGTATGGCGAAGTAAATCAGCGTCAGGTCGCGCGTCCTGCGGCGAAAGAAGAAAAGAGCGAGTGCGGCGAGGGCGATAGACAGAATAGCGACGGCGGCCGCAATTTGAGCGAGCTCCCAGCGCAGCTCCGAGCGCGAGAGAGAGACAATGGATGGAGCCGAGAGAAGCGCCGTGGTGCTCAAAATGTCCGGCATGTGAGATTGAATCCTAGCATACTCACGATTCAAGGGACCAGTGGCCTCCGAGCAAATCTCCGCCCCCCTACCCCGCCTCCGGCGCCCCTCTCCCCGCCGCGCGGGAAGAGGAAAGAAGAATTCTCGGCGATGATGCTCTACTCAAGGGTCTCACCGCACCAATTGCTGAGCCAGCTTGGGCCCTACGCCAGGCAGCCGGGCAAGATCGTCCGCGAAAGCGCGGTTGATGTCGATGGCGACCGGTGCCGTGAGCGAGGCAGCTTTTTGCGACGGGGCGGCGCAAGCAGGCAAGGCAAGCGGCGCGCCGGCCATCGCGAACCAGATTAGGGCTACCCAAATCCTGTTCATCGCAAGCCTGCCTTATATTGGCGTGGGGCCTTTGCTCCCGCGAGTCGCGACATCGCCTGAAGCAGCGACTGATATACCGGCTCGAACGCCGGGGCTGACCGTCTGAGCGCAGCGAGGTGGCGGCGGATGGTTGCCCAGTCACCCCGGACGGCAGGGCCTGTCAGCGCCCGGCGCGCCCCCAATTCCGCAAAGTTTTTGGCGGTCTCAGCCACAAACTGCCTGAGCATGGGGCGAGAGATTCTCACCGGTACCCCCGCCTGTTTGAGCAAGCCGGCCGCTTGCGCCATCAGGGTGACCACGGTCGGGCACACGATGAACGCGGAAAGGTGGTAGAGGGTTTTCTCCTTGGGCCGAACGGAAAAAGGGACTCCTTCCAACCGCCTTACCCAATCTCGCGCAACTCGCAATGCCTGGCGGTCGCCCTCGAGGGCCCAGAAGCAGCCGCGCAGGTTTCGCGCCCCGGCTTGTGGATTCGGCACCGTCTGATAGGGATGGAGCGAGCCGATGGCCGCGCCACGCAATTTGAGGGGACGCAGTGCGGCACTGGGCAGCGAGCCGCAGGTGTGGAGCACCACCTTGCCCTGCCAAGCATCTCTCTCCTTCCCCTGTTTGGCGAGTTCGCGCCCCAATTCGGCGACGGCCGAGTCAGAAGTAGCAATCAGCAATACCGATGCGCCCTGCAACCTGGGATCAGCCAACCCGATGGGTTTTCCCTCTCCTATAAACCGAGCGGCCCGGCGCGCTGCCGCAGGGTTGCGCGCAGCGATGAACGCAATGGGAACGCGCGATTGCGCCAGGAGGCAGCCCATCGCCTGACCAATGCGCCCCGGACCGATGATGGCGACGCTCCGAACTCGTTTGTGTTTCCGCATCTTAAGACCTAAACCTGGGATCAAGGACCAGAAGCCTCAACCTGACGGCCCAAGGTGCCCGAAAGCCCCCTACTGCGGCTTCAGATGTTGCCGAAGCCCTAAGGTTGACGCCCACGGGCCCCCGAACCGGCGATTACCGCCAAATCGCCATCTTGCACCTACCGCCAGCGAAACCCGCCGCGCAAGCCTCCGCCCTCTCCCCACGAATGTTTTTTTTACCAGGCTCCCATCATTTTTACACTCGCCTCAAGGCTTATGGCCCTCCCTAATGCGCCTGGACTCAACACGCAATCGACCGTAAATACACGGGAAAGGGTTGGCAGCCTCCTCAACACAGTTTGGAAGCCCACTTGCATGGATGCCCGCAAGGAGCCATGCGAGTGTAACCGAGCTTTTTTGCAGGACATTCCTCGTTGCTTTCCTTGTTTTCTACTCGGCGTTGTTTCTGGCGCTGCTGGGCTGGGGGATTCGCGGGGCGCTTCAAATCCGGCTCAAGTGCACTCGCATGGCCAGGACGCCCGAACCCTTTCGGCATTGTCGTTTTCTCCTCAAACGCAACGAAATTCAATGGGCGCTCTTCGCAACGTGGACTTATCCCCGCCGCCCCTGTCGTTTGCCATCTGAAATCGCCGATCCCCGAGTGCGTCTACCGCCTGAATCCTAACTCCTTATTCCTTTCTCTCTCAGCCCTTTGATCCGGTCGCGCAACTGGGCAGCCTTTTCGAACTCGAATTGTTTTGCCGCCTCGCGCATTCGGGTTTCAAGAGTGCGAATCAACTCCTCGAGCTGATCGCCGGTCGCAGCATCATCATCCTCGCTTTCGAGCGGCACGGTCACGTAATCGGCTTCGACAATTGACGCCAGGGCCATATCCACAGGCTTGATGATGCTCTCCGGGGTGATGCCATTTTCCTGGTTGTACTGAACTTGCTTGGCGCGGCGGCGATTGGTCTCCGCGATGGCCTGCCGCATTGAATCCGTGTCCCTGTCAGCGTAAAGAATCGCTTTGCCGCGCAAGTGGCGCGCCGCGCGGCCCATGGTTTGAATCAGCGCGCCGGCAGAACGTAGATAGCCTTCCTTGTCAGCGTCCAGAATGGCCACCAGCGAAACCTCCGGCAGGTCCAATCCTTCGCGGAGCAGGTTGATGCCGATCAGCACGTCAAACTCCCCGCGCCGCAAATCGCGCAGGATATTAACGCGTTCAAGAGTCTCAATCTCAGAATGGAGGTAGCGGCAGCGCACACCCACTTCCGCGTAGTACTCCGCGAGGTCCTCGGCCATGCGCTTGGTGAGTGTGGTCACCAGGACCCGCTCGCTTGCCGCGGCGCGCTCGCGGATTTCGCCGAGCAAGTCGTCAATCTGGTTGCGCGTGGGCCGGACTTCCACTTCCGGGTCAATCAATCCCGTGGGGCGGATTATTTGCTCCACTACTTCCCCGCCCGTCTTGGTCAACTCATAGGGCCCGGGCGTCGCCGAAATGTAAATCGACTGGCCGACGCGGTGTTCAAACTCTTCGAAGGATAGCGGGCGGTTGTCGAGCGCCGACGGCAGGCGGAAACCGTAGTCCACCAGCGTCTGCTTGCGCGAGCGGTCGCCGTGGTACATGCCGCGAAGCTGCGGAACCGTCTGGTGGCTCTCATCGATGAACATAACAGCGTCTTGGGGAAGATAATCGAGGAGGGTCGGCGGAGGCTCTCCCGGCAAACGGCCAGAGAGGTGTCGCGAATAATTCTCGATGCCGTGGCAGTAACCCATTTCCTTCATCATTTCCAAGTCGAACATGGTGCGCTGGTGGATGCGCTGGGCTTCCACGAGCTTGCCCTGCTTCTCCAATTCCGGCCGCCACCAATCAAGTTCACTCTTGATACGCTGGATGGCCTCATCTTTGCGGTCGCCCGGCAAAACATAATGGGTGCGCGGATAAATCGGAAGGCGCTCGAGCGATTGTTTGACTTGACCGAAAAGGGGGTCGATTTGCGCCAAGGATTCGACCTGCTCCCCCCACATCTCGATCCGATAGGCGTTGTCTTCGTAGGTGGGATAAACCTCGATCACATCGCCGCGCACGCGGAAAGTCCCGCGCCGAAAGTCCACATCGTTGCGCTCATACTGGATCTCCACCAGCCGCCGCAGGATATCCTGCCGCGAAATCTTCTGGCCCTTTTCCAGCATGACTAACATGCCGTAATAGGCTTCGGGGGAGCCAATGCCGTAAATGCAGGAGACGCTGGCGACAATCAAGCAGTCGCGCCGCTCGAAAAGTGAGCGTGTGGCGGACATGCGCAGCTTGTCCAGCTCGTCGTTGATCGTCGCTTCCTTCTCGATGTAAACGTCGGCGGCGGGAATGTAGGCTTCCGGCTGGTAATAGTCGTAGTAGCTGACGAAGTATTCCACGGCGTTTTGGGGAAAAAAGTGGCGAAACTCATTGTAAAGCTGAGCCGCCAGGGTTTTGTTGTGAGCCAGCACTAGGGCGGGACGATTGATGGCCTCCATCACCTTGGCCACCGTAAAGGTTTTGCCCGAACCGGTAACGCCCAGCAGGACTTGATGCTGCTTTCCATCTTCGGCGCCATGGATCAGGTCGCGAATGGCCGTGACCTGGTCGCCCCGCGGCTGATAAGCGGAAACAAGTTTAAAGTTCATCACCCACACCCACTCCGGCGGCTGAAAGCAGAAAGACCATTATAGCGCGGGACGCACCGTCGCTTTCGTGTGGCGTGATCGAGTGTGACGGCACCTCGGCAGTGGGTCAGTTTGAATTGACAGGCCAGAAGGTTTGTAAACACAAGGCGCCAAGGCAGAACCTACCCTTCCCTGCCATGCAATGCTGGCACCCCTTCGCTTCACAACCAACACATCGGAAAAAGCGCGATCCTTGGCCACCCGCGGAAATTGTGAGGGTACGGCAAGCTGTCCCCCCAAACCTTCGCAACACACGGGGGTGATTCATGGCTGGCCGCACTGTTCTTTAGTGACCAGAGCGGTGAGCAAAAGCGAATAGACCACTGCCTTTACCTAAAGGTATAAAGGTTACACCTTCATCGACGGCAAAAAAAGTGGGGCGGATGCAGGGTTGGGAAACGCAAGATGCGGCTTCTTGAGCAGTAAGTATCCTCCGGCAAAGCCGGAGGCTTTAAAAACAGTGAGCCGCTCAAAGCGGCTGCGGGGGCGCTACCGCGGCCCCGCAAAACCATTGTGGAGCGATGGTACCGCAGGTCGTGGCGCTCATTACCACAGCTTCCAACCCTAACCCGTGCCGCCGTATTCAGAAGGTTCGCAGAACTCTACTGCGGACATCGGGACGCGTTTACCGAACCCTCGCATTCGACGTCCTGCATCACGGCAAACTCACGTGCCACGTACTGCGGGAGCTGTCAAACTTTTGCTGCCTCCCCGGCAGAGCCGGGGGGTCTCCCAACGGAGCTAGATTCGATCAGTCAACAAAAGAGACAAGGAGAGGAGTTTTCATGGGATTGAGTTTCAAGGCGTATGTCTGGGTTCTGGCATTAACGGTGGGTACGGCTGTCACCGGAGGCACGGTACGCGCTGCGGCGCCTTCGGCTACGAACAACCAAGTGCACGATCAGGATTACTCGAAGGGGTACCAGCAAGGGTTGCGCGGAGGCCGGGGTGACCATGTGCGTAACCTGGACCAATTCAGTAAGAGGGACCTAAAGAAAGACGGGGATCAGAAACCCTACGAGGAACTCGCTTGGCTGGTAGCGCAAATGAACAACCCAGCCAATGCGGCTTCTGTGTCCAATATCAACTGCGCCATATGGGGAATCCTTGATCCCGCCTCCACCGGCTCCTTCAATTGGCTGACAAACAACGAGCTTGCCACCGATACGAGTTCGGCCAAAGTGGACTCGCCGGGGTGGTGGCTTGCGCAGGCGCAGGACCAAACCTATCCGGCAGGCCAAGTCTCCAACTCCTGGACCCCCAGGCCCATCACTATCACGCACCATCCGCGGCAACATGGGGGTGGTCCGCCGGTGATAACGACTCCCGAGTCACCTGCCCCAATTCTTCTCGGCGCGGACTTGTTGGGCCTTGCCGGGCTGATTTTCTTTTTCCGTCGACGCATGCTTCAAACGCAACGTTAGCCACGTAACTGTCCGGGCCTCCCACTGAATAAGTGCGGAGGCCCGGCGTGGCTCTTACCCATCCTTCATTTGGGCGTGAGATAATTCTCTTCATCGGGTTCCCTGCATAGAGGTTCCCATTTCATGACGATCGAAGGCTCTCCCGTGAATGGCATCATCTCTGATGATTCGGATGCAGCAAGAATCTTTGAGAATACGAATACCATGCAAAATGAGGGCTTATTCTCTGTTGAGGTTAACAGGAAAGACTTTGGACTAATCCGACTCAAAAAACGGGTCATCGCTTTAACGACGGCTGGCTACTCAAGTAAGGGGGGCGCAAAGAGATTCGGCATCAGCGAGGCCGCCCTCAGGCTGCACCTCACAAATATTTGTGACAAGCTACGCGTCTCGAATCAATTCGAACTGATACTTTTCGCCTTCTATCATCAGCTGATCGACACCTATGAAATACCCCTCAATGATCCATCTGGCACAAGGATCAATCTGACCCACCACCAGCCGCTCTTCTTACCCGCCCGTCAGCCGAACTGTGTTACGATGGAAGGGTTTCTTGGACGTGAAACTCCTCCGTATAAAGGATGAAAGTCCCATGGATCAGACCTGCTCACGGCGTGCATCGAGGTTGCTTGTCGGACTTTTACTATCAGGATTGGTAGCGGGCGTGGCTTGGGCCCAAGCGCCTAACCCCCCTGCGGCAAGCCCCACTCCTGCGGCAAGCCCAACCCCCGCCGCAAGCAAACCCGCAGGCCCCACGGTCGAGACTCCGGAGCCGGCCGACAAGGTGGTCCTCAAAGTCGGCGATCAACAATTCACGAAAGCAGACCTTGACTTCCTGATTGAGAATTTACCAGCACAAACGCAGCAGGCTATAGCCACAAAGGGGAAAAAACCATTCGGGGATCAGTATGCGCTCATCGTGATCCTTTCACGTCAGGCGAGCCTCCATCATTTGGACCAAACGCCCGCCTTTGCTCGCAAGTCGGCCTTCCAAAAGCAGCAGTTGGAGGCGCAAGCTGCCTTTGAAGAGATCAATCAGCAAACCAAAGTAACTCTGGAAGAGCTACAGCAATATTACACAGCGCATGCCACCGACTACGACGAGATCATGGTGCGGCAATTCGTCATCCGCAAGAAGCCTCCCGAGCCTAAAGTCGGCTCGGAGACTTCCCCGGCGGTGACGCCACCGCCCACTGTGCGCCTCGGCTGGGTGGGCCCCGGTGACGCGATCGTTCGCGCCAAGTTGGAGAAGAACCCGCAGGTTTCCGCGCTCACGGTGCAGGATGTGCAAGCGGTCTTTAAATTTGCCGGCTCGGACGAGGAATTGTCGGCCGTCCTGGCAGGATTGGTCTCTGCCGGACTGAAAGTGTTGAACTTCGATGTGCCGAAGCCGCCCCACCCGACTGCTTCAACGGGCCCGGGACTTGCTCCGGAGGATGCGAAAGCCCGAGCCGAAGCCGTCCGCAAAGAATTGGCGGCGGGCGCCGAGATCAAGAAGGTCATGGAGGATTTCAAAGGCCCAGATGTGATCATCGAACCTGAGCCCCGCAAGGTTCGCCGGGGAGGCATGCGCCCGGACATGGAAAAGGTAGCATTTGCTCTAAAAGATGGCGAGGTCTCCGAACCTGTCGACGTGCCCCAGGCGTTGATTTTCTTTCAGGTGACCGGGCATAGCCGTGTGGATTTTAAGGCTGTTACCCCGGACATCGAAAAAATCCTGCGGCAGCAAAAGCTTGACGCAGCGATGGAAGCGGTCAAAAAGAATACCACCTTGTGGATGGACGAGCAGTACTTTGCGGGCCCACCCAAGCCTGTAGAAGGGCCCACGCTGGGCGCACCCGTCGCTAAAGTACCGCCGAAGCCTTGAGCTCCCACATGACGCAAAACGGGGAAAGTCATTGCGACAATTGAAGGTTCGGTGCCCAGTTGCACATACAGTTAAGAACTAAAGATGGAAATCGCGGAGCAGAAGTATGCGGGGAGTTTGTCCGCCCGTCGTTTGTCCCTCTCGACCGTGCCCTTCAAAAGGTTTTCAACAAGTCTGTTGAAAAGTTTGTGGAAAAGCCCACCTCAGATTACGGTAAGATTAAAACCATGAATGGGTTTTAACACTTTGCACCAACCTGAAGCAATCCTTGTGACGCAAAAAAAGCCGTGCCGTCGCGCGGAACTTCACCCCCTTGGCGATAGAAATGCTCGCAGTAATTTCCCCTTGCTGATTTTTCTTGAGAATCCCAGATGGGCCAACACGCGCCCTCAAATAACCTGCCAATAAAATAATTTCAATGGACGCCTGATTCAGACCTAAATTAGCGGCTGGGGCTTTTTGAGTTTGACCTCGAAGACTTGATTATCTTTTTCCAGTTGCAGTTCTTTGCCATAGGCCTGGTGACCCGTGGCGGTAACCGATAAAACTATGGTTCCCTTGTTGATGTCCATAAACTTGTATCGGCCCTGAGCATCGGTCTTGGCACCGTAGGTAATTTTCTGCGACTTCCCAAACCTCCCGGGGCCGCCGGGCACCGTGAATTGCAGGGTTACGTGCGCTTGGCTGATGGGTTGCCCGGTATCAGATTCCTTAACGATCACGGTCATGTTTGTAGTATCGCTTCCTGGCTTCTCGCCCTGAGCATGGGCGAAGCGGCTGAGGCTGGGAAAGAGTAGAAGGCATGTGGCCACCCACGCCGCCATGAAGAGTTTGGTGTGCTGGGACGAACACATGGGATGGAACCTCCTTTTTCGAAGTCTTCTGAAAGGCGCCGCTCCCGGCAATTCGCGCGACCTACACCTGATTAATCGCTCTGGCGGCGCGAGCGTGACTTCCTGCCAAAGAATTTACTTTCATCACCTATGATAACTCATCTCAGGCAGAATCGGAGCGCTCAGGAAGGTTTGGTCACTCGGCCCTCCTCGCTCGCCGCGCGGGGAGTGAATAGATCAATGCCTGTCATGGCGAAATCTTCGGCGTCAGGAATTCAAAATGCGAGCTTCATGCCGCGCCCGCCGTGGGAGCGTGCACCGGCCGAGCCAAGCGCATTTGGATGGCGAGGAGAATCAGAACGTAAATCCCCACATGCAGGGCAATGCCCGCGAGGATAAACCATGGCGAGACTGCCCCTGCCCATATCGCCGATCAGCACGTAGGGAGTCAGCCAGGTCAACACCTTGGCGGTGGTCGGCGCGGCAAACATCGAGATGACCACCTCCAAAAGGCTAGCCGACACGCTATAGAGGACGACAAGGAGAACTCCCTTCATCACCGGATGCTTCATCCGCGTGTACGTCTTTTTCCATGGGAGTGGCTGGCTTTACCGAATCACCCACCCACTGAAGATAATTTCGCGAGCCCTCGATGATCGGCAGGCAGATGATCTCCGGAGTATGATAACTGTGCAGCTTGGAAATGGCCGCCTTGATTTCCGGAAACAACTCGCGCGTGCTCTTGATGAAAAGTTGGTACTCCCTCTCGTTGGCGATTTTCCCTTCCCAACGATAAATGGACTCGACAGGCTGCGTAATGCTGACGCAGGCAGCGAGTTTGCTCTCCACCAAGTGCTTGGCGATCTTGCGGCATTCCTTTTTGCTCGCCGCGGTTACCAGGATCACGACCTTGTCTGCCACAGGCCCTCCTCGCGGCCAAGCTTTGGCCGGAAGATCACTCGGTTGCACGGAACTTGCCACAGAAGATACAATGAGGGGAGCAGGAGAAGCAACCCCCTTCACGGGGGTATGGGGTCAATTTGATGTGCAGTCGGCAGTACGTCGCCCTTTGCCGAGGTAAACTCGCCGCTACAACTTTCCCGGTGGTTGTCTGCGAGCCATGAACGATTCGAACTTCGATACGACCGCGCTCTATCGCAACGGCATCCTGGTGCTGTTGCTGGTGTCCATCGTACTCATCGTCCATAACATCTTTGGCCAGAACGGATACTTGGCATCGCGCCGGCAGCAGAAAGAACTCCAGAGGCTTCAGCAACAGATCCTGCAACTCAAACAGGAAAATGAGCAGTTGGATAAAGAGAACCGGGCACTGAAGTCAGACCCCGCCGCCATTGAGCGCCTGGCCCGCGAGCAGATGCACCTGGCTAAACCCGGTGAAAAGATTTACACCCTCCCCGACAAGGCCCCCGCCAATCCGCCACCCCCCACAGGCAAGGAAACTTCTCCCCGACCTTAGTCCGGATTCCTCACCACGCGCTTGGGAAGGCGGGGCTTCACAGGCCGCGGAAAAACTCTTAGGCGCTGTCATTCTGAGCGCGCATTTTTGGGCTTGGAACCCCCGTAGTTTACTCTGCTCATTGACTCCCGCGAACTGAGGGTCCTTCGCGTAGTTTACCCTGAGCGGCAGCGAATGGGCTCAGGATGGCAGCATTTAAGCGCGTTTCCGCAACCTCTGAACCCCACCTTTCGATTACATTCTTCCCCCGTTGCGTGGTCCGCTGAAAACGTGTATGTTAGATGAAAGGGCTTAGGAGGTCACAAATCATGAACCTGTATTCGGTTGCGCGTGTTATCTCTCTGTCCGTATTGTGCGCCGGATTTGCATTCTCGCAGGCCGCGGCCGGCGATCTTCCCCAAGTGGGCCAGGAGGCGCCCGCCGTAACCCTGCCGTCGCAGGATGGAAGTCAAGTGAGCTTGAAGGAATTTCGCGGCAAATGGGTGGTGCTCTACTTTTATCCGAAGGACAACACTCCGGGCTGCACGATCGAGGCCCACAACTTTCAACGGGACCTCTCGAAATACCAGGATAAGAACGCGGTGATTCTGGGTGTAAGCGTGGACTCTACCGAAAGCCACCAGGACTTTTGCACGAAACAGGGCCTGACTTTCAAGCTGCTGGCAGATACCGAGAAGAAAGTCGTGGCCGAATACGGCTCGCTGAGCGATCGGGGGTTTGCCTCGCGCAACACCTTCCTGATTGACCCGGAGGGCAAGATCGTTAAGGTTTGGACCGGTGTAAAACCCTCCGAACACAGCGAAGAGGTACTGGCGGCACTCAGCGAGTTGCAAAAGAACTAACCCTTGCCGGCGGGACGGGATCGAACTCAAGAGTAGGGGCGGTTCGCGAACCGCCCCTACTCTATCGCATCACACCTTCGACCGGGCTGGAAGCCGAAGCGTAAAGCTTCTTCGTCATGCGGCCGGCAAGGAATGCCTGGCGGCCTGCCAGCACGGCGTTCTTCATCGCTTGGGCCATCAGCACGCTGTCCTGCGCGCCGGCGATGCCGGTATTCATCAGCACCGCGTCCGCGCCCAGCTCCATGGCGATGGCGGCGTCGGAGGCAATGCCCACACCCGCATCGATAATCAAAGGGACCTGCGTAATCATTTCGCGCAGGATGCGCATGTTGGTGGGATTCTGTATGCCCAGTCCGGAACCGATGGGGGCGCCCAGCGGCATCACCGCCGCCGCACCCGCGTCAATCAGGCGCCGCGCGGAAATCAGATCATCGTTGGTGTAGGGCATCACCACAAAACCTTCTTTGGCGAGCACCTCGGTGGCCTTGACGAGCTCGAAGTTGTCAGGGAAGAGGGTCTTTTCATCACCAATCACTTCCAGTTTAATCCAGTTGGAAAGTCCCACCTCCCGCGCCAGGCGCGCGGTGCGAATCGCATCGTCGGCGGAGTAACAGCCGGCGGTGTTAGGAAGGATGAAGAGTTTGGTGCGGTCGATGTAATCCAGCATGGACTCTTTGCTGCGGTCGGTCAGGTTCACGCGGCGCACCGCGACGGTCACGATTTCTGCGCCGGAAGCCTCGTGAGCCCGCGCCATCTCCTGAAAGCTGCGATACTTTCCCGTGCCCACAATCAGGCGCGAGTGAAATTCCTTCCCCGCAATCCGCAGAACGTCGTTTTCCATTTTCTTCACCTCGTCCTCGATTCTAGTCGGCGGTCGGGGAAATTGCAATTAAGCGGATCGGGCCATCGGGTCATCAGGTGATCGGGTGAATGGCGATTTGCGATTGGTGATTTGCGATTGGTGATTTTCGGAGTCAGCAAACTGTTTCATCTCTACACCCAATTCTGCCGATAAGCGAAACGGCGAGGCACGCCGGGGGATGTGGCACGGTCATCCCTTCGGCCATCTCAGGGCAGGCTCTGGCCGTGGTCGAGGCAGGCACGCGCCCTGCCCGCCTTTCCGCCCTTGGGCTTTGCCTCTTTCTCGTCACTCGTCACTCTTCTGTCTTCGGGCTTTGCCTGTTTCTCGCCACTGGTCACTCGCCGCGGTTCTTGTGATTTGGCCGTCGGCTCGACCCGTTTTTGCGTCTTCCGACATTACCCGCTGCGCTGGTCATGGGATTGGTTTTAGATGGCCCGATGAGCGATGAACCGATGGCCCGATCCATCCGCATGGGGCCACATTCCCACGAAGCTTGTTTGCGTGCACTTGCACCCGATGTTATAATCAGCCTTAATGTGAGGCCCGTATTGGGCTGAACCCTTTTGGGAGTGCAGTCGCCAAGCAAGGCTCCTGGAAAGGGCGCAGCCGAGGGGCGCTGCAAGGTGCGCTCCGGGCTTGGGTGAATGGGAGGGGAAAGAGTTCGAGGGGCGCCGCGCGTGCGGCGCCGTGAGCTCTATGTGTAATTATCTCCATTCATGCCGGGTCGTCCTGCTAGGCGGGCTTCTGTTTTACACCTTCCTTCCTACTGCCGTTCAAGCCGACCAGATTGTGGAGTTGGTGGACGAGCAGGGGCACAAGATATACGTGAACACGGGCGAAACTTCCAGCCGCGTGGATTGGATGATGCGCAGCTTTCACCCCGGCGCGTCCACCATGTCGGCGCGCACCCCTGCGGACATCGACCAACTGGTGGAGCAAACCGCGAGCCGGTTTCAAGTGGATCCCGAATTGATCCACGCCATCATTCGAGTGGAGTCGGGCTACGATCCCAAAGCCGTTTCGAGCAAAGGCGCCATGGGCCTCATGCAATTGATTCCGGCGACGGCGCAACGATTCGGCGTGGCGAACCCGTTCGACCCCAAGCAGAACCTCGAGGGCGGCGTCAATTATCTGAAGTACCTGTTGGATCTGTTCGGAGGCGACCTGTCGCTTTCACTGGCAGCTTACAACGCCGGTGAGCACACGGTGCAGCGCTCTGGAGGCATCCCGGCGATCCCCGAAACGCAAAACTACGTACGCAAAGTCAAAAACATTTATCAGCCAGGGGATGCACCCGCGCTGGCAAAGACCCCTCCCAAGGAGCCGCCCAAGGCTCCCATCATCCGATACGTTGATGAGCACGGGGTGGTGCATTACACCAATGTGGAATAGGAAAAGTTGCGTCATCGGGCCAGGGGCGTCAGGTGATGGACCCGTGGCGCGCCGGACCAGGGCTTCGAATCTGCGGCTCCGCGCATGAAGACGGACAGCGATTTTATCCGCAAGAAGTAACATGGATTACAGGGGATGGGTGGGTAGATCATTTCCCTGCCCCCCAACCCGATGAGGTTTAAGTTGAGGGCTCTTGGCTCACCAAAGCGATATGAGTGGGCGCTGTTCCTGGTCGGAGTGACGCTGTTTGCGGCGGCTGCATCCGCCACCGTGACCCCAAGCCGCCGCCAGCGCGCCATTGCGGCTTATGAAAAAGCCCAGCAAATGCACGCCACCCTCGAAGCCCATCCCGAAAGCAAACGCAGCAAGGAAGAGTACAAGAAAGTCATTGACGCCTATATGGACGTCTATCGCCTGAACCCCGCCTACAGCCGGACGCCGGCGGCGCTCGCGGCCGTTGCGGAACTCTATCAAGAGATGGGGCGCGAGTTTTCCTCGGACTCTTACTTCTTGGAATCGATCAAGTCCTATCATTTCCTCATGAATCAGTATCCGCGAAACCATATTTCGCGCGAGGCGCTGTTTACCATCGGGGAGGTTTATCGCCAGGACCTCGAGGATCCGGACGCGGCCCGCAAGGCTTTCCAGGGTTTCATTGCGATGTATCCCAAGTCCAACAAAGTGGGCGAAGCGAAGGAGAGACTGAAGCAACTTGACCGGCAGGCCGCGGAGAGAGCCCAAGCCCACGCGGCTCCCCCTCACGTGGAAAAGGTCCCAGAAGAGCCGCCTTCGGGACTGCGGCAGGGGGAAGAGGTCTCGGAAGAACGGCCTTCGGGGCCGCGGCAAGTAACCGCAGTGCGCCACTGGGTGGGGCCGAATTACTTGCGCATTGTGATCGGAGTCGACGACGAGGCTAAATTCGACTCGGTGCGGCTTTCCAACCCCGACCGCATTGTCGTGGATCTTCAGAACGCGCACCTCAGCCCGGAACTCGTGGGCAAGACGTTCCCGGTGGAAAATGGCTTCCTGCGGCAGATTCGGGTGGCGCAGTTCTCTCCCGACGTTGCGCGCGTGGTGTTGGACGTGGAGAAGATTGAAGCCTACTCGATTTTCTCTCTCCCCAATCCCTTCCGCCTGGTGATCGACGTTCAGGGTGCGGCTCGGACGCAAATGGCCAGGACCCTCAAACCCTCGCCATTGGCAAGCGCCGAAGGTCGAAAGCCGGAAATGGCCCGTCCGCCTAGTACCACCCCCACTGCACCCACTGCTCCGGTCGAGTCCGCCGTCAGAGCCCAGCCACCGTCCCCGACCCGCGTCCAAACCGAACCCTCCACTCCGACGGGGGATAAGGAAAAAGAATCTGCCTCCGCCAATCCGCCCCCGCCGAGTGCGTCCGACAAGATTCCCAAGGAAAAAACTGAGACTACTGCGGCGGGTGTGATTCCCGCCATCCAACCCGCTGTCCCAACGGAGTCCGGCTCTCGCACTTTGACGCGCGCCCTCGGGCTGAAAATCGGCCGGATCGTCATTGATCCCGGGCACGGCGGCCACGACACGGGAACCATCGGACCCACCGGATTGGAAGAGAAAGAGGTTGTGCTGGATGTGGGGCTGAAGCTGAAAAAGCTTCTGGAACGGAACACTGGTTGCGAGGTCGTCATGACGCGCAGCGATGACACCTTCATCCCCCTGGAAGAACGTACGGCCATCGCCAATGAAAAGAGCGCGGATCTATTCATCTCCATTCATGCCAATGCCAGCCCCGACAAGAGCGCGCGCGGCATTGAAACCTACTACCTCAATTTCACCTCGAGTCCCGACGCCCTGGAAGTCGCGGCACGCGAAAACGCCTCTTCGCAGGAAGCGGTGCACCAACTCCAAGATTTGATCAAGAAGATCGCCCTGACGGAAAAGATCGAGGAATCACAGGATTTTGCCCGGCAAGTGCAACGCGAAGTCTATACCCGCGTAACCAAAGTCAGCGGCGGGCAACGCGATCGCGGCACCAAGAAAGCTCCCTTTGTGGTTTTGATCGGCGCCAACATGCCTTCCGTCCTGGCGGAAATCTCCTTCCTCACCAACCCCCGCGATGAGCGCCTTCTGAAAAGGCCCGACTATCGCGAGAAAATCGCCTATGCGCTTTACGAGGGGATTTTGGGTTACGTGAAAAACCTCGGCGAGGTGAGGGTCGTGCAGCGGGTCGCGTCGGATCAAACTTCCGCTGCCGCCCGGCCGGATTTCTGATATTCTGAAGTTGATGGCACGAATATTCGCGAGGCACGCCTGGCTGGTGGCCGTGCTCACGGCCCTACCCTTCCTCTGCTCTGCCCAGGAAAAACCCTTTATCATGCCCCTGGTGCCCGCCGCCAATTGGCGCCAAGTGGATTCCCAACCCCTACCACTCTCGGCGGTCAGCAAGTACGGTGGCGATCCCGCGGTGGAACAGGAATATGGGGTGAAGGCGCCGGAGTTGCGCACCTACCAAATGGGCAAAACGCGGACGCAGGTGGTGGTGGAACATACGTCGGACGCAACCTCCGCTTACGGACTGCTGACCTTCTACCAGACCTCGGCGATGACGCCGGAAAAAGGCCTGCAATTAGCCGTGAGTGATGCAAGACAAACGTTGATGGCGCGCGGGGACAATTTCATCCGCTTCCTGCAAGGCCAAGACTCGCCTCCCTCCGCTAGCGATTTCCAAGCATTGCTCGTCTTCGTGGGAGGAAGCAACCCGTCGGCAAACGCGATCAGGGATTTGCCCCACCCGATGCCGCAGAGGGGATTGGTGCCAGGGAGCGAGAAATACCTGGTGGGACTTGAAGCTGCAAAACGTGTGCTGCCTTCCTTCCGCACTGACCTGATCGGATTTGATCAGAGCGCGGAAGTTCAATTGGGCCAGTACCAAGTTGGCAAAGGCACATCCACCCTGGTGTCAATCAGCTATCCCACGCCGCAAATCGCGCGGCTCCGCTTCGGAGCGCTTACAAGTTTCTTGGACTTGAACCGGGACCACGGAGAAGATTCAATTTATGGAAGGCGCGACAGTTCGTATGTGTTCCTGGTTCTAAACGCCGGGAATGCAAGAACAGCCCACACGCTGATGGATCAGTTTCAAGTAACCCAGGGTGTAAGTTGGGACCAACGTTATGTTACCGAAAGATCTTTCACCCTGGAATTGGTGCACATGATCCTTGCCATCCTCCTTCTCACCGTCATCATAATTGGAGCAACTATTGTTGCGGGAGTCCTTTTCTTCCTCTCACGGCGATTTGCGGCAAAGTTCTTCCCGAATTCGCAATGGGGCCACACGGATGAAGACCAGCTTATTCGCCTGAATTTGAAAGTATAACAAAACCTTTATAATCAGCGTGTTATGGGAAGATTCGGGTGCTGGGGCACGATTTATTGGGCTTTTCCGATGAATTGCTTTTTGAGGCCCGGCCTTCCCGATAAGTATTTGAAAGAAAATGAGTTAACTCACGAAAAAAATCCTGAAAATTCCCTTGACATGGCCGGAGGGTTTTTCTAGACTCGCTAGGAGCTTAGATGGCGGGGCGCGTCCGTCATTCTATTCTCCTCCGAAAATGCTCACCCGCTGGAATGGCGGAAACGCTGGACCTGCTGGGTGAGCATTTTTGCATCGGTCGGCCGACGTAGCTCAGTTGGTAGAGCATCGGTTTCGTAAACCGAGGGTCACCAGTTCAAGTCTGGTCGTCGGCTCCAGCCTATTCATCCACCCACATACTTTTATTATTCGCGCAGGATAAGTATCGAAAAACAGAAGTCGGATGCCGTGGGTCGTACGCACATTACCTAATCTGATTGTGCTGTCCGAGCTGCAAGATCAAGCGCCACTCAGCAACCGTCCGCCTGAGGACGCCGCCATTGCGACCGTCGGCGCGGATGCTTCAGCGGGGAAAAGCGTGTTGCTATTTCACCCGGCCATGCGCGCGTGCGGCTTCACGGAAAAAGGGTATGAAGTCAGGCTCTTTCCCACGGAAAGCTGCAACAATGCGTTCTCTGCCGGTCAAGAAGTGAAGCTCCACAAAGCGGATTCCGCCGGTCGCGGGAAGCGCTCTGTTCTGCGCCTCTCATCCGATTCGGAACCCCAGCGACCGGAGGGCATCCTTGTTGATCCGGGCGCTTTCCGCGGGTCCGCCTGGCGGCGGCTCGAAGCGATCGAGTTCAACAATCATCCAGCCTTGGAACTGACTCTCCCGCAGACTCGCCGTGACGGCGGGAAAATCCACCACTCCGCGGCCGATTTCGCAGAAGTAGACCTTCAATTTTCCAATCTCATTACGATTCCGGTGAGCGAGTTCGTAGGCGTCCCTCCGAACGTCTTTGAGGTGCACCAGGACAAGCCGCTGATGATAGGTTCGGATCACCTCGGCCGGATCGGAGCCGCCCAATTTCAAGTGCGCGATATCCGCAATCAGCCCTACGTACTGCGGGTCGGTGGCGTCCAGCACTCGTCCCAGTCCCTCACGCGTTTCTCCCACCGTCATAAGATGCGGGTGGTACCCAACGGTCAGGCCGGAATCCTTCGCCATCTTTCCCAACTCGTTCATCTTCGCGCCCATCGATTTGATCTCGCCGACGCGGTAGTTGCCGCGGGGCTTGCCGCCATCAATTAACTGCAAAACATCCCCCCCCAGGCTGTGAAGGAAGTCGGCGTACTCGCGGAACTGGGCCGTGAAGTTCTCGGGGCTGTCCGGGCGCAGCTTAACCTTACTGCACGACAACGCGGCGGCGGATAGCTTCAGCTTCTGGAGCCGGTCCTTAAGTTTCGAGGTCTTTTCACCTGCATAGGCCTCCTGCACCCAACCCAACAACTGCACGCCTTGATAGCCAAAAGCAGAAACGGTCTCCAACGCTTGGTTGAGTTCATTCGGTGGCCAGGAGATGTTGGAATAGCCCACGGGATTGGGTAACGTGCCGGGCAGGGCCGAGTCAAGGCGCGAAAACGCCGCCCAAGACAAAACAGCGGCTCCTGCCTGTCGCAAGAACCTCCTCCGAGGCGTGTCGCTTGTTTCCGCCGAGGCGCCCCCCTTCCTGCTTTCGGGAAACATCGGGATTCTGTTATTCATGTTCAGCCTCCTACCGCGACGCCGTCCCTGGTTCGTTGGGTGGCGGGGTCTCCGGCCCGAGGTTAAGAATGACTTGGAACCACCAATTTGGTTGGTAGGTGATCTGAATGGGAGCGCTGCGCAGGTTTCCCTCCGTGCCGAGCAGAATGTCGAATGACGACTTGGTGCCTGTTTCTTCGCCCGCCACCTCAAAGTGCGCTTCTTGGAGACGGCGATAAGTCCGATCGAAAGAACCACAGTTCCCGCGCAAGGCCACGTGTACCTTTTTTTCCGCGACGGGATGAACGCTCAGCAGGGTGGCCTTGTAGTGGCGGGCGTTGTAAATGTAACAAAGCGAAACAGGCGTGGGGCGGCCAGCCACCGCGTCATCGATCAATTGGAGGGTCGTAGACAGGAACTCCCCCGCACGTGGACAGGCGCTTCGCGCCGCGCCGTCCAGGCGCCGGATATGGCGCGAGGGGTTACTCTCCAGTTGTTGCAGCGTGGCTTTTTCCGCCTCCGCGTATTGGTGCAGATCAAAATCCCGGTTCGACGAATAGGGAACGGTGGTGGAAAGCGCCCGGCCGTCGTCCACCCGACTGATGATTCCCTCAAAAAGGTGTGCACCGTTGGCCTTCTCCTTGGAAAGTTCACTTCGCATCGCGAGCACGGATTGCCCCTTCGACGATTTCATAAAACCAAAAAAGGCACTCGCTACCGGCTGACCGGAGTCGGCACTGCGCAGAACTTCCGTCCCTGCGCCCCAGCGGTTGATGGAAAGCGGAGCCTTGGCGGGGTCTGACCCAAAAAGGATCTGGATCATCAGCTGCCGCTCTTCCCCAGACGCCTTCCCGATGCGGACGTACCCACCTCCCACGTCATCCCGCCCGGCCCAGAAAAGCAAGAAGCGCACCTTGCAGGTCATCACGTAATGATATTCAGTTTCAATCTTGCCCTCGCGCCCGATCCACCTGGCGGCTTCCTGAAGGGCGGCTTGATCGGGAACGTCTGGCCCCGCCGGGACGCCAGCGGCCACCCCCGAAGGAAGGCTCGATGCGAGGCCGGAAACCAGCAAGACAGCAAGAGGGATGCGGCACCACATGCTTTCGAAAGGTTCTCCCTTGGGCAAACAAGGCGCCAGGGGCCAGAATCGAAATACGAAACTTGAAACTCGAAATTCGATGCCTAGATCGCGAGTTTCGATTTTCGAGTTTCGCTCTTTCCCAGCACCTGGCCCCTGGCACCCAGAACCTAGCACCTGACCTTTAGTCCTGCGTTGCCAACTTCTCGCCATCGCAAGGTTCCAAGTGCCAAATCTCAGATGCGTACTCCCTGATGGCGCGGTCCGATGAGAACTTTCCGGCGCGGGCAACGTTGAGAATTGCCATTCGATCCCAAACCTCGACGTCCCGATACGCGGCATCAACGCGCTCCTGCGTTTGGATATAGTCGCGCAAGTCAGCCAGCAGCATATAGTGGTCGCCGCCGTCGAGCAACGATTGGATGATCGGTTTGAAAATCCCGGGCTCCAAAAGGCTGAAGAAATCCTTTTCGATGAGCGTGAAGGCGCGCCGAATCTCCTCGTCGCTGTTGTACACGTCCCAGGGATTATAGGAGCCCCGGCGTTGCTCGACTTCTTCGGTCTTCAGACCAAAGATGAAGATGTTCTCCTCCCCAACCTCCTCGAGGATTTCCACGTTTGCCCCGTCCAGGGTTCCGATGGTAACCGCCCCATTGAGCATCATTTTCATGTTGCCGGTCCCTGAAGCCTCGGTTCCGGCCAGGGAGATTTGCTCGCTCAAATCGGCGGCAGGGATAATTTTTTGCGCCAATGACACCCGGTAATTCGGCATGAACACCACCTTCATCTTGTCATGAACCTGAGGATCCCCGTTAACGACCTCCGCGACTTGGTGGATCAATTTGATAATCAGCTTGGCCATATAATAGCCCGGCGCTGCCTTGCCTCCAAGAATGAACGTGCGAGGAACAATGTCCAGGGCCGGGTCTTTCTTCAGGCGGTCATAGAGAACAATGATGTAAAGGACCAGCAGCAATTGGCGCTTGTACTCGTGCAGCCGTTTGACTTGGACATCGAACAGCGAATCGGGAGAAACGTTGATCCCCGTCCTCCGGGCGATGAGCCGGGCCAGCAGTTCCTTGTTCTGTCGCTTGGCGGCGCGGAATCGTTTCCGGAAAGCGGGGTCGTCCACGAACGATTCCAACTTCCGAAGCTGCTCCAAATCGGTGATCCATTGGTCGCCGATGAACTCGGTAATCAGTTGGGTAAGAGGCGGATTGGAGTTGAGCAGCCAGCGCCGGGGGGTGATGCCGTTGGTTTTGTTGTTGAATTTCTCCGGCCATAATTCCGCGAAATCCCTCAGCACCTCTTTCTTCAAAAGCTCGGTGTGGAGTTTCGCTACACCGTTCACCGAACAGGAGCCCACAATGGCCAAGTGGGCCATGCGAACGTATTTCTCCCCGCCCTCATCGATGATGCTCATGCGACTCAGGCGATCATCCTCCAAAGGCCACCGCGTGGCGACATCCCGCATAAACCGGGCGTTGATTTCGTAAATGATTTGCAAGTGCCGGGGAAGCAATTGTCCGAACATCTTGACCGGCCATTTCTCCAGCGCTTCCGGCAGGATAGTATGGTTGGTGTAGCCAGTGGATGCATGCGTGATTCGCCAAGCCTGGTCCCAGCCCAGTCCCTCGCGATCAATTAACAGCCGCATCAGTTCCGCGATGACGAGCGCTGGGTGAGTGTCGTTCAGTTGGATAAAGGCTTTGCTGGGAAACACGTCAAAGTCTCTATTGTCATTCTTGAAGCGCCGGAGGATGTCCTGAATCGAACACGAGACGAAGAAATACTGCTGCTTCAGGCGAAGTTCCTTCCCCTCAAACACATTGTCATTGGGGTAGAGGACTTTGGTCAGATTCTCCGCCAAGACTTTGTTGGCCACCGCGTCCACGTACGACCCGCGATTGAAATCATCCAGGTCGAATTCTTCCGCCGCCTTCGCCGACCAGAGACGGAGGGTGTTAACGGTTTGCCCGCCATACCCCACCATCGGCAGGTCATAGGGCATGCCCACCACCGCCTTGGTATCCACCCAATGCCATTCTGAACCTTTGGGGCCCGGGCGGGATTCGACGCGGCCTTCAAACTGCACTTGAAAGGAAAACTCCGGGTGGGCGATTTCCCAGGGGTAGCCCAATTTCAGCCAATCGTCCGGCACCTCCACCTGATATCCGTTCACGATGCGCTGGTTGAAGATGCCAAAGTCATAGCGCAAGCCGTATCCGACCGAGGGAAAATTTAGGGTGGCGAGGGAATCCATAAAGCACGCAGCCAGGCGTCCCAGCCCGCCATTGCCCAGGCCCGCATCGACTTCCTGTTCGAGGAGGTCGTCCCAATTGAGACCCACATCCAAAACGGCCTGGCGGCAAGCATCCTCCAGGCGAAGGTTCATCAAATTATGTTCCAGCGAGCGGCCGATCAGGAACTCCAGAGACAGGTAGTAAACCCTTTTGACCAGCCGGTTGTGGTGTGTTTGCTGGGTAGGAATCCAGCGCTCAATCAGGCGGTCGCGCACGGCGAGAGCAAAGGCGTAATAGCGGTCGCGGGTGGTGGCGGTGTAGCGATCCTTGGCGAGCGTGCGGCGCAGGTGATGCTCGAAAGCCTGCCGCAATTCTTTGACTAATTTCGTGGCTTCACCGCCAGCGACGGCGGGACTTGCCACTTTCGTTTCGGATTTCATTTTTCCCCTCCCTGCCAAAGTCGAAACTCGAAATTCGACGCGAGCTAAGTCACCCGCGCGAATGTCGGGGGCACAGGTGGCTGCGGATTCCCCCATTCGGGGAAATGACGGGCGACGCGAGGTTCGAATTTCGGTTTTCGATTTTCGTCTTCCCCCGGCTTCCCGCGCCTAGGTCGCTGCCGGCGTGTTCAGCGCTCGCGCGATCAGGGCGCGGCCTTCTTCCTGAATCCGGCGCAGGTGCTCGGTCCCGTTCATACTTTCGGCGTAAAATTTATACACATCCTCAGTCCCGGAGGGCCGGGCGGCGAACCATCCGTGTTCGGTAACAACCTTGATCCCGTCAATCGGCGCGCCGTTGCCGGGAGCGTCGGCAAACTTCGCCACAATCTTTTCACCGGCCACGTCCACGTCCCGCACTTGCAGGGGTGACAACTTCCCCAGCGCCGCCTTTTCTTCCGGGGTTGCAGGCATATCGGTACGCTCATACACCATTTCGCCAAATTCGTTCATCAGCGCGTGATAATGCTCTGCCGGGTCACGACCGGTCCTAGCTATTATTTCGGCAGCTAGCAGGCCCATGATTAGGCCATCTTTGTCGGTGGTCCAAACCCCTCCGTCGGAGCGCAGGAAAGACGCTCCGGCGCTCTCCTCCCCCCCAAAGCCTAGCGCGCCACTCAAAAGGCCCTCGACAAACCACTTGAACCCGACCGGCACCTCGACAAGCCTCCGCCCCAACCGCTGGGCGACGCGGTCAATCAAGCTGCTGCTGACCACGGTCTTGCCGACCGCCGCGGTGCCAGACCAGCCCTTGCGGTTTTGAAACAGATAATTGATGGCCACGGCGAGGTACTGGTTGGGGTTCATGAGCCCCCCCTCGCGCGTCACAATCCCGTGCCGGTCGGCATCGGTGTCGTTGGCAAAGGCCACGTCAAAGCTTCCCTTCCGCGCGATCAGACTCGCCATCGCGAATGGCGAGGAGCAGTCCATGCGGATTTTTCCATCCCAATCGACGGTCATGAAACGGAAGGTCGGATCAACCAGTTCGTTGACGACGGTCAGATTGAGATGGTAACGATCGCGAATCGGTCCCCAATAAGCGACGCTGGCGCCACCCAGAGGGTCAACTCCGATTTTCACTCCGGCATTTTGTATGGCCGCCAAATCGACCACGGCCTCCAGATCCTTCACATAAGCGCCGACGTAATCGTGGAGGTGCGTTGTTGCCGCTGACCGCGCTCGGGCGTAAGTCACCCGCTGAACTTCCCGGAGGTTATCCTCCAGGATTTTGTTGGCTCGCTGCTCAATCCATTGGGTTACGCCCGTGTCCGCCGGTCCGCCGTGCGGAGGGTCGTACTTGAAGCCTCCATCTTCGGGAGGATTGTGCGAGGGCGTGATTACAATTCCATCGGCGAGACCCGCGGGCCGCGCCTGGTTGAAAGTCAAAATGGCGTGGGAAACAACAGGCGTGGGAGTGAACCCTCCGGCGGCGTCCACCATCACGTGCACCCCATTGGCCGCCAGAACCTCGAGCGCGGTCACAAAACCGCACTCCGTAAGAGCATGCGTGTCCTTGCCGATGAAGAGGGGTCCTTCGATCTTCTCCTGTTTCCGGTATTCGCAGATTGCTTGGGAGATGGCCAGGATGTGGTCTTCGTTGAAGCTGCACCTGAACGCTGACCCCCGGTGGCCCGAGGTGCCAAAGGAAACGCGCTGCTCTCTTATCGATGGGTCGGGATGCTCGGTAAAGTAAGCTGTAATGAGCTTCGGGACGTTAACCAGGTCACTTGTGTCGGCGAGTTTGCCAGCCTTGGGGTTCACTTGCATGTGGAAGCCTCCAAACTATTGTAGCGCACTCTTATCCTAATCTCAGAGGGTCAACGACTGGCGGCGTCTTTTGGCAGCTCATTTTGGCGCGAGTGCAGCCCCGCAAGCCCGGAATGGTTTCCCACCCAAAAACCAGTGTGGTGCGTCACAAATCGCGCTGCATTTGATTGTCAGGGCCGGTGTTGTAGCGCTGAGCTTTAGCTCAGCACATGCCGACCTGAAGATCGGCGCTACAAGTACCAATATCTGGACGCACTAAACCGGATGCCCCAAGGGTAACCCTTCCCCCGTGAAGTTTGTTACGGGTTTATGTGAACCTGGCATTAAATCCCGTGAGTGTCCTGAACCTGCCTATGGTACGCGCCCCGGGGCCCCCTGCAAAGGGACAGCCTCACCGGAATATCGCTCGTTCAAATCTTCATCCTTTTCTGCAATAAATTCAGAAGCGGGCGGTCAAGTTGGTGGCCGTGCCAGACTTCGAACTTGGTTCCTTGTCGCTCCGTGTCCAGGATTCCGAAGGGGCCGCGGAAGTTCCATAGTGCAAACCCCGTGTGCAAGTCATTGAGCACGCCGAGCGTGTCGTCAAACCAAGCGAGCACGACATTTGGAGGGGTGTGCTTATAGGCGCCCATTTCCCCGAAGTGGATGCGCACCCCCCGATGGGTCAATTCCCGCCACGGCTGAAACAGGGTGGCGAGTGCCGCTCGGTCGATGACGTGCCCCTCGCGATCCTTAAGCGGCCACGTCGGCAGCGGCGTATCACTCGTAACAAAACCACGGGCCCACTCGCATTGATAGTGGGTCAGTTGTACCGGGTGGTAGGTGTGACAGCTTTGAAGGATTCCGGTATCGATGAGAGCGGGGATAGCCTCACCTCCGCCTTGATAACCATCGGTGACAATCCAGCGCTGCGGGTCGTGGGCACGGATGCCGTCGATGGCAGCGCGAGCCACGCGCACGTATTGGTGTTCATGCCGCTCCCCGATCTCGCGGAGGGAGGCCTCCATGGATCGGGCGGATTTGAGTTCGGCTCTTTCCGCCGGTGTAAGCCTGACCATCGGTTCGTTCACCAGATTGAAGCTGAGCCGCTCGCTGGGAGTCCCCCGGTAACGCTGGGCGAAATAGGTCCATTGATTGACGAACGCTTCCAGCGTGTGGGGGTCGTCATAAACGCTGGTCTTTTCCTCGGTAATGTGGATGCCGGTCAGCGCCTCGTTCATGCCATCCAGGATGCATTCCCCCGGCGCCCGGTGCAGGCAGATATTGACGTGTATTCCGTACTTTTCGCCCAGGCGGATGGCCCGATCGATGGGTTCGACCTTCTCTTCGTTCATCTTCATCTGATCGTTCGGATCGGTCCAGAAGCGGTAGTCCATGGGCAAGCGGACAAAGTTGAAGCCCCAATCGCGCATCCAGCGGAAATCGTCTTCCTGGAACATTCCATCATTCTTGTAGGGAAAGTACTTCATCCAGTCCGGGTCGGTGGAAAAGTACTCCAACAAGTTGAAGCCGAACCAGGCGGGATTATTGACGGGCGACGCGGGTTGGCCCCGCCCTTCCGCAGGCCCACTACCGACCAGCGCGCTCGCCCCTAACAGCGCAGAGGGCAAAACCCCGACGGCAGCCGACGCCGCCAACGACTTCAGCATATTGCGGCGGCTCAAGCCCTCCGGTGGTCGGCCCATTTCATGTCCGTTGGTGTTGGTGGCAGCAGATTCCTCCTCGGTATCTGAGAATGCGAATTGATGCTTATGAATCATAAGTAGTCCCCTTTCCCTTGCGATGGGTCTAAAAAAAAGAGAAAATTCACCACGGAGCGTACAGAGGTCTCAGAGAGGAGCAGGTCGCTTTTCTCCGTGAACTCTGCGGCCTCTGTGGTGAGGCCTTATTATGGGTTGCGTGTTCGCCGCGCAGCATTACATTTTCCATGCGTCGCCTGGGGTAGCGGCGAGTTCATCTCGCTCAATGGCGGCGTAGCGGCGAGTTTACCTCGCCAAATGGCGGCGTCAAGCCGCCTCTACATCAATACGTCGCGTGCGGCGGGGCAAGACGATTGCGAGCACGGCGCCTGCCACCGAAAGCCATCCGAAGACATCTCCGAAGCGCGCGTAGGGCGTGGGGGTGGCAGGACCGAGAGGAAGCGTGGCCAGGATGCTCACGCCGGGCAGAAAATCGCTGCGCTTCTCCGCCAGGATGTGTCCATACCGGTCGCTCACCGCGAGGAAGCTCTCGCGGCTGGCGCGTACTACGGAATAGCCCCCCTCGACGCCGCCCAGCGCCGCCACGCGCGAAGCCCACCACGCGTCCACGTAAAAGTCCCAGGCAGGAACGAGCAGCGCCGCCACGCCCAGCCGCGAATATGCCCGTGTCAGTCCCGTGAAAAACATATCGCGGCAAATCACCAGCCCGTAAGGCTCGCCGTCGATCCTGCGCACAACGTTTTCCCGGCCCGGCGTGAGGTCGCTTTCCAAGTGCGGCACCATGTGCTGCTTGTCGTACTCCGCCATCAGGTCTCCCGCCGGACTGAAAAGCCAGGAAACGTTGCGCTTGCGCTCAGGCTGGTTGATTTGCAATCCTACAACCAGATACACGCCAGCTTCGCGCGCCAGTGCCGCAAATTGCTTCTGTCGCTCCGCCGCCTCCTCAGGAGCAAGCCAAAAGATCTTTTCTGGCAGCACGACGATGTGGGCGCCCTCGGCCGCAAGTTTTCTCACCGCCTGGTCATAGGCGCCCCAAACTGCTTCGCCGCGGCTGGCGGGCACGCCCGGACCCACAAAGTCATCGACGGCCACCAACCCAACCTTGACTAACCGCTCCGGAACGGCCGCGCGCAGACGAAAAGCTCCCCACCCAAGGGTCGAGACCAGAATCGCCGCCGCCAGTCCATAGCCCATCCTCGGACGAAAAATCTCCCGCCCACGATAGAGAGCAATGGCAACGGTAGAAGCGAAGAGGCTGATCAGAAAAATGATCGCCGGCACACCCAGCACGGAAGCTATTTGGACGACAGGCAAGAAACCCATTTGCCCAAAGGCCATGCTGCCCGCCGTGCCGTGCGGTGAGAAAAAGGCCACGAGCGTATCCACCGCGGCGAGAATTACCGGGTATACAAATAGGGTCAGCCAGTGAGAAGAAGAAACCACGGCCGCGCGGGTGCGCCCAATGATGAACCCCCACAACAACATGTACAGAATGACGATAACTACGGTCGCGACGGGCCCGGTGGTCTTCCAATAATACGCAAATTCAGAGCTCAATCCGATCGCCACCGCCAGCCAGGCCAGCGCCCGCGCCTCTAGCCCCCCGGCATGGAAGGCCGCCAGCAGCAGCGGAATGGGCGCCAGCCACGCCGCCAGCCAGTAGGGATTCAGCCCGAAGACAAAGTAAAACAGCACACCGGAAGCGATGGCGGCAACGATTCGTCCGGCATGGGTTCGGAGCATTGACTTCATCGCAATCTTCCTTCCTGACGGCGACGGTAACCCGCATTGTACACAAGTTTCTTGCCTCTTGCGCCCTGCTGCGAACCAATCCTTTGGCCTTTCGCGGCACGATGTGTTTCCGCCTCCTCCAAGATTAGGAGGTAGAGTCCAGAGTAGAAATCTGGGATAATCTCCGCTTCCCAAGTCGATTGGTTCATGGTATCCATAGCGCGCCTCAAGGAATTTCATTGCTCAACTTTGGAGAATCTATGCGTCGAATACTGCTGGCAAGTCTCTTCGTGGTTCTCGCGTCTGTCCTGACGTTCTCGGCGGATTCCGGGTCGTTGCTGTTGCAGAGCCCCACCCTCAGCAAGACTCAGATCGCTTTCGCCTTTGGCGGAGATATCTGGATTGTCAATCGGGCGGGCGGTGACGCCCAGCGCCTGGTGACCGGCACCGGTCTGCTGAGCGGACCGCACTTTTCGCCGGACGGCTCGATGGTCGCCTATACGGGCGATTATGAGGGCAACCTCGACGTTTACGTGGTTCCCGCCACGGGGGGTGAACCTCGGCGCTTGACTTTCCATCCGGGTCCGGACGTGGCCGTCGGTTGGACCCCCGATGGCAAATCGATCCTGTTTCGCTCGCATCGTCTCAGCTACTCTGACCCGAACCAGCTCTTCACCGTTCCCGTTGAGGGAGGCTTCCCCACGGCGCTGCCTCTCGCCATGGCCGAGGAGGGCGCCTATTCTCCCGATGGGTCCCACCTTGCCTATTCACCCTACTTCCAGTGGGAACCGGATTGGAAGAAGTATCGCGGCGGGCAAACCACGCCCATCTGGATCGCCGACCTCAGCGACTCCAGCATCGTGAAGATCCCACGAGACAACTCCAATGACCGGAGTCCGCTTTGGGTTGGCGACAGGGTCTACTTCCTCTCCGACCGCAATGGTCCCGTGACGCTTTTCGAATACGACCCCAAATCGCAGCAGGTCAAGCAGCTCATTAAGAATGAGGGGTTCGACATCAAACATGCCTCGGCGGGGCCGGGGGCCATTGTCTACGAGCAGTTCGGCGCCATTTATCTTTACGACCTGCATTCCGGCAAAACCAAGCGGCTGAACATCACGGTGAACGGCGACATGCCGCAGGTCCGGCCGCATTTTGAGAAGGTCGAGAAACAGATTCAGAATGCGCAAATATCTCCCACCGGCGTGCGGGCGGTGTTCGAGGCGCATGGCGAAATCTTCACGGTTCCCGCGGAAAAGGGTGATGTTCGCAACATCACCAACTCCCCCACCGTCGCCGATCGTGATCCTGCCTGGTCACCCGACGGCAAATCCATCGCTTACTTCTCCGACGAATCCGGTGAATACGCCTTGCACATCAGCGCGCAGACCGGCCTCGGCCCGGTGACCAAGATTGACCTGGGTAAACCACCGTCTTTCTTCTATTCGCCCACCTGGTCGCCGGACAGCAAGAGGATTACCTACTCCGACAAAAGGCTGAATGTGTGGTACGTCGACCTGGAGAAGAAAACTCCCGTGCATGTGGATACGGACCTGTACGACGGCGCGAATTTCAACACCGTGTGGTCTCCGGACAGCAAGTGGCTGGCGTACACCAAGCAACTGGATAATCACATGCATGCGGTCTTTGTTTATTCGCTCGAGAGTGGAAAAGCTACGCAGATCACCGATGGCATGAGCGACGCCCTCTTCCCGGACTTCGACAAGAACGGCAAATATCTCTACTTCACCGCCAGCACCGACATCGGCCTCGCGGCCGCCGGCGACATGTCGGCGATTGACCGCCCGGTGACGCGTTCGGTTTATGTCGTAGTTCTCAAGAAGGGAGTGGCCTCGCCCCTGGCGCCCGAGAGCGACGAGGAAAAACCCGTCGAGGAAAAAAAGAAGGAGGGCGCCAACGCCAAAGGCGCCGCAGGTGAAACGGCAAGTGCCGACAAGTCCAAGGAGGGCGCCGAGGATAAGGACAAGGAGAAGCCTAAGGAACCGCCCAAAGTGGAGATCGACTTTGACGGGATCGGCCAACGCATCCTGGCCATGCCCATTCCGGCCAAGGACTATTTCGGGCTGGCCGCCGGAAAGGAGAGCGAAATCTTTTTAGTGGAAGGACCACCGACGATTCCCTTCGGTGGCCCGCCCGTCCTCGCCGCCTACAAGTTCACCTTCAAGGAGCGCAAGACCGACAAACTGGTGGATGGCATCTCCGCGTTTGCGGTCTCTTTCAACGGTGAGAAGATGCTTTACCAGCAGGGCCACACGTGGTTCATCAACCCTACCGAGAAGCCGCCGGAAGCAGGCAAGGGCAACTTAAAGACTGCCGACATGGAAGTCGATGTGGACCCCCGCGCCGAATGGAAGCAGATCTATCATGAGGTTTGGCGGATTGAGCGCGACTTCTTCTGCGATCCCCACTACCACGGCCTCGACTTGCAGCAGGCGGAAAAAACCTTTGCGCCTTTTCTCGATAACATCACCAGCCGCTCGGACCTCACCTACCTCTTTCGCGAAATGCTCAGCTACATGTCTGTCGGCCACATGTTTGTAGGAGGCGGTACGCAACCCGAGATTCCCAAAATCAAGGTTGGGTTGCTGGGAGCGGACTACAAAATTGAAAACGGCCGGTATCGCTTTACGCGCGTCTATAACGGAGAAAATTGGAATCCCAAACTCCAAGCCCCCCTCACTCAGCCGGGTGTGGACGTGAAGGAAGGCGAATACCTGCTGGCGGTGAATGGCCGCGATGTACGCGGCACGGAGGACGTCTACAGCTACTTCCTGGAGACCGCCGGCCAACAGACGGTGCTGAAGGTCGGGCCCAATGCCGATGGCACCGCCTCCCGCGAGGTCACCGTCGTGCCGATCGATAACGAAAGTGGCCTGCGCAACCTCGCCTGGGTCGAGGGCAACCGGCGCAAGGTGGATCAAATGACCGGCGGACGGGTTGCCTATGTTTATGTACCGGATACGGGCGTAGGAGGATACACGAATTTCAATCGCTATTTCTTTGCGCAGGTGGGCAAAGATGCCGCGATCGTCGATGAACGGTTCAATCACGGCGGCTTTCTCGCGGACTTCATCGTCGATTACCTGCGCCGCCCCATTCTGAACAAGGTTATGACTCGGGAAGGCCGGGATGATTCCAGACCCGCCGGAGGCATATTCGGTCCCAAGGTCATGATCGTCAATCAATTTGCGGGTTCCGGGGGCGATGCCCTGCCCTGGTATTTTCGCAAGCTCGCCATCGGCCCCATTGTGGGCGAGCGCACCTGGGGAGGACTGATCGGCATCGGTGGCTATCCGTCGCTCCTCGACAACGGATATGTGATGGCCCCGCGCTGGGCTATTTACGGCCTCAAGGGTGATTGGGAGGTTGAAAACCACGGCATCGCGCCCGATATCGAAGTGATGATGGACCCGAAACTGGTGCGGGAAGGGCACGATCCGCAACTCGAGAAGGCCGTCGAAACAGTCATGGAGATGCTGAAGGAGCATCCTCTGCCGGAATACCCCAAGCCAAAGTATCCGGATTACCACCCGGTGATGCCGCCGCTGCCCTGAGGGAAGGCGTATCGGTGTCAATCGCCGCCAGGGTTGCACTTCGGGTGTGAATCCCTCTTCCCGCCGGCGCGGGAATAACGTACAACCAGCAGTGAGCCAGTGCTTGGCTGGAATGCAAAGCGACTGTCTTGTAGGTCCTCGGCTCGTCCCCGATGGGCAAGAAAACGCCGGGGACCTGCAGAACAGGGCCGCGCTGCACTCGCTCCACTTGTTTTCCGGCAGCGACATTTTGTAGGCTCCTACGCTGGTTGATTTCTCTTGACATTCATAGCGTAGGGTGATACACTAATCGGGTGTTACTGCGAGGTGCTGCCGTGTTCGCGCACAAGCCCCCCTGCCCGGTTAATCCCAACCCATCCAACCTACGAAATCCGCAGGGCAGAATTCCGGCGTCAGAGATTGAGTCTCAGGGGGAGAAGAACAGGCAGGGGCGCGCAAAGACACCGGAAACCCATGATGTTTATGAAAATACAGGCGGTTATCGAATGATCCGGGGAATAGTGCGGCCAGAGCAAAACGGCAAGTCTTTGAAAATAAGCGGGTTGGCAAAACTATTCATAGCCTACTGATTAGGGAATAAAAAGGATGGTAAAATGAAGGTATTACCCGTGATGTTGCTGAAAACAAGCGAGATGCAGAATCGATATTTCTCGAAATTACGTCTAGGCCGTGATGTTTAAGAAAAACAAGCCAGTTATCGCTGTGAGGCCATGATGTTATTGAAAGGAAAGGAGAAAAGGGTTGCACGCGAGGTCGAGAAAAGTAGCCGGTAGATGGGCGCCGCAGGGAGCGGATTCAGGCCGCAAGGTCGTGCCCGGCTCTCTCACTGTAAGGGGCAGGACGGGGCTGCCCCCCCCGCCCTTGCAAACCCGTGGTGAAAGAGGCTGTGAGAATATAAACAATCTCACGCAAAGGCGCTAAGGCGGAAAGACTCGCAAAAAACCACTGTTTTGTTCTCTTTGCGACCCCTGCGACTTTGCGTCTTGGCGTGAAATGCTTTTGGTCGTTCGGGGATTTTTTCACGACTTCGAAAAATCCGGGTTAGTTGGTGGAATCCGGGGAGGAAATCAGGGATAATCTCCGCTTCTCAGGTCGATTGGTTCGTGGTATCCATAGCGCATCGAGAGAATGGACCGCTCAACTTAGGAGAACCTATGCGTCGATTACTGCTGGCAAGCCTTTCCGTATTTTTCGCATCTGTCCTGACCGCGGCGGATTCCGGGCCGTTACTGCTACAAAGCCCCACGCTCAGCAAGACCCAGATCGCTTTCGCCTTCGGCGGCAACATCTGGATTGTCAATCGCGCGGGCGGCGACGCCCAACTCCTGGTGTCTGGCATCGGAGTTCTGAGCCATCCGATCTTCTCACCGGATGGAACCATGGTCGCCTACACGGGCAATTACGAGGGGAACGATGACGTCTTCGTGGTCGCCTCCACCGGCGGAGAGCCGCGCCGCCTTACCTACCATCCCGCCTCCGATGTGGCCGTAGGTTGGACGAACGACGGCAAGAACATTCTGTTCCGCACCACGCGCAGCAGCTATTCGCGTTTTGAGATGCTCTACACCGTACCTGCCACCGGAGGCTTCCCCACTCCCCTCCCCTTACCTATGGGAGTGGAGGGTTCATACTCTCCTGATGGAACCCACCTTGCTTACGTGCCGCGCTGGAATCGGCGTCTCGGCGCCATCGATGCCTATGTCGCCATCAAGCACTATCGCGGTGGGAAGGGAGCGCTCATCTGGATCGCCGATCTCGCGGATTCCAGCATTACGCGCATTCCGCGCGAGGACTCCAACGATTTTGACCCCATGTGGATTGGCGATCGCATTTATTTCCTCTCCGACCGCGAGGGGCCGGTCACGCTGTTTTCTTTCGATACCAAAACCCAACAGGTGAAAGCCCTCTTCAAGAATGACGGCTTCGATCTCAAGTCCGCTTCGGCCGGCCCGGGCGGAATTGTTTACGAGCAGTTCGGCTCGATTCACCTCTACGATCTGCATTCCGGCAAGTCGCACGAGGTGCCCATTGGCGTGGCGGGTGACATGCCGCAGGTTCGCCCGCGATTCGAGAAGATCAACAGCCGCCAGCTTATGAATGCGCGCATTTCTCCCGCGGGAGCCCGCGCCGTCTTTGAAGCGCATGGTGAAATCCTCACCGTGCCCGCGGAAAAAGGTGATGTGCGGAATCTCACCCACACGCCCGGGGTGGCGGAACGTGACCCCTCCTGGTCACCGGATGGAAAGTCCATCGCCTACTTCTCGGATGAGTCAGGGGAATACGCCCTCCACATCCGCGACCAGAACGGCCTGGGGACCGTGAAGAAGATCGACTTGGGCAAGCCGCCGTCCTTCTTCTACGCGCTGACCTGGTCGCCGGACAGCAAGAAAATTGCCTACAATGACAAGCGGCTGAACCTCTGGTACGTGGACGTCGATCACCCCTCTCCGGTCAAGGTGAGCACGGACCGCTTTGATTCGCCACTTCAGGAATTGGATGTGCAATGGTCGCCTGACAGCAAGTGGCTGACCTATACCCTGCAACTCGCGAATCACATGCGCGGCGTTTACGTGTATTCACTCGATAGTCAAAAGGCCACGCAGGTGACCGATGGCATGAGCGACGCCCTTTACCCGGTCTTCGACAAGAATGGGAAATATCTCTACTTCACCGCCAGCACCAATATGGGACTGAGCACCGGCTGGCTTGATATGACCAGCGAAGAGCATCCGGTAACACGCAGCGTATACGTAGCCGTGCTGCGCAAAGACTTGCCTTCGCCGCTGGCTCCTGAAAGCGATGAAGAAAAACCCCCGGAAGCGAAGAAGGATGACAAGACCCCCAAACCCGATGCTGACGCCGACAAGGGTAAGGAAAAGGGCAAGGAGGACGAGAAGAAAAACGAAAAGAAAGCGGAACCCGCCAAGGTTGAAATCGATTTTGACGGCCTCGGCCAACGCATTCTGGCGATGCCCATTCCCGCCCGCAATTACCTCGGTCTGTTTGCCGGCAAGGAAGGCATTCTCCATCTTCTGGAAGGCCCCCTGGTTGATATCGAGCCCGGCCCGCCCCACCTCACGGTGCAAAGATTCGAGTTGAAGACTCGCAAGACGGAAAAGATCGTGGACAACGTTGAGGCCTTCGACCTTTCCTTTACCGGGGAGAAGATTCTCTACCGCCAGGGCGAACATTGGTTCATCAACCCGGCGGAAAAACCGCCCGAGGCCGGCAAAGGCATGTTGAAGACGGAGGGCATGGAAGTCTACGTCGTCCCTCGCGAAGAGTGGAAACAGATGTTCCACGAGGTGTGGCGCATCGAGCGTGACTTTTTCTACGACCCCCACTTCCACGGGCTCGACCTCCAGAAAGCCGAGCAGGTTTACGCGCCCTTCGTGACGGGCCTCGCCAGCCGCGCCGACTTCAACTATCTGCTGGCCGACATGCTCGGGAACATCAATGTTCTTCATATGTACGTCGCCGGGGGCAAGCATCCTGACATCCCGATGGTAAGCGTGGGCCTGCTCGGCGCCGACTACGCCATCGATAGCGGCCGCTACCGCTTTGCGCGAATTCTCAATGGCGAGAATTGGAACCCGCAACTCCACGCGCCGCTCACGCAACCCGGCGTGAATGTGAAAGAGGGTGAATACCTGCTGGCGGTGAATGGACGAGACCTCACCGCGAGCGACGAAATTTACAGCTACTTCCAGGAGACGGCGGGAAAGCAGACCGTGCTCAAGGTGGGCCCCCATCCCGATGGCTCGGGC